>Ga0066789_10000331_pt1 | contig 18161 bp, 18 predicted proteins | sample OrgsoiDNA2013049_FD_70960 | JGI IMG/M metagenome (GOLD analysis project Ga0066789, IMG submission 70960) | Permafrost soil microbial communities from the Arctic, to analyse light accelerated degradation of dissolved organic matter (DOM) -... | ecosystem: Environmental > Terrestrial > Soil >...
GACCTGGTGCAATCGCTGGAGATGGGACGCAAGAGTTGCCTGCTGACGATGACCAATGGCGACGACAAGTGCGAGATCTATTTCAACCAGGGGCAGGCGAAACACGCGGCGTATGGACCGATAACCGGGGACGAAGCAGTTTTCAAAGTGCTGCGCTGGACAGACGGCAACTTCCAGATTGATTTCAACGGCAAGTCGGCGCAGGAAACTACGACGCTGAATACGCAGGGGCTTCTGATGGAAGGATTGCGGCTGCTGGACGAGGCGCAGCGGGACGCGGCGGCTGAGGGTGAAGATGTCCTCCTCGACACCTGATACCTCGGCGCTTCATGCCACGCGGGCGGCGGTGTTGACGGTTAGTGATTCGTGTTCGTGCGGCGAGAAGGTGGATCTCTCCGGTCCGGCCGTGGCGGAGGCGCTGGGACGGCGCAATTTTCAAGTGGTAGTGCGCAGCGTGGTGGCCGACGAGCGCGCCGCAATTCAGGAAAAACTGATTGAGTTGTGCCGGTCGGCTCGACTGGTGGTGACCACTGGCGGGACGGGGATTGCTCCGCGGGACGTGACGCCGGAAGCTACCGGCGTGGTGTGCGATCGGCTGGTGGAAGGGATCGCGGAGCAGATGCGATTGCAGGGAATACGCAAGACCCGCTTCGCGGCGCTTAGCCGAGCGGTGTGCGGGATACGAGGGACGAGCCTGATATTGAATTTGCCGGGCAGTCCGGCGGGGGCGGTCGAGTCGCTGGAAGCGGTGATTGATTTGCTGCCGCACGCGCTGGAATTGATTGCGGGACGGACGGAGCATGAGTAGGGGCGTCGTTAGTCGCTGGGCGTTAGTCGTTGGCTACAACCCTCAGTCGTTGGTCGCTGGTCGTTCGCCGGTCGCCCCAGTTCGCGCCCACAGTTCGCAGAAGATGCTTTTGCCAACGACTAACGACAGACGACCAACGACTGCTTCCCCTTCTCGCGTAGACTGATCTCACTCACTTGAACAAAATCAAACATTTTGTCCACGCTTACGCCGAGTGGATCAAGCACGTGCTTGCTCCCCTGGGGCCGTGGGGAATGTTCGCTCTCGCGGCGGTGGATGGGTCGTTCATGGGCCTGCCGCTGGATGCGATTTTCGTGGGTTACGTTTATAACGATCGCGCCCGGTTTTTGCTGTATGTGCTGCTGGCTTCGGCTGGATCGGCGCTGGGAAGCATTGTCCTCTACGTCATCGGGTATACGGGTGGCGAGATGCTGCTGCGGAAGCGGCTTTCGGCGGCGCGGTTCGAGAAGATTCACGCGTCGTTCGAGCAACATGAATTTTGGGCCTTAATGTTCCCGGCGATGTTGCCGCCGCCTGCGCCGTTCAAGATTGTGGTGCTGGCCGCGGCGGCGTTTGAGATGAACTTCGCACATTTTCTGATAGCGATTTTTGCGGGACGGTTCGTGCGGTTTCTGATTGAGGCGCTGCTGACGCTGCGGTTTGGTCCGGAGCTTGTGACGCTGACGGGAAATCTTTTTGCGCACCACTTCGTGTGGATTCTGGTGGGAGTGGGAGTGCTGCTAGCGGCGTGGGTTCTCTGGCGGCGGGCGAAGCGAAGCCGAGCTGCGCTCAGCTTGGACGGGGCGAAGCCCCGTCACCACACGAGCTAGGCGGCTGCGGCTCCTTGCGGTTTGTGCATGGAGCGCGCTACCACGGCGGCGATAGCGGGCAATCCGAACATGGCTGCGGTGAAGAGCATGTCGCCTGCGAAGCCGCGGCGGAAGAACGGCAGGCCGGCGGAGTAGCAGGTCATGAGTCCGGACATTGTCTTGGGATACATATTCCAGCATGCCCAGACGGCGAAATTGCTGATCACGAAGAAAGAGATGGAACTGGCGAGTGCAGCTCCGGCGACGCGCAGCCAGTTGGTGTTCTCGCGCCGTTGGCTGCCGAGCCACTGGCTGCTAAACAAAAGAATCGCGGCATACCACGCCCAGGTCACGAAATGGTCCCAGGAGAATTGGTAGGAATAGACGAGTTTAGTGAGGACGACGTCGGAGATGGCCAGCAGTGCAAATGGCACCCATAGCTGACGTCTGGAACCGCGCGCGCCAAAGTAGAGCAGGGCCGCCGCTACTGGAGTGAATCCCCAGGGATGGGGCATGAAGGGCATCCGCATCAGGATCGCGAAAATGACAAATAGATAAGCCAGCATGAATCACCTCGCCGTTAAGAGTCAGTTAGGATTGTTGCGCGAGTGGATGCTGGCGGTCAAGGGAAGGGTGAATTTAATCGGTCACGCTTGATCCAAAAGCTGGCTCAGCCGTAGCTTAACATCCGGCCACTCCGCCGCCACGATTGAATAGCGCACCGAGTCTCGGGCGATGTAGTCAGCGGCCATCCGATGTGCCCGGAGAATCCCTTCGAACTTCCCGCCGATGCGTTCGAGCGCAGCGCGAGAGCGCTGGTTGCGCGCGTCGGTGTGAAAGCAGACACGGAGTACCTGCCACGTTTCGAAGGCATGCGTCAGCGTAAGCAGCTTGGCCTCGGTGTTGGCAGCGGTCCGGATGGCCGCGCGAGTAAACCACGTATAGCCGATCTCACAGGCGTCGGGGACAAGGCGGCCGTGCCGCGGGTGGCCGGGCGGCCATGACCATCGCTCCAGGTTCCAGAAGCGGGTAGACCCGATGATGACGCCGTCATCCACGCGGACGGTCGCGAACGGCACGGCGGTTCCAGCGTTTCGCCAGTCCACAGCGGTGTCGACGTAGGTGATGGCCTCGATCTTACCCTGCGGAACCGGGCTCCATTGGTAAAGGGACGGGTCAGCAACCGCAGCGGCCACCAAGCCGTCAACGTGGCGGCGCTCAAGCGGTTCGAGACGAACGTACCTGCCCGTCAGCAAAATAACTTCTGTTCCCACGGCTCCCAGTATGCAATGGGTCGCACACGGCCGCAACTGGAACACGTGACCGCACGACTCGTCGACGAAGCCGGTCTTTCAGTATGTTTCTGGGTTGAAAAGTCTAACGTTGTAAGCGATTTTTCGTACTCGCGCCCCCCATTCCGAAGCGTTCTTCCACGACTTGCAGATCGCGAGACAGGAACACAACAGCGCCGAGGGTAGGGGGCGCGTTGCGTCCGGGATAGTCGTAGCGGAGATCGCGGAAGCGGACCAGGTAGGCGGCGTGGGGATTCTCGATGGGATCGTTCGCGAGTTGTTCGGTTTCGGTTACGGGATACTGGGCCCAACTGAGGTACACGCGTCCGAGGTAGGTTGTCTTGGCGGCTAGAGTGACGGGGGTTTCTTCGGGCTTGTAGCGAACCTGCATTTGGGCTTCGGGATCGACATCGGGAGCGAGCGAATCGACGTTCATGGCGGCGAAGAAGGTCGGCGTTTCTACGACTCCGTACCAGCGAAACGGATTGACCGAATACGGGTATGCGGAAGCGCGGATCGCGTCGGCTCCGTGATAATTGCGCGATTGAAGCGCGGCCACGGCGCGACGATGTTCGTAGTCGCGAAGCCCCCAGTAGGCAAAGACGGCTAGCAGCGCGAGAGTCGCGGCTAGTCTTCCTTTTGGGTTGGCTCGCCGGTCCTGGTTGCGGGCGCCGATCTCTTCGTTGATGAGCGAAAACAAGCTGGGGAGAATCAGGCCCAGCGTGAGGACTACCAGCAGGACGGGCTCGACGATGAAGACGATGTCCCATGAAATCCAACGTTCGGAGAACGGCCAGAAGGGACGCACTCCGTAGTTGTTGGTGAAGTCGAGAAGAATGTGGCTGAGGCCGGCGAGGCAGGCGTAGGCGAAGAGCAATCCCCAGCGCGGGGGAAGGTCGGGGTTGCGGGTTTTGCGGCCGCGGAGACGCCAGATGAGATAGATCAATCCAACGACCACGGCGGCCACCAACGGCACGCCGAGGAAGGAATGAGTGAAGCCGCGGTGATGGTTTAATCCGAACGCGGAGCCGCCGAAGCGGCTGAGGACGTCGAGGTCGGCAGCTTCAGCGGCGAGGGTCAAGGTGGCGGTGGCGAGCGCGGTCTTGCGGTTGAGTCCGGCGCGGCCCATGGCGGCTCCGAATAGGAAGTGGGTTACGGGTTCCAAACGTTCTCCTGGTTGGGATTCTAACGGTTGGCTATGCCGCCGGGCACGATTCCAGCCATCACTATGAACATAGTAACGATTAAGAAATAGAAAATGTGTCCAGTTTGCGAAACCGGTCACAACAAAGGCACGTTGATCCACACATCGTGAGTTTTTCCGCAGGCGGCTAGACTCCGCTCGTGGTCGGTTGATAGTGCAGCGCTGGTTGCGGCTCGGGCATGATTTTCCAGGGCGTTGCTCTGGGACGGGCGGGGACGCCCGTCGCTCCACTAGAATCGCTGCTCCATATAGATCACTTGCAACATCGGGCGGGGGCGAGCTTTAGGTCGAAGAAAATCAGAGCCAAAGGCAGCGGACAGACGTGTCGGCTCTACACGGGGACTACGAGGGACAGGGCATCGGGAACCATCGTCATGCGAGCGGGCAATCGGCCCAGCAGTTCACCGTCGGCCTCGACGTAGACGCGGTCTTCGCTGCGAAAATCGGAATGATCGCCGGTCGCACTTTTCTCCGGCAACTTACAGACTACCTCCGAGCAGGTGACCAGATCGATTCCGTCGATATTCCATTGGCGGCCGATCAGCCTCCCTGCGACGTATTGCAGATAGGCATTACGGCTGGCGGTGCGGCACATTACGGCGCGCAGTTCGCTGCAGTCGAGCGACGCTCCGGGGACCAGTTCACGCAGGATGTTTCCGAAGAAGCGGATTCTTACTGCGAGAAGTTCAGTCAAAGAGGCGCGCTGGCGGTGGCCGGTACCGTTGGCATATTCGACCTCGAAGCGGCGCATGTTATAGGTTGCCCACAACTGCCAGGCTTTGATGTAGTAAGCGGTCATTCCCGAGCTATTTTTGAGTTGGGAACTCAGTTTGTAGAAGAGGTGGGCGTCGACGCCGATTCCGGCCGCGACGGTGAAGTAGCGGGCGGAGGACTTGCCGGTGAAATCCTCGTATTCGATTCGGCCGAGAGGAATGCGGCGGACTCTGCCTTCGACGGCAACCTGGGCGGCGGCGCTGGGGCGGAGCGGGATTCTGAGGTCGTGGGCGAGAGCATTGGCGGTACCGAACGGAAGAATGGCGAGCGCGACGGGCGTACCCGCTAATCCTTGAATCACATCGTGAATTGTGCCATCGCCGCCACAGGCAAAGACGGTGTCACTGCCGTCCGCCACCGCGCAGCGGGCATTGTTGGTTGCTTCCTGGCTGGAGCGGCAAACGGTCAGCTCGGTGCGGACGCCGGCCGATTGGATGACGCCTATGGCGTGGTTCAGTTCCTTGTCACGCCGTGGGCGGCCGGAGTTGGGATTGAACAGAATTGTGGCTTTGTGCATGCGTCGGCTGGCTCTGCTTTGAGTTTAGCGCACGCCCCACTCCCACATGCCGAACATCGCCTTCTGTGGGATCGAGTCTCCGGCTTGGCGGGCAGGCTATCCAGAAGATATCGGTTGATGCGGTCGTTGGTGTCAAAGGCAGAGAGCAGAGCTTCGGAAAGAACAAAAGGCGCGGCGTCTTTTTTGGGAATGGCGGTTTTCAGGCGTGCGAGCCTCCTCGGACTCGAAGAAATTAGCAGGTGGTTGCTTTCGCGGCCAAGTGTGCACTATGCTTGCGCGCAAAGTTCTTGGGGCATTCGTCTTGTTCGCGATTGAAGTCCGTTTTGGTTCACTTCAGGAGGAGGTCTGTATGAAACCGCTGACGGCTGGTTCCACAGACGCGGCAAGCCGCGTCGCTACTCTCGCCTTGCTCCATCTCACGATTCTTCTTAGTCTCACCATTTGTGCCGCCGCTCAGGACCACGCCATGGGGTCCGCGAAGCCGGTCGCGAAGATGACGGGACTGGGCGATTTGCACCATCCGGTTTCGACGAAGAACGCGGAAGCGCAGGAGTTTTTCGATCAAGGGCTGCGGCTGATTTATGCCTTCAACCATGACGAGGCGGCGCGCTCATTTCAAAAGGCGGCGGCACTCGATCCGAAGCTGGCGATGGCTTACTGGGGGATGGCGGAGGCGGTGGGTCCAAACTACAACGATCCGGCGAGCGAAGAGCGCTTCAAGCAGGCGCACGAGGCGATTCAGAAAGCGGTGGACTTAAGCGGCCATGCTTCCGACGCCGAACGCGGCTACATTTCGGCGATGGCGAAACGTTTTCCGGCGGATCCGAAGTCGGATCTGCGGAAGGCCGCGGAAGATTATCGCGATGCGATGCGGGAAGAGGTGAAGAACAATCCCGACGATCTGGATGCGGCGACGTTGTTCGCGGAGGCGGGAATGAACCTCCATCCGTGGGGACTTTGGCATCAGGACGGGACGCCGGAGGCAGGCACGGAGGAGATCGTGGCGACGCTCGAATCGGTGATTAAACGCGATCCCAATCACCTGGGCGCGCTCCATTACTACATTCACACCGTAGAAGCGTCGAATTCTCCGGAGCGCGCTTTGGCTGGAGCAACTCGGTTGGCTGCGCTAGCGCCGGCTGCGGGACACATCGTGCACATGCCCGCGCATGTTTACATCCGCACTGGAGATTACGCGGCGGCGGTGAAAGCTAACGAGCAAGCGGCGGCGGTCGATCGGGAGTACATCCAGAGGAGCGGGGTGCAGGGCATTTATCCAATGATGTACTACAGCCACAATCTGCACTTCATCGCGATGTGCTCGGCCATGACGGGAGACTATTTGGAATCGCGGAAGGCGGCGGAGATGCTCGCGGCCCATGTGGGACCGTCCGTAAAGGACATGCCACCGCTCGAGGGATTCATGACGATCCCGATGGCGGTGAATGTGCGCTTCCACAAGTGGGACGCGATTCTGGCAATGAAAGAACCCAATGCGGAGATGAAGACCACGGTTGGTTTCTGGCACTTTGCGCGCGGGATGGCGTTTGCGGGAAAAGGCAAAATCAGCGAAGCGGAAGCGGAATACAAGATCGTGGCCGAGGCCGAGAAAGCGACGCCGCCGGATGCCATTTTCCAAATGCCCATCAACAACAAGACCAAAGACATTCTGAAGATTGCGGAAAACGTTCTGGGGGCGCAGGTAGCTTTGGCCAAGAAAGACAATGCTGCCGCCGCGGGTATGCTTCGCGACGCTGTTGCCGTACAGGACACGCTGAAGTACGACGAGCCTCAGGATTGGTTTTTCCCCGTGCGGGAGTCGCTGGGCGGAGTATTGCTGATGAGTGGCGATGCCAAAGGCGCGGAGCAAGTGTTCCGGGAGGACTTGGCAAAGAATCTTCGGAATCCGCGGTCGTTGTTTGGCCTGCATCGGGCACTTAAGGCGCAGGATCGCAATTCCGATGCGTGGTTCGTGGAGCAAGAATTTCGCCAGGCGTGGAAGGGTGGGGCGGCGGAGTTGAAGGTGGAGGATCTGGTGTAGTTGGCGTCTGCCCTGGCCGCGCCCCGGAGTCGCGCTGCGGGAGATTGTGTGGTGGCGGGGCTCTGCCCCATAAGCGCTAACTTAAGGCAAGATTCGTTTGCGGTAGGCGGTCAACTCATCCCGGCGAAAATCAGACTCGGTGACCACAACCGCCAGCGGTGCTTCAGATGCCAGACACAGATAGGGAACAGGCAAAGTCATTTCTGCACGTTCCAGGCGGTGGGGATTTCGTTTGAAATCCAGCTGCCGTAAGTGAGAGACCGCCAGAGCCATTCGCATGGCCCCCATTTGTGAAGGGAAAGCCACCAGCGGCTGAAGAACACTTGGACGATGAAAACACTTAGAGCCGTTCCGATATTGAAAGAATAGGAAGTCTTATGCAGCAAACCCAAACCAAAGCCCGAAAATAACAGCATCGCAACCAGGTTTTGACTCAAGTAATTGGTCAGCGTCATTCGTCCGACGTATTGCAGCGACACAAAGAAGAAATTCGCTTTGGATCTAAGAAATATCCAGCACAGTCCCGACGCAAAAAAGACCATGAGTGACAATTCGAACCACGTATACGCGTCATACAAACGATCGACGTTCCACCTCAACGCGTCCGAGCCCCAGTGAATTAACGGCAGTGCGATCACTGCCAGCGCTGAGCACCAAAAGCTGCGCTTTAACAGGCGGGTGTCTTCTTTCAGTCGCTCAAAGAAAGCCGATTTCTGGAGATAGGCACCCACGAACCCACACGTCAACATGACGAGATTCCAGTCAAAATATTTGGGAAACGACAGCAGAACGTGAAGCCCTGATTCCAGCCCGAATCGCAGAACATCAACGGGGTTGTGACTCGTGTAAAGCGACAAAGAAGGATTGATGGCCGGCATTCGAACGTGGAGAGATCGGCTTATCGGGATGAGGGCGGGAAAAGCCAGCAAACAAATGATCGCCATCGTCAGAAATGTCTTCTTCGACGCCCGATCGAACAGGGAGATGAGCAACCCCATGAGGACATAGTCCTTTAACACATCCCCGTAATAGATGCCGCTGTTCATTATGGCAATCACGAAAAGCCAGAACATTCTCTTCCAAAACAACCAACGCGGCTGGGGGTCTCCTCCACGTCGCTTCTCCATTAGCGCAGAAAAGCCATATCCAAACAGCAAAGACAGCAAGGTCCAGCCCTTAGAAACAAATACGACTGAGATCACGATTTTCAACGCCCGACTTATTACATCGTAGGCCGGTACCCGGATAACCGCGTCATAGGAATAGAAAATGGCATAGTTGACCAGCACGACGCTCAATAGCGCCCACCCACGCAACATGTCCACAATCGCCGTTCTTTGGCTGGGGTCTTTGGGCGCGAGGGCCGGTAAACTCGCGGACGATGGCATTCGCTGATAAGTCGTTTGCACGGGCATTGTCATTTACGCGACAGGCCTTTCAGTGTTCTAAACAGCGTGAATCGCAGCGCGATGTAGCCCAGCAAAGCCAAAGTGTTCAGGCAGAGATACATCCACATTCCCAGCACCTCAGGAAAATGCGGCGGGGGATTCGAGTAGCCAAATTGAATGTGATCGTTTCCTAAGCGTAGAGGGATCGTCTGGCGTTCGCTGTGTACATACCGATGCTGCGCTGACAGTGGCCGGTCCACCCACAGACCTACCAGTTCAGGTTTAGCGATCTTGATCGCCATACAGACCAAGCTGCTGGTAATCAACAAAGCAAATATTGAAGCGGCAATGAGTCCCAGACAAGCAATCAGGCTGCGCCTCGCGAAGCCCGCAACAGTCGTGAACATCCTGAGTGTTCGCTTGCTGTCCCGCGCCCCGGCGAGGGCATGATCGTCAACAAACCCCTGAGCGTATTCCGAAGCGTCGCCAAACGCTCCCAAAACCTCTTCTATGGATTGCCCCTGCGCCACACGCTCGTAAATATGGTCTTGAATCTCTCGCAGTATTTCGCTGGTGTCGGCAGCAGGCAAGGGACTCAACTCGGTCTCGAATTTCTTCAGCCAGACACTCAATTGTGTTAGCGATGGAACGGTACTCATTGGTCACCTCGGTTCAAAAAGGCTTGGAGTTTTTCGCTGATGGCTAGCCAGTCGTTCAACTGGGTCTCCAGCTCGGCGCGGCCAGGTTCGGTGAGGGAGTAGTATTTTCGCGGGTGCGAAGCGTTGTCGAGAATGCGCCATTCCGCCGCAATGAATCCGCCTTTTTCAAGTCGGTACAGCAGGGGATAGAGCGTGCCCTCGGCTATCTTTAACCCCGCCGCCTCGCGGAGCCCATCAAGAATTCTTAAACCGTATTCAGGCCCATCCTTCAAGAGGCGCAACAGGGCGAGTTCGGCCATTCCTTTGAATATCTGGGTCCGGTGTTTGTCTCTCGATAGCTTGTCTTGAGCGCTTGGTTTGATCGGCATTTGTTTTCTTAATATCTTGCAATACAAGATATTACACAATTGAAAATATGTCAAGCAGCTAATGAGTTCGGTTTTGCTCGAGAGTTTGTTGGTTTCTCGGCGATCAAATCAAGTACCGACACGCGCGGTTGTGAGAAGTTGCCAGGCCACTCCACGCCACAGGCTTAAGTTAGCGCTTATGGGGCTCTGCCCCACTTGGACGGGAGCCCCGTCACCACACGAGCATGTCTTCGGATGGTTTACGGCGCCGATTGTGCTCTCTTGATGGAATAGACGCAGTGCGGGAGACCTCGCCAGCTCACTTCTTTCCAGACGGTCATCCCGTTGCGCTCGGCGACGCGGCGTGAGGGCAGATTTTCAGGGCGGATCAGGGAAACTAAGCGCTCGGTTTTCAGGTGCGCGAAGGCCCAGTCGCGGCAGGCGATGGCGGCTTCGGTCGCGAGACCCTGACCCCACCGGTCGCGGCGCAAGTGGTATCCGATTTCGTAGAGGCTGTCGCCTTCGACCTGCTGCAGGATGATGCCGCAATCGCCAATCATTTCCTGGGCGTTGCCTTGCGTCTTCTTCAACTCCATTGCCCAGAGGCCGACGCCGTCCTGCTGATAGCGCTGGCGGTTGCGTTCAATCCATTGCTCGACACCGGCGGGATCATAGGGTGCGGGGTAGTAGCGCATGGTTTCGGGATCGGAGAGGACTAGGGCGAGAGCGTCGGCGTCTTGCGGGGCGAGCTCGCGCAGCACGAGGCGGGGCGTTTGCAGGATCTTCATCTCTCAATATCCCTGCTGATCCTGCCCTTATTGTCCGCTAAGCCAAAGACGCACGCCTACAAAAAAAATGGGTGCGGGGTAAAAGAGTCGGGCAACTCCAGTTCAATCCTCATCACGTCCTTGGGCTGATAGGCATGCTCTTCGCCGCATTCGTCACAGCGGACGTGGATACGATTGTCCAAAGCTGGGGGTGGCTGAAACGCGTCCGCTTCGCCAAGTGGGATTTTGTGGCCGAAGAAAAGATTTTGCCGGCGGTGAAATTTGTGATTCTTGCAGATAACCACCCAGACATACTGGCTATCGAAACTCATCTAGTGTCCTCCAAGGTCGCACGAGCCCGGGAGAGGCTGTCCACTATATTGCCGTAGCAGCGCGAGTTGGGTTGTCAACAATTTGTAAAAAATTGGCGTTCGCCGCGAGCATCTTGGGATCTACCCGACTATCCTGAATAGCCTGGTAATCTGCGGGGTTACACTCGAAGCATGGCGGAGATGGGACGAATGCTGGTGATATTGGGGGTGGCCCTGGTGGTGATCGGGGGCATCGTCATGCTTCTGGGGCGCGCAGGCTTGCCGCTGGGACGACTGCCGGGGGACGTCCTGTATCAGGGCAAGAACACCACCTTCTATCTTCCGCTGGCGAGTTCCATTCTGCTTAGTGTCGTGCTGTCCGTTGTTCTCTTCCTGATTGGGCGGCTGACGCGCTAACGGGCTGAGCGAAAGACGCTGCCGAGCTTCGCTCGGCGGAATGTGCGAGGGCGTCCGAGACTACGCCCTGGCAGAGCCAGAGCAAAAGCTGGCGGGGTATGATTCTTGCATGTCCTCTTCTGTAGTGCCTACGGCTCGGGTGGTGAGCTTTGAATGGGCTCGCCACTTGGTGGAACAGCATGCGCTGGGCGTCTGTCCGGGAGAAGTGGAGACGGTGGATCTGCTGGCGGGATTGGGGCGGGTGCTGGCGGAGGGAATTCTGGCGGACCGCGACTTCCCTCCTTTCGATCGGGCTACTCGCGATGGATATGCTGTGCAAGCGGCGGACTTGGCCGAGGTTCCGGCGCGGCTGGAAGTTGTGGGCGAGGTGAAGGCGGGCGACTGGCCGCAGCCGGGAGAGTGCTCGGTCGGGCACGGGCAGGCGGTTGGGATCATGACGGGGGCGCCGCTGCCGGCGGGCGCGGACGCGGTGGTGATGGTGGAGCATACGTCACTTTCGGACCGTTCGGTGGAGGTGCGGCGCGCCGTTAGCGTGGGCGAGAACTTTGTGCCGCGTGGGGTGGAAGCGCGCGCGGGACAACTGCTGCTAGATCGAGGGCGGCGGCTGGACCACGCGGGAATTGCGGTTGCGGCATCGGCCGGGAAGAGCCGCGTACAGGTCTTCCCGAAGCCGCGCGTGGCGGTGCTTTCAACCGGCGACGAAGTGGTGGAGATTGACGCGACGCCGGGGGCGGCGCAGATACGGAATTCGAATTCGTACTCGCTGGCGGCGCAGGTTCAGAATGCGGGTGGCGAGGCGGTTCGGCTGGCGATTGCACCGGATGAGCGGGGGCGGCTGCGGGCTTTGATCGAAGAGGGATTGGGTTGCAATCTTCTGTTGCTGACGGGCGGCGTCTCCATGGGAAAGTACGATCTGGTGGAGCAGGTTCTCGGGGAGCTGAAGGCGGAATTTTATTTTACGGGAGCGGAGATTCAGCCGGGGCGGCCGGTGGTGTTTGGCTCGCTGCGCAAGCGATATTTTTTTGGATTGCCGGGGAATCCGGTATCGACCATGGTGACTTTCGAGCTGTTCGCTCGGCCGATGATCGAAGCGCTGGCGGGGATGACGCCGGAGCGGTTGATCTTTCTGCGCGCGCGGCTCAAATCGGAGATTCGGACCAAGACCGGCTTGAAGCGATTTCTTCCGGCGGTGCTTGCGGGAGAGTTTGAGAATGCGGAGGTGGAGTTGGCGCGATGGCAGGGGTCGGGCGACATCGCTACATTGGGTCGGGCAAACTGCTATGTTGTGATCCCTCCGGACCGCGAACGGATCGACGCGGGGGAATGGGTGTCGTTAATGTTGCGATGAAGAAGGCGACTCTCTGGGGGTAAGAGCCGGCGTTTTTGTGGCTCTGTCCAGCCGGGGACATACTTTACAGTTTACGAACGGCTTCAGTTGGCGTCCCAGTTCCGCGGAACATTCACATAAGAACGATCAAGCTCGGCAACGGACGCACAACCGAGCAACCTCAAAGTGCGGTCGAGATCGGTGCGGAGAATTTCGATGGCGCGATTGACGCCGGCCTCTCCGGCCGCGGCGAGGCCATACGCATAGGCGCGTCCGCAGAGCACGGCGCGGGCGCCGAGGCAGAGGGCTTTGACGATATCGGTGCCGCGGCGAATGCCTCCGTCCATGAGGATTTCGGTTTGCCCACTGACGGCCTTCACGACCTCAGGCAAGACTCGCAAGGAAGAGGGAACGCAGTCGAGCTGGCGTCCGCCATGATTGGAGACTGAAATTGCCGCGGCGCCCTCATCGACGGCGCGGCGTGCATCGTCTCCCGTGAGGACGCCTTTGACGACGATCGGGCCGCGCCACAGTTCGCGAATCCAGCCGAGGTCGCTCCACGTCACAGTAGACTCGGCGAGGGCGGCGGCGACATCGATGAGCGGCATTGGACCTTTGCCTGGAATCACAACGTTGGGGAGCGCTGGCAGCCCGCCATCGAGCAGAAAACTTGCGAGCCAACCCGGGCGCGAGAGGACTTGTGCAAGAAACGGGAGTTTTTCAGAGGCGCTGCCGCTGACAAGTTCCTTCATTCCGTTGCGGTAATCGCGCTCGCGGATTCCGGACAGGGCCGTGTCGATGGTAACGACAAGCGCAGAAAATCCGGCGCGGCGGGCGCGTTCAATCACGGCCTCAGCGGCGCCGCGGCCGCCCATCAGATAGAGCTGATAGAACACGGGTCCGGCCGAGGCGGCTTTTACAATCTCCAGCGCATGTCCTGAGATGGTGGAGAGCATGTAGGCAGTGCCCGCATGGCCGGCGGCGCGCGCAGCGCCCACTTCGCCCGTGGGGTGCATGAGGCGGCTGTAGCCGACCGGAGCGAGCAGGAATGGGAGAGCGAGATCGAAGCCGAGAAGGCGGGTGCGCAGGTTGCAATCGGCGAACGCAACCGCATGGCGTGGGCGGAAAGTGACGTCCTCGTAGACGCGGCAATTTTCGCGGAGGGTGACCTCGCCTTCAGCACCGCCATCGAGGTAGTCGAAGACGGCCCGGGGCACGCGGCGCCGGGCGATGGCGCGCAAATCTGCGATGCTGACCACGCGGGGAGAGGCGACGGAGCGGGAGGATCGAGTCATCGCGTGCAGCCAGTGTCGAAAGTTCGGTAATGCAGGTTGATGGTATCACCGATGAAAACCGGAGCTGGAGTCTCCCACTTGCGGCTAGCGATTCCGCTTCGTCATGCGTTTTGCCAGGTTGGCGAATAGCGGCGCGCCCCATCCCCCGATGGCAAGCAGCGAACCGAACAGGACGACGGCGTCGATGCTTGAGCGTCCTTCGCGCACAAAGTAAACGTCCTTGAGATTGAGCCAGAGCGCAAACTCATCGAGCGTCAGCGCCGAGCCCACTCCGTAAAGGAGCGACATCAAGCGACTGGCGAAAAGCGAGGACGAGTCGCTGCCCGTGCCGAATTCACACAGCCAGCCATAGCCGACGGCCAGCAGAATCAGAATTCCGGGCACCAGGTGGTGGATGTGGCGACCGTTCATGATGATGTAGTGAAAAGGCGGAATCTGGTGGCGGATGCAAAATACCATCCCCCGCACAATGGCAAACGTCAGAAAGAAGCTGACAGATGCGAGAAACAACCGGCGGCGCGGCCGGTCGGCGATATGTTGATGCAGAAGGGAACCTAGAGCAGTGCGATGAAGGAGCAAGAGCAACAGCGATATCATCGCCAGCAGAATCAGAAAAAGAATCAGGGCGTCGTTCCAGTGCATGGGACATTAAACCCCGACAACCATGCACACAGCAAACTTGGGCCGTCGGATCGAGGACGGAATGGATGGATGATCGAAGACTCGGGCATAATATCTCAACCACCTGGGACCTAACCGAGGGCTTGCCACTTTGCGTAAACTGAGATCGCTTTTGGGTCGTGGTATTTTCACGTTGGCTTTTCTGGCGCTCACCGTCGGAGCGGTTGCCCAGCCTGTTCCTCCGGAACTTGTGAATGGGCTCAAATGGCGCTTAATCGGCCCTTTCCGCGGCGGACGCACGGTAGCCGTGGCCGGCGTGCCGGGCGACTCGGCGACTTTTTATTTCGGCTCGGTCAATGGCGGCATCTGGAAAACGACCGATGCCGGAGTTGTGTGGGCACCGATTTTCGACGGCCAGCCGGCGGGCTCGATCGGCGCGCTGGCAGTGGCTCCCTCCGATCTCAAGACCATTTACGCCGGAACCGGCGAGTCTGACATTCGTGAAGACCTTTCATCCGGCAACGGCGTCTACAAGTCCAATGACGGCGGCGCAACGTGGAATCACATCGGCCTGGAGGACACGCGCCAGATCAGCCGGATTGTGATCGATCCGCAGAATCCGAATGTCGTTTATGTCGGAGCACTGGGGCACGCTTACGGCCCCAACGAACAGCGTGGCGTCTACAAATCAGTCGATGGGGGAGCGCACTGGAAACGGGTTCTCGAGGTGGGGCCCGAAATCGGCGTTTCTGATCTGGCGATGTCTTCGGCGGTGCCGCAGCTCTTGTTTGCCGGGGCGTGGCATGTGCGGCGTCCGCCGTGGAGCTCGTATGCTCCGACCGATGGGCCCGGTAGCGGCCTTTACCGTTCGCAAGATGCCGGCAAAACGTGGTCGCGTCTCGACGGAAACGGGCTACCTGAAGGCGATTGGGGACGCGTCGGCGTCGACGTTGCGGCGGACGGCAAGCGCGTGTACGCGCTCATCGAAGTAAAAAAATCAGAGGCGAACAAATCCGGACTCTATCGCTCTGACGATGGCGGCAACACCTGGTCGCTCGCGAACGCCGATCCTCGTCTCACCAGCCGGGCATGGTACTTCAATCGCATCACCGTCGATCCGAATAATCCCGACGTGATCTACATGCCAAATGTCGCGCTCTACCGATCCGAGGATGGCGGGAAGACAATTTCGGTCTTGCGTGGAGCGCCGGGCGGAGATGACTATCACCAGCTTTGGATCGATCCGAAAAATTCCGCCAGCATGGTTCTTGGAACAGACCAGGGAACGACGATCAGCCTCAACCGCGGCCAGACCTGGAGCAGTTGGTACAACCAGCCCACGGCGCAGTTCTATCACGTGACCACCGACAACCAGTTTCCTTACGTCGTGTATGGCACGCAGCAGGATAGCGGCAGTGCTGCGGTTGCAAGTCGTACCGACCACGCCCAGATCACGCCGCGAGACTGGTTTTCCGCCGGCCCCAGTGAGAGCGGATACATGGTTGTCGATCCGAATGATCCCAACATTATTTATCTGAGTGGAACCTACGGTCCGATTGCGCGCTTCGACAAACGGACAGGCCTCAGTCAGGACATCAGTCCATGGCCCGCCTTTGCATGGGATGCGGAGATCAACCAGCGCAAGTATCGTGACCCGTGGACTCCGGTGTTGGTTCTTTCCCCGGTTGATCCGGCAACGCTTTATCTTGGGACGCAGTATGTGATGAGGACCGTCGATGGCGGTCTGCACTGGGAGACCATCAGTCCCGACCTCACCGGATCGATCCGCCATGAGCATGATGTGAGAGACAAGAAACCGCAAGGTCCACCAACTATCGAGAACGCCAAAGGTGACGGTTACGGTGTCGTGTTCACGATTGCGCCATCGCCTCTCGACCGCGGCCTGATCTGGGCGGGAAGCGATACGGGATTGATCCACGTGACCCGCGATGGGGGAAAGAACTGGAGAGATGTCACCCCGCAAGGACTGAGCGACTGGAGCAAGATCTCGCTGATTGAAGCTTCGCATTTCGATCCCGCCGTCGCCTACGCAGCGGTCGATCGCGGACGCCTCGATGATCAGACCCCGTACATCTATAGGACCCGCGACTACGGGGCTAGCTGGCAACTGGTCACGAACGGCATGATTGCTCCGTCATTTTTGCGCGCGGTTCGAGAAGACCCTCAGAGCAAGGGACTCCTCTTCGCTGGAACTGAATTCGGAGTTTACGTATCTTTTGATGACGGAGATCACTGGCAGTCTCTACAACTAAACCTGCCCGTCACTTCAATTCGCGATCTCACGATCCACGGCGATGACCTGGTGATTGCCACGTTCGGGCGTTCCTTCTGGATTCTCGATAACATCACGCCGCTTCGCCAGGCGCTTGACGCGCGAAGAGCGAGTGGCCCGTGGCTTTATCATCCGTCCGTAACGGTTCGCATCGATAACGACTTTTTTTCAGGCACACCGCTTCCGCCCGAGGAACCCACGGCAGAAAATCCTCCCAACGGCGCGATGATTGATTATTTCCTCCAGTCTCCGGCGAGCGCCGTGCGGCTGGAAGTGTTCGATGCGCAACAGAATCTCGTTAGAAAATTCTCTACAGAAGAGCATTCTTCAGAAGGTTTGCAAGGTCAGGGCACATGGAAGCACCAGTCGCTGCCCGTCGCCGAGCGCTGGTTCCCTAAGCCTGAAGTTCTTGAGAAAACCGGGGGAATGCACCGCTTCGTCTGGAACCTTACATGGGGTAGTTCCGGCGGCCCGAGCGCGGACGAAGACTCCGAAACCCGCAACCCGAACGGGCCAAAGGCGGTGCCGGGGAGCTACGAAGTTTGCCTGACGGTCGATGGAAAAACGCAAACACAGTCACTGAAAGTCATCATGGACCCGCGCTCGCCAGCGACTCCCGAGCTACTCGCGCAGCAGTTGCAGTTGGGCCGGAAGATTTTTGGCGAAACCATCGAAGCGCGCCGCGCGCTGGCCGAGATTGGCTCGGTCCAGAAACAACTTGCGGATATTCAACAAAAGCTGGGGCAACAGAAACCGGGAGAACCTAGCGCGCAGCTCAAGTCGGTGTTGGCGGAGGCTCAATCCGCGATCGGCAAGATTCTGACGAGCAAGGAACGCGCAGCCGACGAGGGCCCCGGCCTGCAGGATGCATACGCGGGTCTGGCATCCGCTCTGCGAGTTATCGAAAACGGAGATCGCGCCGTACCTTCGCAGGCCATCGCGGTTTACACGGAGTCAAGCCATCAGGTGAAGGCACGCATCGCAGAGTGGGCGCGATACAAGCAAACGAGATTGGCGCAGCTGAACCAGCAACTGCGTGAGGCCAACATTGCTTCTATCGCAATCGCTGAGATTGAGCGGCAGGTCGAGTTCCTGATGTCGCGCTAGCCGCGTTGTGCACGATCACAATCATTTCTGCACCCAGTGCCTAACTAAGCGCGATTGAGACCCCAAGATATGGTGGAGAGGTAAGACTTTCGGGTAGTAATCCGGCGCCTATAACGGCGGTTCATCCACGATTTTTGGCGCAATTGGGCCCCCTGCCAAGACTCGGTTTCATAACCTTCGGTCA
>Ga0066789_10000337_pt1 | contig 18076 bp, 17 predicted proteins | sample OrgsoiDNA2013049_FD_70960 | JGI IMG/M metagenome (GOLD analysis project Ga0066789, IMG submission 70960) | Permafrost soil microbial communities from the Arctic, to analyse light accelerated degradation of dissolved organic matter (DOM) -... | ecosystem: Environmental > Terrestrial > Soil >...
GCCGTGATGCTGCCTTGGCCTTCGGCATTGCCGGCGCGTTCGACCAAACGAGGCAGCATGGCGAACACCGATGGGGGATAGCCGCGCGACGTTGGCGGTTCGCCCGCTGCCAGGCCGATTTCACGCTGGGCCATGGCCATACGCGAAAGCGAGTCGACGAGCAAAAGAACGCGCTTGCCTTGGTCGCGGAAGTATTCCGCGACGGCGGTGGCCGCCATGCCGGCGCGCACGCGGACGAGCGGCGATTCATCGCCGGTTGCGACCACGACGACGGAGCGTGCGAGCCCCTTGCCGAGATCGCGCTCGACGAATTCCCGTACTTCACGGCCGCGTTCTCCGACCAGACCGACCACGATGACGTCGGCGTCAGCGCTTCGTGCCAGCATGCCAAGCAGCACGCTTTTGCCGATACCGGGACCGGCCATGATGCCGAGGCGTTGGCCTTCGCCGCAGGTCAGGCACGAATCGATCGAGCGGATGCCGAGCACCAGCGGCCGACTGATGCGCCGACGGCTCATGGCGCGAGGGGCGGGCGCGTGAATGGGTACGCGGGCGTCCAGAATCAATCCGCCCTTGTCGTCGAGCGGCTCCATGGCTGCATTGACCACACGGCCGAGCAGGCGGTCGCCAACCATGATTTCGCCAGCAGCAGCGCGCGGGATGACCGGGCAGCCCTCGCCGATACCTTTGACGTCGCCGAAAGGCATCAGAATGGCGCTCGACCCGGAGAATCCAACGACCTCGGCGGTGATGGTGTGGCCGCCAGCGATGCGAATTTCACACGAGGTCCCGACCGCGACTTGCGGAAGAATGGCCTCGACCACGATGCCGGAGGCGCGGGTGACCTTGCCGGCGAGCACGCAGGATTGGGCGTCGGCCAGGGTGCGTTTGACGGCGGCGAGATTAATGAGGCTCATGGACTTTCCTCCGTTCCGCTGGCTTCAAGCACGCGTCGCAACTCTTCGATGCGCGCGTTGAGGCGGCCGTCGACGGTGACCAGGTCGCCGTCCACCAGGCAGTCGCCCCGGCCCAGCGACGGGTCGGCGACGATTTCCACGCGCGAGATGGCTGCTTGTGCGACGGCTTGCGGTCCGCGGCTTTCGATGATCGCGTTCATCGCCTGCGCGTCCGGCGGCGAAAGGTGAATGACGATCCGCCGCGATTCACCCAGGCGCCGAACCGCAGAGCGAACCAAGTTCACGAGAGGCTCGGCACTCGCGGACAGCTCCATTTCCAGAATTCGCCGCGCCACCAAGAAGCCGATTTCGAGCGCGTCGGTCCGCGCCTCGGCCGCCAGCCGTTCAGCGGTCGCACGCAAAAGCTCGATCGTCGATGCGGTGCGCTCGGTGAACTGCGCTGCAAGCTTCTGCGCCTCCGCGATGGCGGTAGCTGCTTGGGCTGCTCCCTCGTCTGGCTCGGCCATCGTAACGCCAATGACGGGCGGCCGAAATTTGCCGTCGCCCTGCTTGAATGCCGCGTTCTCGACGCGGGTCCGGTCGCCTGCGCGACCAAGGAAGGTCGGGCGCCGAAGAGCTTGTGCGGTGGACATCGCTTACACCATCTTGTCGGTGGGGCTGACGATCGTGATGCGGCCCTGTTCGGCCAGGCTGAAGGCTGTCTTGACCAGCTCGGCCTGCGCGCTTTCGACCGCCGCCAACTTGACGGGACCCATGGCTTCGATTTCGTCTTCCAGCATTTGGCCTGCGCGCGAGGACATGTTCTTGGTGAAGCGAGCCTTGATGGCATCGGGTGCGCCTTTGAGCGCGGTCGACAGCTGACTCATGTCGATCTCGCGAATGAGCGTCTGCATGTCGCGATCCGTGAGGTTCATGAGATCGCCGAAGGTGAAGAGCTTTCCGCGCAAAATCGCTGCCAGCTCGGGGTCGTCCTTTTCGATTTCGCCAACGACTTCGGACTGCTGGGCGGCGGGCACGGCGCGCAGTAGCTCGATCGCGACGGCGCGTCCATCCACCCGGCGCGTGTTGGCTGGGACGGAGGAGGTCAGCTCTTCGGTCAGTCCTTGGCCGACCTCGCGCAGAACTTCGGGAGCGATCGCCTCCAGCGTTGCCAGTCGACGCATGATTTGCGCGCGTTGCTCGACCGGAATGTGCTTGAGGACGGCCAGCGCACGTGTTCGCTCGAGGATGCTGAGCACGACGGCCGCGGTTTGCGGCAGCTCGCGTGACAGCAGCATGGCCAGCGACTCGGGATCTGCTTCGGAAAGGGCTGTGAAGTTTTCGCTCACGGGCATCTCCGATTCGAGTGGGACATCGAAAATTCGCTTCGCCACGTCGAGGCCCATGGCTCGCGCGGTGGCCTCACGAAAATAGCCGTCGGCTCCGTACGCGTCGGCAGAGAGGCTGGTCATGGCATTGACGAAAGCGTCGAGCGCGGCGGGCACGATGGTTGGGTCGTGGCGCAAGTCGCGTGCGCCGGCGGCGATGCGCTCGACGATGCGTTCGTCGAGCGTCTTGAAGATCTGTGCCGCGACCTCGGGGCCGACCCCAAGCAGGACCGCGGCGGCTTTCTGAGCACCTGCTCCTGCTGTGAATTCGGCCAAAGCGTTCGCTGACATCGCTATCTCCTTGTTGCGCCTTCGTTGACGGGTGCACGTTGCGTACCGTCGGATTCGACCCATGCGCGAAGCAGATGGGCTGCGCGCTGCGGATCGGTCTTGGAAAGCTCGCGGGCCTGCTCGCGCAGAACCATGGCATCGGCGCGGCCAAGTCCGGCCACGTTCGCCTCGCGGCCAAGCAGCATCTGGACATCACCCACCCGGGAGCCAGGCTTGATGAGTGCGATAGCCGAGGTGGCACGGCGGTAGATGCGAAACACCAGCAACATGCCGAGCGTCGCCAGAATGCCCCAGACGACAATGCGGCCGAGGCGCCACAAGTCCTGGCGATCCCAGATTGGGATCACGACCGTGCTCTCGTCGAGCTTGGCGAAGGGGGCGCTCGAAACTTCCAGCACATCCCCGCGCTTTTCGTCGAATCCGATGGCGTGCTTGGCGAGATCCGAAAGCCGGCGTACTTCAGCATCGGGACGTGGCTTGCCGTCGATACCGTCGACCAGGATCGCCGCCGAAAGGCGAAGAATGCGCGGTGTGCGCGTGACTGTGTGGGTGACCTTCTTGGCGATCTCGTAGTTGCGGACCTCGTCGTCACGCGCGGTCTGGGTGCGCGAAGAACCCGAGCCGCCGCCTGGAACCGCGGCTACTGGCTGATTGGCGGCAGCACCCGCCACGCCCGACCCGCTGGTTCCGTCGGCGTTGACTGTTTCGGTGGTCTTGTGCTCGCTCCGCACGGTTGCGGTGTCCGGATCGTACGTATCCTGGGTGGTCTCGACTTCCGTCGTATCGAGGTTGGCGGTGACCTTGGCGACCACGGCGCCGCGACCCACCGCGGGCTCGAGGAGGTCGGTGATTCGCTGTTCGAGGCTCGACTCGATGTCTCGCTGCTCTTTGGCTTGCTTGGCACTTGCCGAAAGATTGCCCGACAGCACGGTGCCACGCTGATCGACGACCGTCACTGCGTCCGGTGAAAGGCCCGCAACGGCCGAAGCGACGAGGTGGCGAACGCCCGCGAGCTCGCGCTCTTGCATGGTTCGTCCCGGCTGTAGATTGAGCACGACGGCGGCCGTGGCGTGACGATCGTCGTCGCGATAGAGACCCTTTTCGGGCAACGTCACGTGCACGCGCGCCGAGCGCACAGACTGCAGGCGGGAAATTGTGCGTGCCAGCTCGCCTTCGGTGGCGCGGCGCAGGTTCACCCGTTGCGTGAATTCCGAGGCGCCAAAATCGCCGCGGTCGAAAAGCTCGAAGCCCACGCCGCCGCCACGCGGAAGTCCTTGCGCGGCCAGCATGAGCCGCGCTTCGTGGACTTGCGACGCAGGTACGGAAATAGCGCTGCCGCCTGCTTCGGTGCGGAAGTTGATACCCGCTACCTTGAGCGCAGCGGCGGCATCGGTGCTGTCTTCGGGACCTAGATTCGTGAACGCATATTGATACGTGGATCCCGTGCCGAAGACGATGGCGACCACTGCCACCACGGTCGCCAGGGAGAGCACACCCGCCAGCAGCATGCGTGTTGCTGCGTTCAGCTCGGCGTAGCGCTTGGCGACTTCGCGGACGGACTTGAGGACAGGCTCCACCGACTAAATCCCCATCTTCATGATTTCGTTGTAGGAATCGACCAACTTGTTGCGTACGCGCATCGCCAGTCGCATGGCGACGTCGGCCTTCTCGAGGGCCAGCGCCATCTCGTGGATGTTGCCGGCGCCGCGTGCGACTGAATCGGCCTGCGTGTCTGCCGCGACCTGCATCTTGTCGATTTCACCGATCGCCTTGCCGAGCGCACTGGTGAATTCCGACGCCTGCGCCGGGGCACCGCCTTCGCCGCCTTGGATCGTCCGGTCCATGCGATCGATGCGTCCGACTTCGGAGAGCGCTTGCGTGTTGTCGATGCGTAGATTCATGGCTACTTCGTGATGTCGAGCCCGCGGGCCGCCATCTGTTTCAGGGTCTCGACGGCTGTGGCGTTGGCTTCAAAGGCACGCGACGCCGACAGAAGATTCACGATCTCGCTGATGGGATTGACGTTGGGGAAGGTGACGAAGCCGTTCGCATCGGCGTCGGGATGCCCTGGGCTGTAGACCATTTTGCCCGGCGACTGATCGGCGACGATCTGCGAGACCTGAACGCCCATCGGTGCATCTCCGACGGTGGGCGCTTCGTCCTGCGCGGCCATATGAATCGCCTGAAAGACGGGATCCAAACGCTGGTAGGGCTTGCCGTTCGCGCCCCGGGTGGTTTCCGCGTTAGCCAAATTGGACGAGGCGAGATTCACGCGCGTGCGCTCCGCCGAAAGCCCGGATCCGCTCACATGCAACGCTGTTAGAAAGTCCATTGCTCGTTCCTTCCTCGTTAACCGTTTCCGTCCGAAGCCACGTAGCGCAAGAGCGCCAGCTTTTTCCCTGCGGCGCGCGCGGCAGCGCTGTACTGAAGCGCGTTCTCCGCCATGGCCACCATGGTGCGATCGAGGTCGACGGTGTTGCCGTCGAACGAAGCGCCGCCCGCCGGTACGTCGACGATGGGTAGCTCGCGCATCGCCAGATCGCTGGACTCGGCCGGGCTACTCCCGACGGTCGGCGATGTGGGCAGCGAAACGGTGCCCTCGCTGTGGGCCCCTTCGATGGCGACCATGCTCGCGGTGAAATCCACGTCCTTGGGCCGAAAGCCAGGCGTATCGACGTTCGCGATGTTGGTGGAAAGGACGTTCTGCCTGACCAACCGAACGTCAAGCGCTCGCTCGAGCCGCGCCAGAGTCGTGTCGAAGACCTTCATGCTGCTGACTCCTCATGCGACGGTCGTGCCACCACGTCGCCGGGGACAGTCGCACCCGCATGGCGAAGCACGCGCAGCTTGTTGCGAAGAGTGCGCAGGCTGATTCCGAGGAGCCGCGCGGCGTGGGTGCGGTTACCGCGGACGCGGCGGAGCGCCTCCAGAATGGCCATGCGTTCGAGGTCGGCAAGCGCCAGTGGCAAGGCATTGAGATGGAAACCCTCGAAGGGTTTCCATGCCTTCCCGCGGTCTGGCTCTGCTGGGCAAAGCCCGGCTTCGCCATCGCGACTGAGTAGGCCGCTCGACCGAATCGAAGGTTGTGGGCCGCTCTGGTCCGTGTCTGACGGCAGCGGCCGAATGGACGAGATGCCCACCGCGCCGAGTGCGGCCGAAATGTGCTGCAGGGGAACGGAGGGTCCGTGGCAGCGGACCAGCGCGCGCTCGAGAACATTCGCGAGCTCCCGCACATTGCCCGGGTACTCGTAGGCAAGCAGGGCCGCCAACGCCTCGGACGAAAGCAGGGGCGCAGGGCGTCCCAGGCGAGATGCGATTTCTTCGGTAAGCTTGGCAGCCAGGAGCGGAATGTCCTCGCGCCGTTCGCGCAGCGGTGGCAGCGAGATGGGGAAGACCGACAGTCGATAGTAAAGGTCGGCACGAAACTCGCCGCGAGCGACCATGCCGGCAAGGTTTCGGTTCGACGTTGCGATGATGCGAACGTCGACGGGCACGGACCGCGCGCCGCCGACGCGATCGACCTCGCGTTCCTGCAGCACGCGCAGAAGCTTCACCTGCAGGCCGACTGGCATTTCGGAAATTTCGTCGAGAAGCAAGGTGCCGTGATCGGCTTGTTCGATGCGACCGATGCGCCGATCGGCGGCTCCGGTGAACGAGCCGCGTTCGTGGCCAAAGAGCTCGCTTTCCAGAAGCTCGCTTGGCAGTGCTGCGCAGTTGACGGCAATCCAGGGTCCCGTGCTGCGCGGAGAAAGTCCGTGAATGTAGCGGGCAAAGACCTCTTTGCCAGTTCCGCTTTCACCCAGCAGCAGCACGGTGGTGTTGGCTCGTGCCACGTCCTCGACCGCGGACATCACGTCCTGCATGACTTGGGTTCCGCCGACGGGGGCGGGAAGATCCAGGCGCGAAGGAATCGGAAATGAGACCGTTGTTGTCGTTGTTGTCATGGTGACTCCGTGTCGGACGATTGCGACCGGCGGAAGCGAAGCGAGCGCGAGACAGCGGTGTAGGCGGCCGCCAAATCGCTGGCGTCGACCTGCTCATTGCCGATAGTCTTGCCGTGGCTGTCCATGCCGTCGACGGCGGCGATGATGGTCGCCCAGCGCGGACCGAGGAGGCGCTTGTGGCCGATGCGTGTTTCCGCGTATTCGTAAAGCGTTCGTGCGCGGCCGGGCTCCTGGGCGAGCAGGTAGATCTCCGTGGCACGGAGGATGTGCTCGCCAAGGGCCTCGACGTCCATGCCTTCAACCCACGGAACGCTGGCGGCCAAAAGATTGCCGCCAAACAGCGGCGCGCCGATGTCGAGAGCCTTCTCCGCGGCGGCACGCACCATCTCGATGGCCAGCACGCCCTCCGTGCGCGACGGAAGATTCATATAGGCTTCCAGGGCTTCGTAGCCGCCGTCGACGTCGGGAAACTTCAGCGCGAAAGTCACGAGGCGACGGCACAGCACACGCGTTTCGCCGTCGCAAATGTGCGAGCTTGCGCGCATGGCTTCAAGCAAGGTGACCATGGATTCCTTGACCGCGCCAAGATAGGCAGCGGCGCGCGCGGACCGCATCAGCATTTCGCTGTGGAGCGGCTCGGGCAACATGGTTGCATCGAAGGTGCGCTTGCGCAGCTCTCCCAAGCAGGACCCGCCCAGCTCGCATAGCCTCGCCACCGCCATTCGTCCGTAGCTGCCGAAGCGCCCGGCCATGCGATACCAGCCCACCGCCGTTGCGGGATCCCCGGTACGAAGCGAGATGTCGCCCAGGCGCAGGGAGGCGAGTCGACGGTATTCGCCCTGCAGCGCCGTGCGGAACTCGGTCGCGGCTTCGGTGAATCGGCCCGCCTTGAAGTGGCATTCGCCCCGAGCGGGAGGCGTATCGCCGGGACAAGCGCTGCCGAACTTGAGCGCGATGGGATGGTAGAAGAACCAAATCTGGTCGCCTTCTTCCGTCATGGGCAAGCCGCGCAACTCGCGGACTTCCAGGTACGGCTTGCCGTCGCTGGCATCAAGGCGGGCATCAATGCGAGCCGTTCGACACTGAAGAATGACCGTGTTCCCGGCGCGGGAAATGAAGGGACAAAGCCGTGGGTGGCTGGCCGCGAACCGTTGGTAGATGGCGTGCGCATCGTTGCTGGTCACATCGATGCGCATGGCGAGCGAATCCACCGATACAGAGGCTCGCGTGATAGGCACTGCCATCGGCATGCGCTCGACCGCGGCTACGGTAGCCACGAACTCAGGCTCGGCATTTTCAGCCGGAGCGGCGAGCATGACGAGCAGCGGGGCGAGCAGGAACATGTATCTGTCGCATATGCACCCGTCGTGCCGATAGTGCCCGCGTGCTGGCTCAACCTTGCCGGGCAGGAAATCCCTAGCGAAAAGGCGAACCAGGGCCCGGGCAAGATCCAGCGTACCGCTGCGGCCGGAGTTTCGGCGTCAGGCACTTGTCGCGCTGGCTGTGTCGCTCTGATGGCGTGTCACCGTCGTGGCGCAGAGGAGAGGTCGCAGAGCCCACCCTGCGCCCTAGCGCCGCTCGCGCCTCTGCGCCGAGACCTCGCGAAAGTCTAACCACAGGGACCCGGAGGACACAGAGGTCGGAAAAGAAGGGGCTCTCAGGATCTTCATCCGGAACCCTTTCTTCTCATCCGTCTCGGTGTTCTCTGTGTCCTCTGTGGTTAGAGATCAGGGAACAGCGGTGCCCTAGGCCTCTTCGGCGGATCGTTCGACCGCGATGGCGGCCTTGCGCCGCAGTTTCTCGACGAGCGTGGTTCGGCCCATGCCGAGCAGCCGGGCGGCTTCCTTCTTGTTGCCGCTCGTCTGGCCTAGGGCCATGCGAATGTAGGCGTCCTCGGTTTCGCGCAGAAGCCGCGGCAGATCGACGGGCAATCGCAACTCCGGCAAGGTCAGCGCGACGGAAGACACGACCACGGGTGAAGTAATCTCGTCAGCGCTCGGCAGTGGAACGCCCGGGATGGCGTCGGAATCGCCGTCCGGCGAAGACCCGAGGGCAAGCTCGCCTGTCTCGGATCGGCTTTGCTCTTCGGCGATGTCGATGAGGACGCCAGCGCTTTCGACCTCGGCACAGGGCACGCGAAGCGCAAGGTTGTCGGTGCTGCCGTCGCGGAAGGGAGACGGCAAATCGGAAAGCCCGATGGTGGGGCTTTCGGCACACACCGAAAGGCGCTCGGCCAGGTTTTCAAGCTCGCGCACATTTCCCGGCCACCCGTGATTTTCGAGCTGGCGCAGAACCGCAGGGGCCACCGGTCGCGACTCGCCATGCTTGTTCCAAAAAAAGAAGAAGAGAGGAGCAATATCACTTAGACGGTCGCGCAGCGGCGGCAACACCACTGGACAAACATGCAAGCGGTAGTAGAGGTCGCGACGGAAGCGCCCCGCGCGCACGTCTTCGCTGAGGTCGCGGTTCGTCGCGGCGACCAGCCGAAAATTTCCGCTGACGGACTCCGAGCTGCCCACGGGTTCGTAGGTATGGTTTTGCAGCAACCGCAGCAACTTTACCTGCAAGGGAAGCGGAAGGTCGCCGACCTCGTCGAGGAACAGGGTCCCGCCTTCGGCCATGGCGACGCGCCCGCGCCGGGACACGACGGCGCCGGTGAAGGCACCACGCACGTAACCGAAGAGCTCGCTTTCGAGCAAAGCATCGGGAATCGCGGCACAGTTGACCGGTACGAAGGGACGCTTCGAGCGCACGCTCCGCGTATGCACCAGGCGCGCGAAGACTTCCTTTCCGGTTCCGGTCTCACCCGTCAGAAGCACGGTCGCGTCGCTGCCGGCAATGCGTGAGCAAGCGCGAATGACGTCGACGATGGGCGAGTCGGAAGCACAAATGATTCCGTCTTCGTTGACGATGGGTTTGGAGACCATGGAGCTTGGGGTCCGAAGGGCAGTCATCTGCATCGATTCACCTTGCGCAGTTGGGACGTACTGCGGCTGCGCCAGCCGCCAGAACCGAATTTGTAGAGGACCCGAACCGGGCGCGGGCCGACGATTTCGCCGCCGAGCTCATGGATAAGCCAGACGAAGAAGCGCACGAGCAGGTTCGGCTCTTCATGAACGACGAGCTCGCTAGAGTCTACGCGCGACCGCATCTTTGATTCCCTCGATGGCGCGGTGACAGGTTTCCTCGTCGAAGCCGATCGCGCGGCGGGCTTCGTCGATGAGAAGGCGCGACCTGTCGAGCTCGTCGCGGCGAGTGTGGAACCCGGCTTTGAGCGAAAGTGCATTCGCGAGACGCAGGACCTTGGCTAGCTCGGACGTGGGCGTCGGCTCGACGGCCTGCTCGATGGCCGCGGCGGCCTCGGGCGCCAGTCCCCACGAGCGGGCCAAACGCGAGCCGGCGCGGGCGTGGCAGCGGTCGAGGCAGGTGACCAGCATGTCCTCGCTGATGAGCTTGCGTCCCTTGGCGTTGGTCATCACGCGCTCGATGTCGAAAAGCAGTGTGGCCGCGATGGGCTTGCCGCCGTCGTGGAAAAGACCGGCGCGGTAGGCAGAAAGCGCGCTGCGTTCGTCGGCGCCGCGGGTATGCACGAGTCGCTGTGCGATCAACGCGACGGCCAGCGCGTGTTGCCACGGTTGTTTGCAAGCCGCCTGCAACCGCGCGTTCGGCGATTCCAGCAGTGGGCGTAGCGCAATTTCGAAAAGTCCTGTGCGCACGCCTTCGGTGCCAAGGCGGGAAATGGCTTGTTCCGTCGAGCGGGACAGCGTGCGCGTGACGCCGCTGGTGTTCGCGACTTGCGCGAGCTGGCTGGCGAGACGCGCATCGGTGTTCACCAATGAGGCCATGCCGCCAAAGGAGAAGTCGGGCGCACCCAGCAGATCGAGGCAGCGCACGATGGAGCGAGGCACCTGGGGAAGATCCAGCTCGGCGTCCGGCGCGGTCCGCGTCTTGACCGCTTCGACCAAGCCGGCGATCATGGCGCTCTTGTCGGCGGGGAGCGGAGCAGGCGCCAACGCGAAAATGTTTGCTCGCGGCGCGGAAGGAGGCTCCGCCGGAGACAAAGGCTGCGGACGTGCAGCTACGGGGCGCGGCGCAGGCGTGACCACGATTGGGGGCGGCGTCGGGCTGTAGGTGGTCGGCGCGGTGGATAGAAGCGTTGCCGAAGAGGGCGCGACCGAAATCGGAGGAGGCGTCAGCACGTGAGCGAGCGCTTCGTCCGACATCGTTGCTGGTCCGGCGTGCATCCCGGTGGCAAGCAAAACGGTATCGCGAAACTCGCGCATGGAAGCGAACCGCTCATCCGGCTTCTTGGCCATGGCGCGCAGGATCACGGCGCTCGTCGCGCTGGAAAGCGATGGATTGATGACTTGCGGCGACGGCGGCATCTCTTGCACATGACTCATGATGAGCCGGCCGGCGGTTTCGGCAGTGAACGGCAGCCGGCCCGTCAGCATCTGAAAGAGCACGACGCCGAGCGAGTAAATGTCGCTGCGATGATCGAGATGCGTGTCGCCGAGGCATTGTTCGGGCGACATGTACGCCGGCGTTCCGATAAGCGCGCCCATCTCGGTGTGGTGTTGAACATTCCGGTCGTGGGCCACGAGCTTGGCGATTCCGAAATCGAGAACCTTGACGAAGTCCGGATAGTCGGGATGGTTGCGCAGAAAAATGTTGGCGGGTTTGAGGTCGCGGTGGACCATGCCATGTTCATGACCTGCACCGACTGCCGCTGCGACCTGGGCCACCACGCGCGCCGCAGCCGTGGCGTCGAGCTTCTGCACGCGCGCCAAGCGCTGCTCGAGTGTCTCTCCGTCGAGAAGCTCCATCACGATGTACGGGACTTTGCCGACGGTGCCGAAGTCCGTGACCTCGACGATGTTGGGATGGCGAATATCGTTTACGGCGCGTGCTTCGGTGAAGAAGCGCGACACCAGCTCTTCGTTCTGCGCGATCTCGGCTGCCAGGACTTTGATGGCGGCGCGACGGCCGATGAGCACGTGCTCGGCGAGGTAAACGCGTCCCATCCCGCCTTCACCCAGCAGCGAGAGAATCCGGAAGGAGCCAAGCGTCTGACCGACAAGAGCGTCAGGTGCGCGGCGCGGCTCGCCTCCTTTGGAAGACAGGCACATCGTCGCGCCCTTGCTTTGAGGAAGGTCTGAAGCCGCCATTTGTCGGATACATGCATCGGCGGCCAGGATCGCTTCTTGAGATGATCAGCGAACAAAAACCATATTTCTGACAGAACGGCGTAGTGTCGCTTTTCCGATGGTGACGGATCGTCAAAGAGATGACGGAAGGTCATCGGGGTGACGGCAAAAGGAACTCGAATGTTGCACCTTGGTTGACCTTTGCCATTGCCGAAACACGACCGCCATGCCGAGCCACGATACGTTGAACCGTGGCCAGGCCGATGCCAGTGCCGGCGTAGTCTTGGGTCGAGTGCAGTCGCTGAAAGGGAGCGAAGAGCTTGCCTGCGCCCGCCATGTCGAAGCCGGCCCCATTGTCGCGCACGAAAAAAACTTGGCGGTTGTTTTCCCAACGCGCACCCACTTCGATGTCGGCGTGGTCGGTTTTGTTCGTGTACTTCCAAGCGTTGTCGAGAAGGTTCTCGAGAAAGATGCGCAGAAGGCCGGCATCGCCCCGCGCGCGCAGACCGCTTTGCACGTGCGTGCGAACGTCGCGGTGCGGATCGCGCTCGCGAAGGAGCGCGAGAATGTCGGCGGCCAGCGCGGAGAGGTCGACGTCCTCGAAGCGCATCTCGGCGCGCGTGATGCGTGAAAGCACCAGCAAGTCATCGATGAGCCGCCCCATGCGGCTGGCTGCCTTGCGTACGCGACTGCAGTAGTCGATGGCGCTTGGTTCCAGCTTGTCGCCATAGTCTTCGACGAGCGCTTGCGTGAATCCGTCGATGGCGCGCAAGGGGGCCCGCAGATCGTGGGAAACGGAATAGGCGAAGCTCTCCAGCTCGCGGTTGGCGGCGGCGAGCTCGGCGGTACGTTCTTCCACCCGGCGTTCGAGCTCCTCGTTGAGAACGCGAAGCGCCTCTTCGGTGCGGCGGCGATCCGTAATGTCCATGCCGAACGATATGGTTCCGACCACGCGGCCGTTCTCGACGATGGGATTGTTCTGCCAGACGATGTAGCGCTCATCACCCGTGGCGGTGAGCATGGGCAATTCGAAGGTGCTTGGCTCTCCGCCCGCGAGAAGACGCTCGAACTCATCGCGGACCTGCGGAAAGAGGCGCGGCGGAGCCATGACGTCGAACCAATTGCGTTGCTCGATGTCGGCGCGCAAGTAGCCGGTGACGTTTTCGGAAGTTCGGTTGAAAGCACGGACGCGGCCATCACAGTCGAGACCGACCACCATGATGCTGGCCAGCTCGATGAGATGCTCGGCGTGGTCTTTCGCTTCTCGGAGCGCTTCCTGCGCGCTCACCAGATCGGTGACGTCGCGCTTGACGCCCCAAATGCGAAGCAGGCGGCCATTCTCGACGTCGCCCGACAAATTGTTCAGCGAGCGAAAGATGCTGCCGTCGCGCCGGCGCTCGGCGAGCAGCAAATTGTCGAGCCGATAGCCCGACATGATGAAGGCGACGATGAAGCCTAGCTGCTCCTCGCGCGTGCTGGAAAGCAGGTCAGCGAAGGGTGTTCCCTTCATGGCAGCCGGGCTCTCGTAGCCGAATTGCCGAGCGAAGGTATCGTTGCAAAGGGCGACGCACGCATGGCATAAGATCGCCTCGGCTTGCTCGTGGACAGCGCGATCGGTGGCGACTTCCACCTCGAGATCGAAGCGCCAGAGGCCCTCGGAGGCCAGTTGGATGAAGTGTTTGTACTCATCCTCAATGGACAGGCCAGCCGCCGACGACGAATTGGCAGCTGCGGTGGGGGTGGAGGTGGTGTCGTTCATGGTGGTGGCAGCAAGGCGCCGGCGACGCCAATCCGCGGTCCATGATAAAAGAGAAGCTGAGCATGCGCTCTACGAGAATTCCAGCCAGCGTCGGGGAGACTGCCACAGGGGCGGGCGCGGCTGGGGATGTGCCGGCGGCCGAGGCAGGGCCGGCGCGTATTCTGGTTGCGGAGGAAGACGCACATCTCGCGGAGCATGCGGCAGCGTTGACCGAAGCCGGTTACGTGGTCGACACGGCGCTCGACGCCGCGTCGGCGCGACATCACATCCTCTCGACCGACTACGCCGCCATCGTCGTGGACGCTGCCTTTAGTGGCCTTGACGCTATCGCACTGCTGCGGCTGGCGCGTCGACGGGATCTCGATGTTCCCTTGGTGGTTGTCTGCGATGCAATGCACGTCGGCTTGTCGGCGGTGGCGGTTCAGCAAGGGGCGCTCTGCTTTCTGGAAACGCCGGTCGCGCGCGAGGCGTTCGTCGCAACGTTATCATACGCGAGCAAGCTGCACGGTTTGGCCAGGCTGCGGAGGCGGGCACTTGTCGAGCTGGGTGGCGAGTGGTGGCAGCTCGGTGATCGGGTGGCACTCGAGCAGGTTTTCGAACGCGCCTTCGATCGACTGACGGTGGCGTTTCAACCCATCGTCTCCTGGTCGAGCCGCCGAGTCATTGGCTACGAAGCACTCCTGCGCAGCTCGGATCCTAGCTTGCCCGATCCTGCGTCGGTGCTGGCGGTAGGCGAACGGCTGGGTCGCATTGAACAGATTGGCCGACTCGTGCGCGAGCGGGTAGCGCGCTCGATGGTGCTGGCTCCGGCGGAGTTCGTCTTCGTGAATCTGCACGCGCTCGAGCTGCTCGACAGCGAGCTGTATTCGGTATCGGCACCGCTGTCGCAATTCGGAAAGCGCATCGTCCTCGAAATCTCGGAGCATGCCCTCCTCGACGACGTCGCCCAGCTTGAATCACGAGCCGAAGCGTTGCGGAAATTGGGCTTTCGCCTGGCCATGGACAACCTCGGCCCTGGCTATCCTGGGCTTTCATCCTTCGCGCGCCTGCGGCCCGAATTCGTGAAATACGACCTCTCGCTGGTGCGTGGCATCGAGCAACGGCCAGCCCAGGAACAAATCGTCGCTGAGATGACGGCGTTGCTTGGAACCATGAACACCCGGGTGATCGCCGCAGGCATCGAATCCATCGCGCAGCGGGATGCTGTGGTCAAGGCGGGAGTGGATCTCCTGCAGGGCTTCGCCTTCTCACGTCCGGACGTGAGCTATGGGCAGCCTAGTTTGCGCTAGGCGGAATTGGGACCCGTGACACCGCAACTGCGGCGGATGCTTTTCAACCCGTCTCAAGCTTCCGCCGCCAGCCTCCGATCTAATGGGGGATTGACGTTCCGCAGTTGGCCGCGTGCGCTACCCACTCGCGAAGTCCGCGCGTGTCTCGAGTTCTTGCTCTCGGGGGTGGCCGCTTGTTGTGGAACGGTTCTTGAGCTCCACCGGTTGCGCGTGCTCTGCGTGGCGGTCTCGCTCGTGTTGTTTGCGGGCGGTCTCGGCATCGGCGCCGAGTTGCCCGCCGCCAAGCAGGCCGTTTTCTTAGCGCGCATTATTGCGTACGACGGCAACCTGAAGGAACGCGTAGCCGGGGCCGTGAATATCGGCATCCTGTCCAGGAAGGGCGACAAGGCATCCGAGCAGATGGCTGAATCGGTCATCAAGGCGTTCGGTCCGCTCGAGTCGGCCACTCTTGCCGGGCTTCCCGTGAAGCTGACCAAGGTTTCCTTCGTGGGGCGCGACCTCCTCGACAAGGCCGTGCGCGACGAGCACATCAATACGATCTACGTGTGCGAAGGCCTCGACGCGAATTTGAGTGATATCACCAGCGTGGCGCGCAGTCGCAAAGTGCTTACTATCGCAAGCCAGCAAGGTCACCTCAAGCTTGGGCTTTCGCTCGGCGTTTTCGACGTGGATGGCAAAAATACCATTCTAGTCAACCTCGACGCCAGCCGTGAGGAAGGCGTGGCCTTTGGACCCGAGTTGCTGAGATTGGCGACGGTGGTGCGCTAGGAGACTGGTGTTAGACGGCGGACCGAGTCCTGGCGGAGCGAGGAGCCCCGGCCGCGAGGCGCCGAGGAGGGCGAATACTGGACGTATTCAACCGACGAGCAACGAAGCGGACGGGGCCCGCAGCCCGCCAAAGGCGACGGGAGCCGTTTAACACCAGCCTCCTAGAGCACGAGCACAAAAAAGGATGACCCCTATACGGTGAACGTGTGCACCTACGCCAAGAGCGGTTCGCTGTGGGCGAAAGGAATGCTGGAGGAAATCATGCGATTGGTAACGCGATGGTCGAGCCTGGGTTGGGCGGTAGCCGCGGTGGCAGCGATGCAAGCTTGCGGCAGCAGCCACGGCAACGGCACGGGCGGAGAGGGCGGCAATGGCGGAAGCGAAACGTCGATGACGGGCAACGGCGGAACGTCGAGTGTGGCTGGCGGTGGATCGGGCGGTGCGGAGGGCGGAACGTCGGGCTCGGCTAACGGCGGAACTGCGAGTGGTGGAGGATTGGGCGGCGGCGGCAGCGGTGGCAGCGGTGGATCTTCAGTCAGCAGCGAAGCTTGCGTACCCGACTATGGCTGCAAGCCGAAGTCTCCGAACACGGGCGACGTCTACGCGGACTGCGTGGCGCGCGTGAACCAATTCCGCGCTTGCGTGTGCCTGCCACCGCTTGCGCGTTGGAGCGCGGGTGAGGCGTGCGCCGACCAGGACGCGAAGTACGATGCCGGCCAGGACATTGCTCACGCTGGATTCACTGCCCGCATTTGCTCGGCCGGCAACGCTCAAGACGAGTGCCCTGGCTGGAGTGGAAGCGGAGAGACCGTGATCGACGGCTGCATGCAGATGATGTTCAACGAAGGGCCGCCGCCCACGTCGATCTGCACAGGGCAGTGCTACACAGACCACGGTCACTACATCAACATGACGGGAACGAAGTACAAGAGCGGCGTTGCCTGCGGCTTCTATACGATGCCGAGTGGTGCCATCTGGTCCGCGCAGAACTTTCTTTAGCACTACTGGTTCAATTCTTCGATTCACCGACGGGCGACGATCCGGGTCGGGGGCGGCGTCGGGCCTGCGCTTCCAGACCACCCCGCGCGGTCTGGGACCGCGCGGGGACCCCCATAGGCGCTAAGCGAATGGGCATCGAAAGATCGAGCACTCTGCCACCTCGCCCAGCGAAGCTGGGAGAGGTCGCCTCGCGTAGCGAGGCGGGTGAGGGCCATGTCGGGCGGACTCCTCAACCCAACCTTCTCCTCGGCAGACCGAGGAGAAGGGGCCGGATTTCTCCGTCCAGCGTCGGTTAACGCCTATGGCGGGGCCCCCCCGGCTTGTCGCCCGGCTCTCGAACGCGAATTTCAAGCAGTAGTGCTAGGGGCGACCAGCTAGTCTAGGGCGCCGGCGCCGCGGAATCCTGCGGCAGAGGATGCGGCAACCCGGCAGCATCCAGCTGGACCTCGGTTCGGTCGAGGACGGGTCGCCCCGTCCCGGAAAACGTCAGCCGGACCATCGAGCCGAACCAGACTGGCGGATCGTACGGGAAGTAGTCGAAGACGAAATTGCCCAGGCTATAGACGATGGGGTGGTCCTTGTACCACTCGATGCTTTGGGTGACGTGTGGATGTGCACCGACGATGGCGTCCGCGCCAGCGTCGATCAGCCGATGCGCCAGAGCTTGCTGCTCCGGCGATTCTTTGGGCTCGAGCTCTTCACCCCAATGCAGGAACAAGAGCACGATGTCGGCGTGTGCGCGCGCGTCCTTGATGTCCAGAGCAACGTCCTTTTCGACGAGCCACGCGCTGCCGGGGGACGACGGTCCAGCGGCGAAAGCGCGCGGCGGAAAATCATTGTAGCCAAGAAAAGCGATGCGCTTGCCCTTGGCGGTGAGAATGACCGGCTGGTGGGCGGCGCGCTGGTTGGCTCCGCCGCCAAAGTAGGCCAGCTCGGATTCATTCAAGAGCTCGAGCTCGGAAGAAAAGCCCTTCTTGCCCCAGTCGCCGGAATGGTTGTTGGCCAGCGAAACGGCCGAGAAGTATTTTTTGAGCAAAGGCAGCGCGCGCTGGGGACCGCGAAAAGTGTAGGGCTTGTCCACGGCGTGACCGGTCTTGACGATGGCGCACTCGAGGTTAGCGACGGTCAGGTCCGCACTGCCCAGAACCTCGGCAACCTCGGCGAACGGATCGCCACCGTTGGTGACGATATGACCGGGACCGCCGTCGAGCATGACGTCGCCCACGAACAGCACGCTGACCGACTCGTTGTGGTCAGCCGGCAGGTCAGCCGCCCGGTCAGCAGCCAGCAAGGCCCGAGGTACGACGAACGCGACGCCAACACAAGCGAGGATCAAGAGCTTCTTCATGGGCAGCACTCTAGCCATTCCACAGGGCTCGCAGCTTGGCGGCGACGTCCAGCGAGACCCGCGCGCTCGCCGGGGCGGGGCTGTCGTCGCCAGCCGGCTCGGCGGCACGGTCGTGGACCTGCTCGAAGAGGTCGCGGATCCCTTCGGGCAGAAAGCGACTGTGGGGAGCGGTCACGTAGCGGTCGCCGTGCCGGTGCTGTTGCCGCGTGAAAAAGCGAAACGGCCGGATGAGGTGCAGGCTGTGCTT
>Ga0066789_10000338_pt1 | contig 18067 bp, 19 predicted proteins | sample OrgsoiDNA2013049_FD_70960 | JGI IMG/M metagenome (GOLD analysis project Ga0066789, IMG submission 70960) | Permafrost soil microbial communities from the Arctic, to analyse light accelerated degradation of dissolved organic matter (DOM) -... | ecosystem: Environmental > Terrestrial > Soil >...
TCCCTGACACCGCGTGCCGAAATCTAGTCTTATTCTCTGGAAGCGGTGACGCTCTTGTCTTGTGAACGATCGGATGGCCGACGGCACGGCGGTGCAGTTGTGGCACAACACAATGCGTTTAGGGCTGATGCGGGGAGCGCGCGTGACGTGAGCGTTCGCTGCGCTTCGTTCTTGGGTTCGCTGCTACGCCTCGTCGCCGAATTCCGCGGGGAATCGCTGACGCATAGTGCGATTCACCAGTTCCTCAATTTCGTCCTCGGTGCGCAGGGCCATGATTTCCTCCGCTAGTCGTTCGGCCTCGCCTATTCGAGTCGAGCGGATGATGGCCTTAACGATGGGGATCTGGCGCGGCGCCATGGATAGCGAACGCAACCCGAGGCCCAGCAAAACCAGGCAAAAGCGCGGATCGCCGGCCATGTCGCCGCACATGGCGACGGGTTTCCCGCGGCGATTGCAGGCTGTGACCACACTCTTGATGAGGCGCAAGATGGCCGGGTGCAACGGGTGGTACAGGTAACCTACGTGCTCGTCCTGACGGTCGGCAGCGAGGGCGTACTGAATCAGGTCGTTGGTTCCGATGGACAGGAATTCGGTCTCGTCAGCGAGCAGATCCGCGATGATGGCCGCGCTGGGCGTTTCGATCATGGCGCCCAAAGGAACGTTGGGGTCGTGTTCGAGGCCTTGCCTGGCCAGCTCGTCGCATACCTCGGCGCAGATCCCGCGCACCACTCGCCACTCGCCCACGCCCGAAATCAGCGGGAACATGATCCGCAGCGGCCCGACGGCGGCAGCGCGGTAGAACGCGCGCAGCTGCGAACGGAAGAGGTCGCGGCGCCACAGCGAATAGCGGATGGAACGAAGGCCAAGGGCAGGGTTGTTGCCGGCCGGAATGCGCACCGACATCGGTAGTTTGTCGCCGCCGAGGTCGAGCGTGCGAAAGACGACGTTGCGGCCTTCCATGGCCCGCAAGGCGGCAACCGCGTGCTGGTACTGCTCTTCCTCGGTCGGCAGTGTCGAGCGCTCGAGGTACAGGAACTCGGTGCGGAAAAGCCCGACGGCATCGGCGCCCAGCTCGACCGAGACCGAGAGTTCTTCCAGCAACTCGACGTTGGCTGCCAGTTGGATGCGAACGTTGTCGAGGGTGGTCGCTGGCGCTTCGCGCGCCTTGGCCAGTCGCTCGGATTGCACCAGGTCGCGAGCCGCGCGGTCGGCGAAACGCTCTTGCACGCCGAAGTCGGGCTCGAGGATGACTTCGCCCCGACCGCCGTCGACGATGACCGTCATACCGGTGCGAATGTGCTTGATGAAATCCTGAACGCCCGCCACCAGCGGCAGTCCGAGTGCGCGGGCCACCAGGGCCGCATGCGAGGTTTTGCCGCCACCTTCGGTGAAGAAGCCGCTGACGCCGGCTCGGCCGAGCTGCGTGATGTCGGCCGGCGATAAATCGTGCGCGAACACCACGGCGCCCTTGGGTACGCCCTCGTGTCCTGGCGGGGTCATGCCAAGCAGATTGCGCAAAATGCGCTCACCGATCATGTCGATGTCGCTGCGCCGCTCGCGGAAATACGGATCCTCGATAGCGGCGAACACGACCTGGATTTGATCGAGTGCCCGGCGCAGCGCCCATTCGGCCGAGACCTGATCGTTGCGGATGATCTTGTTGGTTTCCTCGACCAGGTGGACGTCGGCGAGCATCATCCGGTGGGCTTCGAGAATCCGGTATTCCTGCCCGTCGCCTACCTGCTCGGCGATTTGCTGCTGGATACGGCGAAGCTGGGCGTCGCTGCGAGTCAGGGCATCTTCGAAACGGCGCAGCTCCTGATCGACTTCGTCGGCGAAGATCCGCCGCTCTTGCACCTCTACCCGGCCGCCGAGGAAGTGCGCGACACCCATTGCGATGCCGGGCGACGCTCCCACGCCGGCCAGTCTAATCATCGACGACGCCCTCGCCGAATCCCTCCTCTACCAGTGCTGCCAACGCGGCCACGGCCTCATCGGCGTCTGGCCCCTCGGCCTCGATGACGATGCTGAGGCCGAGCGCTGCGACCAGCGTGAGAAGGCCCATGATGCTCTTGCCGTTGACGCTGGAGCCGTCCTTGACGACATGGATTTCGGATTTGAAATGCGCCGCAAGCTGGACGAATTTCACCGCCGCTCGCGCGTGCATCCCGGCGCGATTGCGTATCTTGCGTTCCTGCCTTGCGACGTGCAGTCCGGGCTCAGCCACTCAGACTTTCCCCCCCATGCTTACCTTCCCGGTCAGCTCGGATCCGATGCGGATGGAACGACGGCCGCATTCTTGGACCTCGCTGGCGAGGGTCCCCGGCGGCAGCTTGCACCGGTCGAGCGTTGCAAGCTTGAGCAGCATCGGCAGATTGACGCCGCAAACCACCTCGGCGGCGCGCGTGCCGTCGGCCATGGTCATCGACACATTGAACGGCGTCGAGCCGTAGACGTCGACCAGTAGCAGGACGCCCGCTCCGTCGTCGACTTGACCGCAGGCCTGCGCGACCTTATGCATAATTGAGGCGCTGTCTTCCCCGGCCGATACGCACGCCGCAGCAATGTTGGGAATAGTGCCGACCACCCGCCGTGCCGCCTCGATGAGGGCAAAGGCCACCTGCTCATGGGACACCACCACCACCCCCACCATCGGTTCGATTGTCCTTGTACCTGTCGAAGACATCGTATTTCAGCCAGCGAGTTGTGGAGGGGATTGGTCCGATAGATTACATCTTTCGTCCAAGATAGCGAGGGCCTTTGCGTAGCGTCCTTCACTTCTCTGCACCACATATCGGGCTCGGAATAGGCGGTCGGACTGGTTGAATCTCGGGTTCGCAGTAGAATGGCAAGCGAGCCATGAAGGACGGGCCAAAGGACAAGGCGGAAGGGATCGTTGCGCTAGCGCGCGAAACGGCGGACGCGCTTGGTCGGCTCACGAAGCAGCACCTGCACTTGGCGCGCCTGGAAATGCGGGCAGATCTGCGCACCATGGGGCTGCAAGGTGGCCTCATTGCGGTACTGGCCGCACTAGCCATCGTCGGCTATGCCCTCGTGATGGTAGGAGTTTCGACGATCTTCGGAGATAGCTGGAGCCGAGGGCTGCCCTTCTTGGTCATCGGATCGCTCCACGTGTTGGCGTCGAGTGTTGGAATTCTGATCGCGGTGGCCCGCCTGCGTCGTATGCGCCCCATGAACGCGACGGCGGATGAGGTCAACCGAAGCCTGGAGCCGCTGGGCCTTTCACCGACGGAGACGGCAGCCCAACCGGCGCGGGGCGGTGGATTGGAGGAGACCCGATGACGCGGGCTCGTGACAGGATGCCCGCGGATGAAGTCGATCCAGAGATTGTTTTCGCGGAGGCGGAAATCGCTCGGGCGCGCGAGGCGGTCGCCCAATCCATCACGGCGCTAGAACAGGAAATCGCGCGCGCTTTCGATTGGCGCGAGTGGATCCGGCGCGGACCCTACGTCGCCGTGGCCGGAGCATTTGCGGTTGGCGCGTTGCTGGGAAGCATCCTCGGCAGCGGCCGCCATAAGCACAGGTAGGCAGGGAAAAAGAACAAGGAGTCGAACATGCAGAGCACCACGTCCGAGGAAAAGAGCAACGATGCGGTGGAAGCTTCTGACACTAAAGAGCAGGAGTCGCGGCAACCCATCGACGAGTCGCACGAGCTGAAGGAACGGCTCGATCTGCTCAATGAGCGGGTCAAGAGCTTTATCGAGGAACGTCCCGTAGTCTGCCTCGTGGGCGCGATGGCGCTCGGGTATCTGGTCGCGCGCATCGCGCGCCGGAGGAGCTAGCGATGATGAAATCAGCAGCGGCTAGGGTGAGCAGACTGCTTGGGGACGGCCTCGACATCAAGGGGCGCGTCGAGCGCAATCCGTATGGGATGGTGGTGGGGGCGCTCGCGGTTGGATACGTCTTGGGTGGCGGACTCTTCACGCGGCTGACGGAGCGTCTTGCCGGCGCTACCCTGCGTGCCGGACTGCTGGCTGCGTTGCCGCGTTTTGAAGAGGAATTTCTAGGTCGCGAGAACATCCAAGGGGAAGGCTCCACGAGAGAAAAAGGAGAGGGAATATGAAACTGCACGACTTGAAGGACATGGACAAGGACGACTTCTTGGGGATGATCGGCCTGCAGACAAAGCGGTCGCTTACCGGCGAGCTACTTGGCACCCTGGGCACGTTCGGCATCGGCATGCTCGTAGGCGCCGGGGTCGCGCTGCTGCTGGCGCCCAAACCAGGACGGGATTTCCGCCAGGACATTCGCGCGAAGATGCAACGTGGAAAGGGCGATGCCGAAGGCAAGAGCGGAAACGGCGCGAGCGAGATCGCCGAGCCTCACGCCTGAAGACCTGTCCATAGCTTGGACGGGTCGTGAGCAGCCAAGCCAAAGGCTCGGCCGCAGGTGGGGTGAAGTCCGCGAATTCACTTCGCGGACGAGGGGCGGGCCGCGGCCCGCCCCTTAAGAACTTGAGGCGTGACCGAATGGCCTTGGCGCCTTTCACTTCTGGGTGTCGAGCTCCGTCAAGGGCCGGCCGCGGCCGATGTCGCGGTGCTTGACTTCCACCTGGAAGGCGCCGAGCTGCCGGCCAAGCTCGTTGGCGATCACGACCGAGCGGTGGCGACCACCTGTGCAGCCGATGGCGATGGTCGCGTAGGTCTTGCCTTCGCGCTCGAACGCCGCCACGCAAAGCGTGAGCAGCTCTTCCGCTTTTTCGAGGAAGAGCTTGGTCTCTTGGCTCTCCATGACGTAGGCGCGCACCGCTTCCGCCTCGCCGGACAGGGCAGACAGCGAGCTAACGAAAAATGGATTCGGCAGGAAACGAACGTCGAGCACGATGTCGGCTTCGGTCGGCAGTCCGTACTTAAAGCCGAAGGACATCACGGTGACGGCGAGGTTGCCTTCGGCGCGGCCATAGCGGCCAAGTACGATGGAGCGCAAACTGTGGACATTCAGCTCGCCCGTATCGATGACGGCGGTGGCTTCGACACGCAGGGCGGCCAGGCGATTCCGCTCGGCATCGATGTCGGAACGGATGTCTCTGCCGTGTAGCGGATGCGGGCGTCGCGTTTCGGAGAAACGGCGGAGCAGGATCTCGTTTGGAGCATCGAGGAAAATGACGTCGATGGAGTGGCCGGCAGCGCGTAGCTCGGAAAGAACGCGTGACGTATCGCTGAGGAAATCGCCGCTACGGGCGTCGACGACGAGCCCCGCGCGCATGACTTCGTCGCGACCGGCTAGAAGCTCGATGAAACGCGGCAGAAGGGCAATAGGCAGATTATCGACGCAGTAGAAGCCGAGATCTTCGAGCGCGCTTTTGACCGTGGTCTTGCCCGCACCCGAAACGCCCGTGATAACGACTAGTTTCACGCTTACTCCACGTCACCGCGGAAGCGGCGCTGTCGGGCTTCGGCCAGGGCCTGGTCTAGGCGCTCCTGGAATTCGCGTGCGGCGTGGTGACCGCGCACCTGAAGCAAACGGTTTCGCGCGGCCACCTCGACCAGCGAGCTGACGTTTCGGCCGGGACTGACGGGGATGCGCAGCATGGGCACGGGCACATCCAGAATCGAATACGTCTGGTCGTCGAGACCCACGCGGTCGGCGGCTTCGGATTCTTCCCAACGTACGAGCTCCATCACCAGCTCGACGCGCTTCTCGTCGCGCACGGAGGCGACGCCGAACATGTCTTTGATGTTGATGATGCCGATACCACGCACCTCCATGTGGTGCTTGATGAGCTCTGCCGACCAACCGACCAGCATGTCGTGCGCACTTCGGCGAACCTCGACCAAATCGTCCGCCACCATGCGATGGCCGCGCATGACCAATTCCAGCGCGGCTTCGGACTTGCCGATGCCGCTCTTGCCCAGCAGCAGGATGCCGACGCCGAGCACGTCCATGAGCACACCGTGAATGCTCGCCGTGGGCGAGAGCTCGCGCTCGATGTACGTCTGAATCGATTGAATGGCCACCGACGAACGCAGCGGCGTGCGTAGTAGCGGGACGCCCAAGCGATCGGCCGCCTCGAAGAGCTCGGGCGGAACGTCGAGCCCCTTCGTCACGACGATGCATGCCGGCTCAAGGGCCATGAAAGTCTCGATGCCGTGGCGGGCCTCCTCGACGGGTAGGCTGGCGAGATAGGCGAGCTCGGTGGCGCCCAGGATTTGCACGCGCTCAGGTTGAACTTGGCGAACGAACCCGGCGAGGGCCAATCCCGGCTTCTGCACCCGGTGGAACGTCACCCGGCGGCCGAGCCCGGACTCACCAGCGAGCAGAACCAGGCGGAGGCCGGCGGCTTCGCTCAGCAGCGAGCGCACCGTCAGCGTGGTCGCCAAGCCGCCGTCGCTCAATACTTGTTGTCCTCTTCGACGATGGTCTGGTAGATGGCGGCCGCATTGTCGGCATCGAGGAGACGCTGGCGGAAGTTGGCGTCGCGGAAAAGCCGCGACAAGCGCGCCAGCGCTTTCAAGTGAATGCCCGCCGAGTTCGACGGTGCCACCAGCATGAACACCAGATGGGTGGGCTTGCCATCGATGGAATCGAAAGCCAGTCCGGGCACGGAACGACCGAGAGCCCCGACCAAACGCTCGACGGTATCGAGCTTGCCGTGGGGAATGGCAATGCCGTCACCGATGGCCGTCGAGGCCAGCAGCTCGCGCTCTTCGAGAACTTTCTGAAGCGCCAGCGGATCCATCGCAACCTTGCCGCCTCCCTCCTGCCGCGCGGCAAGAAATGCCGACATCTCGGCCAAGACTTGCGTCTTGGTCGAGCCGGTCAGTGCGGGGATGATGGCGTCGGGGGACAGGAAGTCGACGACCTTCATGACAGTCCTTCCGAAAGAAAACAGGAGCTACGCGGTCGGAGCGGCGACCGCGGTCTCGATGAGGCCGTAGTTGCCGTCTTTGCGGCGATAGATGACGGAGAGCGTGTGCTTGTCGCCGTCGACAAACACGAGCACATCGCGCTCGACCAGGTTGAGTTGCATGGCAGCGTCGCGCACTTGCAGAGTGCGCACCTCTTCGGTCGCATCGCGAATGACGGGGATGTCGCCGATCGTCGGCTTGGCATCGACGGCCGCGCCCGGCTGCGGTTCCAGGTTCTCGGCCGCGACGACCGTTTGACGGACTTGCAGCTTAGGACCGCCGTGCGGCTTGTGCGTGCGGATCTTCTCCTTCCACTTGCGCACCTGACGCTCGATGCGCGCCACCGCCAAATCGATCGACGAGTACATGTCTTCGGTGGTCTCGCGGGCCTGAATGGCGATTCCGTTCGGCAAGGTCAGCGAGAACTCGGCGGTGTGGTTGTGATTGCGTTCCACTGAAAACGTCCCGTGGGCAGCAATCGGATCGCGACTGAAGTACTTCTTGATCTTCTCCAGGCGCTCTTCGGCGTAATCCTTGACGGCGGGGGAAGCTTCCATGTGGCGGAAGGTAGTCGAAAGCTGCATCGAATGGGCCTCCAGGGGACGGTGTGAGTATGGGGCAGGAAAGGGCTAGAATACTTTTTTGCGCTTACTGCTGGGTTGAATTCTCAATTGCTCGCGGTATTTCGCCACGGTCCGACGCGCGATCTCGATGTTTTGTTCGGCAAGCAGCTCGACGATTCGCTGGTCGGAGTGCGGATGCTTGGGATCTTCGTTGGCCACGATCTGCTTGATCTTCAGCTTGACCGCCTCGGAGGCCAAATCGTCGCCATCGCTGCGGGTGATGCCCGAGTTGAAAAAGTACTTGAGCTCGAAGATGCCCTGGGGCGTGTGCACGTATTTGTTGGTGGTCACGCGCGAGACGGTCGATTCGTGCATGCCGATATCGTCGGCCACGTCGCGCAGAATCAGCGGCTTCAAGTACGCGGACCCCTTTTCGAAGAACTCGCGCTGAAAGCGCAAAATCGATTCGGTCACGCGAACGATGGTTCGCTGGCGCTGTTGGATCGAGCGAATCAGCCACTGGGCGCTGCGCAAGCGTTCCTGGATGTATTCACGCGCCTTCGGACCTTTGGACAAAGCCACGCGGTAGAAGTCGGAAATCTTGAGCTTGGGTAGACCGTCGTCGTTCGCCACGACGAAGTATTTGTCGCCGACTTTCTGAATGTGGACGTCAGGCGTGATGTAGTTGGGCTCTTCGTCGGTGTAGGCACGGCCGGGCTTGGGATCGAGCGCCAGCACCACCTTGGTCGCTTCGTAGACTTCTTCGAGCGGCTGGTCCAAATCCTTGGCGATGGCGGCGTAGTTGCGCTTTTCGAGGTTGTGCAGGTGCTTGCCGATGATCCCCAGCACGAGATCGTCGTCGGCGCCGATGTGGCGAGCCTGGATGAGCAAACACTCCTGCAGATCGCGTGCGGCCACCCCCGGCGGGTCGAACTCCTGCACGCGCTTGAGTACTTTCTCGGCAAACTCCAGGGCCACGCCAGCTTCTTCCGCCAGGTCTTCGGTGGTGAGGTCGAGGTACCCGTCTGAGGTCAGGTTGCCGATGATGAGAAGCGCGACCGTTTCTTCGTCCTTGGAAAAGCCTCGGGTCAGCTTGAGTTGCCATTCCAGATGGTCGAACAGAGACGTGCCGCGCGTGAGGGTGGCTTCGATGGACGGCAGCTCTTCCGAGTTCGACCGGAAGGTCGGCATCGGCGCGGCCTGCGACTGGTTTTCGAGATAGGTGTCCCAGTCGAAATCTGCCACCGCCTCGTTGGAGCGCGAGTCGGCCTTGACCTCGCCTGTTTCGGCTTTGTCGCCCGAAACTTGCGCCACCGGCATTTCGGTCTCGCCGATGCGTGCGGTCTCCGCCTCGCGAACCGCGCCTGCCACGGCCTCGTCGGCGGGCGTCCCGGGCTTCGACTGCTCTGCCGAGGCCTCGGTACCATCCTCTAAGATGGGGTTTTCCAGCAGCTCATCACGCACCATGTCTACTAGCTCTATACGCGAAAGCTGCAGCAGCTTGATCGCCTGCTGCAGCTGCGGCGTCATCACAAGCTGCTGCGAGAGCTTGAGATGCTGTTTAATCTCCATGGACATGGCGTTACCGGTTGCTTGCGATCAGACCATCGGCGGATTCCTGCCTATTTGATAGCACCGTGTATTGGTCGGGAAAAGTAAAAGCCTCCGATGGTACGCAGATTGCTTCAGGGAGAGGGCACAGAGGGGCGGGAGGGCGCAAGGGGGCCTAACCGGCGAGCCTCCGTCCTCGGCGTTCTATTGGCCCTATGCGTTATCTACGCCTCGGGATGAGCTTCCGCGACTACCGGGATCTTGCGGCGCTTTTCGAGGCGCACGCGTAAGGCTGCGCCAATGAATGACCGGAAGAGCGGATGGGGGTCCTGCGGACGAGATTTGAACTCGGGATGGAACTGGCAACCCACATAATAGGGGTGGTTGCGCAGCTCGATCATCTCGACCAGCTTTCCGTCGGGTGACAGTCCCGAGATGACGAGCCCGGCGGCGACCAGCCGGTCGCGGTAGTCGTTGTTGACCTCGTAGCGATGCCGGTGCCGCTCGGAAATCTCGCGGGTGCCGTAGGCTGCTTCGGCGCGGGTGCCGGTGGCCAGCTGGCAGGGATACGCGCCGAGGCGCATGGTGGCACCCTTCTGAGTAATTTCACGCTGCTCGGGCATGAAGTCGATCACCGGATGCACCGGCTTGGGCTCGAACTCGGTCGAGTTGGCGCCGGCCAGACCCGCGACGTTGCGGGCGAATTCGATGGTGGCGATTTGCATGCCGAGGCAAATGCCGAAGTAGGGCACGCCCTTTTCGCGTGCATAGCGAGCCGATTCGATTTTGCCCTCGCTGCCGCGGGTTCCGAAGCCGGGCGCCACTAGAATGCCGTCGGCGCTTTCCAGGCAGCCCGTGCCCTTGCGTTCGATTTCTTCCGAATCCACGTGGCGCAGGTGTACTCGGCAATCGTTGGCGATTCCTCCGTGCGTGATCGCCTCGTTCAGGCTCTTGTAGGACTCGGCCAAGTCGACGTACTTGCCGACCAAGGCGATCTCCACCTCGGACTCCGGGTTACGCATGCGCTCGACGACCTGTTCCCAGCCCGTCAGCTCGGGCGCGCGAGACCAGATGTTGAGCAATTCAGCGATCTTTTCGTCCACGCCTTGCTTGTGGAACTTGGCGGGAACTTCGTAAATGCAGTCCACGTCTTCGTTGGCGAACACGGCGTCGGGCGAGACGTTGGTGAAAAGTGCGATCTTCTGCTTGAGCGCATTGCCGACGGGTCGGCTGGAGCGACAAAGAAGAATGTCGGGCTGAATGCCGATTTCCCGCAGCTTCATGACCGAGTGCTGTGTCGGCTTGGTCTTCATCTCGCCCGCGGCGGAGATGTAGGGAATCAGCGTGACGTGAACCGAGATGGCGTTTTGGTGGCCCATCTCGAAGCGCAACTGGCGAACCGCCTCGAGGAACGGCAACGATTCGATGTCGCCGACGGTGCCGCCTATCTCGACGATGAGCACGTCTACGTCCGCGGCGCATTCCAAAATGCGCGCCTTGATTTCGTCGGTGACGTGCGGAATGACCTGGACCGTGCCGCCGAGATATTCACCACGGCGCTCCTTCTGGATGACGGTCTGGTAGATTTGGCCCGCCGTCGCGTTGTTCGCGCGAGTCATGCGCTGCGAGAGAAATCTCTCGTAGTGTCCGAGGTCCAGATCCGTTTCGGCGCCGTCGTCGGTGACGAAGACTTCGCCGTGTTGTGTGGGATTCATCGTGCCCGGATCTACGTTCAGATACGGGTCGAGTTTTTGGATCGTGATCTTCAGCCCACGCGCTTCGAGCAGAGATCCGATCGATGCTGACGCCAATCCCTTACCGAGGGATGAAACAACACCCCCTGACACGAAGATGAACTTCGTCCGCTTGGGGAGAGCCCTTGTCCCGCCGGCCATGTTACTTGCCTCCTTCGGGCTCCACGAGAAGGCGATTTGCCTCCCCAAGTTCCCGAGTTGCGATCATTCGTTCGTTTCTCAACTCGGGCCGCAATCCTTTGCTTCGAAGGGGTCGAAGTCAACGACGAAGATCGAAAAGCTACATCGCGAAGAAATAGCTACCGTTCGTCGAGAAATGCGATGTAAAGGAGCGCAGTCTGGCGACGATACTCGACGGGGCTGGCGGTGGGTGCGCTGGTGTAGAAAACATAGCGCGCGCCCACTTCAAAGCGGCCTTCGAAAAGGCGCGCCACATCCACCCGTAACGTGCTGCGCGACTCGTCTTCAATGCTCGCGCTTGGTAACGCGGCGACGGGCTGCAGGAAGGTCAGCGGATCTTCGTAGCGCGTGGCAACCAATTCGCCGCGCATGGATAGCGACATTTGCCAGGGCAGCGGCATGACGGCGCGCGCGTGGACGAGCCCACGCACGAGTGCCTCCCCGTAGCTGTTCGATTGATTGACGTGCAGGGCCACACCGCCGCCGACCAGCCAACCGCTGGTGCGTGTGACCTCGGCATTGGCAATCCAGAACCGATCCTGGTGACGAGCGGCACCGTTCTGGTCGGTGCAGCCGCTCGCGGTGCACGCCGGACCGTGGAAGTCCCGTGCTTCGACGCTACCGGTGAGGCTAGCTTCCCAGTCCGCCGCGCTTTCGAGCAAATCGCCGGGAAGGACGCTGCGTACACTGAAGAATGCCGTGGGCGCGACGAAGCTGTACGCGTCGTCGGTCTTGAACGTAAATGCGCGGTAGCCGCCGCCAAGTGCCAATGAAAAGGACCGGCCGAGTCCCTGTTCGAGGCGCAGCAATGGCGCCAGCGAGCGGAAGTCGGGCAACTCGGAGGAGCGGCGCTGAAAGACGTCGTAATAGCTCGCCGCCAGGGCGATCTGCGTGCGCGAGCCCAGCCGCTGAGTGTCGCTGGCGGCACTCTGTAAGACGAAGACATTTTCGGCGCGCGCCATGCTGCCTGTGAACCATTTGCCGCCGAAGGCGCCGGATAGCGCCAGCGAGTTGCTTTCGCCAAGCGGTGCGGAAAGGCTGCCCGAGGTCGCAAAGCGTGCGAGGGAAGAGGCGGGAACCGACGGCCCGATGCTCGTGCCAGACACGCTCTCCGTACGCGCAGGGTTGGTGTCGTACTCGAGGCCGTCCTCCAGTCGCCAGTCGTAGTGCACAGGGTCGGCGTGCGCCGGCGGGTCGTAAAAGCCGAGTCCCAAGGCGCAGAGTGCGAGTCCCAAGGCGCGTAGCTTGAACTCCAAGGCGCATAGCCTGAACCTAACAATGGCGACGATGCTCCCTCGCATCGCCGCCGATACTAGCCCAACCCGATGCACACGGGCGTGCGTCCGCCGATGAATTCGTTAGCGCGCTTAGGGCTAGGGCGTCCGGCTCTTCTGTAGCACCGTCTGCGCCTGAGCCTGCAGCGCCCGGGCGCGGGCACGCAATGCCGATGCGGCGCGATCGAGCGCCTCCGGATCCGATGCGGCGCCGCTGCCCCCAAGCACCTGTCGCAGCTCCGCCGCAGTGGTCGGGTCGAGGTACAGTCGCTGATCGATAGCCGGGCGATCGAGCCCGCCACCACTGGCTTGCGGCGAGGTCTTGGCCGAAGCGGTAGCCTCGGACGAGGGCCCCGCAACTGGAATGGCAATCGTCGCTCCAGACGACGAGCCGGTAGCGCCACTGGAGTCGCCGGTGAGCGTGAACGTTGGGCCAGCGCCCTTCGTGGTCGAGCCGTTCCCCGACGAGGGCGGGGGCAAAGACGATCGTGATGCCAGGCTGCGGTTGGAGGATTCCAGGCCCGAGAAAGGATCGCGGTCCCAGGCGCCGGCGCGTCGGCGCAGCAGGCGGCGGCTGCGCAGCTCTTCGGCCGCCTTGGTCAGACGATCCGCTTCTCGGTCGAGCTTTTGGGCCTGGTCAGCGAACAGTCCCGCCTTCGCCTCCAGCTCGACGCTTCCGTCCTGGGACGATACTTGCGGCGGCGGCGCGTTCGGCCTGCTGCTGGAAGCATCAGCCGAAACCCAGCCGAGCACGCGAAGCTTGGACTCGGTTTCCGTGACCTTCTTGGCGAGCGCTTCAGCGTCGGCCATGCGGTCGCGCATGCGGTAGTCGGCACGCACCGACCGATCGCTTCGCTTAAGCTCGGCGACCTCGGCGTTGGCGCGAGCGAGATCGGCGCGCAGCCGTTGCAGATCTGCCAGCGACTGGCGCATGGCGGTTGCATTCGTTCCCGCGGGCTGCGCCACGGCCATCGGGGGCGACATCAACCATGCGCCTAGAATGGCGGCTGCGATGGATGTCGGAAGAACGCGCATTTGCCCAGAATACTAGCAAGGTGTGCGCCAGTCGGCAGCGGGCGAAAAGCTGTGGAGTTGAGGCTCGGGATCTCAGTTTTTTGAGGAACCAACCGCCGTCCGCAATGGCTGGCGAGGCTCCGAGCTGTTCTTTCCACGGCACCGCTTTCGGGTTCTACTTGAGCCATGTGGAAAACTCTCGCGGCATGGATCCTTGTCGGGCTAACCGGCGCGCTTTGGTCGTCATGCGCAACGTCCGCGTCCGTGCAGGCGCCGCGGTCGACCGGTAGCGAGCTTCTGGATTACTATCCACTTCTGCCGGGATGGGGGTGGGCGTACGACGTCGAAAGCGGTGGCGGAAAAGTGCTGGCGCTGTATTCCGTGGCCGAACGTCGCGGCGACATTGCCGTCGTAAAAAACGGCGAGCGCCGCATCGAGTACGCCATTCTGCCCGACGGGATCGCGCGCAGGGAAGGCAGCGTGGTGGCCGACTTCATCCTCAAGCTGCCCATTCGCAAAGGCGCATCGTGGGGCGTGACCGACGGCCAGGCGACCATCGTTGAAGCCGGGGCACAGGTCGCATTGCCGTCGGGCACCTGCCGCGATTGCATCGTGGTCGAGGAAGTGCGCGGCCAGCCGAGTCGAGTCACCCGCACGACCTACTGCAAAGGCGAAGGTCCCGTGGCCATCGAAATGCGCGTGCAGAGCCCGATGAAAATGGAATTCGAAACCATGGTGCGCGCCAACCTGCTCAGCGTCACTCGACCCGAGGAACCGGGTAAATCGGACTGAGCGCTAACCGCCGGCCTTGAACCGCCGACGCAGGCAAAGTCCAACCGCGCCGAGCGCAACAAGCACCAAGTCGTGCCATTGCCGAGGCTTGCCCCCGGTGGAGCAGCCACAGCCACTCGCGCTACCACCCGACGCTGCGGTTCCGCTCGATCCACCGGTCGCGCTGCTCGCGCTGCCGCCCGCCGAGGAGGTTCCACCCGAGCTCGCGACGCCGCCTGAGCCACCGGCGGCATTTGCGCTTGTTCCGCCGGTCGCGTGCGCGCCTCCGGAGGCTCCGCCTTGATCCGCTCCCGCGGTCGCTCCGCCCAGTCCGCCCGCTCCGCCAGTCGCGGACACGGTTCCGCCGCTACCAAGACGGCCGCCTGCGCCCCCGCCGCCCGCGCCGCCAAGACCCGCCCCACCGGTTCCCCCTGAGCTCATTCCACCCGCGCCGCTGGCGCCTCCCGAAGCGTTTGCTCCACCGCCTCCGCCCGCGCCGCTCGCGCCTCCGCTGCCCGGGACGACTGTCGTGCCACTCGAACCAACTGCGACCTCGCCGATGATCGCGGTCGTTCCGCCGCCGGCAACAGCGGTGGCTTCCAGTCGCACGTACTGGGCGGTCTGCGGCGCGAACTGAGCCCGCTCTGGAGAAGTGAGGCCGTGGTAGCTGGGATCGGCCGGCCAGGTTCCGGTCGTAACCTGCGTAAAGGTGGTGTTGTCCGTGCTGACGTAGATTTTGTACGAGGTAATATTACCGGCGGTCGTCCCCGTGTGTCGCTGCGGCAGGTACTCGAGCATATCGATGTTGTCGTAGCTCTTGCCGAGGTTGATGGTCACGGACTGCGGCAGCGAACCCGTGGACTCCCACAGACTCTCGCCGTGGCCAGTGCCGTGGAGCGTGTTGTTGATTCCCGCGGGCCCGTCGTTGTAACCGTCGATGGCCGGCGCCGGAGTTCCGCTGGTCGCCGTGGCCGAAACCGCCGTGATTGGTATCTCGATCTTTGGCGGTTGGGCCGGCAGGGCAGCACGCGAGGCATTGGGAGTCCACGATGAGGGAACCTGGCCAAGAATGGTGACGACGGCGGAATCCAGCTTCCCCTGCTGATTCGGCGGACAGTCGAGGACGAAGTTCGTGTAGTTGGGCTCCGTCGCCTTCAGCTCGGCGGCGATATCCGACGCCGAAAGGTAGCCGCTCGTAGCCTGCCCGCTATCCCAGAACCAATTGCCGTTCTTGGCGATCGTTTGCCCCTGCGAACCGACCGTAACATTGCCGGTCGGAACCCGAATTCCGAGAGGCTCCTCGAAATATTCCGTGTCCACCTCGGAAGGAACGCCACCGTTGTGGTCCATGACGATGGTGCTCGGTTGCAGCTTGCGGATGAGCGCGCGAATCTGTTGATAGGGGACTTGTTGGTGGCCGGTGAGCCAAGCGTAGCCGTCGAAGACGAAGAGCGGAATGTCACCGTAATTGGTGAGAAGCTCGGTAATCTGCGCGGTAACGTAGGGGCCCGCCACGGCCCAATCGACCGCGCCCGGGTCGGTATTGTGTCCGGACTGCGAGCCGATGCCGTTGTTGGGATCCCAGATCGAAAAGTAGAGATCTGGATCGAGCCCTTGGGCTCGAAACGAGTCGACGTAGCACTTTACGACATCCATGGTCGGGACGGTGCTCTGCGCGATGGTGTAGGGGGTGGTCCCGTACGGCGAGGACTTCGGAGGAGTCGCCTTCGAGGGCCAGATGGCAAAGCCGTCGTGGTGCTTGGTGGTGAGAAGTCCGAACTTCATCCCGGCCGCTTTCGCGGCTGCTGCCCACTGATCGGTGAAGGTGTGGCAGTCGACATTGGGCGGGGCAAACGTCTTCGGATCGACTCGGTTCTCGGCCCATCCACCGTAGTAGGTGTTCATGTTGTAGTGGATGAACATCCCGAAACGCTGATCGGCATAGCGGGCCAGGAGTTGCTGCATGGAGGACGTCTGGGCAGCCGCCATGCGGGACAGGAGGATTGCCGCAAAAATTCCAGCTATCAACGACTTGCTCGTGTACATGCGGTCCTCCTTCTGGACGCATGGTAACACGTCGGTTGCGGTTCGTTGGCACCCGGGCCACTCCTCGAAGGAGTAGGGGCCGGATATTGGTCGAGCGAGATACGACGGCGGCGGCGAGGGCGGAGGGTGTTCTCGTGCTCTGTTTGGGGCGCCGGGAAGCGAACGATGTCGTCTGGTTTTTGCAGACTCAGTCCTGTACAATTTGTACATGTCGCGACAAATGGCTATCAGCGAAGTCAGGAAAGCCCTGCCATTTCTTTTGAAGGAGATTCAGAGAACCGGCACAACCGTGGAAATCACGAATCGTGGCGTCACCGTTGCGCGATTGATTGGGCCGCCGGTTGACGAGGCCGGGACAGCGAGGGCACTTCTCGCCCTGCGACAAGATCTGCCACGCCGCCGTGGGCGGCGTGGAGGCGTGTCGGTGCACAAAACCGACAACCTGACGAGACGCCACGACTAATGCCACTCCCGAAGGAGTTGTTCGTCGATACCTCGTTCTGGTTCGCGGCCATGGTAGCCAAGGACGTGAATCATGAACGCGCGGGCGAATTGCTCGAAGAGGCGGCCGTTGCGGCCAGTCGGTTTCACACCACGCGAGAGGTGATGAGCGAAACCCTCACCCTTCTACGCTATCGCGACGGGGCGCGTTCGGCTCTGCTGTTTGCCAGGGATATCGTGCCGACTGTCGAAATGGTTGTTCCAGATTCGACCGACCACGCTGCCGCTCTGGAGGTTTTTCGACGTCTGGCCCCCCGGCGACGCCTCTCTTACTGCGATGCGGTCTCGTTCGTCACCGTCAGGCATCGGCTGGGTGACATGGCCTGCCTGGCATTCGACCGCGACTTTCGCGCGCTTGGTCTCACGGTCCTGGCATGACTGTCACGACGGCGACAAGGGCGAACGCTGTTCTGGTGATGCGGATGGGCGCGCGGCGACGGAGGTTAGCAATCGCGCCATCCCGTCGAAGAGCGCGGCGAGCGCGCCAGCGGCGGCTGGAGGCGCCTCGATGCGCAGGCTGCCGTCGCGATGGCGGGCGTCTCGCTCTCGTCAGCCGCGGCGGTGTCCACGGTTTCTACGGCGGCGGTGGGCGCTGAGACCGAGGGCGGCTCGATCAGCCGCTCCAGCAAAGACATGAACGAGGATGAGCGCTCGAAGTCGATCTGGTCACTGCTGCCCTCGAAGACCCCTTTGAAAAGGGCGCGCTTGTCCGAAACGATGCCGGCGATGCGTTCCTCGATGCATTGCTGGCTGACCTTGGTTAGGGTGCCGAATCGTGGTACCAAGTTGGTGCCAAAGTGGTGCCCAATGGTGCCAAACGTCGCTTAGGTTACAAAGTCAGAATCATAACTTTTTGAAATCATTATGCGGGGATGGCGGAACTGGTAGACGCGCCAGACTTAGGATCTGGTTTCGAAAGAAGTGGGGGTTCGAGTCCCCCTTCCCGCACTGCAATCAATTCGGTAAGTTAGGTCCCAAAGATCTGGTGTCTTCAGGTCGGCACGCGCTCGATCCCCCACCTGATCCCCCACTTTTCTCTTCGGTGTTCGTCCCCATGACCATTCGGACGATGCTTCCAGCTGCCGCCAGTTTCTCCTCGCTCCCCACGTGTGAATAGTGCTCGGTCATGGCGGACGTGACGTGTCCGGTGATGCTACGGGTGACGATTTCCCCAGCCACCTGCCTAGACAGGTTGTGAAAGTTCGCCGCAGCCCGTGGGTCGTTACCCGCTTCGTGATCCCCACTATCGTCAGTACCCTGATCAGCGCCCACCGCAACCACACCCTCGGCAACAATCCACCATCTTCACCCGGAAACACCCAGTCGGACTCGAGCACGGAGATGCCAGACGAAGCAAGGCGGGCACGATGTTCCCTGAGCACCGTTTGGAGTTCCGGTACCAAGGGCACCGACCTCACCGTGCCGGTCTTCGTTGTACCCACGATGCCTCTCCACTGGGACCGCCTTACTCGAATGACGCCGGCAACTTCATCGAGGTCACCCCATTTCATCGCTGTTGCCTCGCCATACCGTTCGCCGGTGAG
>Ga0066789_10000339_pt1 | contig 18062 bp, 17 predicted proteins | sample OrgsoiDNA2013049_FD_70960 | JGI IMG/M metagenome (GOLD analysis project Ga0066789, IMG submission 70960) | Permafrost soil microbial communities from the Arctic, to analyse light accelerated degradation of dissolved organic matter (DOM) -... | ecosystem: Environmental > Terrestrial > Soil >...
ATCGTTTTCATTTCTTGGTCGACCCCAAGACCTGCGAGAAAAAAGCTCTGCGTCGTGAAGCCCGCGAGCGTGAAGCCCGCCGCGCGGGCGCCCTCCGCAAGCTCCGTAAAGTCCACCCACGCCGTGATGTCCTGCAGCCCGGGATACAGGAACGGATCGCCGTGCGCGCGATGCTGGAAATGGCACAACAATGTGCCTTCGTGCCGCTCAGGTAAGTAGTATTGCGGCCGGGGGAGGCCGTAGTCGAGCCAGAGTGCGGCGCCTGTGCGCAACGAGCGGGTGACGCTGTGCGTCCAGGGGATGAGGCGCGGGCAGTACTCCGACACATATCCGTCGTCCCATGCGCCGCCGGTCTTCCACAGCCGCCGACAGGCCTCAAGCATAGCCGCACTTGCCGGCCGCGACGCCCAAGCGAAGCGGCGCTCGTCGATCACCACTCCGAGCTCCTCCACTCGATCGTGGTGCCAGCGAAAGCGCGAGACCGGCAGCGCATCCAGCACTTCATTGGCGAGGACGAGGCCGTCGAACGATTCCTCGGGAGGCTGATCGAGCCAGTGGACGCGCCCCTGCAGATGCGGCAGGTGCTGCTCCAAGTGGCGGCGCTGACGGTCGCGCAAGTCCGCACTGATTTCGAGAATCCAATAACAGTCGGGTAATGCCGCGAGCTTCTCCAGGCACATCAGAACATCCGCGGCGAGGCGCCCGCTGCCGGCGCCTATTTCCAGAATGGACCCTCCCTTGAGCTCGCTCAAGACCTCCGCGCATTGCCGTGCGACGCAGGCACCGAACAGGCGTGAAACTTCCGGAGCGGTCGTGAAATCGCCGCCGGCGCCCAATTTGTGCGCACCTGCGCTGTAGTAGCCCAAGCCCGGCGCGTACAGCGCCAGATCCATGAATCGCTCGAAGCTCATCCAGCCCGCCGCGGTAATCTCCGCTGCAAGGTATTCGTGCATGAGCGCGCAGTGCCGTGCTTGCGCGTCATTCAGCATGTGTTCACGTTGCAAATCCGTTGCGGTATGGTTGTGAGGCATGAAACCCAGTATCGAGAGTTCTTCGTTGCAGGACCAGGTCGTTCTGATTACCGGCGGGGCGCGCCGGGTGGGCGCCGAGATCGCGCGCACGCTGCACGCGGCCGGAGCAAACATGCTCATTCATTATCGCTCCTCCGCCGCCGCCGCAACGGCCTTGGCGGACCAGTTCAATCAGGTACGTCCCCACTCCGCGGCGATTCACTCGGCGCATCTGTCGACGGCGGAGGCGCCGGAAAAACTGGTGGCCGCCACGCTGCTGGAATTTGGGCGCCTGGATATTCTAATCAACAATGCGTCGAGTTTTTATCCGACGCCGATCGGTCACATCACGTTGCCGCAGTGGGACGACCTCATCGACAGCAACCTGAAGGCTCCGTTGTTCCTCTCGCAAGCGGCCGCGCCGAGCCTCGCGAAGCAGCGTGGACTCATCATCAACATGATCGATATCCACGCCCTGCGACCGCTCAAGGCGCACCTCGTGTACAGCACCGCCAAAGCGGGACTCGCGATGTTGACGCGCGCGTTGGCGCGTGAACTGGGACCGGAAATCCGGGTCAACGGCATCGCGCCGGGACCGGTGCTTTGGCCGGAAGGCGACATGGACGACGCATTGAAGCGCGAAATCATCGATAAGACCGCGCTCAAGCGCCATGGCACCCCGCAGGACGTCGCGCGCACCGCCCTGTTTTTGGCGAAAGATGCGCCGTATATCACCGGTCAAATCATCGCCGTCGACGGCGGCCGCAGCATCTAGGAGCCCGGCACCGGCCCCTTCAGCAGCTCTCGAACCATTCGGATGTCGCCGCCCAAGGGGCGATCGTCCTTAAATTGAGGAACCAGGGCGCGTACCCGCCGGTAAACGGCGTCGGTTTGCGCTGCCCGGGTACAAGAATCCCGCTGCAGCTCGTAGGCCTGCGCCGCCGCAAGCAGCTCGATCGCCACGATGGTCTCGGCGTTGTCGATGATCTCGAGCAGCTTGAGAGCGCCCGGCGTGGCATGGCTCAGGTGATCCTCCTGCAACCCGGATGTGACCCCTCCGTCCAAGCTCGACGGCGCGGCAAGACGGCGATTGCCCGCGACCAGCGAGACCGCGGTGTATTGCGCGATCATGAATCCCGAACCCGCGCCCTCGTCGGTGGCCAGAAACGCGGGCAGATTGCTGACCAGCGGATTCACCAGCCGATCCACACGGCGCTCCGACATGGCCGCCATTTCCGCCACGGCAATTGCCAGGGAATCCACGATGAGGCCGAGCGAGGCGCCGACTGCGTGCGCGCCCGACAGCGCGCGCGGCTCACTCACCGTGCCGACGAGGGCGGGATTGTCGGTCACCGAAGCCAACTCATCGTCCACGACGCGGGCGGCGTGCGCGAACAGATCGCGCACGGCGCCATGCACCTGGGGGACGGCCCGCAGGCTCAAGGGATCTTGGGTTCGCCGGCCGGCGCTTTGCCGGAGGATGGCACTGCCAGTCAAGGCCGCGCGCAGCCGCTCGCCGACTTGACGCACTCCGGCCGACGTGCGCATCGCCAGCGCGTCGGCATCGAATACCGCGACTTGACCGCGCAGATTCTCGAATGTCATCGCCGCGACCACATCCGCCCAGTCGAGCAGCCGCGCCATCCTTGCCAGGGCGATCGCCGACAGACCCGTGGCGCAGGGGGTGCCGTTGACGAGACTCAAGCCCTCCTTGGAGGCCAACACCAGCGGTGCAAGGTGCATGGCCTGCAGCGCTTCGGCGCCGCCGATCCACCGGCCGTGCCACCGCGCGCTCCCTTCCCCGATCAGCACCAGCGCAATGTGCGCCATATGCGTAAGGTAGCCCACCGATCCCAAGGCCGGCACTTCCGGTATGCAATCATGCTCGAGCAAGGCAAGCAGCCGCTCCACCACGGTTGGACGAACACCGGAAAACCCGTGCGCGAAATTATTGACGGCGGCGGCGATGATGGCGCGCACTGCTGGCGCCTCAAGTGGGGGCCCCATACCCACGGCATGGCTCATCACGATATTTCGCGATAGCTGCTCGAGTTTGGATTCAGGTATCACCACCTCGCACAGCGCGCCCACGCCGGTATTCACGCCATAAGCGCGCACGCCTTTGGCAACTATCGATTCCACGAGGGCGCGTGCCGCGCGAATTCTCGCCTGCGCGCCGTCGGACAGCGCGAGCTGAGCGCCTTCGGCGACCTCGCCGACTTGACGCCAGGAAAGAGAGCGATCGAGAAGAATGCGTTGCGGCATCGTGTGGCGGCCCGCTTAGGGCTTGGCGGCCGCCGTATGCGCGCGCCATTTCTCGAGATGATCGCGGCCACGCTCGAGCGTCACGCCCACGTCGCGCGAGCTTCTGATGGCGCCCGGCTTGCTCAACGATATGCGGACCCACGCGATGCCGAAGTCCTCCAGAATCAGCATGGCGATGCGCTCGGCGAGGGTTTCCACCAGGTGAAACTTCGATGCCTCGACGAATGTCAGGACGCGCTTCGCAACCCGCTTGTAATTGAGCGTGTCGTCGATGGAATCGGACAACGCGGCCTTGGCGATATCGGCGCTGATCTCGATATCGACGATCACGGTCTGCTTGACCTGCCGTTCCCAATCGAAAATGCCGATGATCGCCTCGGTCTTGAGTGCGTGTATGAAGATTTTGTCCATTTAAAGCGTCTTGTCCCCTGTTGCTCCGGCGTCCCCAAGTTCCCAATTTGCCCGCGCGACGAGGATGCCACCCCGGTGCATGCCGGCCGCCAACCGCATGCATCCCGCCAGCGCGATCATTGCCCCGTTGTCCGTGCAGAACTCGGCGCGCGGAAAATACAATTCGGCGCCGGCGCCGCGCGCCGCTTCCGCCAGCCGTTCGCGCAGGCGAATATTGGCGCCGACGCCGCCCGCAATGACCAGCCGGCGGTGGCCGGTGGACTCGAGGGCGCGGCGGCATTTCTCGGCGAGGGTCTCGACCACTGCTTCCTGGAAACCGCGCGCGACGTCGGCTCGAATCGCGTCGTCCAAAACGCGGCCCCGCAAGGCTACTAGGGCGGCGGTCTTCAGGCCACTGAAACTGAAGTCGAGGCCGGGGCGATCGAGCATTGGCCGCGGGAATACGAAGCGGCCGGCGCGGCCGGCTTCGGCCAGATTCGCCAATGCCGCCCCCCCCGGGTAGGGCAACCCCAGGAGCTTCGCGGTCTTGTCGAAGGCCTCGCCCGCAGCGTCGTCCAGGGTTTCACCCAAAATCCGGTACTCCCCGAGTCCGGCCACATCCACAAGCTGGGTGTGGCCGCCGGACACGAGCAACGCAAGAAACGGGAAGGCGGGCGGATCGGGCTCGAGCAGGGGCGCCAGCAGGTGGCCCTCCAGGTGATGTATCCCTACCACCGGCTTTCCCCAGGCGTAGCCCAAGCTCGAGGCAAAGCCCGCCCCAACCAACAAGGCGCCGATGAGACCCGGTCCTGCGGTGTAGGCCACTCCGTCAATCGCACCCCGATCGGAGTTGGCAAGCCCAAGCGCCTGCCGGACCAACGGCAGCAGTCGCCGAACATGGTCCCGGGAGGCCAGTTCAGGCACGACGCCGCCATAGGCTTGGTGCATGGCGACCTGACTATGCAGGCAGTGGGACAGGAGGCCCCGGTCGGCGTCGTAAACCGCGACGGCCGTCTCATCGCAAGAACTTTCAATGCCGATTACACGCATAAACCTCTCAAAAACTTAGGATCAACAGCCGCCTTGGGCTAGCGCGCGCTAGCAGCCTTTGCCTTTTGCGAGGGCGCACTTTAGAATGCGCCCCCCTGTCGCCGAATGCCGGCGGCCGCGCCCTACATTTTGAGGTTTGAATGCCCAGCGTTCGTGTCCGCGAGAATGAGTATTTTGACGCCGCCTTGCGCCGCTTCAAGCGAGCCTGCGAAAAAGCCGGCGTCCTCACTGAGCTTCGGCGGCGTGAATTCTACGAGAAGCCCACCCAAGAACGTAAGCGAAAAAAAGCTGCCGCAGTAAAACGGCATTTGAAGCGCCTGTCGCGAGAGAATATGCGCGGCACGGGCGGCGCCCCCGCCACCCCCCCGCCGGCCGCCCCACCTCGGCCTTCCTACTAGGAGCCTTCCGCGTAAGGATGTCTCTAAAAGAGCGAATTACGGATGACATGAAGGCGGCGATGCGCGCCGGCGAAAAGGAGCGGCTAGGGCGCATCCGTATGATCACCGCTGCGATCAAGCAGCGGGAGGTCGACGAGCGGATCGTTCTCGACGACATCCAAGTCTTAAGCGTGCTTGAAAAGATGATCAAACAGCGCAAAGAGTCGCTGGTGCAGTTCCAGGCCGGCAATCGGCAGGACTTGGCCGAGAAAGAGGCGGCGGAAATCACCCTGTTGCAGGGCTACCTGCCTTCCCAGTTGAGCGCCGCCGAGATCGATGCCCTGATCAATGAGGCTGTCGCAGCGACGGGCGCCGCCAGCATCAAGGACATGGGCAAGGTCATGGCCGCCATCAAGGCCAAGGCGCAGGGCCGCGCCGACTTGGGCAAGGTGGGGGCGATAATCAAAGCCAAGCTCAGCGGCGGCGGTTGAATCGCGCGCAGGTTTATGACCGGCCGCATTCCACAGCCGTTTATCGACGAGGTAGTCACCCGTTCCGATATCGTCGAGATTATCGGCGCACGAGTCCCGCTGAAAAAAGCAGGGCGTGAATTCAAGGCCTGCTGTCCCTTCCACAACGAGAAAACGCCGTCCTTCTGGGTGAGTCCCGACAAGCAGTTCTACCACTGTTTCGGCTGTGGAGCGCACGGCACCGCGATCGGCTTTCTCATGCAGTACGAAAAGACGGAGTTCTTCGACGCCGTCGCGGACTTGGCTCAGCGCGCGGGCCTCGAAATGCCGCGCGAAACACTGCGGACGGGCGAGACCGGCGGCGCCGACCTGCACCAGGTCATGGCGCGGGTCGCACGCTTTTTCGAGCAAAACTTGGCGGACAACGACCGCGCGCGCAGGTACGTGAGTGCGCGTGGAATCGATGCAGAGATCAGCGCGAAGTTTGCCTTGGGGTACGCACCGGATTCCTGGGATGCTCTGCTCAACCGCTTTGGACCCGGGGACGAGGAACGGGGCGAAATGCTCCGGCTAGGCCTCATCATCGAGCGCGATACGCGCGGCGGCGAACGCGCGGCCGGCTTTTATGATCGCTTCCGTGATCGGCTGATGTTTCCCATCCGCGATCCGCGCGGGCGGGTCATCGGTTTTGGCGGAAGAATCATCGATCAGGGCGAGCCCAAGTACCTCAATTCGCCGGAAACGCCGCTGTTTCACAAGGGGCGCGAACTCTACGGGTTGTACGAAGCGCGGCAGGCGCGTGCGGATTTCACGCGGCTGATGATCGTTGAGGGATACATGGACGTCGTGCGCCTGCACCAAGCCGGGATCACCTATGCCGTGGCCACCCTTGGCACCGCGACCACGCAGGAGCATCTCAACAAGATTTTCCGGCTGACCAGCGAAGTGGTGTTCTGCTTCGACGGCGATCGTGCCGGGCGGCAAGCCGCCTGGCGGGCCCTGGAAAATTCCGTGCCCCATGCGCGCGATGGGCGCGAGCTCAAGTTCATGTTCTTACCCGATGGTCACGACCCCGATACCTTGGTCGCGGAAGAAGGCTCCGAGGCGTTCGAGAACCGGTTGAACACGGCCCTGCCCTTGTCCGAATATCTCATCCAACAGTTGATGGTTGACGTGGACCTGACCCACGTCGATGGGCGCGCCAAGCTCAAAGCCCTGGCGGCGCCCCTGTTCGCCCGCATGCCGGAGGGCATTTACCGGGAGATGCTGGCCGACCGGCTGGCCGCGCGGGTCGGCATGCCCGCGGCGGCGCTCAAGCGGTCGTTCGTGACGGGCGACGCGAAGCGGCCGCTTGACGACCGGCCGGAACCCATCGCCCAGCACCACGGTCGAATCAGCGTTGGACGCGGCAATTTACTGACGCAGGCCATTACCCTGGTGCTCCATCACCCCGCGGCCGCGGCCGCGGTCCGGGACCCTGAGGCGCTGGGGCGTTTGGACAAACCGGGTGCGGCGGTGCTTAAGGAACTGCTCGCCCAAGCGGCGGCGGCATCCAGCCCAAGCACCGCGATGCTGCTCGAGCGCTGGCGGGATCTCCCCGAATACGGCCGCTTGGCAGAGCTCGCCATGGCCGAACCGCTGGTGGCGGAGCCCGAATCAGCGGTCAAGGAGCTGCAAATGGCGGTCGAAAGGCTGCTCGAGGAATTTGGCCCGGGCCGCCGGATGGACGAATTATTGCGAAAAGCGGAGGAATTGGGGTTGAATTACGAGGAAAAGGCGGAATTAAGCCTGCTTCTTAAGTCCAAGGGCCGGTCCCGAGCTGCCCCCTAAGCCCCACGCATGAGTGGCTACCCAGTGGCCAGGATCGTATACTTGTCGGCTTGCATTTTAATTTCCAGATCTCCAACGAGGCGTCCACCTTGATCAAAAAAGCGCCAACAGGCACAGCGACTCAAATCGCGGACGAGCGTCAGTCGCAACTGAAATTGTTGATTGCGCGCGGCAAGGAGCAGGGCTACCTCACTTACGCGGAAGTCAACGATCATTTGCCGAGCGAAATCGTCGATCCGGAACAGATCGAAGATATCGTCAACATGATCAACGACATGGGCATTCCGGTGTACGAGAAGGCGCCGGATGCCGAGTCGTTGTTGTTGACGGACGCCACCGCGGCCCCGGATGAGGAAGCGGTGGAAGAAGCCACTGCCGCGCTCGCCAATCTCGATGCCGAATTCGGACGCACGACGGATCCCGTGCGCATGTACATGCGCGAAATGGGCACTGTGGAATTGTTGACCCGCGAAGGCGAGATTCGCATCGCGAAGCGCATCGAAGAGGGCTTGGAAGCGGTCAAGATCGCGCTCGGCAGCTACCCGGGCACGTACGACCTGCTGCTGCGGCATTACGAAACCGTCAAAGCCGGTCAGATGCGCCTCGTCGACGTCATCGTCGGCTTCGTGGACCCGAACGCGCCGGATGAAATCGCGCAGCCGCAAAATCCGAAAATGATGGCGCTCGAGCGCGAAGAGGCCGCCAACGACGATGACGAGACCGAGGGCGATGAGGACGAAGAAGCCATCGACACGGGTCCCGATCCTGAAGAGGCCGCGAGACGCTTCAGCTCGATCGCCAAGGTTCACCACCAGTTCTTGAACGCATTGGACAAGCTGGGCTCGAAAGATCCCAAGACTTTGAAAATCCGCAAGAAGATCTGCGGCGAGCTGATGGAATTGAAGCTGAGCCCGAAAATGTTCGATCAATTGATCGACAATCTGCGCGAGCACGTGACCGAGGTGCGGCTGCTCGAGAAGGAGATCATGTTCCTTTGCATCAAGCAGGCCGGGATGCCGCGCAAGGACTTCATTTCGACGTTTCCGAAGAACGAGACCAGCACGCGCTGGCTCGACAAGCACATCAAGGCGAAGAAGCGCTATTCGGCGCCGCTCGCCAAATTCAAGGATGAGGTGGAGCGCCGCCAGAACAAGCTGAAGGACCTCGAAGGCTTGTTCCATGTACTGATCAGCGAGATCAAGGAAATCAACCGCGAGGTCTCGATCGGCGAAGCCAAAGCGCGGCGTGCGAAGAAGGAAATGGTCGAAGCCAATCTGCGCTTGGTGATTTCGATCGCCAAGAAGTACACGAATCGCGGCTTGCAGTTCCTGGACCTCATCCAGGAGGGCAACATCGGTTTGATGAAAGCCGTCGACAAGTTCGAGTATCGCCGCGGTTATAAATTCTCGACGTACGCAACATGGTGGATTCGCCAGGCGATCACGCGCTCCATCGCCGACCAAGCCCGCACCATCCGCATTCCCGTGCACATGATCGAAACGATCAACAAACTGAATCGCATCTCCCGGCAAATGCTCCAAGAGATGGGCCGCGAACCCACGCCCGAAGAGCTGGCCGTGCGTATGGAAATGCCGGAAGACAAGGTTCGCAAGGTGCTCAAGATCGCCAAGGAGCCGATCTCCATGGAGACGCCGATCGGCGACGATGAGGACTCGCATTTGGGCGACTTCATCGAAGATACGTCGGTGTCCTCGCCCATCGACTCGGCAACCACCGAATCCTTGCGTGAAACCACGCACTCGGTATTGGCGCAGCTAACGCCGCGCGAAGCGAAGGTTCTGCGCATGCGGTTCGGCATCGACATGAACACTGACCACACGCTCGAAGAGGTGGGCAAGCAGTTCGACGTCACTCGCGAGCGAATCCGGCAAATCGAGGCAAAAGCGCTGCGCAAATTGCGGCACCCGAGCCGCAGCGAGCAGCTTCGCAGCTTCTTGATGGATGATTAGTCAGGCGCTTGCTCCGCAAGCGCTATCCGGAAAATACCTCGGCGGTGAGATGACGTTCGCTATTGAGCGAGTTGGCGACCAAGCACGCGAGTTCGGCCTTTTCGAGCAGTTTCTTCGCGCGTTCGGTATCCGCTCCCTCAGGCACATGGAGTTTGGCGTGCGTGTCGAAGCGGGTGAAGCGCATCTTGCCGTCGATGCGGTCCAGGGTGCCTTGGGTCCTTGCCTCCAAGCTCACCCACGGGTACTTCGACGCCGACGCAATCGCCCGAAAGCTCAGCACGAAGCAGTCCGCCACGGCCGCGGTCAACAGCCCCTCGGGCGACCACTGATTGCCGGGGCCGTCAAACTCCTTGGGCGGCGCGGATTCGATGATCCTGACGCCGTCCGTCGATAGTGGCACGTCTCCATCGGGACGCACGGTTGCGTTGACGAGGTAGCGATGAGGGAATGGGTGCATTGTCGGCTCCAAAGAAACGCAATTAAAGCATTTTAAAGGTTCAGGCGGGCCCGAACAGTTTGAGTTCAGGGCTGTGTTCATCGAGGCTGATCATCCGTTCGAACTTGAGTCCGATTTTCTCGAGCACGGCGATCGAACCCAAGTTTTCGGTTGCCGTGATGGCGACGACGCGCTGCAGTCCCAACACCTGCCTGGCGTGCTCCAAAACAGCCGACGCAGATTCGACGGCATATCCCTTCGAACAGTGCCGCGACAGAAACGCGAATCCCACATCGACGTCGGCCAGCCCGTCGCGCTTGACCAATCCGCAAATCCCAAGCGGTGTGCCGTCGCGCAGACAGGCCGCATACAAACCGAAGCCGTGGCGCCAGTAGCTGTCCATCGGACCTTTCAAGATGTATTCACGGGCGTCGGCCATGGTTCGCACCCCTTTGTCGCCGACGAATTGCAGGAACGGTGCTTCGTTCAGCAATTCCAGTATGAACCCGGCGTCGTGCAATTCGAGCCGGCGCAGCACCAAACGCTCGGTCTGAATGATGTTCATGCCGACGGCCGCAGCATCCGCAAAGCCTGGACTAGCCGGGCGGCCCATCTTGCCGCTCTTCTTCCAACGAGGCGAGCATGTCCGCGACTTCACTGGACTCGGCGCCGGCGGCGGCGCGCAGACCCGCCGCCACACCCCGCCTGTTGGCGGCGGGATGGTTCTGGCTGAGTTTCCATTTGCCCGTCAAACTCGCGACCGCGAACTCGAAGCCGACGATCATGGACAGCATTTTTTCTATGTAGGGCGGCGGTGCGTCGTCAACTTTCCAGGGTGCCTGCCGCGATGCTTCATGCGCATTGGTCAATCGCACCACCAATGCCCGCAACCAGTCGGTGTCTTGCACGAAGCGCAAGCTGCCGCGTGCGTGCGCCACCGCGTAATCCCATGTCGGGACCACCTCGCCGGTCTCCTGCTTGGAGGGGTAGAAGGCGGGCGAGATGTATGCCTGCGGTCCTTGGAAAATCGCCAGCGCTTCAGAGTCGGCCCGATACGTCCGCCACAATGGATTGGCGCGCGCTACGTGACCTCGTATCAACCCGTGCGGAGCGGGCTCACTCAATGTTTCGACCGGGATGTGGTTTGCGACGATTCCGGAATCGCACAGAGTCACCAGCGTCGCCAGCGGGCGGGCACGCATCAGGGTATGCAGCACGTCGGCGCGCTTTTCCTCGAAATACGCTGGCAAGTACACAGTCTATCCTTGCGATTCCGCGGGCACCCTAGCCCAATGATTGCGACCGGGCGGTGCCGCTCGGATGATAAAAGCCTTGACCGTCTCACGCATCATATCGTGTACTGCCGCATAGTCTAATCGCGGGCGGGGTCAATTGAATATCGTGGCATGGACCAAGGAATCGAGGACGGGAATCGCGTTCGCCTGCATGCTGGCATTGACGCAGGTGGCGGTGGCGGACGGAGTCAGCAGCTACCTGCCGCTCAACCTCGAACCGGAAATGGAACGGCAAATAGAGCGTGTGCTCATTCTCGCGGATGAACCCATCCTCAAGCGGCCGTTCGCCGTCGCGCTGGTGGAGGACGCGCTGCCACAGGCATGCATGGTCGACAAGCCGCTGTGCACCAAGGTCAAGCGCTACTTGCAACGCTACTCGCGTGATTATGCCGTGACACATGCAAGCGCGACCGGTGCGATCGCGCACGACTCCGACAGCGGCGTAGTGCCGAATGCGCACGGGTTGCCCGTGAAGAGCGCTTGGGAGTTGTCGGCGCAGGGGTATGTGCAGCCGAACGACTATGTACTGCTCAGCGGCGGAGCAATTGCCTACAAGGGCCGGTCGGAACCAACGGGCTCCATGCTGAGTCTCGGCTTCAATTGGGCGCAGCTCGACATCGGCTACCGCGATCACTGGTTCTCGCCCGCCACCGACAGCAGCATGCTGATCAGCACCGAAGCTCCGACCACCCCCTCCGTGACTTTGTCGAACTACGAGCCCCTCACCAAGCTCGGGTTCCAATACGAGTTCTTCTTGACTCGCTTGTCCCAGCCCGGCAAAAGCATCCTGTACAACGGCGTGCAGAGCAGCGGCAGTCCGCGCCTGTTCGGCACGCAGTTATCGATAGAACCGTTCCCTGGCTGGTCCGTCGGCCTCAATCGATTCCTGGAATACGGCGGCGGCGGCGGCCTGCCGGGTTCCGCGAGTTTCCTGGTGCGGGATTTTTTCAAGCCCAGCGGCCTGTCGCAGACGCAAGGCAACCAACAGGCGTCGTATGTGAGCCGGTTTCTTTTTCCCGGCAAGACGCCCTTCGCGGTGTATTTTCAGTACGCGGGCGAGGATAACTCGAACGGCGGCAGCTACTTGCTCGGCAATGCGGCGCTCACCGCCGGCATCGATATCCCGCGGCTCGCGCGCTACTTCGATGTGACCTATGAGTACTCCGAGTGGCAAAACATCTGGTACGTCCACAATATTTTCTTGGATGGCATGACCAACGACCGCCTGGTGCTCGGCAATTGGGGCGCGGACCAGCGGAACTTCGGCGACGGCGTCGGAGCGCGCAGTCAAATGCTGCGCGTCGGCTGGGAGCCGCCGTTCGGCGGATATCTGGAGGAAAGGGTGCGCACCCTCGCGAACCAGACTTACTACGGCGGCGACTCGCGTACGTATTCTGCGGCGAACCCCCCGGCGTTTCCGTACCATCGTTACCACGATTTCATGGTGCGCTACTCGCGGCCCTGGAAGGACATGACCATCGGCGGCGAGGTTTTCGGCGGACGCGACATCTATGGCAAGTCGTTCTCGCGCTTATCCGGGTTCGTGCGCTACGGCGGCGATGAGCACACTCGTGATGACGGCTCCCTCAATGAGGATTCATACAGCGGCGGACCCGACGCGCATGGGGCGGAATTGTTCGTCGATGCCGGCATGAGCGTCAACAAAGTGCGCGCAGATGTCGAACCGGGGATCCCGATCACCACGAGCAAGTGGGGTTTCGGTCCCCGTATCGGCGTGGGAGCGCGCCGCGCGGTCTCGGCCAACAACGATTTGGGCGTACGGCTCGAATTGGACGAAGCGGACCATCATTCGCTGATCGGCGTGCGAGCACTCGATTACCGATATCGATTCACCGACTCGTTCGCTGCCGGTGTATTCGTGGGCGTGGCCCGCTACAATCTTGCGACACCGGCTTATTCGATGTATTACGGTTTGGGCGGACTTTGGCGCAATCTCGTGCCGAAGTGGGACCTGGGGCTCGATTTCCGCCATGCGCAGAATGTCGCTCGCGATCATGTGCTCGCGAGCGATCCGCAGGGCGCGAGGCCGGACAGCTTTTATAAAATCGACACCGGGCTTTTGTACCTGTCGCGGCGATTCTGAATTCCGGATCCGCCAACCGGGCCGCCGCTGTCGCCGAATCCCAAACAGGCGTAAGAATTGTCGCGAGCCGTATCGGTGTTTGTCCTATGCGGGAGCGCGACCAAGTATGAAACCATCGGTTGATGGAACATCGTTGGGGCGAGCGCATCCAGGTTGATTTTCCGGTCCGAGTGGCGGCTCGTCGGTTCTTGGTAAGAGACGGCCGGCTCACTGATTTGAGTGTCAGCGGCGCCCTCGTCAGCGCAGAGCTCAAGGCGCGGGTGTCGTCTCGCGTCCGGGTTGCCATTGTTTTGCCGCTCTGGCCGAAGAATGAGTCACCGGTTGTCGACGCTTACGTGGCGCGCAAGTACAAATTCGGATATGGTCTCGAGTGGTGTGAATTTGCACCTGACGCCGTCAGGGAACTTTTGCGCGCGGTTGTCACCCGGCCTCACGCGCGCATGCACCGGCACGCCGCATCCGCGTCGCTGACGGTTTCTCGCTTGTCGGCGCCATTGCTGAAGCACGGCGCTTAACTGCAGCGCCCGCCCCGACCGTATCGTGGGCCGGGCTCTCACTGTGCGCCGCCGCTTCGAGGCCCGATGAAGCGAAGGAGCGTACAAGGTGACGGACCCTCGAACGACGCACACCGGCGGATGCCTCTGCGGGGGAGTTCGCTATCGGATCCGCGGCGAGCTGCGCGGTATCCTCGCCTGCCATTGCTCGCAGTGCCGCCGAACGAGCGGGCACTACGCGGCCATGACGAGCGCGCCATCGGCCAATATCGAACTGACGGCTGCCGATAGTCTCGTCTGGTACAAATCCTCGGACACCGCCGAGCGGGGGTTCTGCGACCGCTGCGGCGGCAATTTATTTTGGAAGCAGCGCGGCCGCGAGGCGATCAGTGTCACGGCTGGAACGCTCGATACTCCGACCGGCCTCACGGTGGAGGAGCACATATTCGTCGCCGACAAATCCGACTATTACACTATCGATGGCGATTTGCCGATGAAGCAGCAATGGTAGCGCCGATTCGTTGATGAAACCTGCAAGCAAGGGTTTCGCCCCGGCAGCGGCGGCTTTCGCGATCTGGGGTCTATTTCCGCTCTATTTCCACTTCCTGCACCAGGTTTCCGCGGTCCAAGTCGTCGCACACCGCGTGGTGTGGTCGTGCGTGTTCGTGCTCGTGTGGATCGTCGTGCGGGGCGAGCTATCCACGCTGCGCGCGGCGCTTGCTAATCGCGGTGTCGTCTGGCGACTCGCCCTCACCGCAACGCTGATATCCCTCAACTGGCTGGTGTACGTTTGGGGCGTCATGAACGGTCACGTCGTCGAGACCAGTCTGGGCTATTTCATCGGTCCGCTGGTCAATGTATTGCTGGGGGTCGTTCTTCTTTCCGAGAGGCTCACCCCCGCGCAATGGACGGCCGTGGCGCTGGCAAGCGCCGGCGTCGCTTATCTCACGGTCACGGCCGGCCGCCTGCCGTGGATCGCACTCACGCTTGCGTTCTCGTTTGCCGTCTACGGCCTGATCCGCAAGGTCGTGAATGTCGAGTCATTGCCCGGACTCGCAACCGAAACGCTGGTGCTCGTCCCCTTCGCCGCGGTGTACTTGCTCTGGTGCGAATCCGCCGGTACCGGCGCGCTGGGCCATGTCGGACCCACGGCCACTGCGCTGCTGATCGGAAGCGGCCCCCTCACCGCAATCACTCTCTTTCTGTTCGCGTACGGGACCCGCCTGCTTCCTTACTCGACGGTGGGCGTATTGCAATATATCGCACCGACGCTGCAATTCGCCTGCGGCGTGTTCGCGCTTCACGAGCCGTTCGAACGCACCCGCGCGATTGGTTTCACGGTAATCTGGACTGCGCTGCTGATCTACGCAGGCGAAGGCTGGCGGCTGTCGCACAAGCAGCAAAGCGCACCCGCCTGAGGCCCGCGCCTCGGGTCTGATTGACCCGGGCGCAGGGCGAATTCAGGGCGCCGGCACGCACCCCGGCAATAGATTCGCCGGTGACAGCGCGGGCAGGGTGGACTCGTCCGGGAACGAGTACGCCTTGTGTTGAGCTTTTGACGGCGACTCGAACGCAAACCAGGAAAAATCCGCCACGTTTTGCGGATGATAGGTTTGCCCGTTCATCTGCACCGAGAACGTCGGCGTGGTGGACAGCACCTCGACGACATCGCCCACCTCGAGATCGTCCTGGCAATTGCCGGCGCCGGTGAATGCGTCGACCGATAGCCACCACGGCGTAACATTGTCCACCAGTGGATCGTTGAACGTCTCCGCCATCTCGTGGCTGTACGCGGTGATATCCTGAAATCCGCCGTTGAAAATACCATTGCTGATCCAGCTCGCGTACATCGAGACGTATTCTCTCGGCAAGTTTCCGTTGCTCGGGATGCCCGGCTCGAAGTCATAGGTGTGAAAGCCGATGACGCAGCAATCCGCGGGATTGCCGTTGAGATACAAATACACGTCTTTGAATATCAAACTTGAGATGTCGTGCGTGGTCATCTCCCCGGCCAGTTCCGCGGCGCCGACGGGCGTCGTGTTGTCGACCGGATAGGTGGGCGGGAACAGCAGGTTGGAGAAGGTATTGGCATCGATCACCGCAAACGCACAACAGCTGCCGTCGGGATTGGTTGCATAGATGTATGCGCCGAACGGAATTCTCATGTGCCGCGTGGTCATGACCTCCGGATTGAGCAGCGTGTGCCAGCCATTATTATTGTCTTCACCCGATGAGATGATATTCCAGAACTGGGCACGCTGTTGCGCGTCGGTAAACTGAGTAAAACCGGAATAGTACTGGAAAGACGCGAATATGGGCGATTTGACGATCGGCTTGATGATCGGCGCGGGGTTGATGGACAGCTTCGCCCCCGTGCTGGTCACCGCTATGTTGCCGTTGGCGTCGAGCAGGTCGACCACGACCGGGATGATCGGCGCGCGGATGGTGGTCGAAATTCCGGACTGCGGCGAATGGCCCACCATCGAAAAGGGCCACACCGATTGGGGATTGCCGTTCGGGTCGAAGCCGGGCGCCGTAAATTGGCCGACCCAATTGGCCACCGAATCGATGCCCGGGACACCCACACTTGCCGCTGCGGTGTTCTTGCCGTCAAAACCTTTGGCGCCGCGGGCGCCAACGTGCGTTGAGGCGTTTTTCAGAAAGTCGCGCGGCACCGAGCCGTCACTGTTGACGCCGCTGACTGCAGCATGCGGCGCCGGGTAGGCGGCGAGCGGCACGAGTTGGATTGCCATCATCAGGGCGGCCGACAGCGCAACCCGGCGGCCCTCACGGAACCGAATCGTAAGCATCTTGATTGCTCCCTTCATTTATTGTTGCTTCACTATCCGCCCGACGAACGCGGCGGAAGTCCTTTGCATTTGTCTACTCTCGGAAAGAGCGGATGTCAAAGGCGCTGAGAAAACCAACCGACCTGCGATCGCAGGGAAAACTTGCCGGAGCGCCTTATGTAAAATTGAACGAGTCGTTACGCGATGCGCCCTAAGCCCGAATCGCGGTTCTCGGCATGTCCGACACTTACGCCAACAGGGGGTTACGAACCTTCACAGCCGCAAATCGTGAAAAGTCGCGGTCGGCGGACCATAGCTCGCGAACCCCATGAAAGCGGCAGATCGAGGCAATTCGCGCATCGTGGATCGCCCCGCCTTGCAGGCGTGCGGCAAGTGCGATCTCTGCAAGGCTATCGAGGTAGCCGTCTGCCTCGCCGATGAACTCAAGGGTCGGGCAGGCATTCAGCTCTTCGAGCGCCTGCAGAGCACGCTCGAGCGGTGTCGGCGCTTTGTAGATTTTAGGATGCGTCACGATCGCGATGAATTCATGCGCACAAGGCCACGGAACTGCCCACCGCTCGGATCCCGCTGCGAGTTTTACGAGCGCCGCACCGGCCTCCCCATGAAACTTCGCGTCCTCCCGATGCGCATACACCAAAAGGTTGGTATCGACAGCGATCATGATTGCTTGTGCGTCGCGTCGCCGTAGATCGTGGTCCGAATCTTTTCCCAGTCGGCGTCACGGAATTCAGCGTTCAGTCCGCCCTTGCCGAAAGTCGGAAAGCGAAATGTTCGAGAGCCGGGCGTTCGGCGGCCGGATCGGGGCGCATCTGCCAGCCCTTCGGCCAGCCACCGGAAAGGCAAATTCGCAAGCCGCCCCATCAGGTAGTCGTCGTAGTCGATTAATCGATCATTATTGGCTTAAAGATCGATTTAAGAGGCTAGACCTGCTTGCTCTTTGATCACGCTAGCCTTAAGATGCGCTCGATTAATCGAGCGTTAGGCGATCAATGCTTGGTTAAACGAGTATGAAAGTCACCCAATCCGCACTCCTCAACTCAAGCCAAACTGCTGAAGCGAAAAAGCTGGGGGCAGCCCTCGCGCGCTTACGGATCGCTCGTAGCATGAAACAGGACCAAGCGGCCCTTCGGGCTGGCCTGTCACGAAACACGGCGTATCGGATGGAAAAAGGCGATCCCGGAATCGCTATGGGTCAAGTCCTGCGCTATCTGGAAGCCATTGTGCCGGGCAAAACCCTATTGGAGCTCTTGTCTGAGACGGATCCTGCTTTAGCCGCTCTCAGTGCGAAAGAACAGCGGCGCCGGGCCCGGGAGCTGTCAAAGCGCGAACTCGAAGAGATCGACTTCTGAACCATGACCGCAACGGAACAGAAGCTGTATGTCTTCACCTTTCTCGACACGGAGTGGGTGCCTTGCGGCCAGCTCGCTTTGTCCGAAGACGGAACGAAGCTGTCGGCCTCAACGTTCGCGTACGGGCTGCGTTATCTGCAACGTCCCGGCGCCCTCGAAGTGGATCCCGTAGCCTTGAGCCTTCGGGACATGGACCTGGTACGCGGTACGGC
>Ga0066789_10000340_pt1 | contig 18035 bp, 17 predicted proteins | sample OrgsoiDNA2013049_FD_70960 | JGI IMG/M metagenome (GOLD analysis project Ga0066789, IMG submission 70960) | Permafrost soil microbial communities from the Arctic, to analyse light accelerated degradation of dissolved organic matter (DOM) -... | ecosystem: Environmental > Terrestrial > Soil >...
TCGACGGCGCGGGCCTCGGCCTGCTGCTCGAGACCGGCCAGATCAAGAAGATGATCTCCTCGTACGTTGGCGAGAACAAGACCTTCGCCCAGCTGTACCTGGCCGGAAAGCTCGAGCTCGAGTTCAATCCGCAGGGCACCTTGGCGGAGCGCATACGCGCGGGCGGCGCCGGTATTTACGGCTTCTACACCAAGGTGGGCGCGGGCACGCTGGTCGCCGAAGGCAAGGAAACGCGCACCGTGGATGGGGAAACTTACGTGCTCGAGAAAGGACTGGTGGCCGACGTGTCCCTGGTCAAGGCATGGAAGGGCGACACCGAGGGCAATCTCATTTATCGCAAGACCGCGCGTAATTTCAACCCCAACATGGCGACCGCCGCCCGGGTCACGGTGGCGGAGGTCGAGGAACTGGTTGAGGTTGGCGCGCTCGACCCGGATAACATTCATACGCCCGGCATCTTCGTGCAACGAATCATTCAAGGCGCGCGCTACACCAAGGTCATCGAGAAGCGGACCGTGCGCCGGCGCGAGGGGAAGTCAAATGCCGTGGTCGCGTGAGGATTTGGCCGCGCGCGCGGCGCGCGAACTCGAGGATGGGTTTTACGTGAACCTCGGCATCGGCATCCCGACGCTGGTCGCGAATTACATCGCGCCCGGCATGAAAGTCGTGCTGCAGTCGGAGAACGGCATGCTCGGCACCGGGCCGTTCCCGTTCGAGGGCGAGGAAGATCCCGACCTCATCAACGCCGGCAAGCAGACGGTGACGGCGCTGCCGATGACCTCGTACTTTTCCTCCGCAGACAGCTTCGGCATGATTCGCGGCGGGCACATCGATCTGGCAATACTCGGCGCCATGGAAGTCGCGGAAAACGGCGATCTGGCCAATTGGATGATTCCGGGCAAGATGGTCAAGGGCATGGGCGGCGCCATGGATCTGGTCGCCGGGGTCAAGCGCGTGGTGGTGGTCATGGATCACACCTCGAAGGAGGGCGACCCCAAGTTCAAGGCGCGCTGCGAACTGCCGCTGACCGGAACCAATGTGGTCGACATGTTGATCACCGATCTTGCGGTGTTCTCGCGGCCCACCCGCAAGGATTCATTCAAGCTCATCGAACTCGCGCCCGGCGTGACGGCGGAAGAAGTCCGCCGCAAGACGCCCGCGCGCTACGCGGGCTAGGAGACAGGCTCCTAGATGGCAGCACTCGACTATTTGCAGCGGCTCGAGGCCGAGAGCATTTACATTTTTCGCGAAGTGGTCGCGGAGTGTGAAAAGCCGGTCATGCTGTATTCGGTGGGGAAGGATAGTTCGGTGATGCTGCATCTCGCGCGCAAGGCCTTCGCGCCCGCGCCGCTGCCGTTTCCGCTGCTGCAGATTGCCTCCGGGTGGGATTTTCGCGAGATGCTCGAATTTCGCGACGCCACCGCCCGCAAATTCGGGCTGGAACTCTTGGTGCACACCAATGATGAGGGCGTGCGGGCCGGGGTCAAACCGTGGACCCACGGGGCCGCCTATTCCGACGTCATGCTAACGCAGGCGCTGCGCCAGGCACTCGATAAGTACGGTTTCGATGCGGCATTCGGCGGCGGGCGCCGCGACGAGGAAAAGAGCCGCGCCAAGGAACGCGTGTTTTCGTTCCGCTCCGCGCACCACCGGTGGGATCCCAAGAATCAACGGCCCGAGCTTTGGTCCCTGTACAACGCCCGCAAGAATCGCGGCGAAAGCATCCGCGTGTTCCCCTTGTCGAACTGGACCGAACTCGATGTGTGGCAGTACATCCATCTTGAGCAGGTCCCCATCGTACCGCTGTACCTGGCACGCCCAAGGCCGATGGTGCGGCGCGACGGGCGCCTGATCATGGTCGATGACGATCGGCTGCCGCTGTCGGCGGCCGATCGCGTGGAGACTCTGCAGGTGCGCTTCCGCACTCTCGGCTGCTATCCGCTGACGGGCGCAACGATCAGCACGGCCAAGGACGTGCCCGCGGTGATAGGCGAAATGCTGTCGGCAAGAACGTCGGAACGCGAAGGGCGCGGCGTCGACACGGACGGAGCCGCCTCGATGGAAAAGAGAAAACAAGAGGGCTATTTCTGATGGGCGCAGGAGCGGGTGCGGGTGCAGCTGCGGGCGCGGACATCGGCGCCGGCGGCATCGACGAGTATTTGCGGCGGCATAAAGCCAAGGGCCTGTTGCGCTTCATCACCTGCGGTTCGGTGGACGACGGCAAGTCCTCGCTGATCGGGCGCCTGTTGTATGAGTCGAAAATGATTTTCGAGGATCAGTTCGCAGCCCTGCGCGACGACTCGAAGAAAGTCGGCACCCGCGGCGGCGAACTCGATTTTGCGCTGCTGGTCGATGGGTTGACCGCGGAGCGGGAGCAGGGCATCACCATCGACGTTGCCTATCGGTTCTTTACCACCGAGAAGCGCAAATTCATCGTGGCCGACACGCCGGGCCATGAGCAGTACACGCGCAATATGGTGACAGGCGCATCGACCGCGGAACTTGCCGTGATATTGATCGATGCGCGCAAAGGCGTACTCACGCAGACCCGGCGGCACAGCTACCTCGCGGCACTGCTCGGCATTCGCCACATTGCGGTGGCGGTGAACAAGATGGACCTGGTGGACTACTCGGAAGATATTTTCAATAAAATCGAGCGCGACTACCGCGAGTTCGCGCGTCAAATCAAGCTCGATGCGGTTACCTGCATTCCGGTCTCCGCCGTGGTCGGCGATAATGTCACCACCCGCAGCGTGCACACTCCGTGGTACTCCGGGAAGGCGCTTCTGGAACATCTGGAGACCGTCGAGGTGGAAGGCCCTGCGGGAAGTGCGCCGTTTCGCATGCCGGTGCAATGGGTCAATCGCCCGAATCCGGAGTTCCGCGGTTTTGCCGGACTCATTGCCGGCGGCGTCGTGCGCCGCGGCGATTCGCTGCGCGTGCTGCCCTCGGGACGCACCGCCACGGTGGCGCGAGTGTTCACCGGCGAAGGCGAAGCCTCCGTGGGGCTGGCCGGCCAGTCCGTGACCCTGACGCTCGCCGATGAGATCGACGTGAGCCGCGGCGACGTGCTCGCGGCGGCGGATGCGCCGCCGGCGGTTGCGAATCAATTTGAGGCGACGATCATCTGGATGCACGACGAGCCCCTGCTGCAGGGCCGCGCGTATCTGCTCAAAATCGGCACCAAGACGGTGACCGCGACGGTGGCGCCGATCAAGTATCGCGTCAACGTGAATACCATGGAGCATCTGGCGGCGAAGAAACTCGATCTCAACGACATCGGCGTCTGCGGCCTTGAACTCAACAGCGCCATCGCTTTCGAACCGTACCGGGACAGCCGCGTGCTGGGCGGTTTCATCTTGATCGATCGGCTCACTCACAACACCGTAGGTGCGGGACTTCTCCACTTCGCACTGCGCCGTGCGCAAAACGTGCACTGGCAGGCGCTCGACGTGAACAAGGCCGCGCGCGCGCGCTTGAGTCACCAGAAGCCCTGCATTCTCTGGTTCACCGGCTTGTCGGGAGCCGGCAAATCGACGATCGCCAACTTGGTCGAGAAGCAGCTGCACGCGGACGGCCGGCGCACCTACTTGCTGGACGGCGACAATGTGCGGCATGGCCTCAACAAGGACTTGGGGTTCACGGACGAGGATCGGGTCGAGAACATCCGCCGGGTCGCCGAGGTGGCACGGCTGATGGTCGATGCCGGGCTCATCGTATTGGTGTCGTTCATTTCGCCGTTTCGTTCGGAGCGCCGCATGGCCCGGGCCCTGGTGGCGGCGGGTGAATTCATCGAGGTATTTGTCGATACGCCCTTGGGATTGGCGGAGGCGCGAGACGCCAAGGGACTCTATAAAAAGGCGCGCCGCGGCGAGCTGAAGAACTTTACCGGCATCGATTCACCGTACGAGGTTCCCGAAGATGCGGAAATCCGGCTGGACACGACTCAGTTGATGCCGGAGGCGGCGGCCTCGCGGGTGATTTTATATCTGCGCGAAGCCGGCATGATCGATGTCGACTCGAGCTTCGACATCTAGGGCTATCGGTATCGCCTAGACCGCGGCTCGCAGCGTCGCGCGGCGCTGCTGCTCGTCGCGCACGTCGGTATCCGTGAGCCCGGTGTTCGTCGCAATGATCTCGACCAGGCGGTGTGCCGGGTCGCGCGGCAGCGTGACCTCGTGGATGCGCTCCCAAATTCGAATCCGTTCTTCGGCAGTCTTGAGGCGCGAGGACTGTTCAGCGAGATCCAAGCGGCGGCGCTCCGCGGCTTCGGCCTGCTGGTGCACGAGACGGGCCCGGAAGTCCATCATCGGATCTTCGCCGGATGGTTGCGAGGGCCGCCCCAAACTGGGGCTTGGTTTGTATGGATTCACGCGAGTCTCCTGGCGGGTTAGCCCATCAAGGTATCACTCTATCGGGATTCGCGAGAGGGAATCGCAATGGCCAACGCGGCTCACGCGGAATACTTAAGACAGTTCCAAGGTCAAAGTTTTCCGAGTTTCGGCCAATGGCGGATGTAATCGGCCTGTTCCGGCGTCTGCGGCACCGTAGGCCAGGTGCCGGCGCGCTCACTTTGACGCCAGAGGCGGTTCAATATCTTGATCGCCGCGGCGCCGTTCGCTTCCCGGGCCGCCAGAAAGCAGCCGACGATGAGCCCGGTGCGCCCGATACCGGCCCGGCAGTGGATGTAGATGCACCTGCCGCCGTCGAGGGCCGTCTGAATCCCCGCGAGCAGCTCCCGGGTCTGTGCGATGTTGTTGGGCACGCGGGTGTCGACAATGGCCGAGTGCAGGTACTGGGTGCCCCTGGGCAATAAATGACGGTAAGCCGGCATCTCGCCCTTCTCCGTGAGGTCAACGAAGGTATCGATACCGGCTTCGTGCAGCCGCGCCAGGCGTGCGCGCGATGCCGCCACGTCGATTCCCGCAGGGTGTTCACCCGCCAGCACCCGGCCGGGGAGTACCCAGTAGGTATTGGGTAGCGGTCGATCATCCACCGGCGCATGTTACCAGCGATTGAAATCGGGCACGTAGCCTAGGCGCAAGCGGCCCAGCCGCAAGCCGGGCGCGAATCCTCAGATGGTCTTGTTCCCGATGTCGGACTCGGCGCTCTCGGTACCCATGGCGGTATACGCCGTGACTGCGAAATAGTACGTGCCGGGAGCCAGGCCGGAAACTTCGTACTCGGTTGTTCCGGTGCCGGCGAGGTCGATCACCTTCGTCAAATTATCCTGGCTCGTTCCGTAGTGAATGTGATAACCGGCAAGATCGGTGAGCGGCGTCCCATTGGTGTTGCCGGTCGGGGCAATCCACGACAATGTGACGGTTCCCGGGCCGCTCGTCGACGTCAATCCGATGCTGGAGCCCGAGCAGCCTCCGAGAACCAATGCGATGACGAACAAGGTAGTCAGTTGAAGTCGCGTCGCTGCGGCACCGAATTTTTGCATTTGTCACCCGTGTAATTTTTACAGGCTTGCAATGTAATTCGGAGAATCGAAGTCGCCAACGTGTCGGTAAATGAGGACGCGGATAACGGAACTGGTCGACGTGAACATGCGACACATGTCGCAAATTTGCGAATCGCATCATGGTGATACGAGGCGCGTCATGTTCGAATGTGGGTTTTGTCTTACGGCCGCGAGCGCCGATTTGAATCTAACAATCCGCGCAACAGCCGAGGTAATATGTACTGAATGCGCGCCCGATTATCGACACCGCCGATACTGAAATTTGCCGGATTTCTCCGCCGCTGGACGCTGTGGCTGGCGGCGGGCGTTGCGCTCGCGAGTCATCCAGGAATCGCGGCGGAACCGGCGGCGGTTCCTGCCGCAGTTTCCCCGGATTACTTGATTGGACCGGGCGACTCCTTGCATATCTTCGTATTTCAAAACGACGAATTGTCGGTCACGGTCCCGGTCCGTCCCGACGGCAAGATCTCCACGCCCCTGGTCGAGGACATGGTCGCGGTGGGCAAGACGCCCTCACAATTGGCGCGCGACATCGAAAAATCTCTGGCAGAGTATGTCAAATCGCCCAAAGTGAATGTCGTCGTCATGGGCGCGATGAGCGTCTTCAGCCAGGTCAGGGTGATTGGTCAAGTGGTCCATCCGCAGGCGCTGCCTTATCGGGACGGAATGACGGTTCTCGACGCGGTTCTCGCCGTCGGCGGCTTGAGTCAGTTCGCGGCGGGCAATCGCGCCCGTCTGGTGCGCAGCGACCATGGCAGGAGTACGGAATTGAAGGTCAAGCTCGATGCTCTCGTCAACAGAGCCGATATGAGGCAGAACCTGCCCCTTCGGCCGGGCGACGTGCTGGTAGTGCCCGAATCGCGATTCTAATGGCCGGGACCACCGTATGAAGCATCAATTGGATCGCGTCTTTGACGAGGTACGCGGCGCCTGGCGTTTCCGCTGGTTTGGAATGGCCGCAGCGTGCTTGGTCGCGCTCCTCGGCTGGTGCTTGGTGTTCGCGCTTCCGGATCGATATGCGGCCGACGCGCGCATATTCGTGGATACGCGCACCGCGCTGAAGCCGGCCTTGATCGGCCTGACCACCGACCAGGGCGTCGACGGACAAATCAATTACGTACGCCAGTCCCTGCTCGAAGGCCCGCAGCTGGAACAGATCGCCAAGGACACCGGGGTGTTGGATGCGTCAGTGACGGACGAGCGCGACCGTGCCAAGGTTCTGGACAAGTTGAGCGGCCGAATTGCACTGACCGTGTTGAGCGCCGGCAATCAAGGTGATGAGCGCAGCACCGCGGGCACGATTTATTCGTTCCACTACACCGACGTCACCCGCGACCGCGCCTTGCTCGTGGTGAAGACGCTGTTGCGTACCTTCGTGGATCAAACCTTGGGCGGCAAGCGCGAGGGTTCGGAACACGCGCAGAAATTTCTGGGAGCGCAGATCAAGGATTACGAGCAGCGGCTGAGTGTCGCCGAGGACCGCCTGGCGGCATTCAAAAAGAAGAACGTGGGTCTCATGCCCGCCGAACAGGGCGGCTATTTCACGCAGCTGCAAAACGAGGTGGATGCCGGGAAAAAGGCGGGAACCGATCTCTCGATCGCCATGAGCCGGCGCGAGGAGCTCGCCCGGCAATTGCACGGTGAGGGGACGATATCGGCAAGCGGCGCATCGATAGCCATCCTCGGCAACCGAGGTGTGAGCTCCGGCGATACCATGAGCCGCATCCACGAAGTGCAGGCCAAGCTCGACGAGCTATTGCTGAAATACACGGAGAGGCATCCGGACGTGATTGCCGCGCGCGCCACGCTCGATGAGCTCAAGACGCGGCGCGCGAGCGAACTGGACAGTTTGCGGCGCGGCGACGCCAGTGCGGTCGCGGCGAGCGGTGCCGGGAACAATCCGGTGTACCAAGCCATACAGCTTGAGCTCAACAAGCAGGATGTCGAGATAGCGGCATTACGGAGGCAGTTGGCGCAGCATCAAAGCACGGTCGCAGAACTCCGGCAGCGGCTCAATAGCGCGCCGCAAGTGGAAGCTGAATACCAACAGCTGAATCGCGACTATGACGTCAACAAGGCACAGTACACGGCCTTGGTCGAGAGCTACCAGAAAGCGCGCCTGGGCGAACGCGCGGACAACGCGGGATCGGTGCGATTCGAGGTGGTGCTGCCGCCGACGTCGCCGATCGTGCCGGCCTCGCCGAAGCGCTTGGCCTTGCTGGCCGCCGTCTGGCTCGCCGCCTTGGGCGCAGGCGCCGCGTTCGCCTATGCAATGAATTTGTTGAACCCTGTCGTAAGTTCGCTCCGTGTCGTGAACGAGCTGACGCCCTTTCCCGTCCTCGGTGTGGTCGGCGCCGCGTTTCCCACCCAGGAGAGCCAGGAATTTCGCCGTGATGTCCGGCGATTCTCGGCTGCGGCGGCCGGATTGGTCGCAGCCTTCGTGGTTGCGCTCGCGTTGAACTGGGCGGGAGCCAGACTGACGGAACAAGAGGTGCACGCGGTGGCCAAGTCATGAGCCTGGTGGAACAGGCTATTGCTCGCATGAGAAATCAAGCGAATGCCGCGGCTGCCAAAGCGGCGGAGGCGGCGTCGGCCTCGAATGCGCCGGCGGCTCCGGCAGCGCCCATCATCGGCCGAGTGGCCGGTACTTCGAAGCCTGCGCCCCGTATAACGGTCGACAAGACGGCGCTGCGCGCCAAGGGCTATTTGGCGGAAGAAGGCAAGGAGAAGCAGTTCGCGGATCATTTCCGCCGAATCAAGCGGCCGTTGATCGAAAAGGCCATGTCGAACGATGCCGCGGGTGAGCCGCGAGTGATCATGATCACGAGCGCTCTGCCGGGCGAGGGCAAGACTTTTACCAGCATCAATCTGGCGCTCAGCATGGCGCTCGAGCGCGACGTGTCGGTGCTGCTGGTCGATTGCGACGTGGCGAAGCGCCATGTCGGGGAAATCCTGGGTCTGAAGGACCATGTGGGTCTTTTGGACGCGCTGGTCGACGAATCTTTGGATGTCGAGTCGCTGGTGGTTGAAACGAATCTGCCGGGATTTTCCATCTTGCCGGCCGGTGGGCGCGTCGAGACCACGGCGGAACTCTTGAGCAGCAAGCGCATGCGCCAGCTCGTGGCCGGGCTCTGCCTGCACAATCCACGCCGCGTCGTGCTGCTGGATTCGCCGCCACTGCTGATTACCAATGAAGGGCGCGCCTTGCTGAAGGTTGCGGGGCAGGCCGTTCTCGTGACGCGCGCGGGGCATACACCGCGTCACGCCGTGCAGGACGCGGTGGCCCTGTTCGGTGCGCAGCAAGCCGGCGGCATCGTGTTGAACCACGCGGGAGGCAGGGGAACCGACGGGTATTACTACGGGTACGGCTCGTACGGAGTTGCAGGCAATGACGCTTAGGCCGGGCGTCCGGCATGTCTCAATTGCTATCATCTCGGCCCTCGCGCTCGCCACCGTTGCCGACGGACAGACTCCTTCGTTCTTCGGCGCAGAGAAGTCGGCTTCCGGTGGTGCCGAGAGATTGACCTATGGTGTCGACGCGGGATTGGGCGAAACGGACAACGTCTCGCTCGCTCCCACCAATAAGGTCAGTCAAACCATTGCGACGGTCGATGCGGACTTCGACATCAAGCATCGATCCTCGCGCCTGGACGTCGACGCCAAGGGCAATTTCACCGACTTCGCCTACCTGCAGGGCGCGTACGGCAATCAATTGCTCGGCCGTTTCGACGGCGTGGCCCATTTCGCGCTGATCCCGCAGCGGCTCACGTGGGTGCTGCAGGATGATTTTGGACAGGCGGCGCTGGATCCGTTCGCGCCGACGACACCCGGTAACCTCGAGGACATCAACTACGTGAGCACGGGACCGGATATCGCGCTGCGTATGGGCGGCACCGGCTTCGTCGACGCGAGCGTTCGCATTGCCCGCGCGACATTTCAGACCAGTCCGTTCAACAGCAATCGCGTGTTGGGCAGCGTCGCCGCGGGCCTGCAGCTATCAGCCCGCTCGAGTGTTTCGCTGAACGGCGCCGCCGAGCGCGTGCTGTTCGAAAATACCGTGGTCAATGGTGATTTCGACCGCACCAGCGCCTACGCGCGCTACGAGATCCAGGGAGCGCGTACCGAGTTGTCGGTGGAGCTGGGCGCCACCAAAATCAGTCAGAACGCCTCATCGGGCACGAGTACGGTTGTCCGCACTCCAAGCGGCAAGCTGATCACCGTTCCTGTGACGATTCCGCAGAGCGCCTATTCGACCACGGGTCCGCTTGCGAGGATTGCTGTGACCCGTAAGCTTTCCTCAGCGGCCAGCCTGACTCTAGCCGGGGGCCGGGAGTTGACCGATGGAATCTCCAGTTTCGGCAGTATTCAAAGCGGAGCCATCGGGGTCGTGGGCACCGTTCCCGCTTTGCTGACCTCGAGTAGCTATACCAGCGATTTCGGATCGGCCGGGTGGCGATATGAGCGGGATCGCACCGCGATCGGAGTCAGCGGACAGTGGGAAAAGGACATTTATGTCAGCCAATCGCAATTCGACGTGACTCGCGAGGGTGGCGAAATCATCGCGGTACGAATGTTATCGCGCGCGTTTGCTCTACAAGTGCTTGGGCGTTACTACAAGACCAACTACCCCAATTCCACCCTGCTGACGTTGGCCGGCGGCAGCCCCAAGTATGACGACGGATTAGTCGCTGCCGTATTGAGCTGGCGCTATGGCCGGGCGCTCGAAGTGCGATTTCGCGCCGAGCACGGTTTCCGCACCACCACCGGCATCGACAATGGCTACCGGGAGAACCGCGTGTTCCTGACGGTCGGGTACCGGCCGTGGGCGCAGCAATTGAGCGATAGCTTCCGCCCGTACCGGTCCGGGGCGGATGCGTTGCTACCATAGCTGCCATTGATTCCATCCGAGCACGCCGGCCGCAATCAGCGCGTTGCTCGTGGCGTGGGCGACCACCGCCTCGCCGATCTGTCCGCGACGCATGACCAATAAGCCGAACACGACGCCCGCTGCCATTCCGGGCAGCCACAGGGCGCCGTGTGCGACGCCGAAGAGGATGGCGCTTGCCGCCAATGCGGGCCAGCGCACGGATTGGAAAGGCACCGCGTCGAAGTCCGGCTTGGTCAATCGGCGCATCAGATAGCCGCGATAGGCAAGTTCTTCCGCGATCGGCACGATCAGCACGCCGCCCGCCAGTCGGCTGACAATCCAAAGGCCGCGCAGGGCGGAAGGCAACGCGGCCAGCTTTTCGGGTATCCCGGCCGCGTGCAACTGCAAATGTGCGGAACCGATCCAAAGGAGAAAAACGACGATGCCGAAGGCGGGCCCTCGCCAGCTCCAACCCCAATCGAGGCCGGCCAGACTGCGCCGATATCGCAGGAGCATCCAAAGACCTGCCACGACGCGCAGCGGATACAGGAACTCAAAGTCGCTCGAGAGGGCACGAGTGACGGCGCCCGCTGCCAGGATGGCGAGCAGCGGCAAGAGGTAGGCCGCGGTTGGGTTGTGCGCCGCCGGCGACACGCCGGAACGGGTGACTGTTCGATTCAGCCAGGCACTGCGCCGGCTGAAAAGAACCAATGCGCAGGCCACGGCATTGAACGCGATCCAGCCGGCCTGCGAGTGAAAGCCATATAGGGCGACATCGGGAAAGCCGGCATCTCCGATCAGCATCAGCGCGGCGAGGCGCACCACGTTGAGTGCAAAGATGGCGGCAATGCTCGCCGGGATCAGCAAAAGAGCGCGAGGGAAAATGTACTCATGCCGAAAGTAGAGGAGCCATGCGCCGGAGAAGGCCAGCATCAGACCGCCCCCTTCGAGGCCCGAGCATCCGTCGGCGATCTGTACTGCGAAACGGCCCGTGCTGAGCACCCGAGCGGCAGGGTCAGCCGTCAGCCCCGGCAGGACAGGCGTGAGCAATCGGCGCACTAAATCGAAGGTCAGCGCTGCGGTCGGGTCCCAAAGCAATTGGGTCAATTGCAAGGCAGCGGTGCCGAGCAGTGCGGCTACGGCCGCATACCACCAGATGGGGCCCAGGGCCCGCACGGCATCCCACCAGAGAAGGCCGGGCGCCATGGCCCAAAGGGCGGCCAACACCGCCGTGCATCCGACCACGATCCATAGCGCTACGACGCCGGCGAGGGCCAGGTCGTTCGGCGTGTAGCGGTATAAAACGAAGCTCAACAGCGCGAGCACGGCGATAAGGAGTAAGTGCACCACCATCCAGCCGAATCGCAGCGGCGCCGCCCGCAGCGCCGCCTGGGCCGCCCTGACGCCCTGTCCGCCGCGAACGTAGGCAAACAGAGCGAGGGCCGCCGTCAGGGCGACAAAAAAGCGAAAGCCCCAGTGTTGGGCGACCCGCAGCACGGCGCCGAGCCCCTGTGCGCTCTCGGCGCGGTCGAAATCCACGAATCGATTGAGGAAGATTTTTTCGGCGAGAAATGCCGCCGCCAGGATCGCGACGCGTACCGGCAGCCCGATTCGAAATTCGCGTACCGGCGCGGCCGCGTTCACGACACCGCGCGGCGTCTTTGTTTGTTGACTGCCGGCCCGGCGTCCTCGAATTCGACCGGAACCATCTGCGAAACAGGTCTGAAAAGATGGTACAGGCGCGCCGCCCACCGCCGCATGGGCCAGGACTCGAGCATGAGCTCGTGGGTGAGCCGCGGCTCTTCCCACGGAATGTCGTGATAACTTACGTCGAGATGCGAGATTTGCGCGGCGATCTCGTCGAATGCTTGCGGGAATAGGGCAATCGGGCCGGGCCGAACGGGGTGCAACGGGCTGTACAGGGGTTCGCCCTTAAGATCGGCACACAAGGCGGCCGCGAGACTTCCCTGCCCGGCAAACTCCAAGTGCCCCAATTGCGTGCAGCGGGGATTCATCTCGATCAGGTAGGGATTGCCGGTGGCGGCTTCGACCATGAAATCCAAACCGCAGAATCCGCTTAAATGAAGCTTCGCCGCGAGCAGTTCCCCGGCCAGCGCCGTACGCTTGTCGCTCGTGGGACGAATGATTGTCGCCGCGCCGGTGGGGCCGTCAGACGCAACGACCAGCGCGTATGCCTGAGAAATAACGGCACCGTCCCGGCACAGGAGCAGGGAATTCGCGGGACGCCCGACGATGAAGTCCTGGATGGTGACTTCGCGGCCGCCACGGTTCGATCTGATCCATGCCGCCAGCGGATCACGGTCGATGATGAGCCGTTTCCATGCGTGCGCGGCCGTCGGGCGCACGCTCAACTCGCGCCACGCCGCCAATGACTCATCGAGTGAGCGAGTGATTCGTACGCCGCTTCCCCCGCACTCCCCGTCCACCTTCAATACGCTGATCGATTCGTTGTTCTGGTGCCAATTGACCAGATCCTGCGCGCTGCCCACTCTGACGGTTCGCGGCACGCGTATGCCTAAAATTGCCGCCGTGTTCAACAATTGGAAGCGGCTGCCAACCACCGAATAGCCGTCCGGCGAGCCGATGGACCGTTCAATCAAACCCCTCATCGTGGGTTCTTGGCGATGCAGCTCATGCAGCTGGGCGACGACGCCGTCATCGCAAGGTATGACCAGGTCGGGCCGCCATTCACCGATACAGCGGTGCAGGCACGACAGCGAACGAATGCCGCGATAGCGGCGGATATACTCGATTCCCGAAATAAACCCAAGCGGGTGCCCCGTAGGATAGACGGCCCCGACGCGGCACCCATGACGTATCAGGGCGATCGCCATGCGCGCCGACGAGGGCCACCACTTCGCCGCGACTATCAGGACTGACGGCCGACTATCGGTCAAAACATACGTCTCCCCTAAAACGCTTGTAATAATACCCGCGAATTGATGTTCGACGTCGACTAAGTCACAAAGTTACTTAATGTAGCGGCCGCTGTCGGTGAGTGGCGACAGATACAAGGTCGACCTAATGACGCCGCCGGGTTTGAGCACCCCTTAAGGTCGATGGTAGGGTCCACGCAGTTTAAGTCCTTGGAGTTTTCTTTGAGCCGCAATGCTACGGATACGATCATCATCGGCGCAGGTCCCTACGGCTTGTCGCTGGCCGCACACCTCCGAGGTGCGGGGGGAAGCTTTCGGATATTTGGCGCACCGATGGATTTTTGGTCGAACCACATGCCCCGGGGCATGTTTCTCAAATCCGAGGGATTCGCGTCGGATCTATTCGATCCCGGCAATAAGTTCACCTTGAAGGCCTATTGCGCTGAAAATGGGGTTCAGTACCGGGACATCGGCCTGCCGGTCCGTCTCGACACGTTCATCGCGTACGGGTTGGCGTTCCAGCGGCGTCATGTGCCGGAATTGGAAAATTTACGAGTACAGTCGCTCGCGCGCGGCGCGGCCGGTTTCGAGCTTAAAACCGAGACGGGTGAAACCGCCGATGCGCGCCGCGTCGTGATTGCCGCCGGCATCATGAATTTCGCTTATGTGCCGCCTTTGCTCGCAGATTTGCCCGAGCGATGGGTGAGTCATAGTTGCCGGCACAGTGATCTGGGTGGGTTTCGAGACCGGAGCGTAGCCGTGCTGGGCGCAGGGGCGTCCGCCGTCGACCTGGCTGCGCTGCTTCTCGAGGCCGGGGCAGAGGTTCAGCTTCTCGCGCGCCGAAGTGTCATTGACTTTCACAACGCGCCTGTTGAACCCCGTTCCCTGATTCAATCATTGAAGGCTCCGCGCTCGGGCCTCGGTACCGGCTGGCGCTCGCGAATGTGTACCGACGCCCCGTTGGTATTTCACGCGATGCCGCAGTCGCTGCGCTTTCGCGTGGTGGAGCGTCATCTCGGTCCGGCGCCCGGTTGGTTCGTCCGCGACAAGGTTGTCGGCCGCCTGCCCATGCATTTGAGCGCAACGATTACAAGCGCTCGAGTCGTCGATGAGCGAGTACGGCTATCGTTCAGCCAGCCCAACGCCGGTGAAACGCAGATCGATGTCGACCATGTGATTGCCGCCACGGGCTATCGAGTCGACCTTTCCCGGATCCCTTTCATCGGGCAAAATTTGCAAACCCAATTGCACAACGCTGAGGGCACGCCGGTTCTCAGTCGGCATTTCGAGTCATCCGTACGCGGCCTCTACTTTATCGGCGCCGCTGCCGCCAACAGTTTCGGGCCATTATTGCGCTTCGCTTATGGTGCAAAATTCGTGGCGAGGCGGGTGGCATCACGGTTGGCCAATTCGTAGCGCGGTGGCGCCGGTCATCGAAGCACGGTAGGCTGGCGGCCATCGCTCAATCCATGGAACAAACGATGCTTAGGGCTGCAATTATCGGGCTCGGAAAAATGGGCTTGTCCCATCAATCCATGGTCAATGTACACCCGCAGCTAACATTGATTTCTGTGTGCGACTCGTCCGGCTACGTGCTCGAGGTCCTTTCAAAGTACACCGGCGTCAAGACCTATACCGATTACAAGAAGATGCTCGCCGAAGAGCAGTTGGATTGTGTTTTCGTCGCCACTCCCTCCAGATACCACGCTGAAATAGTTACAGCCGCCCTCGAGCGCAATCTGCACGTATTTTGCGAGAAGCCGTTCGCTCTTGATCCGGGAATCGGGTACCGGCTCGCCGCGACGGCGGAGCGCAAGAAGCTGGTCAATCAGGTCGGCTATCACTACCGGTTTGTTGCGACTTTCAATGAAACCAAGCGATTGCTCGAGCAGAACCTCATCGGGGAACTGCATCACGTGCGCGCGGAAGCCTACGGTCCGGTGGTCTTGCGGCCGAAGGGCACCACCTGGCGCTCGCAAAAAAGCGAGGGGGGCGGGTGCCTATTCGACTATTCCTGCCATGCAATCGACTTGCTGAATTATCTGGTTGGGAGGCCGGTCGCCGTGTCCGGGTCGGTCCTCAACAGCGTGTTTTCAAATGACGTTGACGATGAGATTTACTCCACTTTTCAGTTCTCCAAAGGACTGTACGGTCAATTGGCGACCAATTGGAGCGACGAAAGCTTTCGGAAGATGTCGGTCAAACTGAGCTTTTGGGGCAGCAACGGGCGTATCAATGTCGACCGGCAGGAGCTTCAAGTCTACGTCCGCTCTTTGCCGCAGACCGCCGAGGCGGGGTTGGGGGCAGGGTGGACTGTCCGGTACACGACGGAACTGACGAAGCCTGTTTGGTTCTACGTACGCGGCGAAGAATATTCCGCGCAAATCGATCATTTCGTCCAGTGCATAAAAACCGGCACCGCGGCGCTCAGCAACTTTCGATCCGCAAGCGACACGTCACTCGTTGCGAACAGGATGCGTGCCGACGCGGACAAGGCGCGCACGGCGGTCGAACTGAATGGCGTGGATAGCGTCAAGGACAGTGAAAATTTATCCGACTCCCGGCCGGCGAAGTCGTTGGTGCGGTCGCTTCTGGATCGCATGGGAATGGGCCAGATCAAAAATGGATAGAGTTTTATTCGGCGATAATCAGTTCTTCGGCGTGAATCACATGTCGGAGGAAAAAGCGCGCGCACAGTCCATGCGCTTTCAAGACATAGGGGCCGTCATCGAGGTACTCGAGGATGCGTATGCGGAGGGCATACGGACATTCATGTGCACCACGCACGAACGCATTGCCGAGGTGTGCGATCATTTTCGCCGGCACGCCGAGAAATACCCGGGATTCAAATTCTATCCCTGCCTGCCCTACGCCCATAAATATGCCAACGCAGCCGCCGAACTCGGTGTGCTGGGGGCGGTCCGCAGCTTTTTGCCGCAGGAAAATGCCCTGGGCGCGCTGCTCAAGGGCGGCATGTCGCTGGCGCGAAAGGATGTGGAAGGTCTTGCGGGTCTCCTGATCGACGCCGAAATGAAAATGTTCGCCGGGCTCGACACACCGGTGATCTTCCTGCAAAACGTCGCGACCGATTTCCTGCTCGGGCTCGGCTTCGACGATGCATTCAAGATATTCAACGACCACGTGCGTGAGCGCTACGCCGCGGAGCCCGGTTTCATCACCATGAATGCGCCATTTTTGCTCGAGAAACTGGAAAAGATGGGACTCAAGAATCCCATCATCTGCACCAATATCAACAAGATCGCGTTTCGAATGTGCGGCGGTCTTGCTGCCTATGAGGCGATGATTGCCGAAGACCGGTGCCGCATCATTGCGATGTCGGTTTTCGCGAGCGGAGCACTGCCGCCGCAGGAGGCGCTGGATTATGTGTGCAAGTTTCCGCAGATAGAGGCAATCGTTTTCGGAGCTTCCAGCCGCCGAAACATTGCCCAAACGAAGCACCTGATCGAGCGGCTGACGCCGTCAAAAGGGGCGCTGATGATCAAGCCGGCGCTGCAACAATAGTGAATAAATTCCGCGTCCTTTTACCAAGCTCCAGCGGGGGTCATCTGACCGAAATCTTCCAATTGAAAGAGTTGCTTGCGGCGACCGAGCACCTCTTCGTGACCGAGGACCTCCCGCTCACGCGCCAGTTGCTGCAGGGGCGGCCCTGTACCTTCGTGCGCCCCAACGGCCGGAATCGAGATTGGGTCTTTTGGAAGAACTTCATCATCAATTGGTTTCTTGCCGTGCCGATTATTCTGAAATTCCGGCCACACGCGATCGTCACCACGGGCAGCCACACGGCCATTCCGTTTTGTTACGTCGGCAAGCTTCTTGGCTGCAAGATCATCTTTATTCTCTCTTTTTGCCGAATAGACTCCAAGGCGGCCGCTGCGACGGCCATTTACCCGATTGCCGATCAGTTCTTCGTGCAGTGGCAGCAAATGAGTCGCGCATATCCGAAGAGCACTTATGCCGGTCCACTGTTCTGACGCGTGGGTGAGCACCGCACATCATGATTTTCGTAGTGTTGGGCACGTGGGAGATGCCGTTCACCCGGCCCCTCGTTCAGATTGAAGAAGCAACCCGGCAAGGATTGATAAGCGAGCCGATTGTGGTGCAGAGCGGACGCACTTCGTACGAATCGCCCAATTTGAAACTGGTGCCTTTCTTCGGAAAGGAAGCACTCGAACAAATGTACGAGGAGGCAAGCTTGGTCATCTGCCAGGCGGGAGTAGGATCGATCATGCTCGGTCTGCGAAAGCAAAAGAAGGTAATCGCGATTGCCCGATTGTCGCAGTTCGATGAACACATAGATGATCATCAGCTGGAGATTCTCGATGTTTTCACAAAATCCGGGGCCGTCCTACCCTGGAACGGCGATGGGGACCTGCCGGGTGTCTTGAGGCGCGCGCAGGATTTCGTATCCGCGGGTTACGCCTTTAGTGAAGAGAAAATTTCGCGTTCCATTCTCGATTATCTAGACGCCAACGTTAAAGGCCGATTCTAGTTTGGCTTCTCCCGCCGGCGCCGGACGGTTGGATTGAGGTGAGGATCACATAATGGAAGTTCGAGTACTCATCGTTGCCGAGAACGCCTCCCTCAAGTTCGGAGGAGAGGCCGCTTTACCGGTTCATTATTACAGAATCCTTCGCCAACGAAATGTTCCAACATGGCTGGTCGTGCACGCACGCACTCGCGATGAATTAAGTGCGCTGTTTCCCGAAGATCACGAGCGAATTTTTTATGTGGCAGATACGGTATCGCATCGCCTTCTATGGCGGCTTAGCAAGCATTTGCCCCG
>Ga0066789_10000341_pt1 | contig 18005 bp, 13 predicted proteins | sample OrgsoiDNA2013049_FD_70960 | JGI IMG/M metagenome (GOLD analysis project Ga0066789, IMG submission 70960) | Permafrost soil microbial communities from the Arctic, to analyse light accelerated degradation of dissolved organic matter (DOM) -... | ecosystem: Environmental > Terrestrial > Soil >...
CCGCTCAGGTTGGCGTCGCTCAGCTTGGCCCCGCTCAGGTTGGCCCCGTCCACGTCGGCCTTGACGCCGGGTTTCTCGTCCCGCCACTTGTTCCACGCCTCGACGCCTTCCTTCAGTTTTGCGAGGTGTTCGGGATCGGCCAAGGGTGCCCTCCGATACCTTCTAGACCGATGGCCCATGCTGTGTCGAGTCGGTGGTCGACATGGCTGCGGAAGGCGGCCTGGTTGCGGCTCTTGCCTGTACCAAATGCGTACCAAGCGGCCGGACCCTGGCGGGCAAGCCGGGCGCCCTCCCCTGCCCGCGTCCAGCGCAAGCCCACGGAATCGCTGCGCCCGCCCACTCGGCTTTCCCGACACACCTGCAAGCCAATGGCATTCAGGAGGCCGCCCGAGAGGGCGACCGTCGAATGCTTTGCCCAGTCGAGGCGAGCCAATCCTGAGGATGATCTCCATCATGCCTCAGTCTGATGACCGACCGTCATAGACGAGTTCATTCGGAACCTCAAGGGCCGTACCAAGGACAGTGCTCATGTAAGAACGAATGTCGAAGCCTGGATGAAGGTGGTGGTCCTGCAGGTCGAACCATAGACGTTGCATGAACATGAAGAGCGACTTGGCTGGGTCGATGGATACCTCTTCGCCTTGCACTTTCGTCGTGAACGCTCTTGCGACGCCTGGCTCATCAGCCACGGCAACTAATCGTTGGACATAGCCGTTGGTGCTCTCCATGTGGATCACTCCTTTGTCCAACGCACAAACACGGATAACCCTGATCTCGGGAGACGTGGGCGCCTTGTCCCGCAGCCTGACTCCCTGATGCAAATAGTCCCAGTCGATCCATCGTGCAAAGGTCTCAAACGACTTGCAGTCAGTTCTGAAAGCAAAGACGTACAGGGCTGGGGGATCGTGGTGGATGTTCTGCTCTCGCGTCTTCGTTTCCCAGTACGGCGTCAACGCTGGACGAAACTCCAGTTCAGAAACGGAGACCAGGTTGTCCAGAGCGGATTTTGCCTCGGTGGAGGACATGGATGTCTTGACCTCGATGACCGCGTAGACGATTTCAATCGGGTACACCTTCCTGAGGAAGCTCGCCTGGTTCGCGGCGTCGTAGATGACGATGTCCGCTTGTCGGCTTGTTTTGCCGAATCTATCTATGACCAGCGCGTTGACCTCCACACCGTACTTAGCAGGCAGGAATGTCCGGAGCACCTCAGCGATGGCGTTTTCATTCTCTGCACCCACCAGGCCAGCGTGAGGCAACTGCCTGTTGAAAAGCAAGGCATCGGCCTCTAGCTTGTTGTAGACACTCGAAAAGTAGTGATCCAGGAAGTTTCTGTCTTCCGTTGGCGACGGATGAAGCATCCCCCCAAAGTTCGGCGGAACCTCGTTTGGCATCGTAGTGATCCCCCTGTGGTCCCCTTCCGGGGCTCGCCGCAACTATCGCACGGCGGACACGCGAGCGTGGGAAATGATCCGCCGCAAGATGGCGGATGTAGATCCCGACACCTGCGCATGCGTTTTACGACGGACAGGATACTTTGCCATGGCGTTCAAGCATAGGCTCAAGCCCGTCGCGGAGCAGACCGGATGGTCGGCCACATCCTCGCGATTCTCGCGGCCACGCTTGCCTTACTCACGTGGCGACGATGGGCAGGTTCTTGCGGTGGCTCCCGAATCCACGTCCGACTGGCTCCACGCATAGCGTCCTCGGTGAAGTTGGAAGGGGAGAAACCTCCATTCCGAAATGTCCCGACCGATTCCGAGGTGTGCGATCATTGCGTCTATGCTCTCCACCGGCCCCCGCAACCGTGGAATCACCCTCGGGCTCGTGCTCCTTACGGTTTTTTCTTTGGGGTGTAGTAAGCGGGAGTGGCCATCACTCTGCAAGGATCTCCCCTCTTTGTGTAGTGTCGAGGAACTTCAAGAAGAGAGATACCCCAATGGTGCCATCAAGTCGCGTGGTCATGCTCGGCTGGACGAGGGAGACGACTATGTCAGGACTGGATTTTGGGATACCTGGTACGAGAACGGCCAAGAGAAGGAGAGTGGCGCGTACAAGAACGGGAAGAAGACGGGCGACTGGTGGTACTGGTACCAGAGTGGCAAGAAAAGAATGGGCGAAGAGTACGTGGACGGAAATCTCGTGGCCACGACGGGGTGGTACGAGAATGGGAACGGACAGCAAGAGGGCTTCTTCAAGAACGGAAAGAAGACGGGCGACTGGATGTCCTGGTACGAGAACGGCAAGAAGCAGGCGGCGGGAAGATACGTGAACGGGGAGGAAGTAGGCCCCTGGACCTATTGGTACGAGAACGGCCAGAAGAAGAGCGAGAGCCATTACACGAACGGCAACCGCGTGGGCCTCTGGACGTATTGGTACGAGAACGGCCAAAGACAGGGAAGTGGCCAATTCGTAAATGGGAAGGAAGTGGGGACCTGGACCCTCTGGCACGAGAACGGCCAGAAATCGCTGGAAGGTCCGTACGTGGACGGACAGAAAGTGGGAATTTGGACGTCATGGAACGCTAACGGTCAAAAGGAGGAGGAACGGGCGCTCCCTTGAGCGTGGCACGAGACGAAGGGAACAGCGCCACAGGCTCGGAGGCGGTAGGGCAGAAGGAGACGCGTATTCCTGCCCCGAAGGCCCCGCAGTCGTGAGCACATCCGGCCGCTTGCACCAAATCTGCACCAAGCCGCCGGGCCTCGCTGGGCAAGCTGGTTGCCCGCCCCTACCCCGTTCCCTGCTAAGTCCGCGAAATGTCGATGTCCGGCTCTTCCGCATTCCCACCAACCGACCGCTTCGCGCCAATCGCACTCTGGAGGCCGTAAGTTCGATCCTTATCAGCTCCACAAAGAAAGCATTGAAGCCCCTGATACCAGGGGCTTTTTTGTTGTCCCTGTGCGGTGTCCCCGGATCGGCTTCACAGCGCTCTATTTGGCCACTTCTTCCTTCGGAAACGGCCGATGCCCCTCAAAAACTGTGAGCACTTGGATGACCTTGGCCTGAATTCTATACACGATCCTGTAGTGCCCCTCGATGATCTCACGAACGCCGGTCCCGGGAAGCTCAGGCACCGTCCGGCCCATCTCGGGGAACTTCGCTAGCCCGTCACCGCGCTCAACGATTCGATGGATGAGATGTTCGGCGGCACTAGGGTTGGCCCGAGCGACGAAATCTTGGATCTCGGCCAGGCGCGCGAGCGACTGTCTTGTCCAGATGACCTTCAAGCCTGTCGCCCATCCTGCCGCCTCTCCTCAAGTCGGCGCAGAAGCTCCTTCGTATCCATAGTCCGGCCGGCCTCGACGTCCGCAAGGCCTTGAGTCACCGATCCCAGGAAGCGTTCCCGTTCGGTCAGGCGGTCATACTCGATCGGCGAAACCAGGACGCCGGCCGGCTTGCCGTTCTGGGTGATGATGACGGGCTGTCCGGTCTCAGCGACATGCCGAAGCCAGCGCGCAGTCTGACCCTTGAACTCACCCACCGGCACGATGTCTTCAGAGACTTTGATGGCTCGCATGTCCCGAATTATGTCCCTCATAAGGACCAAATTCAAGACAGTAAACAGACCTGTCTGGGAGACAGGCCCTGTTACTTCTAGGCGCGGCCGTTCATGACGATGGATCGGTGACGTGTCCCAAGAACAGCCAAGTCGACGTGGGCTGGTCATAGATGCCGAAGAAGAACGGCCGATTCGCGTTGACCTGTTTCATCCCCGAGGGAAGGCCGCTTCCAGCCATCATGACGGCAGTGGCCGCCGCCGCCTCGACGCCATTCTCGTCCACTCCGACCATCGCTTTGTGGACGACGTCGGAGATGAAAAGCGGCTTCTCCTTCGAGATGCCGGTGAAGTCGGCGTCGGGCGTGAGAGCGTCCGTCATGCCCAGGGCCGTGAGCGCGCTGCCGAGACGCACGGACGCGGTCGTGAACGCGAACTTCGGCAACGCGAGGGTGACCTGGGGCCAGGTCATGCCCGCCATAAGCGTCGTCGCATGGCCCTGTGCCAGAGAATCCTCGAGCTCGGCGAGCGACGAGGTTGCTTTGGGCAAGAACACCACGAACTGCACCGAGGACCCGGACAGCGGGATGGCGACCGCCTGGGTCGTGTCATCCTCCGCGTAGGACCAGGATGCGACTTTGTTCATGAAGGGGACGCTCACGGTTGAACCGTCCGTCTTGATGAAAGACGCCGGGTTCGTGTTCGTCGCCAGGAACGGATCGTACCAGGGCAACTTCAGGTGGATGGCGTTGACGAGCACCGTCCGCGTGTTCGTATCGATAGCGCCTTGAGAAATGAGGTCCGTGATCCGGTTCAGCGTTTCCTGGCTTACCCAAGTGTTGATGGCGAGCCGCTCGGTGTCCGGCTGGGTTCTGAAGTCTGCCAGGTGGACGCCGCTGCCGAAGTCCGTGGCCAGCGTGTCCAGATACGGCTGTTCGAACGTGAACGTGCGGTCGCCCCAACATGCATTGACCACGTGCAAGCGGAAGTTGGCCGGATCCGGCGCTGCTGTGGAGCTGCCGCCGCTCTTGTACATGTTCTGCGCCTGCTTGAGCGCCGCGTCCGCCCTGGACTCGAGCTGCTGGTCGAGCCAGTTGAGCGAGCGGAGATAGACGTCGCTGGCGCTGGTGACGTGCATCGAGTCTTTCATCTGCGAAGCCGTGCTTCCCTGCGCACCGGCGTACGCCATGGCCAGGGCGAGCGAGACGCTGGTCGGTGAGAAGACGAAGTTGTTCTTGGCGGCCGGATCACTACGCAGCCCTTGCCACAGGGCAAAGGCAAAGCCCGACAGACTCGTTGCCAGGTCGCTCTTTTCCGTCGCGGTCAGCGTCGCCGTCAGGCGTGCCAACGACGAGCTCGCCATCGCCCCCGAACTGGCACCCGCTTCGCCCGTCCCAGCCTCGGTTCCAGTCGGAACATCGATTCCCGCGACGTCTTGCCAGGCGTTCGCCACCGCATCGGTCGGGTTGGCGACCACCGCATCCAGATTGACCGTCGCGTCCTCCGGGTTGCCGGCCGCCGAGTCCTGATTGTCGGCCGGCCGCGCGTCCGGAGTTTTGTTGCCCGGGTCCGATCCGCACCCGGCACCCAGGAAGAAGGAACCAATGAGTGAGGTGAGCAAGATAGAACAACGCATGGTCGTCTCCTTGATTTTCTGAGCCACTGGGGACATTGTACGCCCGGCCGGGGTTGGTGAGTGCTCGCGGGGTGTGATCTGCACACCCTTTTGTCCCTCTTCGCCGCTTCCAAGAGGCCGGCGCCGTTCTCGTGCAAGGCGGACATGGCGGCCAGCAAGCCGGGGCGCTTCTCGGCCAGCGCTGGCTGCTCGTTAAGAGTGCGGAGTCGTCGTGAACCCGTGGCACTCGTTCTTCGACGCCTGGTGCGCGTTCTAAAACATAAACCGGATGCCGAGCATCGTGGTCCAGCTGTCCTCGTTGAGAAACCCGGCAGCCATACCGTCCGTTGCGCGCGAGTAGTTGACGCCGGCGTAGAGATCGAACCGTAACGAGAGCTTGTAGTCCGCCACGAGCGAGGCGTCGTGGTAGCGACCCGAGCACGACACGGAGCTATTGTCGGCGCAGCCATTGGCGTTGTAGCTGTTCTGGCGAAATTGATAGTAGGCGGCGCTTAGGTCGAGAGAGGGGGTTACGGAATAGCGTGCTCCAACCCAGGCGTATTGCAATATCTTGTGGATTGTGAAGACTGTGTTGTTCACGGTACTGAGCACGTATCCACCAATAGTCATTGTGCCGTTCGGCAATGGATCCTTGGGATTGGCGTACGTCATATGCTCGTAGCCGGCGTAAATCTTGACCGAACTGGTCGCATAGCGGGTCAGGATTGCATAGGCGGTGTTGTCAGACACCGTTGCCGCGAGCGTTCCCGGCGCGGTCGCGTTCTGCGCGGCGTTTAGCGACGCCGCCGAGATGGCATCGTGCACGCGGCCCCACAGAAAGTCGATGGAAAACCCTGCGTCGTCCAAGCCGACGTCGACTGACTCGGAGCCTCCGGGTAAGAAGCCCCGGCTACTGAATTGGTAGAGTCCTGCCACGTGCAAAGGGCCGTATCCCACCGTGTACTTCAACGAATCGTCGAGAGTCTTGTCTTCCGTATCGCCCAGCCCGCTGGCTGCTCCCGAATAGCCAATGGGTGAGAAGGCCTGAGACTGTAGCTGGGGATCGTATTTCGTTAGATCGTCCGCCATCAGCGAGTTCTGTCGTCCGAAGGTCAACGTCCCAGCCGTGGCGGAAGAGAATCCGACGAAGGCCGCGCCCTGAAAGGGCTGACCGGCGCGCGACGAATCTCCGGCTGTGACCTTGTCGGCCGGCGCGCGACCGTTATTGTCGACGAGGGATCGCGGTCCATCGGTCAGTCTGCCAGTGGTCGGCTGAAAGCCAGTTTCAATCTTGAAGACCCCTTTCAGATCGCCCCCAGGTAGCGGTTCGACTCCGGACAGACCGATCTTTGATTGACTTAGTCCATTGTTGGCAATGGACGTCATCGAGTCATTGCTGAAATTCTGGACGATGTAGGGCAAGCCAGGTCCGTAGGTGTTGCTTGCCGGAGCACCGTGTGACAAGTGCGCCAGGCCCACGTCGACCACACCATAAAGGGTTACGCCCAACCACGTGAGTGACGGCGGGCCAGAAGTAACGGGCGGAGAGGTGGGAATGGAGGAAGAAGGACTGAGCGCAGCCTCGACCGGTTTCTCCGCCGCGGCGTGCGCGGGAGAAGACTTCGGGTCGGCTGATCCTTGCGATGCTTGCGGCGCGCGCCGAACTGCAGTCGGGGGTGGAAGCGAAGGATTTGGATCGGGTGTCTTCAGCTGGGAAGGTGGCTCGCCAGCGGGCGCCTTTTCCGGGCCGCCGGGCGTGCTGAGTCCCGGGACTATCGGTGGCTGACCGGTTGCATTATCGGCCGCCCTACTCTCGCTTTGGTATCCGACTAACGCCAAAACACTCAGGATTGGAACAAGTCGACCTCCCGGAAGTGCCATTCGCGTCAACTGCTGCGGTAATTGCATGATAGAGGAAGCCACCAACTCTTCGGACAACCGTCGGTCGATGACTCCACATCGGCGAGTCCTCGACTAGCTTTAGCGGCGGCTGGCCGGACCTTCGCCAGTAGGCCAGGAAGTGCGGTGCAGTCAGTAGCTCACGAGTATTTTTAGTGATTGCGTGCGTAGCTCTACTATTGCAGAGTCCCAGCGAGTCGCACCATCCGCCTGCGCGAGGACGTTTCAACGTACCAATCGTTTCTGATCGCCAATTCGAGACCGCGGCAACTTCTTCTGAGGTGTCCATGAGGAATAGCGGACCGCAATCTTCGCGTCGCCCCGGCAGCGTCGCGCATGCCACAACCTTTCGCCTTTGGCTGGTTGCCGGTTACGCAAGCCTCGCCGCATGCTCGCCCACGATTAGCGGAACGCTGGGCGAAGGTGGCAAATCTGGAGCTGCCGGGAATGCCGGCCAGACGGGCATTACCACGGGCGGCGGCGGCAGCGGCATTTCGGTCGTTCTCCTTTCGCCCGATGCCAGTGTCGACATTCCGCAAAGCACGTGCGGCAACGGCGTGCTCGACGGAACTGAGCAGTGCGACGATGGCAATGTGGAAAGCGGCGACGGCTGCAGCAAGATCTGCCAGGTCGAAAGCAACTACGACTGCTCGAAGCCCGGCCAGCCCTGCAAGAACCTCGCGGAGTGCGGCAACAACGTGGTGACTTCCGATGAAGCGTGCGACGACGGCAACACGAAAAGCGGCGACGGCTGCTCGGCCGACTGCAAGACCGTCGAGTCGGGCTGGCTGTGCCGCGTGCCCGGCAAACCCTGCACGCCCAAATGCGGCGACGGAATCCTGAGCAACAGCGAAGCGTGCGACGACGGCAACACGAAGAGCGGCGACGGTTGCTCGACCGTGTGCAAGATCGAGCCCGGCTGGAAATGCGACGGCAACCCGAGCGTCTGCACGAAAACCGTCTGCGGCGACGGCAAGAAGGAAGGCGCCGAGGGCTGCGACGACGGCAACACCATGCCGTTCGACGGCTGTTCGGAAGACTGCCAAGTCGAGCCCGATTGTTCGAGCGGCGCGTGCACCTCGAAGTGCGGCGACGGCATCGTGCTTAACGAGAAATGCGACGACGGCAATGCGGCCAGTGGTGATGGCTGTTCGAAAGACTGCACGGTCGAGTCCGGCTGGACCTGCAAGCAGCCCGACCTAGGCGACAAGATGGTGGTGCCCGCCATCTTCCGCGACTTCAAGATGCACAATCCCGCGGACTTCGAGCCGAACGACGACGTCGGCTGTGCCGGCGGCCCGTGCGTGGGAATGGTCAAGGACACGCTCGACACGGACGGCAAGCCGATCTTCACGGGCATCACCGACCAAGGCGTCGATGTCACCAGCACAGATACCTTCAAAGAATGGTACCGCTCGACCACGAACGTGAATCATGCCAACGCCAGCACGCTGGCGCTGTGGAAGCTCGCGAGCGGTGCCTACGTCAACCGCTACGGAGCGAACGGCGAACAGTGGAAAACCGGAGTCGACGGGAACCCGCTCTTTTTCCCCATCGATAGCGATCCTTTTTCTGCTTCCGAGCTTACCGGAGCGCAGATTCCCGCCCTTTACGATCCGGCGATTTCATGGGATCTGGACGCGACCGGCAACCACCGCTTGCACAATTTCAGCTTCACCAGCGAGGTCCGCTACTGGTTCAAGTACGATGCGACCAAGAGTTACCAACTGGACTTCGTGGGCGATGACGACTTCTGGGTCTTCATCAACCGAAAGCTAGCAGTCGACCTGGGCGGACTTCACTCCGCGACGCCAGGCTCGGTCACCTTGGACCCTGCGACTGCGACCAAGCTGGGAAACATGAAGCCGGACAACGTGTACGAAGTCGCCGTTTTCCACGCCGAGCGCCATACCACCGCGTCGACCTTCAAGCTGACGCTCACCGGATTCAACGCTGCCGCTACCATCTGCGCGCCCACGTGCGGCGACGGCGTGGCAGTTGCCGACGAGGAATGCGACAACGGCAAGGACAACAGCGACACGGCCTACGGCGGCTGCACGACCCAATGCAAATGGGGACCGTTCTGCGGCGACGGCGTCGTCAACGGGACCGAGGAATGCGACGACGGCAAGAAGAACGGAATGCAGTACGGCGAAGGCGGCTGTACCTTCGGCTGTACCAAGGCGCACTTCTGCGGCGACGGGCAGGTGGATACGGCTCGCGGCGAGGAATGCGACCTGGGAAGCAACAACGGTAAGACACTCGATCGTAACCAGTCACCGTCCACAGACACGGGTGCGCAGGTTTACTGCACCCCCGAGTGCAAGATCCCACCGGGACTCGTGTATTAGCACCGCTACCAACTTGGCGATTTGCAGTCGCCCCGCGCGCTGGCCAGAATCTCGTCGGACGCATAGTCCGGGAGGATTTCATGGCCAGCCGTACGGAAACCGATTCGCTGGGAGCGGTCGAAATTGCAGATGAGCATTTGTGGGGCGCCCAGACGCAGCGCTCGCTCGGCAATTTCCCCATCGGCGGCGAGCGCATGCCCGATGGGGTCATTCGCGCACTTGTCCTGGTCAAGAAGGCGGCGGCCCGCGAGAACGCCAAGCGCGGCGCCTTGGATGCGCGTCTCGCCGACGCCATCGTGCAAGCGGCAGACGAGATCCTGGCGGGACAGTGGAGCGATCAGTTTCCCTTGGTGATCTGGCAGACCGGCAGCGGCACGCAGACCAACATGAACGTCAACGAGGTGCTCGCCAATCGCGCGAGCGAGCTGCTGGGCGGGCGACGAGGCGACAAGCATCACGTGCATCCAAACGATCATGTGAATCTTGCGCAGTCGTCGAACGACGTGTTTCCCACGGCGATGAACATGTCCGCCGTCGCGGCGCTGGAGGATCGCCTGCTGCCCGAGCTGCGCGCTCTGGCCCAGGCGTTCGAGGCCAAGGCGGCGGCGTGGTCCGACATCATCACGCTGGGGCGAACGCACCTGATGGACGCCACCCCCATGACTTTGGGAAACGAGGCCAGTGGTTGGGCGGCGCAACTGCGCGCTGCCGCTTCCGCCATCGAGCAAGCGCTGGAACGTTTGCGCCCGCTGGCTATCGGCGGCACGGCCGTCGGAACCGGGCTGAGCGCGCCGGCCGGCTGGGGCGCGACCATGGCGGCAGCTCTTTCCACCTTGGCCGGTCGCCGGTTCACGTCGGCGCCGAACAAATTCGCGGCGCTGTCGAGCCACGACGACTTCGTGCTGGCCTCGGGCGCGCTGAATTCGCTAGCGGCGGCGCTCCTCAAGATTGGCAACGATGTCCGCTGGCTAGCCTCCGGTCCACGGGCAGGCCTGGGCGAGCTCGAGCTTCCCGCCAACGAGCCGGGTAGTTCCATCATGCCCGGCAAGGTCAACCCAACGCAGATCGAGGCATTGGCCATGGTGTGCGTCTGGGTGATGGGTATCCACGTGGCGCTCAGCTTCGCCGGCGCCCAAGGCCAACTGCAGCTGAGCACGTACAAGCCGGTCATCATTCACGGCTTTCTGCAATCGGTGCGCTTGCTCAGCGATGCCTGCGCTTCGTTTCGCAGTCGATGTGTGGAAGGGATCGAGCCGAACCGTGAGCGCATTCACGAGCACGTGCAGCAGTCGCTGATGCTGGTGACGGCGCTGGTGCCCGCGCTCGGTTACGATCAGGCCGCGCGGGTGGCGCGCACTGCCCACGAGCGAGGGCTTTCTCTGCGTGAAGCTGCCGTTACCCTTGGCGTGCTGACGGCCGAGGCCTTCGACACCATCGTCGATCCGAAGCGCATGCTGGGCAGCTGACCTCGCGCGATTAAGGCGTGAGGACCGTGCCGCCCGTGCCGACGCACGCGCCAGTGGCCGACCCGTCGGACGAGGTGCTGTAGGCGGTCGATAGCTCGGAACAGCTAACGACGTCAGTCCGTCGGCAGTCGTGTCCAGAGCGGGCCGCGCGTCAGACGCGTCCTTCGCGCCGGCTCCGACATCGAGCGATTGGTCGACGGAGCACGACCCGCGTGCCTTGTAGTTTTCAGCCCCTGCCGTGTCCAACCGAATGACACCTTTCACGGATGCAGGAGGAATCGATGATTTCATGGAAGAACCTACCGCTATTCACCATGGCTTGGCCCTGCCTGGCCGTACTCGGGCTTTCCGGTTGTCCCTCGACGGACAAGGAGGAAGTCACCGGCTCGGAAGTGGCGGTCAGCACGGTCAGCGGTGCGATGAACAATACCGAAAGCGAGGCAGCCCTCGGTTTCGATGTCGCGCCGAGGCAGAAGCGTGGTTTGGGTGAACAAATCTGGGATCACATCACGCCGATCAGGCCGGCATTCGCGGCGTCGTGGACGTGCACGGGGGCGACCTTGAGCCCGCCGTACAGCGGGCCGGCTGCGGATCCCTACACTTATACGCCGGTCAGCTGCTCGGTGACCTGGGGCAACGGCAAGACGGCCTCCGCAATTTGGAACAGCACCTTCACGCTTACCTACGGCGCCGGTTGCGACGCGCGCTCGCCATTCATGGACAATCAGGCGGCGAATTGCAGCCTGACCCGTACGACATCCGCAAGCGGAAACGCGCGCACACTGACTGGCCCGAAGGGTAACGACTACGCCATCACTCACAACACCAATGGTGCAGGCACCGGTTGGGACGCGACTGTCTCGCCCGCTCCAGACAATGACGGCGTCGTCCTGACGTGTGGTGCCTCAGGGTGCAAAGGCAGCCGCACACTGGTCATCAGTGGTAGCCACCTGACCGGCACCGTGGATTCAGTTCGCCTATGGGATCACACGGTCTCCACGGGCACGGGCGGCATCAACGTCACCGGATCGGGAATCGGCCGCGTCGTCAGCGGAACAGTCTACGTCCAACACAACCTCGCTCACGTCACCAGCGCGACAACTTTCGACAACGTAGCGTACGGTAACATCGCGTGTTGCTACCCCTCGAGCGGCAGCGTGACCACGACCTTCTCGGCAGGCCCGGACAAGAGCAAGACCGAGACGCTGTCGTTCACAGCGCTGTGCGGAGAGGCCACTTTGACCCGGGCGAACGGCTCGACCGAGCTCATCACTTTGGATCAGTGCCTGTAGCGCGCCCATCACGATCTGGTAGGAGGCGCGCAAACGCATCATGCGGCGCTCTCGTCACCCTCTTTCCCAGGCCGGTCGCTGGTTCTTAGGCTAGTCATCCGCCAGCGCCGGCCTGTGGTAACTACCCGCTGCGCTCGATCGAGTGCTTCGTCTTCGTACCTTCCCCTTCCCGAGCCGATCGTCCGCGTCTATGTGCTTAACAAGCAATGTCGGACGGCAGGCTGCGTGCGAGATGAACGGTGATGGCGATACTCAGCTCAACCTCCCTTCCTAGACAGATTCAAGCATCACCGACGTTCGGTTTCGGTGCAGGTTCATGATTGTAAATTTATGAAGACGCTCCGCGATTACTTCGGAAACGCAGCCCGAGGCTGGTCCGGGCAGCGGACAGGCAGCTTCACTGATCGGTGCTCTGCTCTAGGACTGCGCTGGGACTACGCCGGGACGAGCCGGCGTAGGTCCCCTGGTGCAACAGAAGGTCGCATTCGCAATTCTTCGCGCACCTTCATCAGTGAAAACCCGACCAGGTTCCTTCCAGGCCATTCTCCGGGACGTGGCAGGAACGAATCGTCGAGATCCAAACCAGAGCCCCAAACCGTGTCGAGAGCGCTGGCTTGCACCAGCACCGCGGGCCACGTGGAAAGCAAGTACGCCGACAGCTCGGGCAATGCGCAGAACTTGGCGCGATTCGCATCGTCCATCAGGCGGACGCGCTTCGCGAGCCACACATCCTCCCGAAATCCACGCACCCGCCGACCGAGCTCGCGCGCCTGGCCGGGCGATACCGCGCGCATGATCCTTTCGGCGATCGGGTGATCATCAAACAGCAAAGCTTTGGCGTGCATGAAATGCTGTTCCGCGCTGCCAAATCGGCCGGCGCTGGTTTCGAACGGCGTCGGCGTCCAAGGTGCCAGCCAGCCCGCAGGCGGCGCACCGCCCCAGTCCGGGAAGCACGAGAAGCTCGGACGTGCTCCGTCGGCAACGGCGCTCGCAAGTGTTTCGATGGTGAGCGGCATAGGGCACACCGGCCACGCAGAGCCCATTTGCGAGATTCTATCTGCGCATTGGCAACGCGAAGGTTTCCGCGAAATTGCCAGCGCATGAATTCGTTACCATCGTCCACAGATTGGCCTCTCAATAGAAGCATTGCAGAGCCAGATGGAGGGAAGACGCCGGTCAGCCAGCTGTTCTTGGCCTCGCCGACGCAGGGGGCGTCTTTGCCGGCGATCATCTGGGCGTAGACGTAGGGCTCGCTTCGGTAGGTTTCGATCTGCTCTTCTTTGGCCGACGGGCAAATAGACAGGTAGTACTCGAGGGCGCGGTCGCCGTCACCGAGCAGGCACCAGCCGAGGTTGATCCACGTGTTGTTGTGACAGAAGATGTCGGCGTTCTCTTTCACGCCGGGCGGGTAGCTGGTCACTTCGCCGAGCTCGACGGTGCGCTTCGAACGCTTCGTCCGCCACTACGCCCGCTACTTCTGCGCCTCTATAGAGCTGTTCCACCACCTCGTGGTGTATGGTGTCCGAAGGCGCTGCATGTCGCGGATACAGGTGCTCACCCCGTTGCTGGCCTTCCTGGCTTGCGTGCTTCCGGCCCACGCCGAGGACCAAGCCCCTGGGCAGGACGCCGAACGCTGGATGTCGTTTCCCCGTCTGCAAGAGTCATGGCAGCGGCCGGGGTTGGGCCGTTGGGCCGGCGCTGCGGGGGCGGACACTTATTACGCGATCACCGACGACGGCAAGGCGGTGATGGCGCTGGACGGGGCTACGGGGCGAGATCGCTGGCGGCACGAACTGGCCGAGCCAGTGGAAAACGAGACGCAGGGGATGCTGGAAGACGGCATGCGTGGGCTCCTGCTGGACGGAGTCGACCGGCCTCTCACGCTCGGCGACCCCGATCTCCTCATGGCTGCCCAGCATCCATTCGAGACCACCGTGCACCTGACGGACATTGATGCCCGAACCGGGCGGCTGCGTTGGGCTCGCACCATCGGGAGCGGGCATTTTCGGATCGTGCGATCTGCTGCGGATTGGCTTTTTCGGTGTAGCGTGAACGTGTTGTCGGGCAAGGCTGTCCTGCTGGTTCTCTCGGCCAAGAACGGTGCCGAGCGCGCCAAACGAACGATGAGGGAACCGTTCGGCATGGGGCCGAATGGAGATGTCTGCACCTCCGGAGAGAACCGTGTCTCGTGCTCACATCTCCAACGAGGCAGGCTGGTTCAACGCTGGAGCCGATCGGTTGCCCAAGCCCGTCGTTCAACGGTGCAATTGACGTCAAGCTCGGTCGTGCGCATCGGGGATGCCATTCAGGTCTTTCGCTCGACTGACGGTCGCCTGATCTTCGAGCATCCCAATGCGACCTTTACGCCGCTGGACGCCAGGCACGACCGCCTGTTTCTCTTCAGCGTCGGCCAGGTGGAGGTGGTGCAGCTGAAAGATGGGTCCAGCTCGAAGTTCCCTTGGCGGCTCGCTGGCCCTCCCTTCCCGCACCTTCTCCACGGCGAACGGGTCAGCCTGATCGTGCCGTCTCGCTGGAAGGCTGGGTCGCTTGGATTGGTGGATGGGCGGGGGCAGCTTCGGAACATCGAAGGCCGAGGCGTAGAGATCGATGACCTGATGGAAAACACGGCGCTGGCGCGCACGAGTGACCTGACCTTGGACTACCAGACAAAAAGCATCCTGCGCGCTTACTCCTTGGTGAAGCTGGCGCCTTCCGCCGCGACGTTGGACGAGTACGTCCAAACCGTAGCCATCCTGGAGCACTACCAGATGCTCTTTTCCGCCGTCGACGACGCTCTGGCCGCCGTGCGAGGCCTACCCCACGGCATGGATCGCCTGGAACAGGCCATCAGCCACGAGACAGGATGGACCCAGCTCAGTGCCATCCGGGTGGCAGGGGCGTCGCACTCCACGCGCTATCTGGCGGTGCTGCGCCGATTGCTGGGAAAGGTTTCGTTACACCCCCAAACTCCCGTTGAAGAAAGGGTGCTGCTCGAGGCGTTGGGCACGGTGGCGGCAATGGAGAGCCTGCAAGCCGCCGAGGATCTATTCGCCTTCTGGCAGACCTCGGTGGGCCACATCCCCGACACGCATTTGCGTCAGCACGTGCAGCAGGAGGTCCTGCAAGCAGTTTGGCGGTACAGCGCCGACCGCGACTGGCAGGCGTGCCCCCAACGTTCATTCCCCGTGAACCCGGCCTCGCCCGACGCGATCTTGGGCGACGAAGGTCCGGGCGAGGCGGCCCTGGCGGACGACCGTCGGCGGTGGGCCGTAATCTGCCAAGCCCGCCACGACGACGACGGCGACGGGCAGCTGCGCGTGCAAACGCTTGAGCACGGCGGAACCACGGGCGACGCCTTGCACCCCTACCTGGTGCTGGGCTCCGGCCCGGGAACCGAGGTGGACGACGCCTACGCTGCTCCCCAAGGTGATCACTTGGTGGTCACCTTGTGCGCCTGCCTGTACGACGTCGACACCCGCACCGGTAAAGCGGTCGTCCTGCCCCACGCCGATGGACGCGCGCGAGCGGGCGAGAGCTACCATTACCCCGCCGTCGCATTCTCTCCCGACGGAACCTATTTGGCGTACCTGCGTTCTCGGGGACAGAGCACATCACTCGTGCTTCGCGACCTGCAGAGCGGGCGCGAACGTATCACCGACCTGGGCATGGAACACGTGGGCGGTATGCGTGTGGACAGCATCGCCCGCTCCGTGTTGCTGGAGATGACCAAAGCACCGGCGCCCGATGCACCGTGGATCGAGTGGACCGTGTCAGGACCTCGCGAGCCGCTTTGCCACAGCCACGGCACCATCGACGGCAACTACAGGTTGAAGCAGCCCAAACCCTACTTTCACTGGCGCCTCTGGCCCATGGCCGGGGGACCGCCGCGCGACGTTGCGTCGGAAACTTCCTTTCCAACCCGCTGGCAGCAAGGGAACTTCGAATCGCTAAGAGATCTTCTGGTGCCCGTGAAGCAAGCTGGGCGAGGCATGGAAGGCCTCCCGATGGGGCCCTTCCGTTGGCGTCCTACTGAGTGACCTTGTGCGTGCGAAACGGCCAACGAACTGGCCACGTCCCTGACCAGGTCAACCCGGTAAGTTTCGATTTGCCATTCTTTGGCCGACGCGCGAACAGGCCCTCGGCCACGCTCACGAAGGTCCACGCCGCCGTGCCGGTCCTGGTTGCTGTCGCGGAAACCGTGCCGCGGCCGATGCGCACAAGGGCTACGCTGCCCGCGACAGACTTCGAAGAAGTGGCTGGAAGTCGGGCCCGGACAGAAACAGGTAGCCTGGCGGTGGCTCGAGTTCCATTCGGCAGAGGATGCGGTGTTGGATCGGGACGCTCGCATCGTTCACCTTCGCGATACTCGCGCGAACGACGTGGCCGTCCTTCAAAAGATCCGAAACATCATGACACAGGTAGTCCGGAACGTATCCCAGCACAACCTGTTGGTCGGTTCGCAGAACCACGGCCGCGGGGTTGATGGCATTCTGCACATCGAGCATGCAGAGCAGGCATTCGTCTTGCCGTAGGCGATCGATGTCCTCATCTCTCACATGGCAGTGGCGTAATCCGCGGACGAAGAAGTGCGTCCCGTAAGTTCCATCCTCGCGCAATGCTGGCGGAGCGAAGACCTCGACCTCCGCCCGTTCGGTAGTACGCCGACCCCCGCTACGAGCCAGAACGGCAAGCTCCTCCGCAGACGCTTCAAGACCAAGTTGGTCGAGATAAGTCGGGTAGTCGGGACGGCTGCTCGGCATCACGCGGTTGCGGAAAAACGGCAGCAAGATCCGGCTCCGGACGACCACGTGCAAGTCCGGGAACGCGACGAACGGTCGAAATCCATTGTTCGCTGCGTCTTCTGCGCCACGAAGATACTCGAATGCGTACTCATGCTCACCGTCAGTCCCATTCGACCTAACGAGCCGAGCCACGACATACCAGCGGCGCGAACTTTGGTTCTGCCATCCGACGAATAGGGTTGCTTCCTGACTCATGGCCGGCCAGCTGTCTCTAGAATCCGAGTGAAATTGTACTCTAGCAGAAGAGCCGTGAACGCCCGAGCAGGCGCGCGGCCTCACGGAACAGAGTGCGGCGGTAGTAGCGCAGCTCTGCGATGGAGTTCTTGATGTCGACCGCAGCATCGTGCTGGCCAGCGGCAGGCTTCTCAAACACCGCGCCGCCTCCGTACCAGCGCTGCGCGAGAACCTTCAGGGTTGACACGTCGACGAGCCGATAGTGGAGATACTGATCGAGCCTCGGCATGTGATGTGCGATGAAGCTGCGATCGGCCCAGACCGAGTTGCCACAGAGGGTCGCGGGTGCCCGGCACGTCGCGGTGATCCGTTCGAGCAGGAGGCGTTCCGCCTGTGGGGTATCGATGGTCGAGCGCCGTACACGCTCGAGGAGACCAGTGCGGGTGTGCATCTCGCGGACGACCGGAATCATACGTGAGAGGGCCTCCGCGGGCTGCGCGATGTCGACCGCGAGTTCGTCAATGGGCTCGAGTTCGGCCGTGGTGATCACGAGGGCCGCTTGCAGGATGACGTGCTCGAGCGGGTCGAGGCCCGTCATCTCAAGGTCGATCCAAACCAAGTTGTCGGAACTCGTGCTGACGAGAGCGATGGGCACCCACGCAGTTTGCCATGGCGGGCCCGGTACCGCTCTCCTGATGACACGCAGACGCGCTCACTTGGTGTTTCGGAGCTCCTAAGGGGTTCCGAAGCGGTGTTTGGCGAATGGGAGAACCCCTTAGGTCGGGCCGGCAGGCTGACTCTGGACGCGGGCCGTGGCCTCCACAACGGGAACTTGTCGGCCAGCACAGGGCTATGGTTACGTCGGCGGCCCGCACCGATCCTCCGACCAACCGGCGAAACGCACGGCGCT
>Ga0066789_10000342_pt1 | contig 17964 bp, 18 predicted proteins | sample OrgsoiDNA2013049_FD_70960 | JGI IMG/M metagenome (GOLD analysis project Ga0066789, IMG submission 70960) | Permafrost soil microbial communities from the Arctic, to analyse light accelerated degradation of dissolved organic matter (DOM) -... | ecosystem: Environmental > Terrestrial > Soil >...
AGTCGCGGCAGGTGCCGGACCTGGTCTGCAGGGTGTCGAGCGGATGCTGGGTGCCGTGCTCATGCCGCTTGCGGTAGGTGAACGCCTTGCGGATGCCATGGGTCATGTCGCTGAGAATATTGAAAGTCGGGGTCGGCCCCTCCTCGTCGAGAAAATTCCGCGCCCACGCCGACAATTCGCCGTTGGGATCGCCATATTGCGGCGTGATGAACTGAACGAGGTCGGGAAACTCATCGTCATTGTAGAGGAACGGATAGAAATACGCCGGATCGTCCGGGGTCGGCGCGTACTCCGCGGCCGGGTTGTGCTCGACGGTCGCGGTGGAGCTGAACGTCAGGGTTTCGGCGCGCTCGTCGAAGGTCGCAATCGCGACGCTGTTGCCGAACACGTCATGGATCCAGCGCAGCGACATCGGCTCCGGCACGATCTCGAGGCTGCCCGCCAGCACCCGCAGGTCGTGGCCATCGCGCGGGCGCAGCATGATGCGGTGTTCGCCGAATGCCACGGGGTGGGCATAGCGATATTCGGTCTTGTGATGGATCGTCAGCAGGGGCATCGTCGAAGCAATCATCGTGATTTTGCGCACTCTAATCTATACCGATCCCTGCTCATTTCTAAATCGGTATGCTGCTTCGCTAGGCAACGGTCGAGGAAAAATGGCTTTGGACAGCGCCGGCGACACATCATTACTCCTTGAAAGCACAGATGTTCCGCCGGTATTCGAAGATAATGCCGCGAGCCGCTCGCCGTTCCTGCTGACCTGCGATCATTACGGCCGGTTGACCCCGCGCAGCCTCGGCGATCTCGGGCTGCCGGCCGGCGAACTGACACGGCATATCGCCTGGGACATCGGCATTGCCGGCGTCGCCGAGGCGCTATCGAAGCAGCTCGACGCGCATCTGATCGCGCAGCGCTACTCGCGGCTGGTGATCGACTGCAATCGTCCGCCGGATGCGCCAAGCTCGATCCCGCGCATCAGCGAGGCGACCACGATACCGGCCAACGAAGCGCTCGCGCGCGATGCCGCCGAACTGCGGCGCCGGGCGATCTTCGATCCCTACCATCGCCGCATCGCCGAGGTCATCGACGCACGGCTGCGCGAAGGCACACCGACGGTGCTGGTGTCGCTGCACAGCTTCACGCCGGTTTACGCCGGCATCGCCCGGCCCTGGCATATCGGCACGCTCTATCAACGCGACACCCGGCTGCCGCCGCTGTTGCTCAAGCTGCTGCGCGGCGAAGGCGATCTGGTGGTCGGCGACAACGAGCCCTATGCGGTGAGCGACGAGACCGACTACACGATACCCGTGCATGGCGAGGCGCGCGGCCTGATGAACACCGGCATCGAAATTCGCCAGGACCTGATCGCCGATCCGGCCGGCCAGCAGCAATGGGCGGATCGGCTGGCGCGGATTTTCGGCGAGATCGAAGCGACATTGCGCGCGCAGCGGCTGGTGTAGCCGCGAACCGCGTCACCGCGCCCGCGTCAACGCCAGCCAGACGCCGCCGCCGATCATGAAGCCGCCGGAGACGCGCGACAGCAGCCGGGTCCGTCGCGCCGAGAAGAACTTTCGCGCGCGGCCGGCGAGCACCGCATAGATCGTATCGCTGATCGCGCCGGTGATCATGAAGGTGACGCCGAGCAGCGCCACTTGCGAAAAGTGGTCCCGGCTCATGTCCATGAACTGCGGAATGAACGCGCCGAAGAACACCAGCACCTTGGGGTTCGAGAGCAGCACCACAAAACCCTGCAGGAAAAACCCGCCACGCGGCGGGGGCGGCGGCGCATCGGCGCTGACGCCTTCGACGGGCGCGCGAATGAGCTTGATGCCGAGCCAGACCAGATAGGCGGCTCCGGCAAACCGCACCCAATCGAACCAGTAGCCCATGGTCGCCATCAGCGAGGTCAGCCCGACGGCCACGATGCCGATCACGATCGCAAGGCCCGCCTGGACGCCTAAGATATTGGTCAGCGCCGCGCGGGTGCCATGGCGCAGGCCATTGGCGATCACCAGCGTCACCACCGGACCCGGCAGCAGCGCCAGCGCGATGCAGGCAGCGACGAAGGCGAGATAGAGTTGAAGGGACATGGCTGGGATCCGTGCGGTTAGATGAAACGGCAATTCGATTATGCACGATCATATCGCACGGGAGAAGCCGCCACTTCCCTTCCCCCCTTGTGGGAGAAGGTGACGCGGACGAAGTCCGTGCCGCATGAGGGGTCTCTTTCCATCGATAGACCGTAACCCCTCATCCGTCTTCGCTTCGCGAGGCCACCTTCTCCCACAAGGGGAGAAGGGAAGAAAGCGGCTTCACCGTTCACCCATCGCCGACATCATCCAGCGGGTCATGTCGTCCGAGCCGAGAAAATCCAGCGCGACACGTTGAACGCCCGGCGCCGAGCCCGTGCCCTGCGCGACTGCAACAAGCAGGTCGCAGCGCCGGGAAACCGCGATGCCGACGGCGGCATGTTGCGAGCCGTCGGCCATCTTCAGATCATAGCTCCGCAGGCGTCCGGGCATATCGGCAATCCGGACCACCTTGCCCGGCTCAAGCGGCGTGAACCGCTGGCTCATCAGATCGAGATCGGCGACGCGGTCGACTTCATCGTCGTCGGCGACGCCGCTGTCGCAATTGCAGAAGCCGATCTTCGGCCGCACATACAGCTCGACATCGTCGCCGCACACCTCGCCAGAGCAGCGGAACGCGCGGCCCGCGGGCCAGCCGTCGCGCGGAAACGGCCAGGCGATCTCCTGCCAGGCCCCGGCTTGCGGCCGGTCATGCTCAAAGGCGGCAACGGCGGACCATGCGCCGATCGCCAGCGCCGCAACCACGATGACCGGCAGGCTCCGCATCGTTCACACCATCAGGGCAGGCCGGCAACGGCGCGCGCAGGGCCGGTCAGTTGCAGAATATGCAGGCCGGTGTTGGCGCGATCGACGATGTAGATATAGCCGCGTTCGTCGGTCTCGACATTGTTGGTCTGGATCGCGACCTTGCAGCGATCCGCGCCTTCGACGGGAACGCAGCGCTTGTCGGTCGCCGCCGTGATCGAGGGGATGAAATAGCCGACTTCCCTGGGATGATAGGGATCGCGAATATCGAGCGCCCGCACCCCGGCATTAAAGAAGGCGATGAACGCCATTTTCTTGTAAAACACCGGCGCCATGCTCTCATTGGAGGAATGCGAGCCGAACCGCCCTCCCCGTTCGCAGAACGATCCGCTCGCCTCCGGCACCGTGAAGCTTGAAATCATCATCGGGCGGTTCTCGACGGTGACGTCGGCGAACCACACCATCTGCCGCGGCTCGTTGCATTCGTTTAAAATCGCCTCGTCGACGATCATCACGATGTCGCGGTTCTGGCCGTCCTTGTCGTGCGCGAATTCGGCGATCGGCATTCCCCGCATCGGAAAGGTGGTATGGGCGCCATTGAACGCGGACATCGGCATCCGGGAAATTTCCGGCAGACGAAGATTTTCCGACGTCGGCTCCGTCGGTCCGTTGATCAGCTTGTCGCGGTCGACGATCTGCAGAAATCCGCCCTTGTTGGTGCCGTAGCCGAAATAGACGCGGTTGCCTTCCGGGCCGGTCGAGATCGGCCCGTGCAATTCGGTCGGCACCGCGCCGGTTGCGCCCGGCTCCTGACCGGGAAGGCCGAAATCGCGGATCTTCTTAGGGTTGGCGGGATCGCTGAGGTCGTAGACTTGAGTCATGCGCCGCGTGCGCCAGTCGGGTGCGCCCGACACCAGGAAAGCAATGCCGGTGTCGCATTCCCACCAGCTCTTGTGGGTATCCTTCAGGCCGCCGAGCCGGATGACGAGAACCGGATTGGCGGGATCCGCCACATTCCAGATTTCATGCGCCTCGCTGCCAAACGTGCGCAGCATGTACACCGCGCCGGGATCGCCCTTGGGCAGCGCCTTGCCGTCGCAGATGCGCACCATCTGCGCGCCGCCGGCCTCATATTTTCCTTCCTGGCCGGGAATGTGGTGCAGATATTTCGGTTGCGCCGGATCGGTGACATCCACGATCGAGGTGCCGTTCGGCTCGGCCTTTCCGGTCTGCGGATTGACCGGCGCCGGGATATCGTCGGTGCCACCGTGATGCCCGATATAGGCAATCCAGCGATCGCCCTGATGATGGATCGTCGGCTGGTAGGCGCTGCGCGCCTGCAGATCGTTGCTCCCGACCAGCTTCATGTTGGAGGCTTCGGGCGGAGCGCCAATCACTTGCTGCTGCGCATGAGCGGCGATGCAGCACGCAACGAAAGTCATCGCGGCAACCGCAATCAGGGACGCCCGGTCATTCATGTTTCCACCCAAAGCTATTCGAGACCAGTCTTCGCCGGCTGATCGGACAAGGATATCATAGCGAGCACACTCCGATTGCACTACGCTTGGCCGATCGCGAACATCTCTTCTTTTGGGGAGGCAACATGTCGCAGCATCATCTTGACTTCGCCAGCCGTCGCCGTTTGCTGCAATTTTTGGCTGCGAGCCCGTTATTCGCACGCGGCGCCCTGGCGGAAGAGCTGCGGCCATCGGATCCGGCGGATTGGGCCCCACGCGACCCCGACAAACTGATTGCCGACCCCACACAGGCGCTGGACGTTTTCGATTTCGAGCCGGTCATGAAAAACAATGTTCCGCCGGCGCATTTCGGTTACATGGCCACCGGGGCCGATGACGAAGTGACCTTGCGCGCCAATCGCGAGGGTTTCCGGAGGCTAGAATTACGGCCGCGGCGGCTGGTCGATGTCAGCAAGATCGATATAAGCTCCGAAATCCTCGGCACGAAATACGACAGCCCGATCGTCATTGCGCCGACTGGCAGCAACCGCGCTTTTCACGCCGATGGCGAAATCGCCGTCGCCAAGGCGGCGAAAGCCGGCAACCATCTGCAAATTCTATCCACCGTCGCCACCACATCGATCGAGGATGCCATCGCCGCGCGCGGCGCCCCGGTATGGTTTCAGCTTTATACGACCCAGCGCTGGGAAGTGGCTGAAGGCCTGGTCAAACGAGCGGAGGCTGCCGGCGCGCCGGTGATCGCGGTTACTCTCGATGTGAGGACGGCGGCGAAATGGGAGACCTTCGTCAGGCTGCGGCGCACCGATACGCGCGACTGCGGCAGCTGTCATGGCCTCTCCGACTATCTGTCGCGCAAGCCAAATTTTACCGGCATCGATCTCGGCGGCGTGAGCAGCACGGTCGTCACCAACCTGACCTGGGACTCGATCAAGCGCCTGCGCAATACAGTCAAGGTCAAGCTCGTGCTCAAAGGCATTCTCACATTTGAGGATGCAAAGCTGGCCGCCGATGCCGGCATCGATGCCATCGTCGTCTCCAACCACGGCGGCCGCGTGGAAGACGGCGTCAGCGCGACCATCGACGTGCTGCCGGACATCGTCGGGGCGGTCGGCGCTCGCATGCCGATCCTGGTCGACAGCGGCTTCCGCCGCGGCAGCGACATCGTCAAGGCACTGGCAATGGGTGCGCAAGCGGTGTGTATCGGCCGGCCCTATCTGTGGGGACTGGGCGCTTTCGGCCAACCGGGCGTCGGGCGTGTGCTTGGAATCCTGCGCGCCGAGACTCGCGCCGCGATGCAGCAGCTTGGCGCGCCGTCAGTCAAAGACCTCACGCCGGCGATGGTGCGGCGGGTCTAGTGCGCATTCCGGCTTGCTCCAATCCTCATGGTTCGAGACGCGCGGCTTTGCCGCGCTCCTCACCATGAGGGTCTGCACCTCATCCTGAGGAGCGCGCGCTTGCGCGCGTCTCGAAGGATGAAGCCACGCACGGATCCGAAAAAACATTCACTTGACATGCAACCATTTGGTTGCCTATTATCCTGACCATGGATGAGGTCTTCAAAGCGCTGGCCGATGCTTCGAGGCGGTCGCTGCTGGACCGGCTTCACGCCAAAAACGGACAGACCCTCAACGAACTCTGCGACGGCCTCGCTATGACGCGGCAGGCCGTCACCAAGCACCTTGCCGTTCTCGAGGCCGCCAACCTCGTCACCACATTCAGGCATGGCCGCGAGAAGCTGCATTATCTCAACCCGGTGCCGATCCACCAGATCGGCGAGCGGTGGATCAGGAAATTCGAGCGCGGCAAGCTCGCCGCGCTCAGCGAATTGAAAAAGCAACTGGAGAAACGCGATGAGTAAGCCCGAGTTTGTCTACGTCACCTATATCGAGACCACCCCGGAAAAACTGTGGGAGGCGCTGACATCAAGCGAATTCTCAAGGCGCTACTGGTTCAACACCGAATTGAAAACCAACTGGAAGGTCGGCTCGCCGTTCGCGCTGGTCATGAACGGCACAACTACCGATGCCGGCGAAGTTCTCGAGTTCGATCGGCCACGACGTTTGTCTTACACGTTCCAGCACGTCACCAGTGAAGACGCCCGCAAGGAGCGCCCGACCAAGGTCGTCTTCAATCTCGAGCCGCACGGCAAACTCGTGAAGCTGATCCTGACGCATGAAGACTTCGCCGAAGGCAGCAAGCTGCTGAGCGGCATCTCCAGGGGATGGCCCGCAATCCTGTCCAGCCTCAAGAGCCTGCTCGAATCGGGCACCGCGCTGCTGATTCCTCCCTCCGCACTCGGCATCGAGGGGTTCGAATGAACATCGATCATTTCAAACCGGCCATTGTCTACACCATCTACATCGCCTCGACGCCTGAGAAGGTGTGGCAGGCGCTGACTTCTTCGGAATTCAGCCGCAAATATTTTTTTGGCTTTGCGGTCGAAGCCGAGCTGAAAGTCGGCGGCGCGTTTATCGTCCGCGCGCCGGATGGTTCGCTCCACATCGGCGGCGAAGTGCTCGAATGCGACCCGCCGCGCAAACTCACCATCACCTGGAACGTCAACTGGCCGGCGCTGGTCGAAAAACTCGGACCTACACTCGTGACCTATGAGATCGCGCCCGCCGGCGGCGCCGTCCGGCTCACAATGACCGAGGCGCACGACCGGCCGATCGACGACGACATCCTCTCCGGCGGCCGTCAGGGCTGGCCCGCGATCCTCTCCAGCCTCAAGAGCCTGCTCGAAACCGGCGCTGCGCTCGCGATCAAGATGGAGCCGCCGCAGCGGATGCTGGCGGCGCTGAAGCAGATGGGGATCGGGACGCCGTAGCCTCTCGTCGTCCCCGCGACGCCGGTATCCCAGCGTGAGCGCAATTGCGCTCATCGCGGCCTCGCGTTTTTGCACTCTGTCTGACACCTTCTTTTATTATCAATGCCAGGGTTAGATCCCGGCGCTTGAGGTTGTGGATATATCTCCGACCTCATCCTGAGGAGCGCGCCCTCCCGGCAGCGCACTTGCGCTGTCCGGTGCGCGCGTCTCCAAGGATGGCCGCGAGTCCTGCGTTGCGTCCATCCTTCGAGACGCTTGCTTCGCAAGCTCCTCAGGATGAGGTCAGCATCCTTCACGGGCTCGAAGGCGGGGACCCATACGCCGCAGCGTCTCCTTTCGCAAAGAAAGGCCGATCAATCGCCTCCTGAAAACTTTAGCGCCGGGATTATGGGTCAGCGCCTTCGCGGGGACGACGGTGTCATTTGGTGCGAAGCGCCTAGCCCGCCACCGGCGCGACGATACGGCGGTACAGATGCCAGGTCGCGTGGCCCAGCACCGGCAGCGTCACCAGCAGTCCCAAAAAGTACGGCAGCGCCGAGACGATCAGCACGACCACGATGACGGCGGCCCATCCGATCATCGGCGCCGGGCTTGTCACCACCGCGCGCACGCTGGTGATCATCGCGGTGACGAAATCGACGTCGCGGTCGAGCAACAGCGGGAACGACACCACCGTCAGCGAAAACAGCATCAGCGAAAGCGCCGCGCCGACCGCATTGCCGATGACGAGGAACAGCAGCCCCTCATTGGTGGTCAGCACCACCGTGATGAATTCGCGCAGGCTCGAAAACGAGGCATTGAGCCCGATCAGCAACGCGATCAACAGCCGCACCTGATACATCCAGATCACGAACACGAACAGCGTGACAAAAGCCATCCAGCCGATTTCGCCGCGTGACGTCACCGTCGACCAGATGCCGCGGATCGAAAGCGGTTGTCCCGCCTCGCGCCGGCGGCTGACCTCGTAGAGGCCGATGGCGACGAACGGACCGAGCAGCGCAAAGCCGGCCGCGAGCGGATAGGCCAGATAGACCATGCCGAATGCCGTCAGGCTGAGCAGGATCACGATGCCGCCTGCCGCATAGAGCGCGCCGAAAGCCAGCCCGTACAGCGGCGCGGCCTGGAAATCGCGCAAGCCCTGCCCTAGCGCCTCGGCGATGTCGGCAGCCGCGATGCGGCGCACCACCGGATCGATCTTGCCGGAGACGGACGTCATCGGCACGCACTCCCAATTCGTTTTGCATATTGGGGCAGGGTGTTGATCGCGGCGTGTTGATCTGGGTCAAATTATTTCAGCGTTCTTCGTGCGGCACGCTGGGAATGCTGGAGGCGCTGAGGAAGATGAGGATCGAGACGCCGTAAGGATTGTGGCCGTCATTCCGGGGCGCGCGTCAGCGCGAACCCGGAATCTCGCGCCGATAAACATCTGGATTCCGGGTCTGCGGGCTTCGCCCGCAGACCGGAATGACGGCGCTGTGCGCCGTCACCCCAGCGCCCTCAACTCCCGCCGCAACACCTTGCCGGTGGCGGTCATCGGCAGCGTATCGGTGAATTGCACGTAGCGCGGATATTCGTGGGCGGCGAGCTGCACTTTCACAAAATCCTGGATCTCGCGCGCCAGCGCGTCGTCAGGCGTAAAACCCGGACGCAGCACGATCCATGCCTTGATCGATTCGGTGCGAACCGGATCGGGAATGCCGACCACCGCCGACATCGCCACCGCCGGATGCTTCATCAGCGTGTGCTCGATCTCCGACGGCCCAACGCGATAGCCGGCCGTGGTGATCACGTCATCCTCGCGGCTGACATACCAGAAATAACCGTCTTCATCCTGGATGCCGAGATCGCCGGTGAGCAGGAATTCGCCGACGTATTTTTTCGCGGTCGCTTCCGGGTTGCGCCAATATTCGATCATGGTGCAGGGATTGGGCTGGCGCACGCCGATGATGCCGCGGCTTCCCCGCGGCAATTCCTCGCCTTCGGCGTTGACGATGCGCACGTCGAAACCGGGGGTGGCCTTGCCCATCGAGCCCGGCCGGATCGGAAACAGTCTTGAGTTGCTGCCGATCACGAGATTGCATTCGGTCTGGCCGAATACTTCATGGGCGTCGATGCCGAAGGTCGCACGGACCCAGCCGAGCAGTTCGCCGCCAAGCGATTCACCGCCGGTAAAAATGCTGCGCAATTTGACGCCGGGGTGTTTAACGTCGGCGATCCGCATCAGCTTCAGCGCGGTCGGCGGCAGGAACACGTTGCGGATGCCGTAGTCGGCCATCATCTGCATCGCGGCCTGCGGCTCGAATTTTCGCGCCCGGCCGCCGACGATCGGCACGCCGTGATACCACGCCGCGAACAGCCCGTTGATCAGCCCGCCGATCCAGGCCCAGTCGGCCGGCGTCCACATCAGGTCGCCCGGCTTGGGCAGAAAATCGTGGCACATCTCGACATTGGGGAGATGGCCGAGCACCACGCGATGCGCGTGCAGCGCGCCTTTCGGGTTTCCGGTGGTGCCCGAGGTGTAGATGATCAGCGCCGGATCGTCGGCCGAAGTGTCGACGGTCGCTAACTCGGCGGATGCCGCCTTCAGCGAGAGCCAGAACGGTTTGGTCCCGGCCGGCGTGCCATCGCCGATGACATAGATGTTTTTCAGGTCCGGCAGCCGGTCGCGGATCTTTGCCAGTTTCTGCCATCCAGTCGCGTCGGTGACGATCGCCCTGGCCCCGGAATTCGACAGCCGAAACTCCAGCGCATCCTCGCCGAACAGCGCGAACAGCGGGATCGACACCAGGCCCGAGCGGAACGCCGCCATATGCGCGATAGGCAGTTCCAGCGACTGCGACAGGAACACCGCGACGCGGTCGCCGCGCACAAGGCCATCGGCTTTCAGCACATTGGCGAAGCGGCGTGAGAAGTCGCTGACCTCGTCGAACGAATGCCGCGTGGCGCCGCCGTCTTCATCGACATAGATCAGCGCGAGACGGTTGGTGCCGTCGGCATGGCGGTCGCAGCACGCGGTCGCAATGTTGAACCGCGCCGGGATGTCCCAGCGGAAGTCGCGATAGAGTTTTTCGTAGTCGGTGGTCTCGGTGAGCATGAACGCCAGATTAGACCATTGCCGTCCCAGCACAAACCCCTTCAGTGACGGGAAAGGCGTCAGCGCGTCGCCCGCTCCATCGCAAGTTCTGCCTCGAAGCTTGCGAGATCGCGATAGATCGAAGCGACCGCGAGCACGCGCCCTCCGCTCCTGTACTGCAGCAGGCAATCCTTCGCGGCGATATTGCCGTCTAGAACGATCTCGTCCCACTTCTCGGCGTGACCGACATAGTTGATCGGCACGTCGTAATGCTGGCTCCAGAAGAACGGCACCGCATCGAAGACTTCGCGTTGTCCCAGCATGTTGCGTGCGGCGGTCTGGCCCTGGCGCTCGGCCACCACCCAGTGTTCGACGCGAATGTTCTCTTGGGAATGCGGATCGGGCCAGCGCGCAATATCACCCGCCGCGTAGATGCCGGGAACGCTGGTTTCGAGATAGGCATTCACCGCAACGCCGCGATCGATCGCAAGCCCGGCCTTTTCCCCCAAAACGAGGCGCGGCCGGACGCCAACACCGACCACCACGACATCGGCCTCGAGCACGCCACCGCTCTTCAGCGTCGCACGCTTGCCGTCGATCGCAGTTACCGTGTCGCCGAGGTGAAATATGACGCCGTGCTCTTCATGCAGCGCGCGGACGAAATCGCCCATGCCGGATCCGAGCACGCGTTCCATCGGCCGCTGCTCCAGCCCGACGACGTGGACCTCGATATCCCTGGCGCGCAACGCCGCCGCGGCCTCAAGCCCGATGAAACTTGCACCGATCACGATGGCGCGGCGCGCGCCGTCCGCCGATGCAATGATCGCGCGGCAATCGGCCAGCGAGCGCAACACATGGACATGAGGCTGGTCCGCGCCTGGTATCGGCAGACGCACCGGCTCCGCGCCGGTCGCCAGCAGCAAACGGTCGTAAACAATGGCTTCGCCGCCGGCGAGGACCACGGCTCTCGCCTTGGTGTCGATCGATGCGACCTCGGTACCGAGCCGCAGATCGATGGCGGCATCGGCGTAGAAGCCATCCGGCCGCAACGGCAGCCAGTCCTCCGGCGCGCTGCCGGCGAGATAGTCCTTCGACAGGTTCGGCCGGTCCACCGGCGCCGCCGCCTCGTTGCTCAGCATCACGATGCTGCCGCGATAATCCTGCCGTCGCAGCATCTCGGCGGCGGCAAAGCCTGCCGCGCCGCCGCCGACAATCACGATCCGGCCGGGCGCCTCGAGCGCACCCTTGACGCGCGGCTTTGGCTGCTCGCGCTTTTGCCGGACGAAAATGCGGTCGCCTTCGTGCTCGACCTTCCAGACCGCGACCGGATTCAACGCCGGCGCGCGGACGGCTTCCCCGGTGCGCAAATCGAAACAGGCGTGGTGCCAGGGACAACGGATGCTCTCGCCGTCCACGAGGCCTTCGGCAAGCGGCCCATGATAATGGCTGCAATGGGCGTCGATGGCGAAGACCTCGGATCCCGAACGCACCAGCAACACATCTTCGTCGCCGACATGGCCGAGCAGGGTCGCGCGGAAAATTCGGACAGCGCCACACCCTGAGACAGATCGGGACCGGCGGATGGAGCTTGTTGATCGGCCATGTCTTCCTCCCTGATGTCTTCCTCCCTTAAGTCTCGCCTCCGCTGCGTCTTGAAATTACCCCGTCAGCGCCGCCTTCACCATGCCGCTGGCCTTGGCAAAATCCATCTGTCCGGCATATTTCACCTTCAGCGCCGCGATCACCTTGCCCATGTCCTTCATTCCGGCGGCATTGGTCTCGGCGATGACGGCAGCGATCGCCGCCTTGACGTCGGTTTCCGACATCTGCTTCGGCAGATAGGCCGAGATGATGGCGATTTCCTCGCGCTCCTGATCGGCCAGCTCGGCGCGGCCGCCCTTGTCGTACAGCTCGACGGATTCCTGGCGCTGTTTGATCATCTTCTGGAATACGCCGAGCAGATCGGCGTCGGTCAGCGGCGGCTTGCCTTCGCCGCGCGCGGCGATGTCGGCGTTCTTGATGGTCGAGTTGACCATGCGCAGCGTCGAAAGCTTGCGCTCGTCCCTGGCCCGCATCGCGTCTTTGACCGCGTTGTTGATGTCGTCGCGCAGCATCGTCTGTGTCCTCGTCCGGAAACCCCTGATCTAGGCCGTTCGCGGCACCGAGACAACTCAGTTCCGCAGGGAGTTCTGCCCTCATCCTGAAAAGCGCGCTCTCCCGGCAGCGCATTTGCGCAGTCCGGTGCGCGCGTCTCGAAGGGTGGCCGAAAATCCCCGATCCAGCCAGCCCCGTGCTTCGAGACGCGGCCAAGAGGCCGCTCCTCAGCATGAGGCCCCTCACAAATATCGATATTTCGCATGTGAATCCGCGCTTTCCGGCTTTGACGCCGCCGAATGCGGCGACTATGTAATGCGTTCATGACAACACCTGAAAACGCCTCAGCCTGGCCGGATCACAAGCCGACCGCGCTCCTCGTGCTTGCCGACGGCACCGTGCTGGAAGGTTTTGGCCTCGGCGCGGAAGGCCACGCCGTCGGCGAAGTCTGCTTCAACACCGCCATGACCGGTTACGAGGAGATTCTCACCGATCCCTCCTATGCCGGGCAGCTCATCACCTTCACCTTTCCCCACATCGGCAATGTCGGCACCAACGACGAGGACATCGAAACGGTGAACATGGCGGCGACGCCGGGCGCGCGCGGCGTGATCCTGCGCAGCGCCATCACCGATCCCTCGAACTACCGCGCCACCCGGCACCTCGATCTATGGCTGAAGGCCCGCGGCATTATCGGCCTGTCCGGTATCGATACCCGGGCGCTGACCGCGCTGATCCGCGGCAAGGGCATGCCGAACGCCGTGATCGCACATGCCATGGACGGCCAGTTCGACCTGCATGCCCTGAAGGAAGAGGCCCGCGAATGGCCCGGCCTCGAGGGCATGGACCTGGTGCCGATGGTCACCTCGGGCCAGCGCTTCGACTGGGACGAAACGCCGTGGGCATGGGAAAAAGGCTTTGGGCGACAGACCGAGCCCGAGTTCAACGTCGTCGCCATCGACTACGGCATCAAGCGCAACATCCTGCGGCTGCTCGCAGGCGTTGGCTGCAAGATCACCGTGGTGCCGGCGACCACGTCGGCCGAAGACATCCTGGCGATGAAGCCCGACGGCGTGTTCCTCTCCAACGGCCCCGGCGATCCCGCCGAGACCGGCAAATATGCGGTACCCGTGATCCAGCAGGTGATCCATTCGGGCACCCCGACCTTCGGCATTTGCCTGGGCCACCAGATGCTCGGCCTGGCGGTCGGCGCCAAGACCATGAAGATGCATCAGGGCCATCACGGCGCCAACCACCCGGTCAAGGACGAGACTACCGGCAAGGTGGAGATCACCTCGATGAACCACGGCTTTGCGGTGGATCAGGCGACATTGCCAAAGGGCGCGACGCAGACCCATGTGTCGCTGTTCGACGGCTCCAATTGCGGCATCTCGCTCGACGGCAAGCCGGTATTCTCGGTGCAGTATCACCCGGAAGCTTCCCCCGGCCCGCGCGACTCGCATTATCTATTCAAGCGGTTCGCGGATTTGATGCGGGCGAACAAGGCGGGGTAATTCGCGTCGACGTGCCCCGGATGCTGCGCAGCGCGCCGCGCTTTGCGGCGTGGTGCGCTGCTGATCCGGGGCCCATCCTGCACCGCTGCCATGGGTCCCGGCTCTGCGGCGCACCGCCGAAGAGGCGCTGCACCGGGTTCGGGACACGATACCTTCTGTGTTGCGAGAAGCTCTGTGCGTTAGTATGATAACCGTCATCATAAAGCGGAAATAATCCTCATGGACGACACGACGCCCCCCAAGGTCGAATACGGCGTCACCCCGACCGAAGTCATGGCGTCGATGGCGGGTATCGATTTCGTCCGCGCCATCTTCGCGGGCAAGTTGCCGGAGGCGCCGATCATGCAGACCATCGAGTCGTTCGATTCCACCGCCGAGCCAGGTGTGGTCGTGATGCACAGCACGCCTGCCTTCCGGCACTACAATCCGATCGGCTCGGTGCATGGCGGCTATTTTGCCACCTTGCTGGATTCGGCGATGGGGCTGGCCGTTCACAGTGCGCTGCCGGCGGGATCCGGCTACACCACGCTCGAATTCAAGATCTCCTTCATCAGGGGCATGACCAGGGATACCGGGCCGGTCCGCACCGAGGGCCGCATCCTGAATGTCGGCCGCCGCGCGGCGACCGCCGAAGCGCGCATCACCGATGCCAAGGGCCGCCTGCTGGCGCATGCCACCACGACCTGTCTGGTTTTCGAGATTCCCATGGAAACATCCAAGGGAACGTGAGCCGCCGATCTCGGTTGAATCCGCGTATATCCAAAGCGCGGGAGAATGATCATGCCAGTTGTGAGCGAGGATATCGAACCGCTCAGCTTCACCTTCGAGGACGACGGCCTCGTCCCGAACAACCCGATGCCGTTGCTGGTCTACAAGCAGGCGATATCGGTCGATAACGAACATCCCGAAAAAAGCATCGAGGGACTGTTCGGCGCCAATGGCTGGGGCGAGATGTGGCGCAACGGCGTCTACGATTACCTGCACTACCACGCGACGGTTCACGAAGCGCTCGGCGTCGCGCGCGGCCATGCCCGGGTCCAGTTCGGCGGCGATGCGGGCAAGGAGCTTAAGATTGCAGCGGGCGACGTCGCCATCCTCCCCGCCGGCACCGGACATCAATGCCTCCACGCAAGCCACGATTTCTGCGTGATCGGTGCCTATCCGCCCGGCCCCAAAATGCAGATCACGCGGCCGACGCTGGAAAATCATGCGAAGGCACTGAAGACAATTCCGGAAGTGAAGCTGCCGAAGACCGATCCGGTGAAGGGAATGCAAGGACCGCTGATCCGGCTATGGAAGCGAAACTGACCCTTCGGCGCATGATGTCAGCAGCATTGCCGCATTCGTTCAAGCTGCAAAGCGAGTGTGAGAATTTGGGCTTGACGCTTTTTGCCTTCGGCAGATAATCGCCTAGGTTGTTATATTTCCGAATGTTTATTCTGCTGTTTCGTTATTTTCACACCAAATGGAGGGTTCCATGTTCACGAACCGTTGTCGTTGCATCAACTGCATTACCCCGCCCCACATCTTGAACAAATTGCTCGAAAATTCGGATGGCAGGATTCGCGATGCTGCACTGCGAACCCTGTTGGTGACTTCGCGTCTGCGAGGAGAGCGGACCGTTCGAGGCCTTATTGCGTCGACTGCGGCGGCTTCACCGCAGGGCCTGCGGACAATATCCGACTGTGCCAACAACACCTCGCTTCCAGCGGCGACGATAGGTCGCACCGAGGATGGCTCGGCCTCGACGGATGATTCAGTGAACCGCGCTTTTGACGGATTGGGAGAAACGCGCGACTTCTACAAGGAGATCTTTGATCGGGACTCGCTGGACGGGCACGGTATTCGCCTTAATGGTTACGTTCACTACGGCGCGAGTTTCAACAACGCGTTTTGGAACGGCAGCGAAATGATCTTCGGCGATGGAGACGGCGTGCTCTTCACCGATTTTACGAAATCGCTGAACGTCATGGCGCACGAGTTGACCCACGGCGTCACCGAGTTCACGGCGGGACTGGAATATCACGACCAGTCGGGGGCGTTGAACGAATCGATCTCCGACGTGTTCGGTTGTCTCGTCGAGCAATGGGTCCGCAAGCAAACCTCGGATCAGGCCGACTGGCTGATCGGTGCCGAGGTTTTCACGCCTGATATTGGCGGTGACGCCTTGCGGTCGATGAAAAATCCGGGAAAGGCCTACAACAATCCCACGCTTGGACGAGATCCCCAGCCGGATCATATGAGCAAATATGTGAGTATGCCCGACACCGATGAGGGCGATAACGGAGGCGTGCACATCAATTCGGGAATCCCGAACAAGGCCTTCTTTCTTACCTCCATCGGCATTGGCGGATTCGCCTGGGAGGCGCCAGGACAGATATGGTACGCTGCCCTTCAGGCATCGACATCAACGACGAATTTTCAGGAATTCGCCGACACAACTTACCTGAAGGCGGGCCAGCTGTACGGATCGCAGGGCACCGAGCAACAAGCGGTATTGTCGGCCTGGAAAGAAGTCGGCATCCGCATCAGCGGGGTCCGGTCACTGGCCGGAACGACCGCCCGCATGCGACGGCCGGTGGCGGCGGCGGCCGCAAACAATGGACGGGACGAGGACCCGGCGGATGTCGCCCGGAAAATCGAGCAACTCACCGGCCAGCTCGCAACGCTATCGAAGGAAGTCGCAAACTTGAAAAGCAAGCCACATTAGCACGAACCGTGTGTCCGGCGGATGCGGGCATCGCCTAAATCCTGGCCTAGTCATATAAGCAGGTGGGCATGAAAATCATGGTTGCCCAACATGGCGGCCAGGCGGCCGGCATCAATCTGAATCGCCCGCCACAGGTCATCGACTCCGCGGCATTGGACGAATCCAAGGCCGCGGAACTCAAGGGCCTCGTCGCGGCGGCCACTTCTGCGCCATCCAGCGCCAAGAGCACTGGAAAGGCGCGGGATGAAATGAGCTATACGATCACCATCCAGGACCAGGGACGCGAAACCGCGCTTTCGCAGTCTGACACGACGATGTCAGCCGACTTCGCCAAGCTGCTGGCCTGGCTGCAGCGTTGTCCCAAGAACTAGCGGTACCAGGGCCGGCCGTCCGTTTTGGCAATCGAAAGGCGGGGTCCTAACCGTTCAGCAGATTAAGCTGCCACATTTCAGCGAGTCGTCCCTGCGTTCGCAGGGACGACTCGCTGAAAGATTGTGTGAATCACGACTGCATCAGCGCGCGGCACAATTCAGTTATATGCGATTCCCTTGCCCCTCATCCGTCTTCGCATCGCGGCCCCCTCCCACAAGGGGAGAGAGAAGAGCCCACGCCGTCACTCTTCGTTGCTGCCTTCCTGGCGGCTGGCTTCGAACAGGAACCAGGTCCGGCGCTCGGTCTCGTCGATGAAAGTCTCGAGCAAACCGGCGGTGCCGGAATCCTCGTGATCGTCGGCGAGCTTGTGCGCCTTGCGCATCGCGGCGGCCACGTGCTTGTTGTCTTGCATCAACTCGCGCAGCATTTCGCGCGGCGGCACGTAGCTCTCATTGTTGTCCTTGATGGTCTGCAGTTTCCCGATCTGCCCGATCGAGCGGATCGTGGTGCCGCCGAGCTTGCGAACGCGCTCGGCGAGTTGATCGGTGGTGTCGAAAATCGCATCCGACTGCTGGTCGAGCATCAGATGATAATCGCGGAAATGCCGGCCGCTGACGTGCCAGTGAAAGTTCTTGGTCTTCACATAGAGCGCGAAGGCGTCAGCCAGCAGCGTGTTGAGCGACGCCGAAATCTTGTCCACCGCGGCCTGCGGCAGATCGGTCGGCGTGTCGAGATCGGGAGAGACTTTGTCGGACTTGGCTTTGCTCACGATGAACCTTCCTGTTAGGAAACCGGACTTTGACGGTGATGGACACGGGTCGCCGGACGATCTAACGCATCATACACCTGCCGGGTTCCACCGCCGGAACTCCCCTTTTTTGCCGGACACCTCAGCGATGGACGACTGGATCGATTATTACGATTCCACCCACACGATCTACGCGAGCAAGCTGCATCGCGACCTGCATTTCCAGATCGTCGCCAAGGATATCGCCGGCTACATCGCCGCGCCGGACGCCGTGGTGCTGGACTACGCCTGTGGCGAAGCCTTGTCGGCGGCCA
>Ga0066789_10000344_pt1 | contig 17918 bp, 13 predicted proteins | sample OrgsoiDNA2013049_FD_70960 | JGI IMG/M metagenome (GOLD analysis project Ga0066789, IMG submission 70960) | Permafrost soil microbial communities from the Arctic, to analyse light accelerated degradation of dissolved organic matter (DOM) -... | ecosystem: Environmental > Terrestrial > Soil >...
TCGCCGACTCCGATCATCTGCGTCACCATGTTGGGGAACACGCCGCATTCGCGCAGCGGATCCACAATGGTGCGGCCCTCTTCAATGGCTTTGCGCACTTTCATCAGCGCTTCTTCGAGAACCGCATTGCCCGAAGTCCGCGCCGTAATGCTCAAGCCTTCGAGAATCGGCACGCCCGATGTGATCAAGGTGCCCAGGGTCCGGGTAAACCGCGCCACCGCAATTTTCCGCAGCAGAATGCCAACGATCGGCATCTTCAGCATCCCGTAATCCATCCAGTACTTGCCCCGCGGATCTTTGCGGATGTACTTGACGCCGACCACCAGGCCCACCACGCCGACAATGAAGAACCACCAGAATTGACCGACAAAAGCACTCAAGCCCATCACGATTCGCGTGGGCAGAGGAAGGGTCACGCCCAACCCGGCAAACAGGTTGGCGAAGATGGGCACTACCCATTTGAGCAGCGCGCCCACAATCAAGAAGGCCATCGAAACTACAGCGACGGGGTAAATCAGGGCCGACTTCACCGCCGATTTCAACTTCACGGCCTTTTCAACGTAAGCCGCGAGACGTTGCAGAATGATGTCCAAAATACCACCCGTCTCACCGGCCTCGATCATGTTGGTGGTCAAGTCGTCGAAAATTTTAGGGAACTGCCGCATCGCGTTAGCCAGCGTGGAGCCGCCTTCCACCGTGGTCCGCACCCCGGTCAGCGTCGACTGAAATGCCGCATTCTCCTGGTTGGCCGCCAGGATCTCCAGACACTGCACCAGCGGCAGGCCGGCATCAATCATGACCGAGAATTGCCGGAAGAAAATGGCAATCTCTTTGGTCTTGACCCGACTGGTACCAAAAGTAGGCATGACAAACTCTTTGCCCTTCTCCCGGATAGTCGGCGACGCGATCTGTTCGCGGCGGAGCTGCATGGCCAGCGCCTGCTTGTTGCTCGCGTTGCGCTCGCCGGATATCTTTTCGCCCGCTGTGTTTTTTCCCGAAAATGTGAAAACTGGCATGGTTTCCTCTCTTCTTTAACCCGTATTCCTAAACTCTGGCTCTTCCCTGAAACTTAGTGCTTGCCGGTGGCCGTGCTTTTCGCCGCGGTCCCGCTCGTTGCACCCCTGCCCGCCAGGCTTGCGCCCCGGTTGATCATTTCCTGCAGCTCGTCCGTGTTGCTCGACCGCGCCATGGCAACATCCAGCGTGATCTGCTTCTGGAAATACAGCGTAGCCAGTGACTGATTAAAAGTCTGCATTCCGTACTTGTCCTGCCCGGATTGCATGGCCGAATAAATCTGGTGAATCTTGTCCTCGCGGATCAGGTTGCGGACCGCCGCATTGGGAATCAGGATTTCCATTGCCATCGCCCGGCCCTTGCCATTCGCCGTTGGCAACAGGCTCTGACACATGATTCCTTCCAGCACCAGCGACAACTGCGCCCGAATCTGCGACTGCTGGTGCGCCGGAAACACATCAATAATTCTGTTGATGGTCGAAGACGCCGAGTTGGTGTGCAGCGTCCCGAACGTTAAGTGGCCGGTTTCTGCGATGCGCAGCGCCGACTCAATGGTTTCCAGATCTCGCATTTCGCCGATCAGCACCACATCCGGATCTTCGCGGAGTGCGGCCCGCAGCGCGTCGGTAAAGCTCTTGGTGTCGGCGTGCAGTTCGCGCTGGTTGACCACGCAATTCTTGTTCATGTGCACGAACTCGATCGGGTCCTCGATGGTCAGAATGTGGTCGTGACGCTCGGAGTTGATCTTGTCAATCATGGAAGCCAGCGTGGTGGACTTGCCCGAACCCGTCGGCCCCGTAACCAGCACCAGCCCTCGTGGTTTTTCGCAAAGCTTTGCGACTACCGGAGCCAGGCCGAGCTGGTTGAAGTTCTTGATCTCGAATGGAATCACGCGGAATACCGCCGCGGTGGCGCCGCGCTGGTTGAAAACGTTGGCACGAAAACGCGCAAGGCCCTTCAAACCGAACGAAAAATCCAACTCCAGATGTTCTTCGAAACGGTGCTTTTGCGAGTCCGTCATCACGCTGTAAGCCAGCTGCTTGGTTTCCGCCGGGGTCATCTGCGGCAGATCGAGCGGGACCAAATGTCCGTGCACACGCACCTGCGGCGGCGAGTTGGTGGTGATGTGAAGATCGCTACCGCTCATCTCCAACATTCGTTTCAACAGATCACTTAATGAAAGCGCCATAATTTTTGTTTTCCTTCTTTCACCTTTTCGCTTGCTGCCCGCTTGCCTAGTGGATCGTCTCCCGCGCAACTTCCTCGAGTGTGGTCATCCCGGCTGCCACTTTGATCAGACCGCTGCGCCGCAGAGTGATCATTCCGCGCTCAATCGCTTTTTTCTTCAGTTCCACCGCTGACGCTCCGACCAGAACCAATTCCCTGATTTCGTCATCCACTTCCATCACTTCGTAAAGACCGCAGCGTCCCTTGTATCCGGTGTTGTTGCAAACCCCGCATCCTTTTCCCTTTTGGATCTTGACAGCCTTGGCCTCTTCCGGAGTGAAGCCTTCTTCGATCAGCGCCTGCACTGGCACTTCGATGGTCTCCGCGCAGTCTTTGCAAATCCTTCGCACCAACCGCTGGGCGCAGATCAGATGCACCGAGGTCGCCACCAGGAACGGCTCAATACCCATGTTCATCAGACGGGTGATGGTTTCCGGTGCGCCGTTGGTGTGCAGTGTCGAAAGCACCAAGTGTCCGGTGAGGGCGGCTTTGATGGCAATTTCCGCAGTTTCAAAATCGCGGATTTCGCCCACCAGAATAATGTTCGGGTCCTGCCGCAAGAAGGCGCGCAGCGCAGCGGCAAAGTTCAACCCAATCTGCTCCTTCATCTGTACCTGGTTCACTCCGCCCAACTGGAATTCAACCGGATCTTCCGCGGTCATGATGTTGGTATCGGGTTGGTTCAGGCGGGCAATCGACGAGTACAGGGTGTTGGTTTTTCCTGACCCCGTAGGCCCCGTGACCAGCACCATCCCGTACGGTTTCAAAATCGCTTTCTCGAATTTGACCAGCGACTCCGGCTCAAAGCCCAGCTTGGTCATGTCCAGCCGGAGGTTTTCTTTGTCCAGCAACCGGAGCACGATCTTCTCGCCCCACAGCGTCGGCAGGGTGCTTACCCGGAAGTCGAGCTGCTTCTTCCTTCCCCCGAGGTGCATCTTCAGCATGATGCGGCCATCCTGGGGCAGCCGCTTCTCGCTGATGTCCAGCTTGGCCATGATCTTCAATCGCGATGTGATCGCGTCCTTCAGCTTGACAGGCGGCGACATAATCGACTGCAACACACCGTCAATACGGAAACGCACCCGGAATTCTTTTTCGTAAGGCTCGATGTGAATGTCGCTGGCCCCGCGCTTCACCGCATCGGTAAGCACCAGGTTCACCAGCTTTACGATCGGCGCTTCGTCGGCGGCCCTCTCCAGATCAGCCAGCGCCAGCTCTTCGGCATCGCCTTGCAACTCCACGTCGGCATCGTCCAGGTCCGACATGGACTGCATGACCTGTTCCAGATCTTCTTCTTTAGTACTGCCGTAGGCTTTTTCGATCCCTTCGAGAATCGAGCTTTCCGAAGCCACCACCGGCTCGATATTGAAGCCGGTCATGAACTTGATGTCATCCATGGCGAATACGTTCGTGGGATCGACCATGGCGATGGTCAGCGACGCGCCCACCCGGCTCAGGGGCAGAATCTGATAGCGCTTCGCGGTCTCGTAAGGAATCAGCTTGACGACCGAAGCGTCAATTTCGAAATAGGAAAGATTGATGGCCGGCACGCCATACTGGCGGGAAAGGAAATTGGTCACGTCCTCGTCGGTGAGGAAGTTGAGCTTTACCAAGGCGCTGCCCAGGCGGCAGTTGGTTTCCTTTTGTATCTTGGTCGCCTGTTGCAACTGCTCTGCTGTGATGATCTTCTCTTTTACGAGAAGGTCGCCCAGTCTCTGGGACATGCCTCGATCTCCTGTCTGCTACTGCTGAAAGCAACCACTGGACTCTAACCCCGCCGCGCGGGAATGTGCCCAGTTCGGAAGCGAAGTGACACAAATTCGCCGTGACACAAATTGTCACCTTGATTGAGTAACTGCAAAAGTAACGTTGGTACTGGTACCCCCGCTGCCTTCCGGCACTGCCCGAAAAGCCGCTAAAGTCCTTGCTTTCCGGGGTATTGGCCGCGAGGGTCATGTACCTTCGGCACTCCAGGTAACCCCGGCTTAAACTGATAGGCAATGCAGGGCCTCTCTCCGGAAGCACACATCGCCGAGATCTACTCCACGCTCTCCCGGGCCTGGGGACGCCAGCACTGGTGGCCCGCCCGCTCCCGCTTTGAGGTGATTGTGGGCGCTTATCTCACCCAAAACACCAGCTGGACTAACGTGGAACTGGCGATGAAAAAACTGCGAGCTGCGCGCGTGCTGACCGTGGCCGGAATCCGCGAGACTCCACTTCCCAAGCTGGAGAAACTCGTCCGCTCTTCCGGATACTTCCGTCAAAAAGCCCGCCGACTGAAGACCTTCGTGGATTTTCTCGACCGCAACTACGCTGGCTCGCTGACGAAAATGTTCCGCCGGCCGACTTCCGCGCTGAGGGAGGAGTTGCTTTCGCTGAACGGCGTCGGCCCCGAAACTGCGGACTCAATTCTGCTCTACGCGGGCCAACACTCCATCTTTGTGGTGGACGCTTACACCAAGCGCATCGCCTCTCGCCATGCCATCCTGTCGGGAAATGCGGACTACGAAAATTTTCGCGTTCTGTTCGAGAAAAGTCTGGCCTCGCTCCGGCCCAGCGACCGCAACGCCGGTACCGAGAAACAAGGCGCCTCACATCCAGCTTCCCCTATGAGCCTTGCCTCCCGGTCACCGCTGGCGCAAGTCTTCAACGAAATGCACGGACTCCTGGTCGGCGTGGGAAAGAACTACTGCTTGAAATCTGCCGCCCAATGCGACCATTGCCCACTTCGACCCCTTCTGCACCAAATCCAGGTCAATCCCGGCTTATAATTGGAGCTTCGACAACCGTTCCTGGCGCGAGTAAAAGCCTCTTGAACCATGGCTTCCGGCAATCCAATCCCGTCCGGCCCCAGCCGAAAAAAGTTGGTCATTATTTTGACCGCGGTTGGCCTGGTGCTGTTCGGCCTCTTGCTAGCGCAGACGTCCTTCGATTTGCCGTTCATCAATCCCGCCAGCAATCAGCAGATTGTTTTTCTGGTCGTGCTGTCAGCGATCGTTTTCCTTTTATTCATAGCTTTAACTTTTGTCCTGGCGCGCAACTTGATCAAGTTGTTTGCGGAACGGCGCCTAGGCGTATTGGGATCGAAGTTCCGCACCCGGCTGGTGGTCGGCAGCCTGCTGCTCTCCTTCATTCCGGTCATTGTGATGTTCTACTTTTCCTATGTCCTGATGAACCGTTCGATCGACAAATGGTTTTCCACGCCGGTGCAGGAAGTACAGCAGGACACCGCAATCATGGCCTCGCTGCTTTCCAAATATGCAGCCGAAAATGCACGCGCCGAGGCCCTCTCCATGGCATCCGCTCCGGAAACCGAGCGCGCATTTGAGGGGCACAGCTTTTCCGGCGTGCTCGACCAATTCCGCTTGCACGAAACCACGCTTCAGGGTGGATTCGCGATCGCCATCGAATCCGGAAACGCCGAAGCCAGTTTTGGCGCCCCAGCAGCATGGCCGCTGCTGAAGCCCGGCCTCCCCTCGCAACCGCTCGACCCGGATCATCCTCAGCACTTCGCCTGGAACGGCGTCGAGTATGTTCTGGGCAGCGCGTCCATCGGGGACCACGGCGAAATTCTGGTGGCCATGCCACTGCCCAAAAACTTTACCGAGACCCGAAAGCAGATCGAGGCCAGCCAGCTGCGCTATCTTGAACTGGCGCGCAACCGCCGGCTCGTGCGCACGCAATACATGCTCCTGCTATGGGTCCTGACCGTAGCGGTGCTGTTCGCCAGCATGTGGCTGGCCCTCTATCTGTCCCGCTTGGTCACTCGGCCGGTTGTCGCACTGGCTGAAGCCACCCAGGAAATCTCCCGCGGAAATCTCGACTACCGGGTTGAGGTTCCCGCCGCTGACGAACTCGGCGACCTGGTCCGTTCCTTCAATCAAATGGCCGAGGATCTGCAAACCAGCCGCTACCAGATCGACGCCTCCAGCCGTGAACTAAGCGCGGCTAACTCGGAACTCGATCAGCGGCGTCAGCATATCGAAACTATTCTTGAGAGCATCCCAACCGGAGTCCTTTCTCTCGACGCCGGCCTGCATGTCACTCACGTGAATCAGGCGTTCCTGCGGATGTTTAAACCTTCGGAAGAGCCCGTCCGGCAGACCGCCGCGCTTCTCACTGCGCCTTTGCGCGATCTATTCCCGGCGGAGATTCTGGCCGAGTTTGAACCACTCCTGCGCCGCGCCGATCGCATGGGTACGACCACCACCCAAATGGAATTTGCATTGCACCGAGCGAAATTGAACGTGGCCGTGACTGTCGCGACCCTGCAGCATCAGACCCAACGCCTGGGTTATGTGCTGGTGTTTGAAGATCTCTCGGACCTGCTGCGCGCCCAGAAGCAGGCAGCATGGCGCGAAGTCGCCCGCCGCGTGGCCCACGAAATCAAGAATCCTCTGACCCCGATTGCGCTCTCCGCGGACCGCATCCTGCGCCACCTGGATCGCGGCGCGCAGCCTGATCCCGCGTCCGTCGAGGTAGTCCGCAGTTGCGCGGAAACCATTGGCAGCGCAGTGGAGACAGTCCGCACCCTGGTCAACGAGTTCGCAACTCTGGCCAGCTTCCCCGCGTCGCAACCCCAGCCTGCAGACATCAACCCCATCGCTGCGAGCGCTCTTTCCATGTTCAACGGCCGGCTGGATCGAATCCGAGTGCGCACCATTTTCTCCGACAGCTTGCCCAAAGTCATGGCCGATCCGCAGGCAATCAAACGTGCGATTGCCAATCTGATCGACAATGCCGCCGAAGCCGTGCAAGGTTCTTTGTTAAAGGAAATCGAGATTTCGACGACTCTGGTCGCCAGCCACGATGCTGTCGAAATCAGCGTTGCCGATAGCGGTCAGGGAGTCACGCAAGAATCAAAAGAGCGCCTCTTCCTGCCGTATTTTTCGACCAAAGAACGCGGCACCGGACTTGGCCTCGCCATCGTCAGCCGGATTGTGGAGGACCATCACGGCTCCATCCGGGTCGAAGAAAACCGCCCCGTCGGCGCCCGCTTTGTGATCGAGTTGCCCATCGCCATGGACGCCGTCGCTGCACCGGCCACCGCTTCCTATGCCTAATGTGTTGATCGTTGACGACGAGTCCGCCATCCGCGAATCTTTGCAAGGCGTGCTCGAAGACGAAGGCTACAAAACTGCCACCGCCGGCAGCGGAGAGGCCTGCCTGGAATTCCTGGGCAAGCAATCCTTCGACGTAATCCTCCTCGACATCTGGCTGCCCGGCATGGATGGACTCGATACGCTGGAGAAAATTCGCGCCCTTACCGACGCTCCCGAAGTCATCATCATCTCCGGACACGCCACCATTGAAACCGCCGTCCGCGCCACCAAACTCGGCGCTTTCGACTTCCTCGAAAAGCCTCTCTCCTTGGATCGAACCCTCACCCTGGTCAAGCACGCAGCCGACGCCAAGAAATTGCGCCTGGAAAACCGCGACTTAAGGCGGCAACTCGCGCCCCGCAGCGTGATCGTCGGCGAGAGCATTCCCATGAAAGCCCTCCGACAACAGATCCGGCTCATGGCCCCGACCAACGGTCGCGTCCTTATCTTCGGGGAATCCGGGACGGGAAAAGAACTGGTCGCGCAGGCCATCCACTCGCAGAGTCCGCGCAAAGACGAAATGTTTGTCGAGGTGAATTGCGCCGCGATCCCTGAAGATCTGATCGAGAGCGAACTCTTCGGCCACCGCCGCGGCTCGTTCCCCGCCGCCGCCGACAAGGATGGCAAGTTTCTCAAGGCCAACGGCGGAACGCTTTTTCTAGACGAAGTCGGCGATATGAGCCTGAAGACCCAATCCAAAGTCTTGCGGACACTAGAAGAGCAGAACTTCACTCCCGTGGGCGGCGACGAAGCCGTCACCGTGGACACCCGCGTGATCGCCTCCACCAACAAAGACCTGGAAGAAGAGATCTCGCGTGGAAATTTTCGGGAGGACCTTTTTTACCGTCTGAACGTGATTCCCTTTTCCGTTCCGCCATTGCGCGAACGTAAAGAGGACATCCCGCTGCTGGCCCGTCATTTCTTGAAGGAATTTTCTGGCCAGTACGGCCGCCGTCCCCGCGAAATCGCTGACGACGCCATTGAAACCCTGATGCGCTACTCCTGGCCCGGCAACGTGCGCGAGTTGCGGAACGTCATCGAGCGCATCGTGATCATGAACCCCACCACCACCCGCTTCGAGCGCAAGCATCTCCCCCCGCTGGTTTACCGCGACGGGAACCGCCGCGCCGGAGGCGACTTCCTGACCTTGCACCAGGCCCGCACCGCTTATGAGCGCGACTACATCCTGAAAAAACTCGACGACAACCACGGCAACATCAGCCGCACCGCCGAAGTCCTGGGACTCGAGCGCAGTCATCTCTACCGGAAAATGAAAACACTGGGTATCGCAGTGAAGGAATAGTTGTAAGAGGCGATGTCATTCCGAAGCGGCGCAGCCCGCAGTGGAACCTGCTTTCCGCTTGCGCCACCATAAAGCTAAACGAAGGAGAACGCCCCAGTCGCGAAGCGACGGCATACGAAGCCCAGCACGGAAATGCCGGGGATCTGACAGGCGTCGGTTACGACCGCGGTTCGGCCGTCACCAAATGCTCCAACTGCCTCCGCCAATCCATCTCTTCCACGAACGCGCGCGAATCCCGCCATCTCGCCTGCACCTTCACAAATAATTCCAGAAACACCTTTGTCCCCAGCATGCGCTCGATCTCCAGCCGCGCCGCCGTTCCAACCTTCTTCAGCATCTGCCCCTGTCGGCCGATCAGTATCCCCTTCTGACTCTCCCGCTCGCAAAATATCGCTGCCGCAATCCGCGTCAATTTCTTGCCTTCCTCGAATTGCTCGACAACCACAGTTACTGAGTGCGGCACTTCTTCCGTGGTCGCCATCAGCACTTGCTCGCGAATCAGTTCTGCCACCATGAATCGCGCCGGTTGGTCGGTAATCTGATCTTCCGGGAAGTAGCGTGGCCCTTCCGGAAGCGCCGCAATCAGCTTATCCAACAGCACATCCAGACCTTCCTTTTTGCGAGCTGAAATCGGAATGATCTCTTTGAATTCATGCTGTTTTGAATACTGCTCAATGATCGGAAGCAGCTTGTGTTTCTCCGCTTTCAGCAGATCAATCTTGTTGGGCAGCAAAAACGCCGGAGTCTTGCTCTGCTTGACCAGGCTCACCAATAACTGATCGGCCGGATCGGACTTCCTCGCCGCGTCCACGATCATCAATACCAGGTCACATCCATTCATGGCTTCGCGCACATCGCCCATCATCTTCCGCCCCAGAGAGCTTTCGGCACGGTGCACGCCGGGAGTATCCAGCAACACCACTTGCGCCGCGGATCTGCCTTTTTTCTTAGGGACGTGAATCACGCCCAGCACGCGCGTGCGCGTGGTCTGCGGCTTGGGACTCACAATGGCAAGTTTTTCGCCGGCAAGCGCGTTGAGCAGCGTGGACTTGCCTGCGTTAGGACGTCCGAGGATGCACACAAAACCAGAGCGGAAGGACATAAGGTTAGATAAGTTTTCTAAATCAATTTCATCTGTTCGGGATGCGCGACAGAAACCCGCACGCGCTCTACCCGCCGGTCACTGGCCTGCAAAACTTCCAGGCGCAAACCGTCTTCTTCTATGACTTCACCCTTTTTCGGGATGCGTCCGGCCAATTCACTCACCAGACCCGCGACTGTGGCCGCCCCTTTGCGGTCCGGCCGTACACCCAGCAACTCTTCCAGGCGGTCCACGTCCATGTTGCCGGGCACAACATACGAGGTATCGTTTTCGCGGACGATCTGCGCCGGCTCATGCTCATCGCTGATCTCGCCAACAATTTCCTCGACCAGATCTTCGATGGTTACGAGGCCGGCGACGCCGCCGTATTCGTCAATCACAATCGCCATGCGGACCTTGTTCTTCTGCATCTCGCGCAGCAGGTCGGTCCCCAGCTTGGTCTCCGGCACGAAGTAAACGTCCCTGCGCATGAGCGAATCCACCGTCCGACTGTGGGCTTCGGAGTCCCGCACTTGCAGCACATCCTGAGCGAAGACAATCCCCACAATGTTGTCAATGCTGCCCTCGAACACCGGTACACGGGAGAACGGCTTCACCCGCAACAACTCAATGAACTTTTCCACGCTGGTGTCCGCGGCCACGGTCACCATCTCCGGACGCGGCTTCATGGCCTCGCGCACCGTCTTCTCGCTGAACTGCACCACCGACTGGATCAAGTCGCGGTTGCTCTCATCCAGGATTCCCTCTTCGCGTCCAGCCTCGATCAGGGCATCCACCGCTTCTGCCTGGGTTTCTGGTTGCTCGTCACCGTGTTCGCGCGTCAGCGCCGTGACCGATTGCAGAAAACCCAGTATCAGAGTGACCGGCAGCACCAGATAGATAAGCACCCGCAACAGCGGCACCCATCGCGTCAGCCACTCGCCCTTTGTGCGTGAGAAAAAAACGAATGGCAGGAAACGGTTGAAAACGATCACGATCAGGATCAGTCCCAGCGCGGATTCGAGAATCTCCTCCACCGCCCACTCGCCCGCCCGGAACACGCCAAACCCAACCATCATCGCGATCGCCGCCATCAGCAGCGGCGTCAACACTGACATGGAGAGCGACGCCCGTGACCGGCTCACTTTCAGTCTTGGCTCAACCTGCTGCTCGAAGGCGTCAATGTTGTCCTGAAACTCGCGCGACAGAAATTTGCCGATCTCAGCGTAAACGCGCTCCACATAAGAAGACAGCGTCAGTAGCGCCAGCAGCACCAGCAACGTAACTGTAATCGCATAATTCATTTTCAGATCAGCCGATGACCCGATCCCCCGCCCCCCCGATGCGTTTCGCCGCGCTCGATTAATCCCGTGGGCAGCTTAAACCGCTGCCGCAACCGGCGCTCCCGCTCCGCCATTTCTCCCTCGTCGCCTTCATGATCATACCCCGCGAGGTGCAGAATCCCGTGCAAGACGAGGACTTGAACTTCCAAGCCAAGTGAATGCCCCAACGAACGCGCGTTGCGGGACGCAATGTCGAGCGAGACTGCGATGTCGCCCGCGAACCCGTTATCGACAGCGGGCGGCGGAAACGAGAGCACATCCGTAGCATGCTTCTTTCCGCGGAAACGCGAGTTCAGCGCAAGCATCTCGCGGCTGTTCGTTACCATCACTGTCACGGAGCCTTTCAGCCCCGCGGCGCCGCACGCTTGCGCTACGAACTCCGTCAGCGCCCGCTGGGTCAGCCCTCTCACCGGCCGCTTAAGAATGATGGTCGGTTCCATTTTTAGACTTCCATCAAAACATAAAGGGAGGGCTTCATCGCCCTCCCAACCCAACTATCCTTATTCCGCCACTGGTTCGTTCACTGGCACGCTGCGGCGATGCTCGGCCGCAGACGCGCCGTGCCCGTTGCCGGCGCCTTTCGAGTCGAGCAGCAACAACTGCTCGGCGGTCCGGGTCTTGTGCTCGTCGTAGGCGCGGACAATCCTCTGCACCAGATGATGCCGCACCACATCTGCCTCGTCGAAATACACAAACGACAGCCCCTGCACATCCTTCAGGACGTCCATCGCTTCCAGCAATCCGCTGCGGCGCGCGCTGGGCAGGTCAATCTGCGTGACGTCTCCGGTGATGACCGCCTTGGAATTGAATCCCAGCCGGGTCACAAACATCTTCATCTGCTCTGAGGTCGTGTTCTGCGCTTCATCCAGAATCACAAATGAATCATTCAGCGTGCGCCCGCGCATGAACGCAATCGGGGCGATCTCAATAACGTTCTTCTCCAGATAGCGGTCCACCTTCTCCGGCTCGAGCATGTCATAAAGCGCGTCATAAAGAGGCCGTAGATAAGGATCGATTTTTTCCTGCAACGTTCCCGGCAGGAATCCCAGCCGCTCGCCAGCCTCCACTGCCGGCCGCGCCAGAATGATGCGGTTCACCCGCTTCGACAGCAGCGCGGAGATCGCCATCGCCACCGCCAGATAAGTCTTGCCCGTCCCCGCCGGCCCGATGCCGAAAACCATGTCGTGGCTTTCGATCGCTTCCAGATACCGCCGCTGGTTCGGACTCTTCGGCTGCACCGTGCGCCGCCCAAAAGACCGCTGGCGGCCGGCTTCGGCGAGTCCCCGCAGCGTGGTCTTCGGGTCCGCCACCAGCACCCGCAGCATGCTGTTCAGGTCGCCGTTGTTGAAGGCGTGTCCGGAGCGTTGCAGTTGGTCGTAATCGGAGAAGACTTGCTCGGCGCGGGCAACGTCGCGAGGCGTGCCTTCGAGCTCGACCGCGTTGGAGCGAAGATCAATGTTCAGGCTCAGACCGTCTTCGAGCACATGCAGATTCTCATCCCGCGTGCCGAATAAGGTTTCGATGTTCGGGCTGATTTCAATGCTTTTCTTCATTCAGATTCGCAGGTATCCTCACGCGCAAAAGCGCAGCTAGGGTCGCAGTCTTCAGATGTAGATGTCACTAGGAGGCCCGAGGAGTCGCCATTGTCCAGCGTCCGGCTTCTCTCTCGGATTGTACTTCGCCGCATGGAGTGGGCAGGTAAAGGTTCTGTTAAAAGCCTACCCCCATGGGAAGGTGACAGTCAACCGCATCCGGCGACACCGCATCCGGCGACCTACCATTTCTTAAAAACGAAGAAAACCGCGCCGATCATCATCGCGAATCCCCCCAGGTAGTTCCATTTGAGCGACTCCTTCAAGTACACCACCGAAAAAACGGAAAACACCACGAGCGTGATCACTTCCTGGATGGTCTTCAACTGCGCTGTCGTGAACTCGTAAGAACCAATGCGGTTCGCCGGCACCTGAAAACAGTACTCCATCGGCGCGATGAGCCAACTGATGAGGATCGCCTTGGGCAAAGGTGAGTTCCGGTACTTCAAGTGGCCGTACCAGGCAAAAGTCATAAAGATGTTGGAGATGGTCAGCAGAATGATCGTGGTCATGCGTAATATGCTGCCCGATTAGCTCCCGGTTTGCCAAGCGAAGCTGCTAGCTACCAGCTACTAACTGCTAGCAATCTAGAGCGGCCAAGCTTGCTAGTAGCTAGTAGCTTCGCTAAGCCGTTGACCAGCGGCAACTTCTCTCGTAAAATAGCTTATTCGAGACCTGCCGGGACATCCCCTCCGGGGACACCTCTCTGCTGGAAATCTTTCGGTAAAGGCATTTACTGCAATGGCAGACCATTTTTCAGCGTTGAAGCGCGCTCGTCAAACCGAAACCCGCACCGCGCGGAACCGCAGCAACAGTTCGCGCCTGCGCTCCGAACTCCGCGGCCTGCGTGAAGCGCTGGCCAAAGGCGACAAGGCGGCCGCCCAGCAAATTTTCCGCAAAACCGTTTCCGCCCTCGACAAAGCCATCCAAAAAGGCGTGCTGCACAAGAACACCGCCGCCCGCTACAAGTCCCGCCTGAGCGCAAGACTGAGCGCCCTGAAGTAAACCGGCTCTAGGCTCTAGGCTTCAGGCTTCCAAAATTAGAGCCGATGTCATTCCGAACCGCCGCAGGCGGAGAGGAACCTGCTGTTCGCCTGCGCCCAAATAAAACCTTCCACCCGCCACGAACTCTGACTAGCCACTATTCACTGACCACACTATTCACTGACCACTAGCCACCATCTTCCCTTTCCTGTACAGTTCTCCGTCGTCACAAATTCCTCCGGAGGACTTCTGCAATGGCCTTCGTATTGAATGATTTCTCGTTCCCTCAAGACGCCCAGACTAACTTCCTGATGCTCCTGCGCTGGGTCCACTTGCTCGCCGGTATCACATGGCTCGGGCTGCTGTACTTCTTCAATCTGGTGAACGTTCCCTTAATGAAGGAACTCGACGCCACCACCAAAGGCAAAGTCTTGCCTGCGCTGATGACGCGCGCCCTGTGGTGGTTCCGCTGGAGCGCCGTAGTCACTGTCCTCGCCGGCCTAGCCTATTGGGGACAGATCGTCGCCACCGACGCGCGCAATGCGGGCGCGGCTCCAACCATGGCGCTGGCCAGCTTTATTCTGATCTGGACGGTGACATGGGGAATTCTCTTCGCGCTACTGCTGCCCGGCAAAGGGTTGCTCGACAACGGCTGGGTGCTCGCCATTCTCGTCGCCATCATCGTTGCCCATTCCGCCCATTTCTTCCTGCACTTGAACACGCATGGATGGGAAGGCAATCGCCTGCTCGCGATTGGAATTGGCGGCGGACTGGGCTGGATGATGCTGCTGAACGTCTGGGGCGTGATCTGGCGCATTCAGAAGCGCATCATCGGCTGGACCAAAGCCAACGCCGAAACCGGCGCCGCGATCCCGCCAGAGTCGAAGCGAATGGCCCGGATGGCATTCCTGGCCTCGCGCACCAACGCGTTCCTCTCAATCCCGATGCTGTTCTTCATGGCCGCCGCCAGCCACTACCCGATGTTTGGTTGAGGATGTGGGGTGAGGCATAGCTGCAGGTGTGGGGGGGCGCCCTCGCCCGCCTCTTCTCGGTCTCTGATCAGAGCCGCAGAGCGGATGATGCAACACCAGCGTCGTAGAACCGGTTGCTACTTCCCCTTGCTCTCCATCTCCGCCAGCTCTTTCCTTACCGCCTCCGCCCGCGCTCCTGACGGCTCTTCCTGCAGCAGAACCTTGAATTCGGCAATTGCATCCGAAGTCCGATTCTCGCGCTGGTACGCCCGCGCCGCTATGTAATGCACGCTCGCGAGTTGATCATGCGGCATGGCGTGCACCGTGTGGGCCGTGGCAATGGCTGCATCGTAATGCTTGTCCAAAAACTGTGACCGACAGAGGTACGCCAGGGTTTGCGCATTGGACGGATCAATCGCCGCCGCCTTGGCATACAGCTTCTCTGCCGCCTCGAATTTGTGGTCTCTCTCCTCCAGATGCCCCAGGTTCACAAAGCCAGGAGCAAAGTGGTCATCCACTGCTATCGCCTTCTGCAGCGCCTCGCGAGCCCGGCCCCAGTCCCCCAGGCGAGCCTCTGCTGCAGCCATATTGTTGTATGCTGCGGCGTACCTAGGATAGATCGCGATAGCGTCGTTGAGCCGCCCGATCGCCCCGGCCCAGTCCTTCTTGCCCATCAATTCACTGGCTTCGTCGTACTTGTTCTTGGCCTCGCTTGGGATTTTTAACTGATTGACTGAGACCGAAGGCGGCCCCGGCTTGTCGGCGTGCGACCCCTCACCAGTCCGCAGCACCGTTATGGAAGTCTCTTGGCTGCCTTTGCGCGCGTCCACCTCGATGATCCCGCTGTCCGCGTCCTGGATGCCGTCACCCGTCACCACCACGTGGTAGTCACCGGCGCCTATGCCATAAAACTCAACCTCTCCGTGGTCGTTGGTAAACCCCTCGTCGATCGAATTGTTGCTTGCGCTGCTCATCAACTGCACGCGGGTGCGGGCCGCAACTGGCCGGTCGTCGCTGTAAACCACCCGCACCCTCAGATTGCCCTGGCCCGAGGCGTAGAGCGACAGCAGGAAAATTGCGGGAAGGAGGAAGAGGTTGCGACCGGTCACGGCGGCCCTTCTTTCACTGCAAACGGAAAGATTGCCCGACAAACACTGGCGACCAAACAAACACGGCGGTCTCTTTCGAGACCGCCGTTTGAGAATTACTGCAGCACCGCCTTAGAACGTCAGCTTCGCGTTAACCTGCAGAACGCGGCCGTTCAAAGGTACGCCGAAGAATGCGCCATAGGGGCTGGTGTTGGTACCAACGGTTGCCTGAATCGTACCAAACGCGCTGCTGGTAACGCTGTTAATCGGCAGGTCGAAGTTCTGGTGGTTGAAGACATCAAATGCGGTTGCGCCTACGGCAAAGCCGAGACGCTCACCGATTTTGAAATTCTTCATGAGTGACAGATCGGAGTCGAAGAACGCCGGGCCACGCAATGAGTTACGCGCGTTCCCGAAGTCGTTGGCCCCAACATTAAATCCGCTGGCGGACACGCACGGAGCGCCTCCCCATCCAGCGCCGGCTTCGGCAGCACCGGTACCGCACGAGGCTGAGACGACCGACCCGCCCACAAAGCTTGCCAGCGGAGTCGTGTTTCGAAGACCGGTCACGTTGTTGAGTTGGGACCGTTTTGCAAGATCAACCGGGCTCCAGGGCAGACCACCGTGGAAGAACATCGTTCCCCCCAGTGACCAGCCGCCCACGATGTGATTCATCAACGAACTCGAGAAGTGCGAAGGCGTCTGGTACATGTAGTTCATGTTGAAGCTGTGACGCACATCGTAGTCCGAGTTGCCGTAAGAACTGCCCGGCAGGTAGGGTGACGGCTGGTAGCGCAGGCTGACCAGCGAGTTGGCCACGAACGGCTCCAGACAGTTATTGGAGCAGGTATCCAGACCATGGCTCCAAGTGTAGTTGAACTGTCCTGAGAAACCCTTCGTCGGCTGGATCTTGAAGGTTGCTGTAACCCCGGCGTAGTTGGAGTAGCCGTTGCTGGTCAGGTCAGAGATTTCGGTGAAACGCTGGTCGGTCTGAACGGTTCCGACTACGCCACCAAATGTCGTGCCCGGAGCGCAGGCCGAGACCTTGCAAAACGAGTTCAGCCAGGTGTTGACGGTCATGAGGTCATAACCGTGATTCCCTGAATAGTTGACACCGACGCTATAGCGGCTCCCGAAAGAGCGTTGCAGTTCCAGGTTCCACTCTGCGAACTTCGGGTTCAACAGCTTGTTCTCGGTAGTGTAGTACTGCGGACCAGGTCCCGGTAAGCCGGGGCCAAATGGGGTTCCCGAAGTCGCGCTCAGACCGGCTACAGTCAGACCCGACGCAAAACCGGACTGGAAGCTCGCATTCGCCGCGCCTGCTTCGGCAAAGACGCTCCCAGGCCCGGGTGCAAGACCCGCCCCAGGGGCGCCACTGGACGAGAAGCTGGCGACTGAGGGCGCGTTGGTGAGGGATCGATCCACCGCCACCGCAGGAAATTCATCATCAAAAATCCCGAAGCCGCCGCGTAGTACGGTGTTCGGAGTCGCGCTGTATGCGAAGCCGATTCGGGGTGACATCACCGCCTTCTCTACATCTGGGAACGCGTGCTGCAGCCCGGTGCGAATGGTTTGGTTGTACGGCGTATTCACATCGTGCGTGACCCCTTCAAAAGGGGCATTCATCTGAGTAAAGCAGTTCGTCGCGCAACTCGGATTCGCGGTGCGGTCCACCCGCATCGCCAAGGTCAGGTTCAGCTTGTTGGTAATCTTCCACTGGTCCTGAACGTAAACGCCGATGTTATACAGTTTGATTTTGACTGCGCCTAGATTGCTGAAGTTGGCGTTGTAGAAAGAGCCGACTGCGCCCGTAACGCCGTTCACGAATTCAGTCGTAGAGAGGATGTTCTCTGTGCCGCTGGTTCCCGCCAGTGCCGCATAGTCGCTAACCAGATTCTTCCGGTAGTCAACGCCCGCCTTGATATCGTGGCCGCCAATGACCTTCGAGAAGTTGTCGCGTACCGAGATCTGGGTCACGATGCGGCCTTGCGGATAGGCGTTGTCAGATCCGCCCAGTGTCGTAAACGGCGAGTCGCCCCAAACCATCGTCGTCGGGAAGGCGGCAACCGCCGCACCGAAGCTGGGTGGGCCAAACAAAGCCTGGTACCAAGCTCCAGAAAGAATCAGGTTGTTCACCGTGGTGCTGTTGAAGGTGTGGGTCTCGACCAACTGGCCATTGTATTCCGGCTGAATACTGGTGGCGTTGAAAACCG
>Ga0066789_10000345_pt1 | contig 17911 bp, 16 predicted proteins | sample OrgsoiDNA2013049_FD_70960 | JGI IMG/M metagenome (GOLD analysis project Ga0066789, IMG submission 70960) | Permafrost soil microbial communities from the Arctic, to analyse light accelerated degradation of dissolved organic matter (DOM) -... | ecosystem: Environmental > Terrestrial > Soil >...
GCACCGATGTGGGTGCGGTGGCGGCGGCCATCGTGGGGTTGCTGCGAAACCCTGATCGCGCGCAGGCGATGGGCGCGGCCGGGCGGGCGTGGGTGCAGCGCGACTGGACCTGGGAAGGCGCGGCGCAACGCCTCACCGAGATGCTGGCCGGCGGCTAGGTCAACGCGTCGGTCGTCATCGCGGCTGTCTGGCGGTCCGTCCACGTACCGTCGGACGCCGTCGGCGTGCGTCGCCACGCGATGACGGTCGTGGCGGCAATCGCGATGACTGCGCCGACAACCCATAGCGACGTCTGGGCCGCGCCGATATGCCGGGCGAGTGCCATCGGTTGGTAGTGCCGCCAAGGCGATTGGTCGAGACCGGGCGGTACCCAATGCACGAGGGCGCCGAACGCATGTAGGGCGACGCTGACGGCTGCTAGGGCAGCGAAACTGGTCCGCCGCAGTCGCGTTCGTGCAGTCCACTCCCGCCAGCAAAGCGTGAGGAGTGGAACGCACAAGGCCAAGAACTCAAGCGTGGTGCGGTAAGAGTAGAAACCGTCACCACCGCCGAACCTGATGCCCCACAGTTGTAGGGCGAGATATCCCAGCCCGGCGAAAGCCGCACTCTGTACCCACGGTGGCGCAACCTTCCATGCCCGCCGTAACCCCGGCACGAGCAGGAGCAGAGCGGGTGTCATCACCAGCAGGCCGCGTTCGGGCGAAACCGCATCACCGATCAGACCGGAAAAGAGCGCCCATGCTTTGTGCGTCGATGCGGCCACGGGTTGGTCGTATCCACCGAAGATCAACCAGCGACCCCAAAGCGCATGCTCGTAGGCAAGCAGGATCAACCCGCCGACGGCGGTGAAGACACCGATCAACAGTGGGCGCAGACTCTTGCTTCGGACGGCGCCCAGCACACCGAGGATGAGGGCCACGATTCCGAGGTGCGGTCGGACGAGCACGGCGAAGCCGGCCGGTATGCCGGCGAGCAGCCAGCGTTGCTGCGAACAGAACAGCACCGTCAGTAGCACCGCAGCTTGGGCCGGACCGTGCGTCCAGAGCTGGCTACTGGAGACGGTCCATGTTCCGGTGCCGAACCCGAAGAGCAAGGCCGCGATGGCCGCGGTGCGACGCGGCACGAGCTTGCACGCAAGGGTGAAGGCGATCGCTACCGCCGTCGCAGCTGCGGTCGCGGCCGCCAGTGCACCCGGATAAATCGAGGGGGCATCCGACCGGCCAAGTGCCGTGTAGAACGGGGTGCCCCAAAAGATGCTGCCAGGCAGGCGGTTCGTGACCTCGCGGCCGTGCGAGGAGAACAGCCAGGCGTAGTGGCCACTAAACGCTGTCAGAGTGGCGTTGCCGTGGTGGGCGAGTTGCCACGCCGCGAGCGCTGTTGCTTGGGTGTCGTTGTTGAGGGGGTCGTGGTACTGCGCGGTGAGTGCGAAAACAAGGAACGCGAGTGTTCCGACAAGGAAGGCGTCGAACCAGACCGGTCGCACCCGATCGTCAGCGGCCACGCGCTCGCCGCTTTCTCATGGGCGGGGTCAGAAAGAAATCGTCGCTAGCACGTTGCGGCGGTACCGGTGCCTCGGACGCCATTGCAGGTGTTGTGGAACTTCGACTTCACCACGCTGCCGAGCGCGAATACGACGACGACGATGACGGCGGCGATGGCGGCGACGAGCAGACCGTACTCAACGGCGGAGGCGCCATCGTCATGCTTCGCGTGCCGGCGAACCGCCTGCATGTAGGCGAACATTGACGAACCTCCGAAGCAATCGATGCGATCCCCGCTGAGGCTGCCTTTCCAGGCCCAACGCACCCAGCGTCATGAGCTTGCGCCATTTGGCCCTGTCGGCACATCGGGTGACCGGTTGAAGTTCACGTCCCGATGGGGGATACCGCAGATAGCTAATTTGAGCTAGTGTGCCTGGCTCTTTACCCTTGGTCGGGCGACTTGATAAGGCGCAACCGCATGGCTGACATCAGCGCCTGGGCGCGATTCGCTGCGCCGAGCTTCTCGTACAACTTGGAAATGTGCGTCTTGGTCGTCGATTCGCTGATGTAGAGCTGCCGCGCAATCGCCGCCACTCCAAGGCCATCGGCCAACAGTTGCAGAACCTCGCGTTCACGCGGACTCAGCTGCGGGCCGGACGGCGTCAGCCGGCGCCGCATGGCTTCGGCGAGGTCGCTAGCGGAGAACGATCGCGGCGACACCACGGCGTGGCGGGCGGCGGATACGACATCTTCGGCCGGAGCATCTTTTGCCACGAAGGCGGACGCTCCCGCCTCGAGTGCCCCGAACAGCTGTTCGTCACCGGCATACATCGTCAGCACGACGATGCCGATGTCTTCGTTCTGGTCGCGAAGCATGCGGGCAACGTCGAGACCATTGCCGTCGGGGAGGCGCACATCGACGACCACAACGTCGGGCTGATGCTGCTTGGCCGCCGCAATCGCTTCGGCGACCGAGGCCGCTTCGCCGACCACGGTGAAGTCGTCCGCGCGCTCGAACGCTCGCCGCAAACCTTGGCGAATCAGCTCGTGATCATCAACCAGCAGCACTGTCGCGACCATTCGCGAGTCCCTTCCCGTCACGTCGGCAAGCCGAGTCGTAGCTGAGGCCAGCGCTCCGGATGCCTGTCAGGACGTTATCGTGCCGCGCTCGATTTGCGTTGCACCGACGGGCGGATCGGCTGCGGATGGTCGCGGTTCGCCCAGCACCACCTCCACGAACGTGCCGTGGGGCTTGCGCGCTCCGATTGTCAGTTCGGCGCCCAGGCGGGCCGCGCGTTCGCGCATCACCTCCAGACCGAAGCTGTCGTGGCGCCCGGCACCCATGCCGTTGCCGTCATCTTCGATGCGGAGGTGCGCAAACGGCGGGTCGACACGACAAGTGACCCACAAATGCTCGGCTTCGGCGTGCTTGCGCGCGTTCGTAATGGCTTCCTGGGCGATACGCAGGAGTTCGGCCTCGGCCGCGATCGGAAGGCGGTCAGGCGCTTCGTCGAGGGTAACGTGCACCGAAAACGTCGTTCCGACGCTGACCGCGCGCACATAATCAGACAGCGCGCCGCCGAGCCCTACTTGCGCCTGTACTTCGCTGCGCAGGTCGAAGATCGACAGCCGCAACTCGCTGACGATGCGGGTGATTTCCTTGCGCAGCATGCGGAGGTCGTCGGCTATCAGATTGCCGGGCTGCCCGGCAGTAGTTGATGCGTGGGCTGCTGTCTGGCCGGACATGTCGGCCGCCTGGGCGACCAGGTCGTCGACGGCGTATCCCAGCGACGCGAGCTCTTGAGCGACGCCGTCATGAATCTCTCGGGCCAATCGCCGACGTTCTTCCGACGTGGCGATCGATCTGACCTCGCCAAACAGCATGGCGGTTTCAAGTCGCAGTGCGGTTTCGTCGACGAGTTCCATCGCCGGTGCCATGAGTCGCGGATCAGTCGGCGGGGCGACAAAGCCAGCCCGGTTGGTTGCTGCACTGCGCCGCGTCTCGAGCGCGACCAGCCCGATCGTGCGGCTTCCCATGCGCAGCGGTAAGACCGTGTGCCGACCGGCCGCCAGCTGGCCGGGCGTCGCGCCGCCGCTCAATGACTGGGGCGCGTGCGTCGGCGTTGCGCTTCGCCAGGCTTTGCCGAGCGGCGTGTCTTCGGCCAGAGAGGTATCCCAGTCGACGAAACTCGCGCCTTCGAGCGCGAGGGGTACCAGCCGGCCGCCTTCGGCTCTGATGAACACCGCCCCCCGGTCATACGGCAACTGCGCCCGCAAGCCCTGAAGGAGGCCTTGGGCCAGGCTCACCGGGTCGAGGCCGCCGGCAAGTTGGCGACTGACGGTTCGTAACTGGCTGAGCAGTTCGTAGGCCGATTCGTACGAGCGGTTCTGGTCTGACAGCGCCGAGTCGGCGGCGAGCCGACGGATCCACGCGGCCAAGAGGCCGACGGCGAGTCCGAGCAGAACCCACTGGCTGGAGTTGGCAGCGAAGGTGTGCAGCGGCGATCGGTTGTGGCCGATCAGGTGGCCGGTCAGGAGGACGAACGCGGATAACCCAGAGGCAATGACCGCCGGAACCAATCCGAAGAGCAGACCGGCGGCAAAGGCCGGCGCAAGGAGATACGGCAGCAGCCCGCTTCGATCCGCTGGTGGCGCAATGATGGCTACCGCGGCGATGCAGGCTTCAACCGTCGGGAGCAGCCGTCGCACCACGGCGTTGCGAGCGGGTAGGTACGCGATGCCGGCCGCGCCGACAATCACGAGGGCGCCGGCCACAGTGCGGCGTGGGTGCGGGTCGAGTGCAGCGACAACGAGGCAGAAGCCGAGAAGGGTGAGCCGGACCGCGAACACAAGGTTGCGCGGCTCAGTGAGCTTCGCCAACCGGCGCCCGGGCTTCAATTGTTCGGCCTTTCTGCTTGGCGACTAGTGCAAGAGATTGTGATACGCCGAGATCGCTGCCGGTCCCATGACGACGATGAAAAGCGCTGGCAGAATACAAAAAATCAGGGGAAACAGAATCTTGACCGGCACCTTCTGCGCGAGCTCCTCGGCGCGTTGGCTGCGCTTGACTCGCATCTCGCGCGACTGCACCCGCAAGACGTTCGCGATCGGGATGCCGAAGCTGTCGGCTTGAACCATTGCGGTAACGAAGCCGCGAAGTTCGGGCACGTTGGTACGTTCCGCGACGCCGCGCAGTGCTTCGATGCGCGATAGGCCGATCTGCATCTCTTGCAGCACACGGAAGAGTTCGTCGGCCAACGGACCGCGAGTGTTACGCGCCACCTGTGACAGCGCTGAGTCGAACGGCAGGCCGGCCTCGACCGAGATGGTGAGAAGGTCCATCGAGTCGGGGAGATCGTGGCGAATGCGTTCGTTGCGGGTGTAGGCCAGTTGGTACAACACGATGTCGGGAGCTAAGTAGCCGAGCGGTGTGAAGATCACGGTGACCCCTGCGATGACCGCAAGGCCGGCGCCGGCGAGCAATGGAATCGTGATGCCGATCGCCAGCCCGGCCAGGAGCCCGAGAACTTTGAACGCGAGCACCCGCTCGACATCCCACCGCGGCGGACTACCAGCGAGTTCGAGTCGGTGTCGCAGTAATACAGCCTCGTCGCGTGGACTGAATTGCGCGCCGAGGCGACTCAGTCGGTAGACCAGGGGGCCGAATACGCGCTCCGCGAAGGGGCGGTCGAGATCGCGCAATGCGTTCTCGCGACGCGCGCCGATCGCATCGAGCACGGCCAGCGATCGCCCGACCTGTTGGCGTTCTGTCGCCGTCGCCCCAAGCGCAAGCACGATCGCCACGATGCTGCCGAAGATCGCGATGCCGCCGAGTACCAGCAAGAGTTGCTGCACCACGGCTTCAGACCTCGACTTTCACGATGCGGCTCAACCACAAGACGCCTGTCACCATGAGCACGATCATGACCGCGAGCAGCGCGACACCGATGGGGTCGGTGAACAGCGGCTTGATGTACGTAGGCCGCACCAAGATGAGGTAGGTCGCGAAGATCGGCGGTAGACCCCCCAGAATCCAGGCCGACAACCGACCTTCGGCCGACAGGCCTCTGACCTGACGGCGCAATCGCTCGCGTTCGCGAATGGTTGCGGCGACGGTCGTCAAGATCTCGGCCAGGTTGCCGCCGACCTCGCGCTGAATCCGGATCGCCATCACGATCCAGGCGAAGTCTTGGCTGTCCATGCGCGACGAGATGCCCTCGAGCGCGTCTTCGACCGGCATGCCGAGTCGGGTCTCGACCAACGCCCGGTTGAACTCGATCGACACCGGTTGGCGCTCTTCCCGTACAACGGCATCCATCGCCTGCGCCAACGAGTGGCCGACGGTCAAACTGCCGGCGATCAGCTGAAGAGTGTCGGGCAGTTGCTCAAGGAATGCGATCGAGCGGCGACCTTCTTTGATCACGAGGTAACCGATCGGTACGCCGACGCCAATCAACAGCCCGAGCACCGCCGCGACGGCCGAGCCACCGCCGAGCAACCCGAAAAGCACGGCGAGCACGGCGGCCGACGCGACCTGTACGACGATCCACTCGGCCGGCTTGAGCGGCACGCCAGCGCCGTCGAGACGGCGGCCGAGCCGCACATCGAGATCGCGGGATCCGACCAGGCGACCGGCAATCTGGACCGCAGAACGAGCAACCGAACTGTCGCCGAGTGCAGTCGAAAGTGGCTCATTTCGTGAGCTGCGGCCAGTCAACGTATAGAACGACAGTCGGCGACGCACGCGGTTGTCGCGAGCATCGATGACCGAACTGTTCAACGCGAGTGCGGCGAGAAAGCCGGCTACACCTACGAAAATGGCGAGAAGGCCGAGCACCTCGAGCGCACGGTTGGCGCTCGGCCGGTCGTTGCTGGCGTGCGTGGCTGCGGGCTGTGCGGCCCCCGGGTTCGGTGGGCTTGGTGATGCCGAGCTGCCAGCCGCCGGAATGACGACGTTCTGGTTCGTCGACGCCGAAGTCGACGATAGATGTGCGGGTCGCGCGGCCGCCGACCCGATCGGCAGGAGCACGACGAGCAGTAGAGCACTCGAGGCGACGCCGGTCGCGAGCGCGCCGGCCCGCTTCACGGCTTCTTACCCGCGATGCCAAGAAGTGTGCGGTCGAGTGGGATTCCGGCGGCTGCGATTTTGTCAACAAATGCAGGCAATTCGTCGGTGGATTGCAGACTCCCGCGTGGCTTGCCTGAGTCTTCGTATCCAGGGGTGTGGTCGAACACGTAGAGGTCGTGCAACTCGATGCTGTCGCTCGATTCGCCGACCATGCCCGCGACTTCGGTCACGCAGGTGATAAGTCGGCTGCCGTCCTTGAACCGCGCCTGGTGAACGATCACATCGAACGCCCCGGCCATTTGCTCACGGATCGCTCTGACCGGCAGATCCATGCCCGCCATCAGCACCATCGTTTCGATGCGCGCGAGCACATCGCGGGGTGAATTTGCGTGCACCGTGCAAATCGAGCCGTCGTGCCCGGTGTTCATCGCCTGCAGCATGTCGAGTGCGGCCGCGTCGCGCACCTCACCGACCACGATGCGATCGGGCCGCATGCGCAAGGCGTTGCGCACGAGATCGCGGATGCGAATCTCGCCGCGGCCCTCGATGTTGGGTGGTCGGGCCTCGAGGCGCAACACGTGTTCTTGGTGCAACTGCAGCTCAGCTGCGTCTTCGACGGTGATGATGCGTTCGTCGGCCGGGATGAATGACGACAACACATTTAGGGTGGTGGTCTTGCCGGCACCGGTACCGCCCGATACCAACACGTTGAGCCGACCCTTGACGCAGCCGCGCAAGAACTCGGCCAGCCCCGGTGTCATGGTGCCGAACCCCACGAGGTCGTCTACCTCGTACGGGTCGGTCGCGAATTTGCGAATCGTCAGCAACGAGCCGTCGACCGCGATCGGCGGCACGACCGCATTGATACGGCTGCCGTCGGCGAGGCGCGCGTCGACCATCGGGCTTGACTCGTCGACCCGCCGGCCGACCTGGGCCACGATCTTGTCGATGGTGCGCCGCAAATGCGCTTCATCGACGAACGAGGCGGCGACCGCGTGCAGTCGACCGCCGCGTTCGACGTACAACTGATCAGGGCCGTTCACCATGATCTCGGTGACTTCGGAGTCGCGGAGGAAGGGTTCGAGTGGTCCGTAGCCGAGGATGTCGTCGGCGATCTCTTGCGCGATACGGGTGCGGTCAGCCACCGATAGTGGCGTCTCTTCTTGCGCAAGCACGCCCTGCAGCGTGTGCCTGACCTTCTGCTCAAGGTCGGCTTGGGTGAACTTCGTGTCGTACAACTGCGGGCCGAGGTTCTCGAGCAGGGTGGCGTGCACCGTGCGCTTCAAATGCCCGAACGGGTCGTTGATGCGCCGCCCGATCGGCGCATGCGACTCGAGCGTCGGCAGCGTTGAGTCAGCGTCGGCTTCGCGTGAACGCCGCGCCTGCGCCAGCCGATCGGCGAGGCTCATGTCGCCGGCACCCGCGGCGCGTGTTGTGCGTTCATACGGTCTTGGACTTTCGCCGCAGCAAGCCGCGACGGTCGTCGCGCATGTTCAGCGGGATCGGCTCAGCCATCGCCCGTGCGAGTGGCAACACGTGCTCCTCGCCAAATTGACGGATAGCCGCACTCACCGGATGCCCCGGATCGTCGAGCATGATCGGCACGCCCCGATTGATCGAAGCGGGCACGGCACGGGACGACGGGATGTGCAGCGCGATCGGTACCCGCAACGTCTTCTCGACTTCTGACAGAGCGAGGCCAACCTTGGAGTCGGCTCTGTTCAGCACCACTCGCAATCGCTCTCTCGGGTAGTTCAGCAGGTCGAGCGTCTCGAGCGTGAGCTTCAAGTTCTTCAATGCGGGAATGTCGAGCGTGGCCAGCAACGCGATGAGATCGGATTGGTCGAACGCAGCGAGCACGTGGTCGGTGAAAGCGGGCGGGGTGTCGACCACAACGAAGGCGAACTGCTCGCGCAGCAACTGCAGGATCGTGGTGATGGCCGACGCGGGAACGGTCTCGGCCGACCCCGGTTCGACCGGCGCGACGAGTGCCGACAGGCCAGCCGAATGCGGCGTGAGCAATGCCAGCACGGCCGGCAGGTCGAGGGTTTCGAGCAGCGGCACGGCGTCGGCGAGAGTGTGGGCGGGGAACAACTGCAGCACGATGGCGACGTCACCGAAGTTGAGGTCGAGGTCGACCAGGCATACCTCGCGCCGACCGTTGTCGGCCAAGGATGCGGCCAGATTGCTCGCCAGCGTCGTCTTTCCGCAGCCCCCTTTCGCCGAGAAGACGGTGACGACCACACCTCGTCGGCCGTCGCCGTCGCCGTCGCCGTGCGTGCGTTGCCGCATCGCGGCCGCAACGTCGCGCACCCGACGCACCGAGTCGTTGACGCCGGCGAGGTTGCGTTCTTCAACGACTTCGCGCACGCCACTTCGCAATGCGTCAACCAGCAACGGTGTGTCGATGCGCCGCCGAACAAGGACGACGCCAAGACTCGGGCGCGATATCCGCATGCCGTCACTGAGAGCGAACGCAGCGTCTTGGTCGACCGAAGGCCCGAGCACGACCGCATCTTCACCAGGATGTTTGTCGAGGTGTCGCCGCAGGTCGTCGAGCGTCTTGAGCACGGCGACGCCCGGGCCCAAGGCAGAGCGCAATGTCTCTGCCCGGGTCGGGTCGGCCTCGACGATGACGCTCATATTCGCCCGCTCACGAGCTCAGGATGTTCGCCGCGGTTGTCGGCGGCTCGCTCGGCGTACTTGAATTCGGCGTCAGCAACGCGAGGTAGAGCGACCCGGTGCTTTGCGCGAAGATCAGTTTCTGCGCCTGCGCCGCGGTGACACCAAAGGTGACGACGTCGGATTGCTGGCCGGTCGCAGTCGCTTGGCCCGACGACGGAACCAGCGTGCGACTGCCGACCGCGATGACCTTGACCTGATTGAGGATGAGCCTGGTCGTGCCCGTGGAGGTGAGGTATACCGCTACCTCGGAGCCCGGCACGATGAATCCGTTGACCCGGGCGGGGCCGGGCAGCGAGAGGCTGATGGCGATCGTGCCCGCCGTCGGGATCGTCAGCGCGCCCGAGTCGCCTTCCTTGCCGAACTTCGTGCTCAAGATCTGTTCGCCTTGGAAAATAGGCGAGAGGGCGACCAGGTCGGCGACCTTGGAGATCGACGCGAGCGCGTTCGGCGCGATTGCTGCCTCGGGCAGTTGGGTGAGCACGATGTCGCCACTGGCGAACGCCGCGGCCCCGGTCGTGCCAGCGGGGATGATCTTCTTGGCGACGAGGACCTGCCGGGGCGCTTCGCGGGCAGAGACGCGCTGATTGACGTTGTGCACGTACAGCAGGACGAGCCCGGCGCCGACGGCGGCGATCAAAATGGCGGCGACGAGCAGGACAGTGCGGCGTCCCATTCGGCGTCACCACTCCTTCTCGCTCGGCCGCGCGCTCACGGCCGTCGTCCGCGCATGATCGCACCTTCGCCCGCGGCGGGGCGGCCGTGGCGCGAAGGACACGATGACTCTTGCAGGTAAAGCGTACGGATGCGACAAACCGGGGTCACGTCGCCGTCCGGAGCTAGCCGTTCGAAACGGCCGAAACGACCCTCGATCGGACGGCGGGGTCATCCCACCGTCGGAGGCTGCGGGCGATCGAGACACCGCCCAACGTGGCCAGCGCGCTCGCGAGCAGCACGCAGGCACCTGTCGCGTTTTCGTGCGCGGTCAGTGAGAAGAGCAGGCCGACAAGGGTGGTGATGGTGGCCAGCCGTACCGAGTAGACGGCCATGGTGGCCGGCGGCGCGGGCGTGTCCCGATGCCCGCGCAGGTCGGCTCGGTTCGGCCGCTGCAACGACAGCCGAAGGCAGGTCGCGAGCACGAGTGCGGTGCACGAAACCAGGCAGCCGGCCATCGCGGCCAGGTCGGCGAGCCTTGGTGACCCCGACGCCCGCAGACTGCCGGCGCACGCGGCCACGAGGCAGCTGCCGCCGATCGTCTCGGCCAACACGATGGTCTTCGCGGTGATGGCAAGCCGCGGCGAGTGCGGCAGCGACGCCAGCCACAGCGCACCGCTGGCGTCGAGACAAAACATGTTCACCCCGTAGAGCAGCCCGGCACCGGCCGCGACCAGAGCGGGAATCAAGACCATCGAATCCCAATGGAGCGCTGCTCCGGCCGCGACGAGACCGGGCAGCAGAGTGAGGACGACGAGGCCGCGCCGAAGCGGCGCGGCCCGCCAAACGCTCGTTCGGTCGAGGCGGATCAACGCGAGCAGGGCGGTTCGGGCGGCCGGACGGCGCCGCTCCGCGCGCGCCTCGCGGAAGCGTGACCGTCCGCCTGGGCGCCGCAACGCCCACGCGCAGGCTCGTTGCCCGCACCAGAGCCAGCCGAGCAGGAGTGCGCACAGCGCCACCGTGCCCAACGCCCACGCGGCGTACCGGTGGTCAGCGCCGGCCATGACCGTGGCGACCACCGGTCGCGTCGGCGCGTGGTTGAGCACCGCGTAGCCGAGGTGGGCGCGCACGACGCCAACCGTCGCCAGCGCCAGCGCTCCCATCGCGACCCAGACGGCCCTCCGGCCCGACTCCGATTGCCGGACGCCGATCAGCAGCCAGGCCACCAGCTGCCCGGCCGTCGTGACCATCGCCACGTAGACCAACGTCGTCACCAAGGCGAGCCCGAGCCCAGGATGGGCGCCGGTCACGAACGAGGTGGTCCCGAACAGCACCACGAACTGGCTCATCCACGCCAGATTGAGCGGTGCGACCAAGAGCGACTCGAAGAACGACGTGCTTGGTCGGATCGGAAACGCAACCAGCTGCTCGGTTGGGAAGAGCTCGTTGCCGCCCCCGGCGGCCAGCGGCGCTACCAGCGACAAGACGGCGAATCCCAGGAACGCGGTCGGTGCCAAGACCGTGCCGTCGAAGGAGCTGCTGTGGGGGAGCAGCTGGCCGGCGATCACCGCGCCGCACAACAATCCCGGAATCAACGCGGCGATGCACAAGAGCCCGACCCGCACTCGCTCGACCCTGACCATCTGCCAGCGGAGCCGAACCAGCGCCGGCAATTGCGCGCTTGTCATGACAGCAGGGCCCGATAGCGACGCTCGCCCGACTCGCCGCGCAGCTCCTCCGATGGCCCGGCCGCGACGATGCGGCCACCCCGCAACACCACCACCTCGCCGCAGGCTGCCGCAGCCAACGACAGGAGGTGCGTCGAGACCACGACAGCAGCACCGGCGTCCACCGCTTGTGCAACGGCGTCGAGGGTGGCTTCGACGCCGAGCGGATCCACGCCGTCGAAGGGCTCGTCGAGCAGCAGCACCTCCGGCTGGTGGAAGACAGCGAGAACCACCGACAGTCGACGACCCATGCCGTGCGAGAAGCCAGCGGTGGTGCGGTCGGCCGCGCCGAGCAGATCGAAGCTCTTGAGCAGGTCGTGCGCGCGGCGTTCCCATCCCGAGTCCAGCTCGCGCAACTTGGCGGCCAGCGCAAGGTGCTCCCACGGGGTGGCTCGCGGGATCAGCCCGCCGACGTCCGGGCAGTAGCCGACCCGCGCTTTGGCAGCGGCCGGGTTGTGGCGGACGTCGACGCCGGCGACGTGCACCTCTCCGTCGGTCGGTGGCAGCACCCCGGCCAAGACCCGCAGCGTCGTCGACTTACCGGCTCCGTTGCGGCCGACCAAGGCCACCGATGAACCAGCCCGGACGCACAGGTCGAGCGAGTGCACCGCAACGACCGGGCCGAACGCGACCTTGAGGCCCACCGTCTCGATGCGCGAGGGCATCAGCACGAGCGCCGACCTCCGAACCCGGCGCGGGGGAACGCCAGACCTTCAGCGTGCCACTCCTGATGCCGGTCGCGTGGCGAGATAGAGACTCTCGATCTCATTGGCGAACTCGCGCAGCACGACGTCGCGGCGCAATTTCAGGGTCGGAGTGAGATACCCGTCGGCCTCGGTGAACTCGCGATCAAGGATCCGGAAGCGGCGAATCGACTCGGCCCGGGAGAAAGCGGTGTTCGCGTCGTCGACGGCTCGCTGGATTTCGGCGACGAGATCGGCGTCGTCGCGCAACTCGCTGATGCCGAGTACCGCGCTCTTGCCGGTCTTGGCTTTCCACGTGGTCAGCGCATCGGCATCGATCGTGATGAGGCAGGCGATGTAGGGCCGCCGGTCGCCGACCACGATCGACTGCGACACCAACGGATTCGCGCGCAGCCGGTCCTCCAACTGCGCCGGTGACACATTCTTGCCGCCTGCGGTCACCAGGATTTCTTTCTTGCGCCCGGTCACGCTGATGAAGCCCTCGTCGTCGATTTCGCCGAGATCGCCGGTGCCGAGGAATCCGTCGGCATCGCGAGTGGCGGCGGTTGCGTCGGCCTGGCTCCAGTAGCCCGAGAACACGTGGTCGCCGCGCACCAGCAGTTCACCGTCGTCGCCGACCCGCACGGTGGTGCCGGCCAACGGCTGGCCAACAGTGCCGATCTTCACCGCGACTGGCCGATTGACCGAAGCAGCGGCGGTTGTCTCCGTCAGCCCCCATCCCTCGACCACCGGGATGCCGGCACCGCGGAAGAAGTGTCCTAGGCGGGCGCCGAGTGGCGCGCCTCCGGAGATCACCCATTCGACCTTGCCGCCGAGCGCGCCGCGAAGCTTGCGGAAAACGAGCACGTCGAACAGCGCGCGCTTGAGGCGCAGCATGAGCGGGACGCCGCCCTTTCCCTTGCGCTCACTGGCTTTTATGGCGGTTGCTGTCGCCGCCGCGAAGAGCTTGGCATGCCCACCGTCGCTCGCTTGCTGTTGGGCGATGGCGTACAACTTTTCAAACACCTGTGGGACGGCGAGTAGCAAGGTCGGCTTGAATACGACGAGATCGTCGTGCAGCGACCGCGTGTCGGGACAATGCCCAATCGGGGCGGCCGCAAGCACGAGAGCCACCTGGATCTCGCGCGCGAACACGTGTGCCAGCGGCAGGAAGAGCAGTGCGGTGGTATTGCCGACGAACAGTTCAGGCAAGCTCGCGACCGCGCTCGCCGAGGCGAACAGCAGATTGCGATGGGTGAGCACGCACCCCTTTGGTCGGCCTGTAGTTCCCGACGTGTAGACGATCGATGCGGTCGACGCAGCGTTCACCTGTTGGCGTGCTGAGGCGAGTGTCGTTGCATCGGCGCTGTCGCCCGCACCGGCGAGCTCGTCGAGGCCACCTGCTTCGATCACCCACACGCTGGCGAGCTGCGGCAGTTCGTTGCGGATCGCCGCGACGGCGGCGGCATGGTCTGCGGTTTCGACCACTACTCCGACCGCTTCAGAATCTCCGAGAATCCAGCGGATCTGATCGGGCGCCGACGTCTCGTAGATGGGCACGGTCACGAGTCCGGCGTGCCACAGCGCGTAGTCGGTGAGGGTCCATTCGTACCGCGTGCGCGACAAGAGGCCGATGCGCTGGCCAGGCGTGAGTCCGGCGGCCAGGAAGCCTGCCGCCAGCCGTTCGACCTGAGCTAGAAACTCCGCGGCCGTGATCGGCGTCCATTCGTCGTGTGGTGTTGACGTGGCGGTTGACGGACGCCGGCGAAACAGCACGGCCGTCGGTTTCGCGGCAGCGTGTTGGCTCAGCACGTCGGTGAGGGTCGCCTCGTCGGCGATGGTCACCAGCGCGGGTGAGGTGAACTCGCGCACCTGAACCTCCGCACGCTGCCGAACCCGGTCGCGGCCGCGCCGGTCTCGCTCGATCTCGGTTCGCAACTCGAGCGTCGCGACGGACGCTATCCGCAGAAGGGCCACCTGTGCCATGCCCCTCACGCCAACCGTTTCGAGACGGTCGGGGCGTTCTGGGGGTCAAGGTAGGCCCCTGCCCTGCCGACGACATCGTCGTGAGCGAGGAAACGGACACCCGCTGCCCTAAGTGCGGCGCCCACGTGCGCAGCGACGCGCCGTGGTGCACGCTGTGCTACGCCGATCTGCGCCCGGCTCCGGCCCCAGTTCCTGTCGCCGTGGCGTCGATGCCCGCGTCGGCCGAACAACCGGCACCAGTCGCATTCGATCCGCTGACCGCACCGCTCGCTCTGCTTGAGGAGGGCGGCGACGGTCACCAGCCGGCGGCGGCCGAGAAGGTCACCGGCTGGCCGTGTCCCCGCTGCGAGACCGTCGTCGCGTTCGACGACTCTGTCTGCCCGGCCTGCGGTACTGCGTTCTTGGACGGCGCGTCGGGCGAGCCCGATCTCGTCCAGCGGATCGGTGGCCGGGGGGTGCCGACCAGCACGCAAGTCATGATCATCGCCGCGGGTTCGGTCGGCCTGATCGTCCTGATTACCGCCCTACTGTTCATCGCCGGCGCCATCTTCTGATCGACCTGTGCCGACCGCGGCGATCGCCGCCGGCGGCGCTAACGTGTGCGCGGTGACCGACCAGACGCGCTCGAGTATTGCCATCGACGCCCCGCCCTCGTCGGTCATGCGCGTCATCGCCGACTTCGACAACTACCCGGCGTGGGTGTCGTTTCTCAAGCACGTCGAGGTGCTCGAAACTGACGCGACCGGTCGCGGCATCAAGGTGCGGTTCGTGCTCGACGCCGGTGTGGTGGCCGACGACTATGAGCTCGCTTACACCTGGTCGGACGACGGGGTGAGCTGGCAGTTGACACGTGGCACGTCGATCAAGGCGATGGATGGCAGCTATCACTTGGTCGCGACCGAGACCGGAACCGACGTCGGCTACGCCCTGTCGATCGTCGTCGATATTCCGCTGTTAGGCGTTTTCAAGCGCAAAGCCGAGCAGGTGCTCATTGACACCGCATTGCGCGCATTGAAGGCGCGCGTGGAAGCATAACGGCCATGTCTTTGACAATCGGCGTCGATATCGGCGGCACCAAGGTGCTCGCAGGTGTGGTCGATGAGTCCGGCCAGATTCTCGAACAGGACAGGCGAGACACCCCCAAGACTGATCCGCAGGCCATCGCCGACGTGATTGCGGCAGCGGTTGCCGCGCTGCGCGCGAACCATCAGATCGAGGCGGTCGGCATCGGGGCGGCGGGCTGGATCGATGCCGACCGGGCGAACGTGATGTTTGCGCCCAACCTGGTGTGGCGCAATGAGCCGCTCAAACTCCGGGTGTCCAAGCTGATCGATCTGCCGATCGTGGTCGAGAACGACGCCAACTGTCATGCGTGGGCCGAAACCCGATTCGGCGCCGCCCGCGGCGAGCGAACCGTTCTCGCCGTCACGCTGGGCACCGGCATCGGCTGCGGCATCGTGATCGAGGGTGCGCTTTTCCGCGGTGGCTTCGGTGTTGCCGGCGAGCCGGGCCACATGCGGGTGGTGCCTGACGGCCGACTGTGCGGCTGCGGCAATCGCGGTTGCTGGGAGCAGTACGCGAGCGGAAACGCGTTGGCTCGCGAAGCGCGCGATGTGGCGCAGCTGGCTCCCCTTTCGCTGCCGCACCTGATGGCATCTGTTGGCGGCGACATCGACGCAATCACCGGGCCGTTGGTCACCGACGCCGCGCGGGCGGGCGATGAAGGCGCGCTCAAGTGTTTCGAAACGGTGGGGCGCTGGGTCGGGCAGGGGCTGGCCGACCTCGCGACGATCCTCGACCCGGCCTGTTTCGTCATCGGTGGTGGTGCCGCTGACGCCGGTCCGCTGATCCTCGACCCCGCGCGAGCGGCGTTCAAGGCGGCGCTCAGCGGTGGTGCGTTTCGCCCGCACGCGCCGATTCTTGTGGCCGAACTCGGCAACGCCGCTGGCCTGGTCGGCGCGGCCGACCTCGCCCGGTTTCACTAGCACGGCCGCCGACGGCCGGGTGATCGCTACCCTGGCTTGATGCGGCCATTCCGTCGACGAACGCATGGGCTTCGGGGTCGTCTCGACGACGGCGCCGCGGCTGTTGAGTTCGCGCTGGTACTGCCGATCCTGGTGCTGATTCTGTTCGGGATCATCGACTACGGCTTGTTCTTCAGCAACAGCATCAGCGCCCAGTCGGGCGTGCAAACCGCCGCCCGCCAAGCCGTCGTCGGCAACCTCGACGCAACGTGTCCCAAGCCGGGAGATGCCGACTCGTCGACGACCACCGAGGTCGGCGAGCTCATGTGTATGGTCAAGAAGCAAACGGGCGCTATCACCGGCACCGACTACGTCAAGGTCGATTTTCCTCCCGACCCCGGCGATCTAGTCCACCCCAATGGCGGCTGGTACGTAGACCACCAGCTGATCGTGTGCGAAGTCATCGCCGTCCAGGGTCTGACCGGCTACGTCCCATTGCCGCGACACAACGGCGAGGTTGCGATTCGCTCGCGCATCGTGACGCAGATCGAGACGGTCACTACTCCGAAGGATGACCCGGGTGGCGAGGAGGACACGCCGCCTGGCGGCTGGGGCTGGTGCGCGTGACCGTGCGGACCGCCGACGACGGCGCCATCGCCATTCTCGTCGCGCTCTTGTCAGTGGTGTTATTCGGGTTCGGTGCGTTGGTGGTCGACATCGGCGATGCGCAAACCGTTCGGTCGCAATCGCAAAATGCGGTGGACGCCGCCGCGCTGGCGGGCGTGCGGGTATTGGCTGCGGCAGGTACGCCGACTCCGGTAGGCACGGACGCTGCTGTGGCCGCTGCGGTGAAGACCTACGTCAGCGCCAACATCGGCGATGCGGATTGGGCGGACTGCACGGATCCGACGCCACTCGCGGTGCCGGCCGACGGCAGTGACAGCTGTATCTCCATGTCCGCGCCCATCCCCGGTGTGCCGTCGTATCAGGTGCGAGTGAAGTTGCCCGCACGCCATGTGCCGGCGACGCTTGGCGGCATTTTCGGGGTGAGCTCGATTTCGATCTCGCCCGTCGCGCAGGCGTTGTCGGGCCAGCCGCCTCCGCCCGAATGCGGACCATGCGAACCCGCCCTCGATGAAACCACCGGTCAGCCGACAGCACAGCCCCCGCCGACGGGATTGCCAGCGGCGATCCGAGCAATGCTCCCCGATCCCACGCTGCCGGCAAACGACCCAGACGCCGTTCCCCCGGGTGTCCTCGACAATGGATGTCCAGGTCCCGGTATCTACGAGGGACCTGCGAACGATGTCATCGTGCCGGCGGGCACTTGCGTCCTCAACCCCGGCCTCTATGTGTTCGACAGTGCGAACCTCGACGTCTCGGTTGGCGCGAGCATCTCAAGCTTTTTATCCGATGGAGCCAGCGGCAACCCACCACTCCATACGGGCGTGACCTTGGTCTTCTACGGCACGGGGACTCTTACGGTTGAGGGTCACATCGGCACCATTAATCTTCTGGACAACAGCAAACGGGACCCGCTCGTCGCGAGTACCCCCGACGTCGTTTGGCAGAAGGGGCAACCGATTCCGGGCGTTGCGATCGTGCTGGATCAGTGCGATCAGTGCGGTCAGCCGGATAGAACGTTCTGGCTCGGAGATGACTTCCA
>Ga0066789_10000346_pt1 | contig 17884 bp, 13 predicted proteins | sample OrgsoiDNA2013049_FD_70960 | JGI IMG/M metagenome (GOLD analysis project Ga0066789, IMG submission 70960) | Permafrost soil microbial communities from the Arctic, to analyse light accelerated degradation of dissolved organic matter (DOM) -... | ecosystem: Environmental > Terrestrial > Soil >...
ACCCAAAGCCCTTCAAGTGGACCGCCAGCGCCAAATCCATCCTTGTAAAGCACCGCCGCGCCAAAAAAGCGCTCGCCATCGCAAAAGCGGGATGCAAATGAATGAGTCAGAACACTAGCCGATCATCACGCCAGAGCCTTCGTCATGGCCGGGCTTCGTCCCGGCCATCCACGTCTTTCTCGCTTCTTGCTTAAGCAAAGGCAGGACGTGGATGCCCGGCATCGCAGACAAGTCTATAGCCAGCCCAGCGGAGCTTGGTAATTTCCGATTCAATTTTCAAATAGCCTCTCCACGTCATTGCGAGGAGCTCTTGCGACGAAGCAATCCATCTTGCCGCGCAAAGAATGGATTGCTTCGTCGCTACGCTCCTCGCAATGACGTGGTTGGTTCCGCATACAATCGCGCCCTCGCGACGCGATGCGCCCGAGTCATATATTTATCTTCCACTCCATGGAGGGCGTGGGGAATGCCGGGTGCCCGCTGCACCCGCAGCCTCGTCTGCGCTTTGCATTGGTAGAAATGCACACGAGTAACAACGAGTACACCGGAAACGCCCGACATTCCCGCACGCAATGGTTTTACGGCTTACTTCGTGCTCTCCTCGGTGACCGGGCTCTTTTGCCACCGTCGTCAGCGGATCAACGCATGCCCGCGCCCGGTAGGGCCGGCATGCCACCGCGAACTTGACGCCAGCGTCCGGGCGTCAGGACCACACGACTTCGCCGTCCATGAATTCGCTCTATTCCTGTTTCTACCAAATGGGGAAGCGAAATATTTTTGCAAATGGGACTCGACACCCCTGTCGACAAACTGCCCGACGGGCAAATCACTGGACTGCGGCGAGAGCACATATCGCTCTCGTGTCCCGGACGCGGTGCAGCGCACTTCGCGCTGCTCCGCAGTGCCGGGACCCACATCGACGCTCGCACGATGGACCCGATCAGCAGCGCACCGCTGCGCGCTGCGCAGCATCCGGGGAACGGCCTTCGTCGTCGTTGCGAGGAGCGAAGCGACGAAGCAATCCCGCGGCGTCGGGCGAGCTAGCCCAACGGGTCCGCGCAGACGCGGCCCGACGCAACCCCGCCTCTCTCCGGTCAAGGTCGCGGTTGCGCCGAGGCAACCGGGCCGCGCAACTGTGTCGCCACCGTCAGCTGCCCGATCTTCTTTCCCATGTCTTTCCCAACCTCGGTCGAGAAGCGATAGTGGAAACCTGCGTAGATGCGCGCGTTTGAAACTTCATCGCTGTAGTCCTGCAGCCGCGTCCATTTGCGCGTGACTCCAGGCGCGGTCGGGCTCGTCAGCGAAATGTCACCCTCGTCGCCGGCGACCGTCTGAAGAACGGTGGCAATCGCGGCGGCGACAATACAGTGCGCGCATGGATATTCAGGATGCATCGGTGTCACGCCCAGCGGTCCCCACGATTCCTCTCGCGGCGTTGCCGGATTGGACGTGATATCGGCATTGCGGACCGCCGTCACCGGCCGCCACAGATTGTAGGTATATTTGGCATCGAACACCGCGATAAAGGCATCGATGCTCGCCATCGAACTGAGGGCGACCAGACGCGCGCAGTCGACGACGTCCATATTCCGGGCCATCGCGACTTGTTTGACGATCGGATTATAGGTCCGCGGGCCGGTCTGAAACCAGAAGCGACCGATATTGGTTTGTTCAGCCGTGCGCTTGCTACTGTTGCGGCTTCCGATCTCGCGGATCTCGTTCAAATCCCTGGTCCACGTCTCCGAAGAAAGCGCCGGAGGCGGCCCCGGACGGAATTGCGAGCCCGTGCTCATCACCCAGGGCGTTAGCGCTGGGCTGGTGGACTCGATGGGTATGACGGTCGGCACATAGGCGCCAGGCGTCGTATACGGGCGGTAGTTTTCCGTCTTGTCACTGGAATCGTTGGCCCGCAGCGCGATGATTCCGGCCGCGGCTTTTTTGCCAAGCTCGATCCCCTTCGACTTTGCGTCAGTTTCGGCGATGCCCGAAAGCGACGCCGCAAGTGTCGCATCGAGGTCGATCTTCCGGTCGGGGTAAAGCGCCAGCAGGATCTCATATGCAGCAGAAGCCGCCGCCGCTTCCTTGGATGTGGCGTGTTCTGCCGTCAGGTTGAGCTTGTAGGGGGCGTAGCGTCGATCGATCGCGTTGACCGCCTCGAACATCGCAACATGGAGCATGGCCTGGCCGCGTCCATTCGGCACATTGGAAAGCTGCTTTTCGATGCCGATGGCATCCGCCTTGGCATTCCAGTCGACGATCACATCGCAGCGCGCGGCGCTCGACAGCAACGCCACCGCGAATACACTCGCAAGGAATATCGCACGGTTGATCCCTAACGCCGGCTTCATGGGCAAGCTCCTTCACGGTCCAGCAGGCACGATCTCTGGGGTTGGTCGACCGGTCTCGCAAATACGGGCCGGCCCGTCGTGAAGGTCTGATGAAATTCTGGTGAAATGGTCTAGGGTGCTGGCGCACCAGCAGATCAGGCAGCCACTTTGTCGCACCTCGTTGAAACCAGGAGCTATCGTTTCGGTCGGTTTCTGGTCGACGGCCGATCCGCCTGTTTGCGCCGCGATGGCATCGTTTTGCCGTTGCGGCCAAAGTCCTTCGATGTGCTGGTGTACCTGGTACAGAATCCGGGCCGGCTCGTTCCAAAGGGAGAATTGATCGACAACGTCTGGCAGGACGTCATGGTCACCGAGAATTCACTCGTCCAGTGCATCAAGGAAATCCGCCAAGCGCTCAACGACAACGCCCATGGAGAAATCGAGACCGTCTCCAAGCGCGGTTATCTCTTTGCGTCGCCGGTGGTTGTAATCGATAGCGATACGGCGAACCTCGGCCTGTCAGCTTTGACGACAGCGGCCGGCAACGACGGCGCGCTGCCGTTGCCCGACCGTCCCTCGATCGCCGTATTGCCTTTCGCCAATATGAGCGGCGATTCCGACCAGGAGTATTTTGCCGATGGCATTTCCGAGGATTTGATCACCGGGCTTTCGCGCATTCGCTGGCTGTTCGTCATCGCCCGCAACTCGGCATTCGTCTACAAGCACCGTGCGGTCGATGTGAAACAGGTTTCGCGGGAACTGGGCGTCCGCTACGTGCTGGAAGGCAGCGTACGCCGGGTCGGCACGCGGATCCGCGTCAGCGCGCAATTGATCGACGCTGTGACCGGCGGTCATCATTGGGCGGAGCGCTACGACCGCGAGTTGGGCCATATTTTTGCTGTGCAGGACGAAATCACCTGCAGCGTCGTCGCAGCCCTCGAGCCTCGCCTGCTCGCGGCAGAGGGCGTTCGCACCCTTGCGCGATCCGCCGATCTTGGAGCCTGGGAACTGGTCGCTCGCGCGCAAACGCATGTCTGGCGTCTGACGCGCCCGGATTACGAGACCGCGATCGGCGCTCTCACGGGGCCGTCGAGAGCCATCCGGATTACGCGCCTGCTCGAAGCCTGTTGGCGTTTTACCTTTTGTTTGTCGCTCACATGGGCTGGGTCAATCGCGATCACGGCTTGCTCGTCGGTCGCCAGCACGCCATTCGCGCGGCGGCCATCGATGATTGCGATTCCTGGGGACAGATCGCGCTCGGCTATCTGGCCATGATGGAAAAGCGCACCGAGGAGTCGATCGCGGCTTTTCGCCGGGCCGTCAAACTCAATCCGAGTTCTGCGGCGGCCCACGGCAATCTCGGCCACGGCCTGGCGTTTGCCGGACGGGATCGCGAGGCGATTGAGCATGCCGAAGAAGCCATTCGGCTCAGTCCGCTGGACCCGGAGATGGCGCTGTTCCTCGGAGCCATCGCGGTCGCTCACTACACTCCGGTCGATATGCGGAAGCCGTCAAATGCTCCTCGGAAATCCTGCGGTTGCGCCCAGGTTTTCAAGACGCGCAACGAATGCGCTGTGCAAGCCTCGCTCAAATCGGGCGCGTCGACGAGGCACGGACGTTTCTCGCGACCGTTCGGCTCGAACAACCGCAGTTATCGATCGACTGGACCAGAGCCAGCGTGCCCTATCAGACTCCTGAACTGATGGAGCGGTTCCTTGACGGCATGCGAAAAGCAGGATTGACCGGGGATTGAAGGCGAAGCTGGTCACACGAGTTGTACAACGTTGAGCGCGGGTGGGTTAGCCCAACGGGTTCGCGCAACGCGCGGCCCGATGACAGGCTCCGCCGCATAGCCCGCCTCGCTTCGTTTTACGGCGGATTTCCCAATTTGTCATTCCGGGATGCGCTACTTAGCGCAGGCCCGGAATCCATACTCCCCGTCGTGGTTATGGATTCCGGGCTCGCGCTTCGCGCGCCCCGGAATGACGGCGCAGAAATTGCACTTGCATCATTTCAAAAGTGACTCGGTTCTAAATGACAACCGTCCGCTTCGGCTCCACGATCTCGAACATGCGTGGGAATTCATCCATCAGCGCCATCAACTCGCCGAGCCGCATCGCATCGCCGCTAACCTTGATTTTGCCGCTGGCGACGGCTTCGGGGAACGTCGTCTGCTTCGCGATGACTTCATCGAGCATTCCGCGAGCCAAAGTGAAGCCGGCATCCGCCGCAGCTGCCTGCGCATTCGCGATATAAGTCAGCGCGCAGTTCTCGAGCGTAAGCACAAACGTCTCGCCGGTATCGGTAAACATCCAGTTGAGCACGATGTGCTTGCCTTCGGCCTTGGGGCCGTTGAGCCGGACGCCGAGCACGTCCCACAATTGCTCGGTGCGCAGGGCGGCCAGCGTTTCGCGCGGCATCGCTGGCCGGGGCGGCGCCTTCGGCACGCCCTGCCGCAACTCCTGCGCTCCGAACAGATAGGCGTTGCGCCAGGTGGCGCTCTCGGCGGCATAGCCGAGCTGTTCGAAAGTATCGGCCAGCAGCGCGCGGGCGGATTGATTGTCGGGATCGGCGAACACCAGATGGCTTAACGCTTGCGCCACGAAGCGGAATTCGCCCTTGGCGAAATCCTTCGATCCGCGCGCCAGGATCGCTTCCGCGCCGCCCATATATTCGACGTATTTCTTGCCGGACTCCACCGGCGGCAGCGGATCGAGATTGACGGGGTTGGCGTCGTACCAGCCGAGATATTTCTGGTAGATCGCTTTTACGTTATGCCGGATATGGCCGTAATAGCCGCGGGCGTGCCAGGCGCCATCGAGGCTCGCCGGCAGTTTTATGGTCTCGGCGATCTCGGTGGCCGTCAGCCCGTGATTCATCAGGCGGATGGTCTGGTCATGCGCGAATTTATAGAGATCGCGCTGCTGGCGGATCATGGTGTCGATGCGCTCAACGCCCCACACCGGCCAGTGATGCTGGCCGCACATCGCATCCGCCTTGCCGCCCCACATCTGCAAGGCCTCGCCGAGATATTTCGACCAGGCCAGTGCGTCGCGCACGTCGGCTCCGCGGAACGGCAGCAGATTGTGGAAATTATGCGTGCAGTTTTCGGCAAGGTTCAACAGCTTGTAGCGCGGAACGAAAAAGTGCATTTCCGCCGGCGCTTCGCTGTTCGGCGCCATCTGGAATTCGAATTCGAGCCCGTCGATGCTGCGCTGGTCGCCAGTCGCCATGATGAGGTCTGAGGGGCGCAACAGCGCCACCGAACCCGCCGCCATCGACTTGCCAAGTCCGCAATCGACCTGCCCGCGCGAACCCTTCGCCAGGAACGGCCCGAATTGGTATTGCGCGCGCCGCAGCATCGCAGGACCGGCGATGATGTTTTCCGAAACCGCATGCTCCATGAAAAGATTGGGCGCGATAACAGGGATTTTGCCGTTCGCCAGCGCCGCGTCATCGAGCACGCCGCGCGCGCCGCCCCAATGATCGGTGTGGGTGTGGGTAAAGATGACAGCGGCGACGGGGCGTTTTCCGCGGTGCTGGAAATAGAGCTGCATCGCGGCGCTCGCGCCTTCGATCGAAGTCAGCGTATCCACCACGATCACGCCGCGCTCGCCCTCGATCAGCGTCATGTTGGCGATGTCGAGCCCACGCACCTGGTAGACGCCGGGGACGACTTCGAAGAGTCCGTGGTTCATGTTGAGACGCGACTGCCGCCACAGGCTCGGGTCAACCGTCGGCGGCGCTTTTTCTTCGGAAAGAAAGCCGTAAGCCTCGAGACTCCAGACCACCCTGCCCTGCGCGGACGTGATCCGCGCATTTTCCAGCGTGCCGAGAAAGCCGCGCGACGCCTCCTCGAAATCGCGCGTATCCGCAAACGGCAGCGCCTTCAACGTCGCGGCATGCTGCGCGACCACCGATGCCGAGGCGTCCTTGGGTACTTCGCTAGCGCCTGCTTGGGTCATTGAGTTGTCCTCCCTTGCGATCACGTATCGTGGGGCCACCTGGCTGGTCACGGGAACCGCGGTGGTGGTCAACCCGACCTATACAAAGATCTCGGCTCGGACACGATGCAAAGTTTCAATTACGCCGACCTCGCGGTCTGGAATCAAGGCCATCACCTCTTGACCTTGCTGGCGTCCATCTTGATCGAAGTGTCCAGCAGTTTTGTCGAGAACGCCGTCTCCACCGCGAACGGCTTTTCCATGCCGAGATAGGTCTGCACCAGTTCGTAGTCCTTTTGCATCCGCCCGGCGTCGATCCAGCCGAGCGCCTTGGTCGTGGTGAAATCGTCGGTCATCAGGAACTTGATGCGCTCCCACTGGCGCTCCTGGTTTTCCTTATCGAGACCGGACACCTGGTCGAGCAGCGCCTTCAGGCAGGGGGTGACATCGGCGACGCAGGCGGCGAATGCCTTCTGGCTTATTTTTACGAAATCCTCCGCCAGTTTTGGATTCTTCTCAAGGAACGCGCCGTTGACGATCAACGAGTTGCCATAGGGGTTAAGCCCGATGTCCTTCCAATTGACAAAGCCGAGGTCGCTGCCGAACTCGATCGCCTTCAAATCGTGCTCGTTGTAGAAATCGCTGATGATATCGACGGTGTGACTTTTCAGCGCTGCGATCTTCGCGGTCGGTCCGACGTTCACAAAGCTGACCGCATCCGGTGCAATCCCGGCCGCCTTGGCGAACGCGGGCCACATCACCCGCGAGGCGTCGCCCGGCGGATTGCCGATCTTGTGACCGGGAAAATCTTTTGCGCCGTTAACGCCATAGCTTTTCAGCCAATAGAAGGTTTGCCCGGTGTTGGCATAGATGCTCATCAGCGCCACGACATCGGCGCCCTTGCTCCGCGCCACCAGCATGGTGGCGAGATCCGCGATGCCGAACGGCGAACCGCCCGAGCCTACCTTCAGCGACGAAACGCCGGAACCCTTGCCGACCTCGATGTTGAGATCGATGCCGGCCTTCGCGTACCAGCCCTGCGCCTTGGCGTAATAAAACGGCGAATGGTCCGCGGTTGGCGTCCAGTTCAGAATGAGGTTGACGGATTCGGCGGCATCCGCAGGCAGGTAGGGCGCCAGCAATGCGAGCGCCACTCCCGCGATCCCAAGAACTTTCATGGCCCCCTCCTCGTTTGCGGCTGATCCGACCGAGCTTGCCGACGGCGCTTGTCGCCGCGCGTCGTTGCGGCTACCAATGCAACAAGGGACGGACCGAATTGTCAACTGTCTGGTTGGAAATGCCCAAACAACGATCAAATGGTACCAAGCCGCAGCGGCGCGACCCGGTCGCCACCCGCAACAAGCTGCTGACGGCGGCGCGACGGGAATTCGCGCAAAGCGGTCTCGCCGGCGCAAGGGTCGACGAAATCGCCGATCGAGCCGGCGTCAACAAGCAACTGGTCTATCATTATTTCGGCGACAAGGACGCACTCTACCTCGCCGTGCTCGAATGGGTCTACGAGGAAATCCGGACCCAGGAGCGCAAGCTCAACCTCGAGGGCCTGCCTCCGGATCGGGCCATCAAGAAGCTGATCGAGAGTTCGTTCGACCACCTCGCCGCGCATCCCGATTTCATCGTGCTGCTCAACGATGAAAATCGCGGCGGCGCCCGGCATGTCCGCGGCTCCAGAAAGATCGAGGCCATGCATTCGCCTCTGGTCAGCATGGTCTCGAAGATCCTGAAAGAGGGCGTGCGCGCCGGAACCTTTCGCAAAGGCATCGACCCGGTGCATCTCTACATTTCGATCGCGGGTCTCAGCTACTTCTTCTTTTCCAACACGCCGACCTTGTCGGCAATCTTCGGCTCGGACCTCGCCAGCCCGGCGGCCAAGCGGGCCCGCCGCAAACACGTGGTCGACCTGGTGATGCAGTCGCTTCGGCCTTGACACATGGCTCCACCGTCATTGCGAGGAGCGAAGCGACGAAGCAATCCAGCGGCCCCTCATGTCATGGATCGCTTCGCTTCGCTCGCAATGACGATGGAGCGACCATTGTGGTTCACTCAACCAGATGGTTGAAAGATACCGGGTAACGCGATAGATTAGGTCCACGCTCGTTGGGACGAGCGCAAGAGGAGCCCATGGTGTCCAGCGACGGAATGCGTTCGGCTCGATCCGTTGCGATCATCCTGATCGTGCATCTGGTCGTGATCGTGCTGTGGCAGGTTCTGGTCGACGCGTTCCATGTGCCGAAATTCGTGCTACCCTCGCCACTGGCCACCGTCGCGACGCTGACATCCGCAAAATATGCCTGGCTTTCCAACCTCGCCGTGACGGCGGTGGAAATCCTCGGCGGCTTTGCGCTCGGCGCCTTCGTCGGCGTGACGCTGGCGGTCCTGTTCTGCTGGTCGCCGCTGGTAAGCCTGTTGTTGCTGCCGCTGTTCGTCACGCTGAACATGATCCCGAAGGTGGCGCTCGGCCCGCTGTTCATCGTCTGGTTCAGCTACGGTATCTTTCCGAACATCCTGATTGCCTTCAGCATCTGCTTCTTCCCGATCCTGCTGACCACCGCGCGCGGACTGAGCGAGGTCGAACCTGATCTCCTGGATCTCGTGAAATCGCTGCGCGGCTCGCGCTGGACGTTGTTCCGCAAGATCCAGCTGCCGGGCGCGCTGCCTTACGTGTTTTCCGGCATGAAGGTCGGCGCCATTCTGGCGGTCGCCGGCGCCATCGTCGGCGAGTTCATCGCCTCCGAACGCGGGCTCGGCTATCTGATGATCCAGGTGCAGTCCTCGCTCGACACACCGGCGATGGTGATGGCGGTCGTGCTTCTGACATTGCTGGGGGTTGCACTCTACGGCCTGGTGCTTGGCCTCGAACGGCTGTTCGTGGTCAGGGATGTGCGGCTGCAATAAAATCGACCAGGAAAAAACATGCTGCTGACGCGCGGAAATTTGCCGGACACGATTGCCGATGTCGCGGCCCTCGATGAGCTCTTGTGCCAACCGAGCCAGGCGCTGATCGACGATCTGCAACAGGTCGATGGCGATATCATGATCCTCGGCGTCGCCGGCAAGATGGGGCCGACGCTCGCCGGCCTCGCCAAGGCCGCCCTGCCCCATCGACGCATCATCGGCGTCGCGCGCTTTTCCGACGCAAGCGCAAAGGCGTGGCTGGAGGCCCGCGGCATTGAAACGCTCAATTGCGACCTGCTCGACGAAGCCGCCATCAAGGCGCTGCCAAGAGTCAAAAACATCGTCTTCATGGCCGGACGCAAGTTTGGCGCCGAGGGCGATCTGTCGCTGACCTGGGCGATGAACGCCCACGTCCCGGCCCTGGTCGCACAGGCCTTTGCCGGTTCGCGGATCGTCGCGTTCTCGACCGGCTGCGTCTATCCGTTCGTCCCCGTGAATGGAAAGGGCGCCGATGAAACGCTTGCGCCCGATCCACCCGGCGAATACGCGCAATCCTGCGTCGGGCGCGAGCGGATGTTCGAATATTTCTCGCGCCAACTCGCGACGCCTGGCCGGCTGTTCCGGCTGAACTACGCGATCGACATGCGCTACGGCGTGCTGCACGACATCGCCACCAGGATCCTCGGGGGCCAGCCGATCGACGTCAGCCTCGGCCATGTCAATTTCATCTGGCAGGGGGATGCCTCATCCCAAGCGTTGCGCTGCCTCGCATATTGCGACACGCCGACCTCGCCGATCAATGTCAGCGGTCACGAAATCCTCAGCGTGCGCGATCTCGCGGCAAAATTCGGCGCGCTTCTCGGCCGCGATCCCATCATCGTCGGCACCGAACAACCGACAGCCTGGCTCACCGACACCTCGCAAGCGATAAAACTGTTCGGCCTGCCGATCGTCGACGCCGAGCAATTGATCGCCTGGACCGCGGACTGGGTGGCGCGCGCGATGCCGAGCTTCGGCAAGCCCACCAAATACGAGGTGCGCGATGGCCGGTACTGATCCCCTTGCCATTGTCCGGCTCGGTCCGGACGACGCGCTCGCCGGGCTTGCGCTGTCAATCGAGGCGCACTGGAACCAGAACGAGGCCGACTGGCGGTATTTCCTGGGCCGAGGAGCCGTGTTCGGCGTGCGCGATCATGACGGCAACTTGATCGCCAGCGCGGCACTGCTGCCCTACACATCCGGCAATGCCTGGATCAGCATGGTGCTGGTGACAGAGAATTTTCGGCGCCGCGGTCTTGCCACCAGACTGGTCGATGCGGGTCTCCATGCCGCGGCGAAGCAAGGTCTTATCAGCTGGCTCGATGCGACGCCGGACGGCGCGGCGGTTTACGCGTCGCTCGGCTTTGTGCCAACATTAGAGCTGCGGCGGTTGAGGCTTGAGAATCCTGCACGGCCGAAAGCGGCAACGTCTCAATCGCTATCGAGCTATCATTTTGGTGAATTCATAGCGCGCGATATCAGCACGATTGGCTTCGATCGCAGCGCTCTGCTGACAGAACTTGGCGGACGGCCCGGTTCGCGGCTGATGTCGAGCGGAGGTGCGGTCGCACTGGTTCGCGATGGCCGCAGGGCCCGGCACATCGGTCCGCTGTTTGCAGATGGCCCGGATCAGGCGCTTGCACTGGTTCACGAGATTATCGGATCCGAAACCGGTGCTGTGCTGATCGACGCCGTCAGCACGCAAGACGAATTTCTTGATGGGCTGACAAGCTCCGGCTGGATCGTCGAGCGGCCGTTTCAGCGGATGCGGTTCGGCGGCGCCACGGCTCGGCCGGACGAACTGCCGTTCGCCGTCGCTGGCCCGGAATATGGATAAGGAGTTGCACGATGCACCATAGCGCGATGAATTCCGGGGTGCGGCGCCTGATTGCCGACGGCACGGTGATCCCGGCGCATCCGCTGGCGCTCGACGCCAGCCGTGCACTCGACACCATGCATCAGCGTGCGCTGACTCGTTATTATATCGATGCCGGTGCCGGTGGCCTTGCGGTCGGCGTTCACACTACGCAATTCGCCATTCGCGACGTCGGCTTCTACCGGCCGGTGCTGGAACTGGCCGCGGAGACGGCGGCGAGCTGGACCAGGCGGCCGCTGGCGCTGGTCGCCGGGTTGGCCGGACCTACACAACAAGCCATCGCCGAGGCGGAGATCGCGCGCGGCATCGGCTATCATGCGGGCCTGCTGAGCCTTGCGGCGATGAAGTCCGCGTCCGAAGACGAGATCATCGCCCATTGCGAGGCGGTGGCGCGCGAAATTCCGCTGGTCGGCTTCTATCTGCAGCCGGCGGTCGGCGGCGTCATCCTGAGCGCAAACTTCTGGCGGCGCTTTGCCGGAATCGACAACGTCATCGCCATCAAGATCGCGCCGTTCAACCGCTACCGCACGCTCGACGTATTGCGTGGCGTCCACGCCGCGGGCGCGCTGGATCGGATTGCGCTCTATACCGGCAATGACGATCATATTTTGCTCGACCTTGCGCTGCCGTTCGATCTGCGCGATCGGGGCGTCACCGTCAGAGCCTATTTCCGCGGCGGCCTGCTCGGCCACTGGTCGGTGTGGACCGCAAGCGCCATCAGGCAATTCGAGATGTGCCGGGCGGCGCAACACAAGGCCACGGTGCCCGCCGATCTGCTGGCGCTCGATACCCGCGTCACCGACTGCAACGGCGCGTTCTTCGACGTCGCCAACAATTTTCACGGCTGCATTGCCGGCTGTCATGAAATCCTGCGGCGGCAGGGATTGCTTGAGGGTATATGGTGCCTCGATCCGGCCGAGGGCCTCAGCCCCGGCCAGATGCGGGAGATCGACCGCGTCTGCAACGAGCATGCCGATCTCAGTGACGACGACTTCGTCGCCGACCATTTGCAGAAATGGCTGGCATGACAGAAGAGCCCTTCATTCGTCTGCGCAGCGTCCGCAAGGTCTACCGTTCGCAAGGCGTGGAGTTTCTCGCCGTCTCCGACGTCACCATGGACGTGAGTGAGGGCGAGTTGATCTCGCTGGTCGGCCCATCCGGCTGCGGCAAGACCACTGTCTTGAAGATACTTGCCGGCCTTCACGATTCCGACGGCGGCACCATTCAAATCGGCAACGCGCGAACGCCGTTCGACCCCGCGCGCGACATTGGCATGGTGTTCCAGCAGGCGCTGCTGTTGAAATGGCGGACCGTGCTCGACAACGTGCTGTTGCCGGCGGAGATCGTCGGCTTGCCGATGAAGGCGGCGCGCGCGCGGGCGCGCGATCTGCTCAATCTCGTTGGCATTGCCGGCTACGAAGAAAAATATCCGCAGCAACTATCCGGCGGGATGCAGCAGCGCGCCGCAATCGCGCGGGCCTTCATCCACGATCCAAAGCTGATCCTGATGGATGAGCCGTTCGGCGCGCTCGACGCGCTGACGCGCGAACAGATGAACCTGGAAATGCTGCGGATCTGGCGCGAGAGCGGCAAGACCATCATCTTCGTGACGCACAGCATCCAGGAGGCGGTGTTCCTCGCCTCGCACTGCGCCGTGCTGACCGCGAGCCCGGCGCGAATGGCGGAATATTTCCCGATCGATCTGCCGTTTCCGCGCGCGCTGCCGATCAAGACCACCGATGAATTCGGCGCCTATGCACGGCGAATTTATGCGAGCCTCGGGCTTGGCCCGAGCGCATAGATGAGGCCTCGATGGCTGCGTGCCCCTGCTAAACCTCTTTCGCGAGCAACTCGCTCAGGTGCTTGTCGAGTTGACCGATCGCGTTGGGATCGGCACCGAAGAGCGCGAGATGGCCATCGACAGTTTGGATCGGCCGGAATTCAGCATCGGGAATCAGCCGCCACTCGGCCTGGCAATCGGACGGCGGGAAGAACATGTCCGAAGACATCGGCATGACAAAAGTCTTGGCTTTAATGCGGCCCAATGCGGCCCGCAAGTCGCCGCCCGTGTGCCGGCTGACGTCGCCGCGCTGCCATTTCCACGCCATGCACAGCAAATCGTTGGGATCCATGACGCTGAAATAGCCGTTCATGAAATTTACGATGAAATCGCTCATCGACGAAAAGCCCAATGCCTTATGCCGGTCTTGCTGGAAAAACTCCGTGCTCCAGCCCATCACGGCCCACATCTTGGCGTGGCGCAACAGGCCTTCCCTTACGTCGGCCGACGACGCATAAAAACCTTTCTTAAAACCGGGGTCGGAGGTGATCGCCTCGACCAGCGTGTCCGTGAAAAGAGCATCATGGATGGTATTTTTGGCGGTGCCGGCGATCGGCGCGGCACGCTTCACCATGTCGGGGTAGCGTACCGCCCATTCGTAAGTCTGTTGTGCAGCCATGGAGCCGCCCACCACGAGCGCGAGGCTCTTCAAGCCGAATTTTTCCGTGACAAATTTGTGCTGCGCACGCACGTCATCCCCGATGCGCACATGGGGGAAATTTCCCATCCCCGCCGGCGCGGGCGTATTGTGCGGCGAGGTGGAAAGACCACTGCCGATCTGATTGACGACGATGATGAAATACTTGTCGGGGTCGAGCGCGCGGCCCGTGCCGACATATACCTGCTCGATGATCTTGTTTGTGCCGGAGTACCAGGTGGGGATCAGGATAGCGTTATCTTTCGCAGCATTGAGCTTGCCGAAAGTTGCGTAGGCAAGATTGCAGCCACGAATCGTACCGCCCTCCTCCAATTCGAGATTTCCGATGTCGTAAACTTCGTAAGGGCCGTGAACGTCCTGCGAATAGTAGGTGTTGTCGATCATGATCGCCTCCCGATTTCGTTTATTGGGCGGCAAGGCTGATACCTTTCCCGCCCTGTTTTTTCTCGTCCAGCTTTGGTTACGCCAATTCAAATCCCTCGTAGCCCTTGGCCGCGACCTCGTCGCACTTCTTCCTGTAACCGCCGACGCCTTCCGGTCCCAGATAAGGCAAAAAGGCGCGCGGCTTGCCGGGGATGTTGGCGCTCATGTACCAGGAATTGGCGCCCGTCATCAGCGTCGCGCTGACGATTTCATTGACATGGGCGACCCATTGATCCTGCGCCGCGGGCGTCGCCTCGATGGTGGTCTTTCCGGTCTTGCGCATGGCTTCGATGCAGTCGGTGATCCACTCGACATGCTGCTCGATCGATACCGGCATGTTCGACAGCACCGACGGGCTTTGTGGGCCGGTGATGGTGAACAAGTTGGGAAAGCCGGCGACCGAGATGCCAAGGTAGGTGTGCGGGCCGTCGACCCACTCCCGATCCAGCGTGCGGCCGCCGCGGCCTTTGAGGTTCAAGGCCTTCAACGGGCCGGTCATGGCATCGAAACCGGTGGCGAAAACGATGATGTCGAGAGGATATACCTTATCACCCGCGCGGATACCCCTTTCGGTGATTTCCTCAATCCCACCGTCGGTTTTCGCATCGACCAGGGTTACGTTGGCCTTGTTGAAGGTCTCGTAGTAGTTGGTGTCCAGCGGCTGGCGCTTGGTGCCGTAGGCGTAGCCCTTGGGAATCAGCTTCTCGGCGACGGCCGGGTCTTTCACGGTCTTGCGGATCTTGCGCTTGATGTAGTCGGCGCACAGGTCATTGGCCTCTTGCGAGAAGAACATGTCCTGATAGTTGGCCAGCCAAAAGGCGAACCCGCCGGCGTCCCACATCCTGTCGAACTCACGCTCTCGCTCTTCGGCCGTGGCCTCCAGCGCCGACTTCGGCAGGAAGTAATGCTCTTGGCCGAAGAACGATTCCCGGATCCGCTTGGCGACGCCCTCATAATCCGCCTTTCGCGCCCTGGCCAATTCGGGGTCCACCTTGCCATTGCGCGCCGGTACGCAGTAGTTGGCGGTGCGTTGGAAAACGATGAGTTGTTTGGCCTGCTGCGCAATTTCGGGAATGGCCTGCACCGCCGTGGCGCCGGTACCGACCACGCCCACGCGCTTGCCGGTGAAGTCAACGCCAGTGTGAGGGAAGCGGCTGGTGTGGTAGCACTTGCCCTTGAATTTCTCCAAGCCCTTCAACTGAGGCATGTTCGTGGTCGACAAGGTGCCTACGGCTGCGATGAGATAACGTGCCGTAACCTCTTCGTCCTTGTCGGTACGCACCGTCCACAAGCTGGTTGTCTCGTCGAATTCCGCGCCTGTCACGCTGGTATTGAATTGAATGTCGCGTTTGAGGTCGTGGCGTTTGGCAACATGCTCGAGATAACGCAGGATTTCGGGCTGCTCGGGATAGCGTTCGGACCATTCCCACTCCTGCAGGAGCTGCTTGTCCCAGGTGAAACAATAAATGTAGGCGTCGGAATCGCAACGCGCACCGGGGTAGCGGTTCCAGTACCAGGTGCCGCCTACGGTTTCACCGGCTTCATAAACCCGCACCTTCAATCCCAATTTGTCCCGTAGCGACTTCAGCATGTGCAGGCCGGAAAAGCCTGCGCCGATTACGACAGCGTCAAAGTGTTGAATTGCGCTAGCCATTTGTCCCTCCAGTGTTTTGTTATTTAAATCGACAACTGAGAAACCCGATCCTCCGCAACCCTGAGAAACTCCGCAGCTACGCCGGCTTCTGCGCCGCATCGAGCAGGCGTAGACGCCGCTTTCGAAAGCCGCGAACGTCCGCAGACATTTATTTGTCCGCGAACGGCCCTGCATCAGGATGACACCTGAAATTTCGCGCGAGGGGATCGATCCAGTTTATTTTGGGCGAGGCCCGCTCGAGCGAGGCTGCCGAGGCTGCGGCAACGCCTGGTCGATCAGAACCTTGCTTTGCATGCCGCACCTCCCGTTTTCGTTTTTTTAAGACGGCCGATCTTCCTCCCGAACAGGATTTCCTGCAAGGACAAGAAACCGGCCGCGCGTTTGTTCGGGCAAGGCGTTTGATTGTCTGAAGCCGGTGCGATTGCAATGCGCAATTGATCCGCGTGCGGCGCAAGACCGCCGGAAGTTCGGTGTGACAGCAAGGCTGTCCCATGTTTTGCACCGCACGATTCCCAATAATTCTTGAATTGAAGGAAGCCTTTCCGGCCCCTCAATTTCAAAAACAGCATAAGCTTGGCTCGCCATGAAACCTGGGGAGGAAGCAATGGACCGTACGCTCGAGCGATCGACCATGCGCAAGGTCTATCTGCGGCTGCTTCCGTTTGCGGTCTTGTCTTATGTGCTCGCCTATATCGACCGGATCAATGTGAGCTTCGCAGGCCTCACCATGCGCGGCGACCTCGGCATGTCAGCCGGCACCTTCGGGTTTGCCGTCGGCATGTTTTACTGGGGCTATTTCATTTTCGAGGTTCCAAGCAACGTGATCCTGGAAAAGGTCGGTGCCAGAATATGGATCGCCCGGATCATGATCACCTGGGGGATCCTGGCGGGCCTCACCGCGGTGGTTCCGGGTTCGACGAGCTTTGCGATCGTGCGCTTCCTGCTGGGCGTCGCCGAGGCCGGATTCTTTCCCGGCATCATCCTCTATTTCACCTATTGGTTTCCGAGCCGTCATCACGCCCGCATCGTGTCAGGCTTTCTGGTCGGTCTGCCGGTCGCGGTGGCGCTCGGCGCGCCGATATCGACCGGGCTTCTCGGCCTGGACGGCTTGTTCGGTCTGCGGGGCTGGCAGGTCATGTACATCGCCGAAGCGATCCCAACCGTGGTGATCGGGGTGATCACATTTTTCGTGCTCACGGATCGGCCCGAGCAAGCCAAATTCCTGACTGCGGAAGAACGCGGCTGGCTCGTCGCCACGATCGCCAACGAGCGCCGCGCCACGGAGGCGGTGCGCAAATTCACGCTGTGGCAGGCTCTCTACAATCCCAAGGTTCTGCTTCTGGCGTTGAACTATTTCGGCATCGTCACCGCCAGCCTGGGCATGCTGATTTTCATTCCGCAAATGATCAAGTCGCTGGGTGACTACAGCAACATGACGGTCGGCTGGCTCACCATGATCCCTTATACTTGCGGCGCTATCGCCATGGTGGTGTGGGGACGGATTTCCGATCGCATGAACGAGCGGCGCTGGAATCTGTTCATCGGGTGCGTGTTCTCAACCGTGGGGCTGATCATCGCCGCGATGACGATGGGGACCTGGTGGGCGCTGGTGGGGATGTCGATCGCGGCGATGGGCTTTTATGGCTCCAAGGGTCCGTTTTTCGCAATGCCACCGATGTTTCTCAGTGGAACCGGGCTGGCAGCAGGTATTGCCTGGATCAACTCGATCGGCAATCTCGGCGGGTTCTTCGGGCCCTGGTATGTCGGCACGATGAAGGACCTGACCGGCAACTACACAGGCGGACTTTATGGGCTTGCTTTGCTCGGTCTGATCGCCGCAATTGTTTGCGCGCTGTTTCTGCACATTCCAAATCGCATACCGACGTCGGCGGTCGGCGCGCCTGCCGAATGATCCCTTTCATTCCACCTGGCGCCAGCCCGGCTACGGGAAAAGCCGAGGCGAGCTTAATACCGAGACAAGAGTTCCGATTTCTACGTCACTTACGCGGAACTTTGGGCCGCGCGATTGCAGCCGGGGTCAGACGACGTTGGTGCCGTCGTCGGTGACCGGCGAGGTGATCACCAGAAACACCAGATCGACCAGACCCGAATTCGAGATGGCGTGTTCGACGCCGGGCGGCAGAAAGATGAAATCGTGCTTGCGCACGACATGGTTCTTGCCGGCGATCTCCATCAGCCCTTCGCCTTCG
>Ga0066789_10000349_pt1 | contig 17851 bp, 11 predicted proteins | sample OrgsoiDNA2013049_FD_70960 | JGI IMG/M metagenome (GOLD analysis project Ga0066789, IMG submission 70960) | Permafrost soil microbial communities from the Arctic, to analyse light accelerated degradation of dissolved organic matter (DOM) -... | ecosystem: Environmental > Terrestrial > Soil >...
TTCAAAGTTGTCGCATCGGTCTACATTCTATCGGTTGCCGAGGCGTTCACCAGAAACGCCAGATGTGTACCGAAAACTCAAACCCGAACGTATTGGTGATGAAGTTCGCCTAGGATCTCGTGAAGTTATGACGCCGGATCGCTGAACCGGACGCGAGGCAGGCGCATATAACCTTACTTGCCAGTCGTGTTGGCATCCTCAATTTGATTGGTTAGCTTGGGCCTACGATCGGTCATCGTTTGCCCCTGACTGAACCGCTGCTCTATCATTCCCATAACGGAAGTGATCTCGTCGAAAGCGCGGCCATGCGCGCCGGCCGCCCCGACTTTCGTCAAATCGAAGACTTCAATTTTGTCGCGTGCGAGCTCGGTTCGGTAAGGCTCCTGGGTCGGATACCACCCACCCGAGCGACATCGCCCCAAATAACTTTCGACGACCCTAGGGCCGAATCGTCCTGAGATACGAACAAGGCAATGCGCGGATGACTCGGACCCATTCTCAGATCTGCGTACGAAAGACATAGATATCCAAGTCTGGCGCTACCAGCATTGCATTTTTGAGTTTGTCAGCTTGCAAAGCGGAGACAGCAGCGCTGCGTCGGATAGATCTGCCGCGGAGCGCCTCCAAGGCGACCCAATTGCCCATCGAATGCGCAAGCAAATTGACCTCCGTTATTGCCGGAAGACTGGTGAGCGCGTTCAGCAAGTCTTCCAAAGCATCACGCGAATATTTCGCACTCTCCCTGTCATAAGTATACGCACGCAGCCTCGCCTCACCGCGAGAAGGTCACGTAAACAAACTGGGATAGCCGGAGCTATCGAGTCGTGCACAATCTGGGCAATCGATAAACCGCATCGTCAAACCGGTTGTTAAAGCCATGAACGAAGACAAGGACTTTGCTCCGGCCGGCCTGTTTTGCCACGGCGCTAATGGTAGCAATAAAACTCTGCTTGTCAGTATAGTCCGCGGAGATAGTCACGAAGTTCGTTCGTGGATCCCCAGGAAGTGCTACGGGCCACTGAACGTCACCGATTTTGCGCGATGCATCCGGCGGAATCGAAACTGTGACCGCGGCATAGGACATGTCGGCAGCGCGCTCGCTGCCGAACATTTCGTCGGCGTCTGCCGTCGTTCGTTGTCGAGTCGTTGCTACCAAGATTGGAACACGATCCGCGCCTTCGGCATGGTCGCCACCTGAATGAGAACCCCCTGAGAGGGGCGTCCGCCGCACACGCTATATGCAAATGCCGCTAAAATCGCAATTGCCGTAAGGTAGCGTCTGGACCGTTCCACCGCGCTTACTCTCACTCACAGATGCGCGGAGACACTCGGTAACAGTTACGATAGCCATGCAGCGCCGTTCTCCTATGGACAGGCGTCCCGGAAGCCTTGGGTGTGGCTAGGATCGGTGTAGTACCAGCAATAACCCGGGCCAGGCGCAACGCCCGCATAGGCACCCACCGATGTTGCTGCGATAAAGCCGATCGCCGCGCCGGCAGCGATGGCGCCAGTAATGGCGGGCCGGCCGGACCCACGGATGACCCGGGCGGGCAATGGGGTGAATCGGACGGACGCCAGGGCGAACACCGGGCCGAGCGATTGGATGGACCGGACGTGCGCCTGGGCGGACAACGTTCCTATGATGATGGACGACCGCTCCACCGCGCGGCCCACGGGCGACAGTAGCGCTCCGATGGCGCACGACGACAGGTTCGTTCTGCCTGACGTGGACCGGAATGAAATGCCGCATCCTAGGGCGGCAACGGGACCGCGTTTCCGGTCATCGATGATACGACGACAATCAGCGGTGCGATCATGCCAATGGCAAGAAAACGAATTCTCATACCCTACCCGCGTCGTGTAGGGGATCACTCTCCCACTGCGGCAACGGTTGCCGCGCGGGTTGGGTGTCGCAGAATCGCCATAGATCCACCTACCGCGCCCGGGTGGACGATGTAAAAGGCTAGAATGACTGGCTATGCAAGAGCGACCACCCGCGCTGATTGAAGCGCCCGGTCGTCCTAACCGGTGCGCCCAGGTTGTGCTCCGCAAGATTCATCTGTTGCACGCAGGCCAGTAAACTCTCAGATGTAGACCGGACCGCATGAGTGCTCCCAGGCCGAGAAGGGCCGCTTTTGCGCCAGAAGCTGTCGTTCACCACGGCTATGCGAATTCGCCGCCGTAGAGCAGTTCCGGGAATATGCGCTGATCCTGAAGAATGACTTCAGCCGTTTGCTCGTAGTGTGCCCTGAGTAAGGCCAGGGCATCATCCGCCCTTCATCCAAAACGGCTGACATGATCGCTTGATCGGCCACATGTCTGGATGGAAAGGCTTTCTGAATCGACAGGCGCCGATAGTTGGTCGGCAAATTGTCCGCAAAACGCGATCAGTGACCGGGACATACAATTTCCGATCAGAGTCCTATGGAGGGCGGTGCAGTCTTTCCCACTCCGGATTGTCTTCGAAGTGTTCGCTGTTCAGCGAACGAGGCGTTCTGCCAAGCCGATGCGCCGCCAGCAGCAGCTCTTCCCATTGCGGATTCGCGGCCGCCATGGATTCCCGCAACGCGAGGCTTTTGACCCAGCATCGCGTCTTGGTTAGTTCAATCAATTCGTTCCGACTGATGTCGGCAACGTAAAACCCGCGCTGTTCGCGGCATTCGACCAGGCCATCGGCAGTCAGGCGATTGAGGGCCTCGCGCAAGGGCGTCTGGCCTGTCTGATACATCTCGGTCAGGAGGCGCATTGCAACTTCCGGCATGGCTCAAGCTTTCCGGAAAGCAGGTCTTCCCTCAGCCGATCGTAGACCGTGCTCGATTGTGTGGAGGACGACGCAGGTGATGCCAATTGAAGCGAAGATCTTGTGACCACGCCAATCTTCCTTCAGCCCTCAGTCCAGGCGCTCTATTTTTATATCTACTTTTCTCAGTCTATAACAAATGGATAAGTTATTATTGCTGTGTCTGTTTTCTATAGGTTATGGTCCTTCTAGGCCAAGAAAATGACTCGCGGGAGCGCAACTCCGGCATTGCAGAATGGCCTGTACCGACTCGGGGGCACCTTCCGCAATGACCCATTTTGCAGTCACGGCATTGCGCAGTGTCGATCTCGAAACGCCGGATGTCGGCCGGTCGGAGCGGTTCTATACGTCCGTCTGGGGGCTTGATCTCGTGACGCGTAACGAGGGCGTCACCTACCTGCGGGCCAGCGGCGTCGATCATCATGTGGTGGCCTTGCGGCAGGGCGAGCATGCTGCGCTCAAGGCCGTCACGTTTCGACTCCATTCGGATGCGGAGTTCGAGGGGATCGCCGCGGCATCACAGCGGCATGGAGCGACGCTGCTTCACGGTCCCGTTCAAAATCCGGGACCCGACGGCGGAACGGTCATGGCTGTTCGGCCACCAGGCGGCGGCGTGCTGCACTTTGTCCACCAGGATGTCCAGCATGCTGCATGTCTTCCATCCGCAAACCGGCCCACGCGATTGGCTCACGTCAATCTCAACGCCACGGATGTCGATGGCTCGGCCGCGTTCTATGCGCGGGCCCTTGGATTTCATCTGACGGATCGTACCAAAGCGATGGCATTCGTCCGCTGCAATGGCGACCACCATGCGGTCGTCATCGCCAATGCTCCCGTGAACGGACTAAATCACGTGGCCTTTCTAATGCCGAACCTTGAAGCCGTGATGCGCGGCTCGGGCCGCGTGATCGATGCTGGATTTCCAATCGCCTGGGGCGTTGGCCGCCACGGCCCGGGTGACAATGTCTTCGCCTACTTCATCGATCCCGTCGGCACCGTCATAGAATACACGGCCGAAGTTCTCCAGGTTGGCGACAACTACGTTGTGCGCGGGCCATCGGAATGGGTCTGGCCACCTGGCAGAACGGATCATTGGGGCATCGCCCCTCCCAAGGCCGACCATGTCAAGGCTGCCCAAACAGCAGTGCCCTACTCCGATGTCTGACCGCGCGATCCATTCCCTGTCGAATCGCGAGTGGGATCACGAGTGACGCTTTCATTCGAACAGCGCAACAATTTCCAAGTTGTCGTGGTCGGTCACGGCCCGACAGGCGCCATCGCGACCAGCCTGCTCGGCCACGCGAATATCCGAACGTTGGCCATTGACCGTCAGCGCGACGTCTACGACAAGCCGCGCGCGATCGCGATCGACCATGAGATCCTTCGTCTGTTGGACAATGTCGGCGCCGCGGAACGCGTGCTGCCCTATATTGCACCGTTTCCGGCCTCGCAGCATTTTGGCGCCCAGGGTCAGCTGATACGTCGAATCGATATGGTTCCCGAGCCCTATCCACTTGGCTACACCCCCAGCATGGTCTTCACGCAGCCACCGGTCGAGGCCGCCCTGCGCGCGCACGCCGCGGCCTACGACAGCGTCGAAGTCGAACTGGGAACGGAGCTGATGGGCTTCGATCAATCGCCTGATTATGTGACGTTGCATCTGCGCGACGACAAGGAAGCGACGCATTCTGTCACGGCCGACTACATGATCGCCTGCGACGGCGCCTCGAGCGGTACGCGGCAAGCGCTCGGCATCGCCTTCGAAGACTTGATATTCGATGAGCCATGGCTTGTCATCGATCTGCAGGTCAACGGTGCCGCCCTCAGTAAGCTGCCGGAGACAGCGGCGCAATTCTGCGATCCGTCCCGGCCGACATCTTTCATCATAGGCCCCGGCAATCATCGCCGCTTCGAGATCATGCTGCTGCCGGGGGAAGATCCCCGTGAGATGGAAGAACCAGCGCAAGTCTGGCGGCTTCTCGCCAGATGGATCACGCCGAACGATGCTACGCTATGGCGCGCCGCGAGCTACCGGTTTCATGCGCTCGTCGCCCGAGAATGGCGACAGGGTCGTGTATTCCTCGCCGGCGATGCCGCACATCAGCAGCCCCCCTTTATCGGCCAGGGTATGTGCCAGGGCATTCGCGATGTCGCAAATCTGGTCTGGAAGCTTGACCGGGTTCTCCAAAGCCAATCCGGCGTCGGCCTCCTCGACACCTATGCCGAGGAACGGATCGAGCATGTGCGCGAGCTCACCACCCGAATCAAGACGATCGGTCGCGTCATCTGCGAACGCGATCCCGTCGCGGCCGAGGCGCGCGATACCCGTATTCTTAGCGAAGGCGGCGGCAATCCCCGCACCGTGACGCGTCAGGAGATTGTGCCGCCGCTCCAAAAGGGGCTGCTGGCGTTCCCGCTCCAACCGGCGCACGGCACGCTGTTTCCGCAGCCCTGGATCAAAACTGCAGCCGGGCGGCGCCTTCTCGACACCGCCGCAGGAACCGGGTGGCGGCTTGTCCTCGACGCGCGAAACGCCCCGGACCTGACCGCCGATGTGCGGGCAAACCTGACCCGGCTTGGCATGCGACTGATCCGCGTCGGTTCTGCTGACACCGCCGATCAAGCCGGGAACGACACCGTCGCTGAAGAAGATGGCGTTCTCGCTGGCTGGTACGAACGCCACAGCTGCCGGGCCGCAATCGTCCGGCCCGACCACTACGTCTTCGGTGTCGTCAACGACGCGAGCGCGCTCGGCAAGATGCTCTCCGAACTTTCGACACGCCTGCAATGATTCACCGTGAATTTGCAGGCGAACAATTTAAGGAGGATCACCATGCAACGACTATCTCATCGCGTGCTGTTGGCCGGCATTGCGCTCTGTCTCTCGAGCCCGGTGGTCGCACAGTCATGGCCGCAACGGCCCGTGTCGGTCGTGGTGCCGCAGCCGGCAGGCAACAGCCCGGATGTGCTGTGTCGTGTTATTGCCGACAAACTCTCCCGGGCGCTCGGGCAACAGTTCGTCGTCGAGAACCGGGCCGGCGCCGCAAACCTCGTTGGCACGCAGGCAGTCGCGCGCGCCGCGCCCGATGGATACACCTTCTTGTTTGCTACTTCGGCAGCACTCGTCATGAATCCCTACACGTTCAAGAAGCTTGGCTACGATCCGATCAAGGATTTCACCCCGGTCGCCATGGTTGCCCGAAGCAACCACGTCGTTCTCGTCAACCCCGAGGTCAAGGCCAGGACGCTCCCGGAACTGATCGCGCTCGAAAAGTCGGCACCGGGCTCGCTGAGCATGGCTGTCGACGGCGCGCGGAATCTCTCAGGCCTGATCGCTCAATCCATTAACAAGCAGGCCGGAACCGACTTCGTTCTGGTCCCCTACAATACGACCACGAATGCCGTGCAAGACAGCATTACGGGACGCGTCCAGGCGACGATTCAAGCCGCATCGATTGCCGAGGCCTTCATCGCGGGAGGCACGCTGCGCCCCGTTGCCGTTGCGGGCAGCAAGCGTATAGGTTCGTTGCCGGACGTGCCGGCCATCTCGGAAACGCTGAAGAGCGTCGACCTGCAAGGCTGGTTCATGTTGATGGCCCCGGCTGGCACGCCCACCGAGATCATCGAGAAACTCAGTGCCGAGATTGCCCGCGCTCTGAAATCCCCGGAAGTGCAGGAGCGGGCCCCCACCCTCGGCTTTGATGTCGGCGTTGGCGACGCGGTGACGCCCGCGGGCGCAAAGCGGTTTCTGGAGGGAGAGCTTGCGGCCACAGGCAAGGTCATTCAGGAACTCGGTATCCAACCTGAATAGCGGATGGCCAATGCTGATCGGCCGGCTGGCTGCGTGAGAGCCTCCGAGGCTTGCTTCCCAGCCGATCCGGTCGCTTGAGCGAACGCATAGCCGCCACGGGCCGCGCGGCGTTGAATTTTCCCGCCAAAACTTCAGTTCGCCAGCGGGTCGGGCCGGAACTGAATGTGCACGGCGCGCGGCATCGCGCCCTTGCCGCCTTCCTTGAGCCAGGGCGTGCGGTCGCCGTTCGTGCTCCACAAGCCGCGGCCTTTCCACCCTGCGTTGGGGTCGTCGATACGCCCGTCAAAACCCTTGGCGTAGAAGCTGAGCGGATAGGGGATCCGGATCGTGATCATTTTGCCATCCTTCAGCGCCACGAAGCCGTCGCCGAGATTGGCGGTGGACATCGGGATGTTCTCGCCAAGTCCGGATGTATTGTGCTGGTCGACCCAGGTGTAATAGCTCGACTCAGCGCTGTTCTCGCCGATGCCGTCGAAGCCGGGGCCGGGATATTGATAGATGGTCCAGCCCTCGGGGCAATGATTGCCGGTGGCGGCCGGCCCATTGAGCGGGCCCTTGCATTTGCGGCGATCGAAGCCGCCGAGGTGGCCGCTCGACAATGACGCCCACACCACGCCGTTCTTGTCGATATCGCCGCCGCGGATTCCGAACGCCGGCGCCGGGACGTAGAACACTTCAGACAGTCCGCTGGCCGGGTCAAATCGCAGGACCCCCGGCGGGCCGCCGAAAATGCCGACCGTGTACCAGATCGAGCCGTCGACTGGCGACGGCATCACCGCGTAAGGTCCCGAACCCGGGACGATCCGCTTGTCCTTGTTCGGATCGAGCGGAGAGTTGGGCTCGACATAATCGTCGCGCTTCCCGTTGCCGTTGGTGTCGAGCACAAACGGCGACCAGCCTTGCGACTTCGCCGCATCGCCGGTTTCGTCGAACATTTTGGTGTTGATCCAGCCGGCGACCGGGCCGGTGCCGCTGAGCCACAGCGTGTCGTTGGCGTCGTAGCCGAACTGCAAATGATGGGTGGCAAAGCAGGTGTTGATAAAACTGTACTTCATTGTTTTGGGATCGAGCATCGCCACCTGACGCGCCGATTTTTCCAGCGGGAACGCCTTGGCCGACGGATGGTCGGAACCCTGTTTGCAGAACGCCGGGTTGTCGATGCCGCGCACGGTGGCGGAGAGCCAGAGCCGGCCCTTCTCGTCGAACATAGAGTTGTGGTTGTTGGCGCGCGTATCCCAGAGTTTTTGCTCGCCCCAATAGGCTGACGGCTCCAGCGGCTTAATGCTGGCGGCATGTCCGGGACCCAGGGATTCCGGCATCTCGGGATCGGCGACCGGCATCTTGAAGAACGACACTTTATTCGTCTTCGGATCCAGGATCGGTATATTGTCGGTCGAATATTCCGGCGAGCCGTAAAGCGGCCCATAGGCATTTACGGTGGGATTACGCCGGTCAGACGAAATCAGATCGTGGAGGTATTTGTCCGGCGTCGACCACTCCCATGACGTGATCACGATATTACGCTCGACGCCTTGTGGACGCGGCGGTTTGCTCGCGGGCAGTTCGCCCTTGGCGACGCGGTCGGTCCAGTCTCCGAGGTATTTGAAGGGAACGCCGCCGAAATTGCCGGCCAGCTGGTTGGTCATCTGCTCGCCGGACTGGCCCGATTGAACCCGCCGCACCCAGGCCGCGGCACCGGAATCGAACTTGCCGAAAGCTTCGGGAATCGTGCGCGTGCCTTCCTGGCCGAGCTGATGGCACCCGATGCAGCCGATGTTCTTCATCTGCTTCAGCCAGTCGGTCTGCGTCAGCTTTTCGGGAATGTCGCTCTTGCCGCCGAAATCGCTGGCGGGCGGAATCTTCAGCATCGCGTACCAGTAGATCGCCGGGTAATAATGCGCCGCCGCCGCTTCGTTCGGTGCCGGCACCGCCGTGTGATTGAGAACCTGCCCCGGCTTTGCGGTGAGCTTGGCCGAATCCACCAAGCCATAACCGCGCACCCAGACGCTGTAATTCGCGGCCGGCAGATCGGGGATGAGGTAGCGGCCGGAATCGTCGGTGACGACGATGCGCGCGAACTTGGTCGGCAGCTCGGTGGTCTCGGCGATCACCCAGACCCCGGCTTCGGGGCCCGCTGCGCCGACAACGGTGCCCCCGATATCGGTGACGCCGACCGTTGCGCCCTGCTGCGCGAACGTTGCGGTTGGGATGGTAGCTGGCAGCGCCATCAAGCCGGCAAATATCGTCAATCGCGCTAACGCTCTGGTCACGAACATCGCTCGCCTCCCGGCATGAAAACGGCTCTTTGGCCGGCTTTGATTGGCACCATTTTAGCAAAAAGGCCGGCAGCGGCCAATGGCTTGAATCATCCTTGTGCTCACGTCCGCGTAGGCACCGGCTGACACCCGCGGTTCGCCGGAGGTCCGCTTCGCGCCGGAAGCAGCCGTTCACTCGAAGTGGGCGATTGACCTGTCTGATAATAAAGGAACTCTCGATTCGGCGTGCTCAATGCAGGCTGATCGTCAGTCTGCGGGTGCATCCGCTGATCGTCACCCTGGGCATGGGCGCGACCTTGCAGGGCGTCACTTTGTTCTATGCGATGGGACCGGTCGGCAAGGTGCCGCGTAATTTCACCTATCTGGCCTATGGGCGTGTCGCGGGCCTTCCGCTCGGCGCCACTATTGCCGTGCTGTTTTGTTTCTTGGTCGCGTTGTTTCTCAGATATCTACCGTTGGGGCGGCAGATCTATGCGGTCGGCGACGATGATAACGCCGCGCGCCTTGCCGGGTCGCCGCGTACGCGCGTGCTGACGTTCGTTTATGGCTGCTCCGGTTTTGGCTGCGCCGCGGCCGGGCTTTATCTGGTCGCGCGCTTCGGCGTCGGGCAACCCTATACTGGGGTCAACTATACGCTCGCTTCGATCAAGCTGGTGATCTTGGGCGGCACCGCGCTCAGCGGAGGGCGGGGCGGCGTGATCGGCACGTTGCTCGGCGCCTATCTGATCTCGCTGGTCAACAATCTCCTCAACTTCCTGGACGTCTCGAAACACTATCAGCTCGTGGCCCAGGCGCTGATCATAATCCTCGCGGTGTCGGTCTACGTGGAACGGCGGAGAACGGCGTGAGCGATGCCACGACACCGCCGCTTGCGGCGCAGGGTCAGGGGCCGCTTGGGCCGCTTCGCTCGTTGCTGTCGCTACGGCATATTTCTGCTGTTGCCTGCGTTGCTGCTGCTTGGCGGGGTGATCTCGCCCAGCTTCCTCGGCGCCAGCAACATCTCCAACCTGCTGTTGCAGATCGCGCCGCTCGGCATTGTCGCGATTGGCCAGAGCTTTGTCATGATTGTGCGCGGGCTCGATCTGTCAGTCGCCTCGATCATGGCGATGGCGGCGGTGATCGCGACCGGCTCTTCCGGCGCGAATGGCGACGTGCTGGTTATCGTCGCCGTGGTCTCGACCTTCGGCATCGCGACCGGCCTCAACGGGTTTCTGATCGCGAAGCGGCATGTCTCGCCGTTCCTGGCGACGCTGGCGACGATGATCCTGCTGCAAGGCTTCAGGTTCGCCTACACACAGGGTGCGCCGTCCGGCAACGTGCCGCCGCTATTCCGGACCCTGGGTTCCGGAAAGCTTGACGGCATTCCCTACATTTTTTGCAATCTTACTGATCCTCGCGACCCTGCTCTGGATTGTGCTGCATCGCTCGGCCTTCGGCCGCCGCGTCTTCATCGTCGGCGGCAATCCGGTCACGGCGCGGTTGTTGGGAATCCGCAGATATGGTCACGATCGCCTGCTACCTCATTTCGAGTGGCCTTGCCGCCACGGCGGGACTGATCCTGAGCGGCTATGTCAGGGTTATGATCTCGATTCAATCGTTGCCTGCTGATCGGCGCGGTGTCTCTCAAGGGCGGACGCGGATCGATTCCGGGGGGCGCTTGCGGGAGCGGCCATCATCGTGGTGATCGCCAATGAGGTGCTGCTGTTGGGATTGCCGATCCAGCTGCAGATCATCATAAAGGGCATCGTCATCGTTCTTGCCGCAGCGCTGTATGCGCGGTGACGACACGCCTGCATTGCGTCGGGCTACATTCTATTCGACAGCCTACACTCAGGATATGGAGCATCTCGCCTATCCGAACGAAAGCACCAGCATAGAAATTGCTGCAGCCAAACGCTGCGCCCTCCCGCCAGGCGGCACGGTTTCGTAACTATGTATTCGAGCGGATAGGAATCCAACGCCAGGGAAGGATTTCCAAGTTGTTCGGTTCGCACAGTCTGCGAACTTTCGGCACTCAGACTCGAGCGCCTTGAGTGTTGCATGTCCGTAAATGTCTGGCTCGCGGATACCCAGATGATTGAGGTTGGATCCGTTTATGATCATCAATCGTGGCGCAATCTAACATCCCCCATGTTCGTTCGGCAGATCCGCGCGCGGCCGGCACCCGTCAGGCCGGTTGTGTGCGCGCGGCAAACGATAGGACACGGTTGCTTGAGGCTACATTCGACGAGTCATCGACAACTGAAACTAGATGCCTGCGTCGCCGGTCCGCTGCCGTTCCATGTCGTCATTTGCGGATAGACGCAGATTGGAAAGCTTACGCTGTTATCGCGCGACGTTAGCAGGATCTCGCCGGGAGCCACCCCCTTCTCTACCCAATCGACCAGCGCGGTGAAGAACTGATCCTGCTCGCGCGTCGGTGTTTGATTGGCGTTGCCGGGGAGCTTCGGCAGCGGCACGGCGTCGTTTTGGCCGCCGACCGTGTAGGCCCGACCCTGCGAGCTGTGGGCCACGCCCGGGAGAAGGTACATCCGCATGAACTTCTGCACCTCGGCATCTCCGCCCATCGCCCCCACTACACGCTCGTGATAGTTGATGCTGCCTGCAGGCGGGATGGCGTCGTCGGCCAACCCATTATACACGACGACCTTGCGGCCGAGATCGCGCGCCTTTCCGAGATCCACCTTGTCCGTGGCGAGATTGCTGAACGGCGTGGGTTGCAATGCGACGTACTTGTTCACGGCATCGGCCAACCCACGATAGTCGAGCTCCAGCCACTTGTTCCTCGCGGTGGTCGATCCATTCATAATCGGAATCGACGACGTCGTGCTGGCGTCGGCGGCATAGCTCACGTCCTGCAACGCCTGGGCGACGTTATCCGTGGAGGCGCTGGTGATCAGGCTGCCGATCGCGGTGCCCCTGGTGAAGGTCCACCACAATTGCGCCTTGCCGAGCGAATTGCCGCCGCGGCTGTCCGGAGTTTGCGCGTTGTCGAAGCTGCCATCGGCAGTGGCGCCGAACCAGATCTTGTCGAGCGCGATCGCTTCCTTCAGGCTCATGCAGGTCGCCGCATCTGCGTTGCTGCCGGTGACGCCATTGCCAGTTACGCCAATGCACAGCGCGGCAGCATCGCGTGCGGGGTCGTAGTCACATTGGAACGGATTGAGCAGGAAGCCGTGGCCTGCCTTGTCGCAAGCGGCCACGCCGCGCTTGTTGGCGGCATCTACCTTAGCAGCAAAGGCCGCAGCCTCGGTCCTGTTGGCAGCCGTGTATCCGAGGTCGGTCTTCATCACGATCTGAGGATACAGCGCCGTCGTTCCGAACATCGGAATGCTCAAGGCCGGCGCCGCTATCATGTACCCATCGTAGAGTTCAGGATAATCCTGAACGACCTTGTAGCCCTGCCGGCCGCCCTGCGAATGGCCGTCGTAGTAGGTGTATTTCGGCGCCCTTCCGTAATAGAGCGTCACCAATTGCTTGGTCTTGACGGCCTGCTCCACCATCGCTCTCACCGAGAAATCGCGAAACGCTTCCGCGTTGACCTTGCCATCCGACAGAAAGGAGAACGACCCGTCCTGGTACCACGGCTGTCCCGCATCGGTCGTGCCGGACGCATAGCCCATATTGGCGTTGACGATCGCCGGCGCCTTGCTGCCGATCTTGTCGGCATAGCGGTGTCCGCCACCAACCCACCCGCCGCCGCCGTAATTGCGAATGCGTTTGTTCCAGTTTGCCTGCGTTGGCAGCCAGACCTCGATGCCGATCCCTTGCGAGTATGAGCGCGCTGTGCTGTTCTTTTCCGCAGTGACGCCAGGTCCGACCAACAGCTTGACCAGGCACAGATCGGCAGCCGCTACCATCGGAGGCTTGGGCACGTCCTGCGCGGCCAGTTCCTCCCCCTTCTTAACCAGCCGCACCGCGACGACGGTAGTATCGACGTCAGGATGGAAGGCGGTTTTGATTCGGTCGTCGCACGCGAGCGGCTCGGCACGCGCGGGCGTCATATGGCCGCCGACGGCGAGGAGCAGCACCGCAAACAAGCAGCCTGCAATCTCCATAAAGGTTTTCAAGGTTTTCTCTCCCTGCGGCGAACCCCGCGAGCGCCTGCTCAACCAGATTAAGTCTGGACGTGGCGAGGCACCGCAAAGCTCATATGCGTAGCGATAGGCGGTCTGCTTCATGAGCAAGACCGCAGATTCTTCCTTGGGCCTACGGCAATCGTAGGTCTCGGCTCTTTGTTCGACAATTACCAAAACCTACTTCGGCCGTTATATGACAGACCGCGGCATGGTCAGCGGCCGCGATCCCCGGGCGGTACCGCTAATCTGATCGCGGTATTGGCGGGGTCCTCCACCCCGATTTTCCTTTGCCGTTTTAAAAATCGGCGGGGACACGCAACTATCTCAAATTGCTGTTTCAGGCGGTTGCCTGATGTTTGCGATCGGCCGCTTGATAGCCTCGCAATTCGCCGAACAGCCACTTTGCGCAGAGGCGGACGGAATCGCCTAGTACAAGTTGCGCCTAGTCCCTCGCGCCGGTCCGCTCCAGCTCCGCATTGGCTGCCGGCGCCGGTGGATGTGCAGCCAACCAGTCCATCCGCGTGAGATCCATGGTTTGCACCACAAACGTGTCGCCGAATTCCAAGTACTGTGGCGACTGCGCCGACCAGGCGGGCCAGTTGAGCTTTGGCGTCCCAGGCGAGCCGGTCTCGGCAAACGCAATGAGCGCGCCGGCCATATGGCCGGTAAGCTCGCGGTCGTAGTCCGTCCATACGCGCGTCGGCCGCTGCCAGTTATACGTGTCGAGGGTGTCGAACCAATAGGGCACGTCGGCGGCGTGGTAAGCTCCGACGGTAGCGGGGTTCTGGTCGGCGATCCTGACACCCGGCGCGTAGGGATGCTTGCGCACGAAGGTGTCGATATAGACCGGCGCCGTCCCATGTTTGGCCTGTACGTCGGCGCAGCTGCGCGAATTCATCATCATGCCGTTTTCCATGGCGGCGCGATGTACCATCGGCTGAACGTCCGCGTCGGCTTGGGCTGGGTAAAGCTGAAGAAACTGATCGGCGGCGGCGCCGTACACCTGGCGCGCCATCGCCTCGTAATCCGCGACATTGCGAGCACGGGTCAGCGGGTATCGCGCCGAATCAAGGTCGTCACCGTTGGAGCTGGCGATCACCGGCACATCGCTCGCCTGGTTTGAGGCAAACGCCTGCTCCTTCGTGCCCGTCCAGAAATATCCATCGACGACCGATGGCGCACGAACGCCGCGAACACTGAGGCCCAATTGGTTTTCCTCCTGAAGCGCGAGAATGCGGTCAGCCGGCACATTGCGCATGGCGGCGAGATCTTGGGCGCCAAGGCGCTTCTGCAGTTCGAGGCCGGCCTTCTCGCCTTCAGCCAAAGGCGCCACGCCACCGATCATGCCCGCGCCGCCGAAGTTGCAGGCACTGGACATCATCGCGCCGCGAAACAGGCCCTTCGACAGCGGGCTCGTCACCTGGGCCGCCACGGAGCCGGCTCCAAACGACTGGCCGCTGATCACCACCTTGTTCGGATCACCGCCGAACTTTGCGATGTTGTCGTGGACCCAATTCAGCACGGCGTTCTGGTCGAGATAGCCATAATTGCCCGAATGGCCACCTTGCTCCTGCGTGAGCTCGGGATGTGCCATGTAGCCAAGCATGCCGACGCGGTAGTTGAAGTTGACGAAGATGGCGCCACGCTTGGCGATGTTCTCTCCGCCATAATTGGCCATGCCCGAGGAGCCGAGCGTACCGCCACCGCCATAGATGAAGACGACCACCGGCCGAGCATCGCCCGGCTTGGCTTCGGCCGGTGCCCAGAGGTTGAGGTAGAGACAATCTTCGCTCGTCGCCTCCTCGCCGAAGTAGTGGTTGATGTCGTGCGCGCGCAACACCTGGATGCATTCGGCACCCCTGCGGTCCGCATTCCAGACGCCATCCCAGCCGATCGGTTGCGGCGGCTTCCAGCGCAGGTCACCGGTCGGCGGCTTGGCGAAAGGAACTCCCAAATAGGCCTTCACACCGGAGTTCAGCCTCGTTCCCGCGATTTTGCCGCTGGCGGTCGCCACCGGATCGCCGGGTAATGGCATCATCGCATCTGCCAAAACAAATGTCGTCGCGGCAAACAAAGTGCCCACCAGTGAGATTGCCCCGATTGCGGATCGCCTGAAGGCCATGGCGGTTTCTCCCTGTGTTCGTTTTTCTTGGAACGGGAAGCGTTCTTTGCGTCGTCCAATTCTAACACGACTTTCTACACCATTGGAGCATGCAACTTCATCCCTGGATCACATACGCTTCCCAGTATAGGCGGTTAGCACGCGCCACCTTTTTGGACGAGGGTCCGCTCTGCGCTGCGGTCATCCATTTGTCGCGCGGAGCGCCCGTTGGACCAGTCGATGAACTTTGGTCAGCGTTGAATTCTGCGAACCGCCGTTACCATTTCGGGCTTCGACGCTCGAGCCGGTCCAGCCGCTCCGACCATGGGTCGCCACCGCTAGATGTCCCAGCGTTCGAGATGAGCAGCAACTGTTCGCGGTTCGAACTGGCTTCCCACAGCGGCAGACCTGGTCCGTTTGGGTCTCCGGTTTTCGCAAAATTGGTCCAATAGGTCCTCAGAAGATTTGAAACTTCTCGGTCGCGATGCGTGAACACTCCGGCGCCGGGCACGCCTTCGGCGCCAAAGAGGAATTGAAGCTCTCGTCCGCGACCTCCTTCGCTGCCTGGAAGTTGGGCTTCGGGCACATAAGAGAAACGATATCGGAATGTGGGCGAGCCGGTCGCCGCATGGCTTCGTGCGACGAGTCTTACAGGCTCCGTGAAGACCCTGTCCGTGTATAACCTTGCCGCGAGCTCTGCGAGATTGCGGGAGGCTTCAGGATAGAACCTTCGCAGTTCGTCGACGGAAGCACCTGTAAGGCCAAGCTCGTCATTGAAATCGGGTTCGCTACCGAAACCCGTCTCGTCTTCATTCGAGCCGATGATCAGGGGAATGCGGTTCTGTCGGCCTGCCCCGAAGCCGGCGGCAATGTCTTCTTTCACCAACATCCCGTCCTTAGTAGGACCGAAGCTTTGCGAAGGTTTGGAGAGCAGAATCTTTTCGGCAGCGAAGATCACCTTCGAGTCAATCGCACGCGGATCTGGTCCGTTGCGGTCGTACCCGACGGCTTGGAGAAACTGCTCGCCAACGCTCTCGGCCATTGCCATCGAGCGCACTCGCTCGCGACCGGGTACCGAATCAAGGATGGCTTTCTGGTAGAGATCTCGCGACTGCTCGCAGAGCATGAGCAGCGCGACCGAAGTTGCCCCCGAAGAGGTGCCGAACAGGGTGACGTTGTTCGGATCACCCCCGAACGCCCTGATGTTCTCATGAACCCAACGAAGTGCTGCGATCTGGTCCATCATGCCGTAATTTGCGATACGGCTGTTGGAGGAGCCTTCGGCGAGCGCGGGATGTGCGAGCCAACCGAACGCTCCCAGCCGATAGTTCAGCGTGATCACGATGACCCCCGCCTGCGCGAGTTTCGACCCGTCGAACAGGGGATCTCCTGCGGTACCGGCGACGAAGGATCCGCCGTGTATCCATATCATGACCGGCAACGGATCTTCGATCTCGAAGGGTCTGAAAACATTGAGCGTGAGGCAGTCCTCACTCGTGCCATACGACCCTAGCCCGGGCATCGAGGGCTGCTCACATGCCGGGCCATATTCATACGCCGTGCGGATCGTCGAACTCTCAGGCGCCCGTTGCGGAGGACGCCACCGGAGAGATCCGACAGGCGCCGAGGCATAGGGAATCCCCTTAAAGGAAGCTACTCCCGCTAGAACTACGCCGAGCACCTGTTCTTCTCGCGTCAAGACGAAGGGGAATTGCCCAACCTGGGCCGGGACAATGTTGCTTTGCAGCAAGAATGCGAATGCCGCAACTAGCGCAATGAGGTGCCGCATCGACTAAATCTCAATGGCCGAGGGAGTTCGCCAGTAACTTACTTCCGTCAGACATGCAGAGGCAAGCCCTGTACCGACAAGCCTTGATCATTTTGCGCGTGGATCGCATCGTCGCGCGATGTGGAAACGCAATTGCCTGTTTGAATCTAATCCAACGATCTAAACATGGGAGCCGGTTTTTGGAATACCAATTCGCGAACGAATGAGATCACTTTCAAATTTGGCACTCAACTGAAATCGACATCTCGACGGTTTGACCGCTTTGCCAAATGCAGACGCTCAGAGCAAATAAACCCCAAACGACCCACGTTTCGAAAGTTGCGAGCCCGTGCCGTCGGTGCCGCGCGGTCGTCAGCCCGTCACGCTCCGGGACGCCACCGATTACATCATGGCGCTGCCGACGGCTGGGCAGAACCTAGAAGAATGGCAAACCGCGATCAGTTGTTGAGACGGTTGATCGAAAGCAGCAATCCCCCGCCTAGCCGAGGCCTCCGTCGACCTGCAAGCACTGGCGCGTAATGCGTTGACTCTCGTCGGACGCCAAGAACAGCGCCAGACGTGCGATGTCGTCGGGCGTCACCGCATCGGGAATAGCCTGACGCGCGCGAACTTCAGCGATCTTTTGCTCGTCCGGGAACCACAGCCGGCGCTGGCGCTCGGTGAGCACCATCCCGGGCGCGATGGCGTTGACGCGAATGCGGTCGGGTCCGACCAGCCGAGCCAGGGAGTTGGTGAAGCCGACAATCGCCGCCTTCGCCGCGGCGTAGGCCGGCAACGCCGCTACGCCGCGCATCCATGCGATTGATGACATGTTGATGATCGAACCGCCGCCGCGCGCCTGCATCTGCGGCACTATCGCCTGTGCGGCGAAGAAAACGTGCCGCAGGTTGACGCCGATCATCCAGTCGAATTCAGCCGGCGTCACCTCGGAAAGCACCTGACGCTGGTCGTTGGCGGCGTTGTTGACCAGCACCGCGGCGTCGCCAAGTGCGGCG
>Ga0066789_10000350_pt1 | contig 17812 bp, 15 predicted proteins | sample OrgsoiDNA2013049_FD_70960 | JGI IMG/M metagenome (GOLD analysis project Ga0066789, IMG submission 70960) | Permafrost soil microbial communities from the Arctic, to analyse light accelerated degradation of dissolved organic matter (DOM) -... | ecosystem: Environmental > Terrestrial > Soil >...
GGTGCAGCCGGCGGCGAGCGCGGGCGCGACCTTGCAGGCGATCTGGTTCAGCGGCCAGTTCCACGGCGTGATCATGCCGATGACGCCGACGGGTTCGCGCACCACCATCGCCGAGCCGACGGGTTCCTCGAAATGATAGTTCTTCAGGACTTCCAGCGTGGATGCGAGGTGGCCGAGGCCGGCGCCGGCCTGCAGCTTCTCCGCCATCGGCAGCGGCGCGCCCATCTCGTCGGAAACGGCGGCACCGATATCCTTCATGCGGGTCTTGTAGACCTCGATGATTTTCGAAAGCAGCGCGACGCGCTCCTCGCGGCTGGTCTGCGAAAAAGTCTCGAACGCCCGCCTGGCGGCGGCCACCGCCTTGTCGACGTCGGCCTTGGAGCCGAGCGCAACCTCGTACATCGCCTCTTCGGTCGCCGGGTTGACGACGGGCGTGGATTTCTTGACGACCGGATCGACCCAGGCGCCATCGATGTAGAATTGCATGCGGTTGACCATCGTAAACCTCTTGATTTCGGGGCAATTGCAGGGGAACGGAGCGTCCAGCAAGCATCCTTGCACGAAAGCCCGGAAAAATGAACCCGCCATATACGGGACGCCGCACTGCAGCGGACGCACAATATAAAGTCGGCGATGTGAAGGAAGCAAGGCGGGCTGCGCATTGCGTGTTGCAGAGCCCCACCCCGGCCCTCCCCCGCAAGCGGGAGAGGGGGAAGAATGCGTTTGCCGCGAATACAGACTCCAGAACATTCGGCAACAATGCTGCGCGTATCCTTGCAGCTCACCTTATGTCCATGTTTCCCGACGCCGCCCGCCACACGGCGCAGCGCGCTCCCTCTCCCGCTTGCGGGGGAGGGTTGGGGTGGGGGCCGCTTGCTTGAAAATTACACCGCCATTTTGCGATGCCGAACCGGCGCGCCAGCCGTGAGGCTTTCCGCGGCATCGATAATGGCGTTGGCGTCCATGCCGTGGTGGCGGTAGAGGTCGTCGATGGTGCCGGTCTGGCCGAAATGTTCGACCCCGAGCGCCTCGACCCGGTGGCCGCGCACGCTGCCGAGCCAGCCTAGCGTGGCCGGATGGCCGTCGATCACGGTGACGATGCCGCAGTCGCGCGGCAGCGGTGCCAGCAGTTGTTCGATATGGCTGAGATACTGCATTCCGCGCCGGTCGCGGCGCAGTTTTCGCGCCGCCGTCCATCCCGCATGCAGCCGGTCGGCGGACGTGATCGCGAGCAGGCCGACGTCGCGGCGGCTTTCGCCTAACAGGCCGACGGCCTCGATCGCCTCGGGTGCGACCGCGCCCGTATAGGCGATCACGACTTCGGCATTGGGCCCCGGCCGGCGCAGCCAATAGGCGCCATCGGTCATGGCTTTCTGCAAGTCGGGCGTCATCATCCGCTGCGGCTGCTCGAGCGTGCGGGTCGAAAGCCTCAGATAGACCGAACCGCCCTCGCCGGCTGCCTCGCGCTGCATGTGCTGGAAGCCCCAGCCCATGATCACCGCGAGTTCATCGACAAATGCCGGCTCGAACGAGGCCAGCCCATCCTGCGCGATGCCGATCAAGGGCGTCGCGATCGACTGATGCGCGCCGCCCTCCGGCGCCAGCGTAATGCCCGAGGGCGTCGCCGCCACCATGAAGCGCGCGTCCTGATAGCAGGCGTAATTCAGCGCATCGAGGCCGCGCTGGATGAAGGGATCGTAGAGCGTTGCGATCGGCAGCAGCCGTTCGCCGTTAATGGCGTGCGACAGCCCCAGCGCCGCCATCAGGATGAACAGGTTCATCTCGGCGATGCCGAGTTCGATGTGCTGTCCCTTCGGCGAAAAGTCCCAATTGAAGGTTGACGGTATCTTTTCGCTGCGGAACAGGTCGGCCTTCTCGGCGCGCGCGAACAGCCCACGCCGGTTGACCCAGGCCCCGAGATTGGTCGACACCGTGACATCTGGCGATGCGGTGACGATGCGCGACGCCAGTTCGCTGTCGCCGCGCGCAAGCTCGTTGAGCACCAGCCCAAAGCCCTGCTGGGTCGACATTTGCGGCGCGGGCTTGAACGCAAGCTGCTGCGGCACCTCGATGACAGGCGCGGTCAGGCGGCGGCGGCCGTCGCGATTGAACGGCGCCTGGCCAAGAAACGCCTCCAGCGCCGCCGGCTGCTGAGACAGCCCCTCGAATTTTTCCCATTCATGCCCTGGCCGGATGTTCTGCGCGGTGCGCCATTTTTCCATCTGGGTGACGGTCATCAATCCGGCATGGTTGTCCTTGTGGCCCTGGAACGGCAAGCCGACGCCCTTGATGGTGTAGGCGATGAAGCAGACCGGGCGATCATGATCGATGGCCTCGAAGGCCTCGACCATGCTGGCCATGTCGTGTCCGCCCAGATTGGACATCAGCGCCAGCAATTCGTCGTCGCTACGCTTGTCGATCAATTGCGACACCGCGCCCTGATCGCCGATCTCGTCCGTGAGATGCTTGCGGAACGCGGCCCCGCCCTGAAAACACAGCGCCGCATACATCGCATTCGGGCAGACGTCGATCCAGCGCTTCAGCGCCTCGCCGCCGGGTTCGGCGAACGCCGCCTGCATCAGCCGGCCATATTTCACGATCACCACGTCCCAGCCGAAATTGCGGAACATGGTTTCGAATTTTTCCCACAGCCCCTCGCGCACCACGGCATCAAGGCTCTGGCGGTTGTAGTCGACCACCCACCAGGTGTTGCGCAGGCCGTGCTTCCAGCCCTCCAGCAGCGCCTCGAAGATATTGCCCTCGTCCATCTCGGCGTCGCCGACCAGCGCGATCATACGGCCCTCGGGCCGGTCCTTCATCCAGCCATGCGCCTTGACGTAGTCCTGCACCAGCGAGGCGAACAGCGTCTGCGCGACGCCGAGGCCCACCGATCCCGTGGAGAAATCGACGTCGTCGGTGTCCTTGGTGCGCGACGGATAGGACTGCGCGCCTTTGAAACTGCGAAAATTTTCCAGCTTGTCGCGGGTCTGGTGCCCGAACAAATACTGGATGGCGTGAAACACCGGGCTCGCATGCGGCTTCACCGCGACACGATCTTGCGGCCGCAGCACAGAAAAATATAGCGCCGACATGATGGTGGCGAGGGAGGCCGACGAGGCCTGGTGGCCGCCGACTTTCAGGCCGTCGACATTGGGCCTGACATGATTGGCGTGATGGATGGTCCACGATGACAGCCACAGGACTTTGCGGGCCAGCGCAGACAATAATTCGAGGCGTGCGGGCTCGATCGGCATGGCGGTACTCCCCGACCCAATGAATACCTGCGATGTTAACGCTTCGGCTTTCGCTAAAAATCTCAAATTTTCGCGACATACCGCTCCATATTGGGATAAAATCCCACTTCGGAGCCCGCCAGCGAGAGTTTATCCCAATGCATGCACTTGACGCCATCGACCGCAAAATCCTCAGCCAGCTGCAATCCGACAGCCGCACCACCATGCAGGAACTCTCCGACAAGGTCGGGCTGTCGGCGTCGCCCTGCCACCGCCGGGTGAAACTTCTGGAAGAGCGCGGCGTCATCACCCGCTATATCGCAACCGTCGACCAGAAATCGCTCGGCCTGCATGTCAGCGTCTTCATCTCGATCAAGCTGGCGCGACAGAAGGAAGAGGACCTCAACCGCTTTGCGAAAGCGATCTCGAAATGGGACGAGGTGCTGGAGTGCTACCTGATGACCGGCAACCGCGATTATCTCTTGCGCGTGGTCGCCGCCGACCTGTCTTCCTACGAAGCGTTTTTGAAAAACAAGCTGACCCGGCTCGACGGCATCGCCTCGATCGAATCGAGTTTTGCGCTCAGCCAGGTGAAGTATTCAATCGCGCTGCCGGTGTGACCATTCGTCGTCCCGGCGAACGAGCCTGCGAAGCATACTGACCTCATCCTGAGGAGATTGCGAAGCAAGCGTCTCGAAGGATGGACGCCGGACTTGCGGCCATCCTTCGAGACGCTTGCACCGGACAGCGCAAGTGCGCTGCCGGGAGAGCGCACTCCTCAGGATGAGGTCGGAGATATATTCACGAGCTCGAACGCCGATCCAACCACCAGCGCTGATTTCTTGCAGAAGGCCTCCACCCAGCGTCATTGCGAGCGCAAGCGAAGCAATCCATGGCTGCGAGAAAGACTGGATTGCTTCGTCGCGGAGCCTGTCATCGGGCGCGCGTTCGCGCGACCCGTTGGCTCCTCGCAATGACGATTACCCAATCCCGGCAAGCCGCCACGTCCCAAGCGACATCTACCGCCACGGCTCGACGATGATCTTGGTGTGACGCTCCGGATTGGCCAAATCAGCAAACGCGGTGGCGACGCCGTCAATGCCTACGGTTGCGGTCACCAGGGAGGCCGCGTCGACCTGCCCTTCGGCGATCAGGCGCAGCGAACAGGCGAACTCGTCGGGCGTATAGCCCAGCACATATTGAACGTTGAGCTCCTTCATGATGCCGAGCGTCGGCTCCGAGCGGTCGGTTTCCATGCAGACGCCGACCACAATGATGCGCGCATCGCGCGGCGCGCCTTCGAATACCTGCTGCAGCAGGCCGGGGATCCCGACGCATTCGAAAATCAGCGCGGGTTTCAGGGCCGGCCGCCACGCCTGCAGCGGCGGGCGCGCGGCCTTTTGATCCGGCGACATCGCGGCATGGTCGGCCCAGGTCGCGTAGGGTTCGTTGCGCGCGGGATCGACCACGATGTCGGCGCCCAGTGTTTCGGCCAATGCGCGGCGCGCCGGCGAATAATCCGCAGCGACAATCGGATGCAGGCCCTTCAGTTTCAGCGCCGCAATCACCGCGAGCCCGACCGGGCCGCAGCCGATCACCAGCGGCACCTCGTCGCCGCGAATATTTGCCTTGGCGACGGCGTGGATGCCGACCGCCAACGGCTCGGTCAATGCGGCATGTTCCGCCGCAAGCCCGTTGGGCACCTCCAGCAGCAGCGCTTCGCTGAGCAGCATGCGCTCGGCATAGCCGCCGATATTGTCATTGGAATAGCCGATGCCCTGCGGGCCATCCGATGTCAGCAACGCCGGGAGCGAACACACAAGGGCGCCGGTTTTCAGCCTGCGCTGTGTCTCCGGGCCGTAGTCGAGAACCTCGCAGCAGAATTCATGGCCGAACACGACGTCGCGCGTGAGGTCCATCGGCTTGCGGCCGGGAAAATGCCTGGCCATCTCGACCATGTGGCGGGCGTGCTTGCGCGCATGCAGGTCGGAGCCGCAAATGCCGCAGGCCAGTGTCCTGACCAGCACCTGCCCCGCACCCGGCCTCGGCTCGGGCAGCGTATCGACGACAATCTCGCCGTTCCTGAAAATGGCAGCGCGCAATCCCTTTCCTCCCCCGCAGCTTGTGTTGTCCGCCGTGATATCACGGAGATTTCAGACATGTAACGTGTATCAGGCAAGGCTTGCTGCCGACCGCCTGCGTCGTGTGCTCTCAGGACTCCGGCACCGGGACGTCGAACGTATTCAACGTCACGGACACCAGGCAATACAGTCCGACCAGATAGGACAGTTCCGCCGCGCCATGCGCGCCGAACTGCTCGACCGCTGCGCGGTACGTCAGTTCCGGCAGAACGCCGCCGCCGACCAGCGCGGAAGCAAAATCGTAGGCGACCGCCTCCTGCCGTGACAGGTCGGTCGGACGCTGGCCGGCCACGATCGTCGCCAGCTTCTCGTCGGACAGGCCCCGATGCTCCGCGACGATGACGTGGGCATAGAGTTCATACGCGGAGCGGAAATGCGCGCCCGTGACCAGGATGGCGACCTCGCGTACGGCGGGCGGCAGCGACGGCTTGGTCACCATCGCCTTTGTCAGCTCCCACACCGGTTTGCCGAATTGCGGCTCGTGAATCCAGGGATTCCACGGCCCGAGCAGCGCGCCGTCGTCCCGGACGTTGACAAAGCCCTGAAAATTCCTGGCGATCCCCTCCCGCATATCGTCATAAAGCGGTTTCTGTTCGGAAGTGAGGTTCGCGGGTGGAATGATTGGCAGGCGCATGTCGCAGTCTCCATCTGGCCCCCGGGCCTGGCGATGATCGTCGCTCGACAAGGCGATGGCAAACGAATTGAAGCCTCAGCGGCATCGCCTCACGTCGACGTGAGAGAATCCGCCGCGATCACGCGTTGGGAGACGGCTCGGCCTGCATTGGGAGCTGCGAACGCCTGACACGCTCCCGGTGCGCGGTGTAGAGACCGCTGCCGACGATGAACACCGCGCCGGTCACCGTCCAGATGTCAGGTAGTTCGCCGAAGATCAAAAAGCCGAGGATGCTGACCCACAGCAGCTGGGTGTATTGAAATGGCGCAAGCACCGAGGCATCGGCATAACGAAACGCGAGCACGACGATCCATTGGCCCGCCGTCGAGGCGATACCGATGAAAATGCCGAACAGGATATCGTGCCAGCTGGGCGCGACCCAGACGAACGGCACCAGTGCCGACAAAATGCAGACGCCCGCGATCGACGAATAGGTCATGGTGGTGATGACGTGTTCCTTGCCGCTCATCATTCGCGTCATGATCAAGGTGCAGGCCCAGGCCAGCGCCGAGACGATCGGAAAAAACGCGGCGGGATGAAACGCGCCTGAGCCCGGCCGCAGGATGATCAGCACGCCGATCAATCCGACCGCGGTCGCGAGCCAGCGGCGCACGCCGACGCGCTCGCCGAGAAAAAAGATCGATAGCGCGGTGACGAACAGCGGCGAGACGAAGCCGGTCGCGGATGCTTCCGCAATGGGAAGAAACCGCAAGCCCGATATGAAAAGCAGCGAGGATCCCAACAGTGCCACGCCGCGCATCAGCTGCAGGCCACGGCGCTCGGATTGCAAAGCGTACAATGGCGAACCCGGCAGCATCGCCGGAACCATGATCATCCCGAAAACCAGAAACCTGATCCAGGCGATCTCGATCGACGGCAACGTCGCCGACAGGTATTTCGCGGTGACATCCGAGGCCCCCAGAAACACGGTCGACGCCAGGATCATGGCGATGCCGCGAAACGGCCGGTCGGCGCGCGCGGGTGCGGTTCGTTCGGCTGACTTCTTCTCCGGCAAAGGCAATGGTGCGCTGTCCAGCCTGGCGGCTGCGGCGGGGGGCGGGGTCACAATTGAAACTCTTGTGCAATGATCGAATCTGGCGAGCGTCCAAAAAACGATAATTGCGCCTCATCGACAAGGTCCGAAAACAGGCAGCCGATATGCGCGCGCACGTGCGGCGGCTTGCCGCGTTACCGCTGAAACATTTCGTAAGGAGTTGTGTCCGCTACAGCATCGGCAGGCCGCGCGGCTTTGGCCCGCGCGGAAACGCCTTGTCCAGTGCCGTCATCTCGGTTTCGCCGAGCGTGAGACTTGCCGCTGCCGCGTTGTCGGCGGCGTGTTCCTGACTTGACGCTTTTGGAATCGCGAATACGGAGGGTCGGCGCGTCAGAAAGCTCAAGGCGACCTGGCGCGGCGATGCGCCATGGGCCTGGGCGATGGCCTGCAACGCCTGCCCCGCCTTGCTGCGCGCAGGCGGGAAATCATTGTGACCGAACGGCGAATAGGCGACCACCGCGACGCCGTGCTGCTCGCACCACGGAATCACCGCGTGCTCGATCGCGCGTTCGCCGAGATGGTAGAGTACCTGGTTACAGGCGATCTTGCCGTCGCCGGCAACCGCCAGCAGTTCGTCGAGATCGTCCGTATCGAAATTGCTGACGCCCCAGCTGCGAATTTTCCCGGCATCAATCAATTGATCGAACGCGGCGACCGTTTCAGCCAGCGGATAGGACCCGCGCCAATGCAGCAGATAGCAATCGAGCCGGTCGGTCTTCAGCCGCGCCAGCGAACGCTCGCACGCCGTGATGGTGCCGCGCCGCGATGCGTTGCCCGGCAGAACTTTCGAGACCAGGAAAATCTCGTCGCGTCGCCCGGCAATCGCCTCCGCGATCACGAGTTCGGCGTCGCCATACATTTCAGCGGTGTCGATGTGGGTCATGCCGAGATCGACGCCGCGGCGCAACGCGGCGACGGCGCTGTTGCGATCGCCGCGGTCGATATACCAGGTGCCCTGCCCGATCACGGACACGTCGGATTTGCTGTTGCCGAACGGTTGAGATTTCATGGTCACGGTTCTTGGCCGTCGATTGCGACATTTGTACAGCCCGGTTCAGCGCCGGACTTGATCAACTTTGGCCGACGCTCGCCAGCGCGCGGCGGCGATGCATGGCGGGCGAGTTCTCGGCCGGCAACCGGCGCAGCCACTCGCGAAAATCCGAGATCTCGGGACAGTCCGCCGTGCCGGCCGGCGCAATCAGCCAGTCGCCGAGCCCGGATCCCCCGCTCACGCGGTCGCAACGATAGCCCGGGTGGTGGCCGAGACCGCGGCCGATGAGCAAATCGACCTTGCCCTCGATCAGCTCGTGCAGGCCCGCCGGCTGCAGCACCCGCAAGCCGATTTCAGCATGCGTGGCACGGAACTCGGCAAGCGCCAGACGGCGCAGGTCGAAGCTTCCGTGCAGGCCCAACTGAAGCAGCACCGCACCCGCCGGCTTCAATTGCGCGGTCGCATCGGCGATGCGACGAAAGCCGGCGGATATTTCAGGCAGGAAAATCTGGCCGGCCGCTGTCAGAATGAGCTGCTTGTGCAGCCGCTCGAACAGGCGCACGCCGAGGCGCGCCTCCAAGGCTTTCACCTGCTGTCCGATCGCGGCCGGCGTCACATGCTGTTCATGCGCCGCCTGTTTGAAACTGAGATGTCGCGCCGCGGCTTCGAACGCACGGAGCGCATTGAGCGGTGGGAGGCTGTAGGTCATCGCCATCCAGTTTGTCACGCATACCCCGTGGCCTTGCAATAGATTTTCTTGCGCTGGGCGTCAGGAACAATGCTTTGCCCTGCATTCACAACACAAGTTACCGTCTGGTTCGGAAAGCTCCGGAGACCCCCATGGCCCGCCGCATCGACCACCTCATCATTTGCGTCAACGATCTTGCGCAGGCTGCGCTGAGTTGGCGAACCCTCGGCTTTACCCTCACCCCGACCGGCGTCCATCCGTTCGGAACCAGCAACCACCTGGCACTCTTTACCAACAACTTTCTCGAACTGCTGGCCGTCACCGACGTGGCCGCTATACCGGCCGCCGCGCCCGGCCGATTCAGCTTCGCTGCTCACAACCAGGATTTTCTGGCTGCGGCCGAAGGGATGTCGATGCTGGCCTGGCACAGCACCGACGCGCATGCCGATGCCGCGCGCTTCAAGGCAAATGACATCGTCGCCTATGCGCCGTTTGATTTCGGCCGTGACGCGGTGCTCCCGGGCGGAGCAACGGCTCGGGTTGAATTTTCGCTCGCCTTCGCCACCGATCCCGCCATGCCCGGAATCGCTTTCTTCACCTGCCAGCAGCGTCATCCGCCAAACCTGTTCTGGAAGCCGGACTACCAGCGCCACCCCAACGGCGCCTTGCGCGTGGTCGAGGTCGTGATGTCGGCGCCGGAACCGGCGGCGCACCAAAACTTCCTCGAGCGCATCACGGAAACTGCTGCCGAACTTGCGCCCGGGCGGCTGACGGTCGGAGAGCCAGGCGACCGGGTCATCGTGCTCAGCCCGGCCGAGATCGCCCGTCGGTTGCCGGGTCTGGCCGCCGACGGTCTTGTGCGGTTTTGCGCGGCGCGGCTGGCCGTCGCCGATCTGGACGCGACCAGGCGAGAGTTGCAGCGCAACGGCGTCGGCTTCCAGGTCATCGACGGCGTGTTGCTGATCCCGTCGGCGGCGTCGCATGGCCTGGCTCTGGAGTTCGTCGAACAGGGGACAGCCTGATAAAGACCCGAGCAGGCTTGCCAGCTTAATTCGCCGCCTACGCTGCTGGCGATGGCGAATTCAACTCGCCGATATCCGCGACCATGACCGTGCCGGTCAACGACTCCGTCACGTAGAGACGGTCGCGGTTGTTGCCGCCGATGGCGACATTGGTGCAGGTCGGTCCCGCGCAGGACTTGATGCGCGCGATCAACTCGCCATTGGGCGCGAATACGAACACGTGCCCGAGCGAAGCGTGCGCCACGAACAGCCGGCCCGCTTTGTCCATCGTCAGGCCGTCGGGGCCGCTCGGACCGAAGGTCGAACAGAAGCGGCCGACCTTTGAAACATTGCCGTCTTTCATCAGGGGCGCGCGCCAGACCGCGTTGTCGCGGGTCATTGCGACAAACAGCACACTCTCGGTGGGATCGAGCACCAGGCCGTTGGGGCTGATGCCGGTATCGATCAGGCAGTCGAGCCGTCCGCTGCGCGCGAGCCGGTAGACCCGCCCCGTGGGATCGTGAAGCCCGGTCTGTCCCTGGTCGGTAAAATAGATGTCGCCATTCGATGCGATATGCAGATCGTTGCAGCCCCGGAACGATTCGGAACTGCGCGATGTCAGTACCGGAATCATCCGCCCTGCCTGTGCATCGAGCTCCATGATGCCGTGCATGTAGTCGGCCACCAGAATGCGTCCGTCGGCGCCGATCTTGAGACCGTTGGGCCAGCCGTCATATTCCGCGGCCAGCGACCATTGGCCGTCGGGCGAGATTCGAAAAATGCGTCCGAACGGAATATCCACGATGTAGAGATTGCCTGCGGCGTCGAAGCACGGGCCTTCAATAAAACTGTCGGTCGGCTGACCCGGCCGGTTGGCGTCGGCCCAGTCCGTGCGTACGCCCTTGCGCCTGAATTGGTCGGGCATGGCCGAAAACACTTTTGTTTCGATTAGGCGCGGCGGAGTGTCGAGATACATCATCGCGTGGTTTCACCTGTGGGAGACGAACGGCACCATAAATGAGCATGTCCGTGCCGTCGATGTCGTCCCGCGCGTGGCGCCTTTGCAGAAAGCGAGGTGTCTTGACGCGGCAAGACATTCTTGTTCCGATCCCGCAGCGTGCTATGAATCGGGAAATCATCGCCGCAAAAGGCTGATGGCAGGGAGGACAACCAGATGGCCCATTTCGGCCCGACCCGGCGTTCCCTATTGCAGGGAACGCTAGCAAGCACCGCACTCGGTCTCACCGGATTTCCCGCGCGCGCCGAGCCGCAATGGAAGAAATATGCCGGCACCACGATCGAGGCAAACCTGATCAAGGGCCCAAGAGGCGAGTTGCTGCAGAAATACGCGTCCGAATTTACCGACCTTACCGGTATCAAGGTTGAATCCGAAGTCATTCCGGAGCAGCAACAGCGGCAGAAGGCCGTCATCGAGCTGACTTCCGGCAAGCCGAGTTTTGATGTCATTCACGTCAGCTATCACGTGCAGAAGCGGCAATTCGAAAAGGCCGGCTGGCTCGCGGACCTCTCCGCGTTCATGAAGGATCCGAACCTGACCGCGCCCGACCTCACGGTCGACGACTTTTCCGCCGGTGGTCTGCAATTCGCCCGGAACGACAAGGGCGAAATGCATTCGCTGCCCTGGTCGGTGGATTACTTCATCCTGTACTGGAACAAGGAGCTGTTCGCGAAGAAGGGCGTCGCATTGCCCAAAACCTTCGACGAGATGGCTGTCGCCGCCGAGAAACTCAACGATCCCGCCAACGGCATCTATGGTTTTACCGGCCGCGGTCTGCGCAACGCCAACATGACGTTGTGGACCAATTTCTTCCTCAACTACGGCGGCGAATTTCTCGACGACAAGGGCAACATCCTCACCGACGGGCCCGAGGCGATCGAAGCCACCAAGATGTATCAGCGCCTGCTGACCAAGACGGCGCCTCCCGGTGTCGCCGGCTTCAACTGGATGGAGTCGATGGCCTCGCTGACGCAAGGCCGCGCCGCGATGTGGATCGACGGCGTCGGCTGGGCGCCACCCATTGAAGATCCAAATGCCTCGCGCGTGGTCGGCAAGATCGGCTACGCGCTGGTGCCGGCCGGACCCAAAGGCCACTATTCCGCCGCCTATGGCGATGGCATCGGCGTTCCCCAGGCGAGCACGAACAAGGAAGCGGCCTATCTCTATTGCCAATGGGCGGTGTCGAAGACCATGGGCGCCCGGCTCTTGCAAAGCGGCGGCGGCGTGCCGTTCCGTAACTCCGTGCTCAACGACGATGCCGTGCGCAAGGGCGTGAAGATGCCGCCCGAATGGCTGGATTCGGTGATCGGCTCGGCCAGGATCTCAAAACTCGGCCTGCCCGTGATCGTTCCGGTCGCCGAATTCCGCGACCTCGTCGGCGCCGCCGTCACCGCGACGCTGTCGGGCGCGGATCCGGCGACCGAACTGAAAAAAGCCCACGAGCAATTCCGTCCCATCCTGGAGCGCAGCGAAAAGTCGTGAGCACGATGGCCGGGCCGGCCGAGGTCACGGCCGGCGCCAAGGGCGAGCCGCAGCGGGAGTGGCGGCCGCCGTCCTATTGGCCGTTCGTGCTGCCGGCGCTGATCGTGGTGCTCGCGGTCATCATCTTCCCGTGGGCCTACACGATCTGGATGAGCCTGCACGAATGGAAGGTCGGCTCGCCCACCACCTTCGTCGGTCTCGCCAATTATATCCGCCTGCCGGGCGACGCGCGCTTCGTCGAATCGGTATGGCACACGCTGGTCTATACCGCGCTGTCGGTGGCGTTGCCGCTGCTGTTCGGCACGCTGGCGGCGGTGGTGTTTCACGCCAGATTTCCGATGCGCGGCTTTTTGCGAGGCCTGTTCATTCTGCCGATGATGGCGACCCCGGTCGCCATCGCGCTGGTGTGGACCATGATGTTCCACCCGCAGCTCGGCATCCTCAACTACCTCTTGTCACTGGTCGGCCTGCCGCCGCAGCTCTGGGTGTTTCATCCCGCGACCGTGATCCCGTCGCTGGTGATGGTCGAGACCTGGCAATGGACGCCGCTGGTGATGCTGATCGTGCTCGGCGGCCTCGCGGCAATCCCGAGCGAGCCTTACGAGAGCGCGCTGATCGACGGCGCCACCCGCTGGCAGATTTTTCGATACATCTCGCTGCCGCTGATCATGCCATTCCTGTTCATCGCCGCCATGATCCGCATGATCGACGCGGTAAAGAGTTTTGATATCATCTTTGCGATTACGCAAGGCGGTCCCGGTTCAGCCTCGGAAACCATCAACCTCTATCTCTACAGTGTCGCCTTTGTCTATTACGATGTCGGTTACGCCTCGGCGATCGTGGTCGTGTTCTTCGCCCTCATCGTTGCATTGGCGGGTGCGCTGCTTCACTTGCGCCAGAGGACGCACTGGAACGACGCCGGAGGCGCGGCATGAGCCCGCTGCGACGCCTGCTCGGCAACATCGGCTTTGCCTTCGCGCTCATCGTCATCGTGTCGCCGGCCGTGCTGTTCTTCGTCTGGATGCTGTCGCTGTCGGTCAAGTTCGAGATCGACAACGCGTCGTATCCGCCGGTTTTCATCCCCGAACGCTTTAACTGGGGCAACTACGCTGCCGTGCTCGACTCCAAGCGGTTCACGACCTATTTCATGAACAGCGTGATCGTCACCGGTACTGCCACCGCGTTCGCACTATTGGTCGGCGTGCCCGCGGGCTATGGCCTCGCCCGCATGCGCGCGCACAAGGCGGCGGTGGTGATCCTGATCGCGCGCATCACGCCCGGCCTGTCCTATCTGATTCCGCTGTTTCTGCTGTTCCAGTGGCTGGGCCTGCTCGGCACGCTGTGGCCGCAGATCATCATTCACCTCGTGGTGACGGTGCCGATCGTGATTTGGATCATGATCGGTTATTTCGAGACCACCCCGATGGAGCTGGAAGAGTCGGCGCTGATCGATGGCGCCACAAGCTGGCAGGTGTTTCGCTACGTCGCCTTGCCGATCGCACGGCCGGGCATTGCGGTCGCGTTCATCCTGGCGGTGATATTTTCCTGGAACAACTTTGTCTTCGGCATCGTGCTGGCCGGGCGCGAAACCCGCACCCTGCCCGTCGCCGTCTACAACATGATTTCCTTCGACCAGTTGAGCTGGGGACCGCTCGCAGCCGCAGCGCTGATCGTTACCCTGCCGGTGCTGCTGCTGACGGTGTTCGCGCAGCGCCAGATCGTGGCGGGCTTGACAGCGGGCGCGGTCAAGGGCGGATAGCTTAGTTAGCGGGCCAGAACCTGCCGCCCCTTGACGAGACCGAGTGACTTTCCGAATTTCCCGGCTTCGGACATTGCGACGATTGTTTTATGCTGGACCGAAGCAATTGAACCGAGGATCCGTCAGTGCATCATCGCTTGTACTATTCGCCGGGCGCCTGCTCAATGGCGGCGCATATTGTATTGGAGGAGATCGGTGAACCCTACGACCTTGAGCTGGTTTCCTCGCGGGGCCGTGTTGGCGGAGAAGGCACAACAAGTCCCGCTTGGATGGCGCAGAACCCCAAAGGGCGAGTTCCGGCTCTCTCCGGTGTGCCCGGCCGGATTGGCGGTTCGGACAACCTGCTGACGGAACTGCATGCCATCTTGTTCTATCTGGCTCGGACACATCCACAAGCGCGGTTACTGCCGACTGATCCCGCCGGTGAAGGGCGTGCAATTGAATGGATGAATTGGCTTGCCAGCAACGTTCACGCCATGTCGTACGGCCAGATATGGCGGGCCAATCGGTTTGTTGCCGATGAGCGCGACTTTGCAGCCGTCCAGAATAAAGGGCAGCAAAACTTGCGTGAGCAGTATGCATATATCGAGCACTTGCTCGATGATGGACGAGAATGGGCGCTTCCCGGCGGCTATTCCGTCGTCGATCCGTACCTTCTCGTTTTCTACCAGTGGGGTGGACGCGTCGGTCTGGACATGAAGGAGAGTTATCCGGCTTGGCGTCGCTTGACCGATCGAACGTCTCGACGACCAGCAGTGCAATGCGTGCTCGCGCACGAGAAGATAACCTTGGCCTAGAACCCGGAATCACAAACCTGTATTGCGGCCCATCCTTCGAGACGGCCATGGAGCCTGTCATCGGGCCGCGCTTTGCGCGGACCCGTTGGCGGCCTCCTCAGGATGAGGTCTAACTAACTTGTTGAAACACAACAACCTCATGCCCGCGTAACGGCTTCGCCATTATCGCTGGAGGAGCGAGCCACGCGAGCGTCTCGAAGCATGGGCTACAAGCGACTCACCTATCTCTCGCAGTGGGCAATTGCAGAGTCCGACATTCCCTCCTGCTGACGAAGTGATCGAGCGAAGCAGCACGGCTTCCGGCTTGACCCATTGCGACGTCGCGCGTCGGGATCAATCTTAGTTGAATTGTGACGCCGTTCACAGGCGGGCACGATGGGAGATGGTACCGATCAGTGGATTCGACAGCTGTGGGGCTTCACTGATGAGACACGTTTCGTACGCCGGGCTCGAAATCACTTCTCCCCAGCCTGTGTTCCATACCGATCAAAAGACAAAGCGCGCGAGTATTTTCGTGTCGGTCGTCGCAGCGCTGGATCATTCACGACGCCGTCAGGCGCGGCGCATCCTCGAACAATACGGGCATTTGATCGCTCCGCCCAAAGGAGGCCCGCACGATTCGAACCGGCACATCGGAGGCGATCAAAATGTCGGCAACTGAGAACCGCGTACAGCGGAGGCACGCTGCGCAGATACCGGAACTGAGTGAAAAGGCCATCATCACTGCCGTCGCCCTGGCGTTTTTGTTTCTCCACATCCTTGCCGGCACGATCCTGCAGAATGCTCCAGCGAGCAGGATCGCGACACCGCAACAAGAGGCACAGCCCTCGTTATATGACTAGCGTTACCTGAAGCCGCTCGCCAAGCCGTCGATCGATTTGCCCGACAGCAACACCCGGCGAAACCCCGGACATGACCCGAAGAAAAAAGGCAGGCGCGTGACGATATCAGGCTAGAAATTTTACGCCGTATATCTTGCCGCGACGCCAAACGACTTCGCACGACTGGCGGTTCGGACGATCCGGCACAAGCGCCAATGCGAACCTGTCCATGACATCGATCTCGGCGTCCGTCATGAGCTTGGCTCCGCCCGGCGAGACGTCGAATACAAGGCATTCGTCCTTCGTGATGCCGTCCACCGTAATCCAGGCCGGCCGTTTGTCCAGTTGCCTTCGCGGTTCACGCTGCACCTTTGGCTTGTCAACAATCATAATGATCATCATCCATCGTTGGACTAATTGCGATCGGCTGGGCGATCGTCAAAAACAGGCATCACAATGAAGGTGATTTCGTAAAGCTCCTGTTAGGACATTGCCTTGAAGTTTATCGGTTTACCCTGTTTAGCCCGTGATGGCGTGATTGGCGATGCGGCGTTCCAGCGCCGAATCGTGGCGGGATCGACGGCGGGCGCGGTCGAGGCTGGGTTGAGCTTCCTGTAGCCCGGATGAAGCCAACGGGTCGCGCGAATGCGCGCCCGATGATAAACTCCGCGCAATCCGGGGGCAGAGCATCGGCAATCAACGGTTTCCCCCGATTTCGCAAGGGCTCCATCCGGACTTCGATCAACTCGCGACCGCGGCCAGCTTATGTCTATCCGCCGGCGCAACGGCATCTACCTGCGCGATCAGCCGCTTCAATTCCGGAATGCACGAGCCGCAATTGGTGCCGGCCTTCAATTGCGCGCCGATCTCGGCGACCGTGCCGGCCCCCGCCGCGATGGCGTTGCAGATCGTGGTGCGACCGACCCCAAAGCAGGCGCAGACGATCGGGCCGGCGCTGGCCAGCCCGTCGATCGATTTGCCCGACAGCAACATCCGGCGCTGATCGTCGCTGAGCGCGTCAGCCGCGAACAGGCTCTTGACCACATCCCAATCGCCGGCATCGCGCGCGGGGCCGACGAACAGGCAGGTCTCGATGCGGTCACCGGCGAACGAGGCCGCGCGAAAAACGCCGCCGCCGGGATCCCTGTATTCGGCAAGATCGCTGCCGGCGACGGACCGCAGCCAGGATTGCCATCTCGCCAGATCGGCATTGTCGGCAAACAGATAGCCGAAGCCGCCGGTCACGGCCACGCGGGTCCACCAGACCTGCGGCGCCAGTTCGAGTTGGGATCGTGACAGCGCAAAGCCACGAAACACGTATTCATACGGCATGATCGATGCCGGCGTCGCCTTGTTTTCGGGCTGGCCGGAAAACGGATCGGTGAATGGCGCCACCAGCGCGCCGACGCGCGCGGCGGACGCGTTGGCTTCGCTCCAGTGGATCGGCGCGAACAGCATGCCGCGCTGCTGGCGCTCACCGACAACAACTCTGAGCGTGCATTGTCCGTAGTCGGTGGTGACGCGGGCGAAGCCGCCATCGACGACACCGAATTTCACGGCGTCGTCCGGATGAACCTCGACGAACGGCTCCGGCAGGTGCTGCCCCAGCCGCGGGCTGCTGCCGGTGCGGGTCATGGTGTGCCATTGGTCGCGGATGCGGCCGGTGTTCAACCGCAGCGGCCGTCCGGCCGTGGTCTCGGTGCGCAGCGCGGGAATTTCCGGCGCGACGAAACGCGCCTTGCGGTCGTTGGCGAAAAATCCGCCCTCTGCGAAAAACCGCTGCTGCGGCTCGGCGTCGCCGGATCGTGTCGGCCACTGCACCGGCGTCATCGCATCGAATGCCGCGTCCGATAACGATTCCAGCGCGCCGATATCGAAATCGCGGCCGCCCTCATTCTCGAACGCCGACAGCGCGGCGTGTTCGCGGAACACGTCGGCCGCCGAGCTGAAATCGAATGCCGCGCCGAAGCCAAGCCGCTTTGCAACCTCGCTGACAATCCACCAGTCCGGCCTGGTTTCACCGGGCGGGTCAAGGAACGCGCGCTGCCGCGAGATGCGCCGTTCCGAATTGGTCACCGTTCCCGATTTCTCGCCCCAGGCCTGCGCCGGCAGCAGCACATGGGCGCCGGCATTGACGGTGTCGTTGGAACGCAC
>Ga0066789_10000352_pt1 | contig 17757 bp, 19 predicted proteins | sample OrgsoiDNA2013049_FD_70960 | JGI IMG/M metagenome (GOLD analysis project Ga0066789, IMG submission 70960) | Permafrost soil microbial communities from the Arctic, to analyse light accelerated degradation of dissolved organic matter (DOM) -... | ecosystem: Environmental > Terrestrial > Soil >...
CAGCAGCAGGAAGCTGCTTGATTTGACGGAGAAAGGCAGGCGGGATCACACCTTAACTTCGGCGATCCCTGGTCCCAGCTCCGGGGTCCACTTCAAACGTCGGATTTGGGTCATTCACGTCTCTTCTACGGCGTGCGGGCCATGTCCGCTATCCCCCCAATCGCTACACACGGCACCGGCACCATTCCTATGCCCTGACAAGAAAGACCAACGCCAATGAAACGTAAACCTTCACGCAAACCGCACGTCCTCGATAAGAAGCGCACCGGGAAATACTCGGAAGGCTCAAAAGGTCCGTTCGCCAGCGACATTGTCATGCGGTTGTGCATCACCATTCACGGAATAGCGCGCAAGCCGTGGACGCTCGACAAGGTCCGCGAAGAGCTGACGACCTACTTCCATGAATACTTCGGGCCACGAACGCTGCGCAACGTGCCATCGGACGCATTACGTCGAACGCTCCTTGTCGGGCGCATGGTCAATCGAGTTGCCGAGATTCGTGCAGGGCAAAAACCATTAACACCACTTTGGAATTAGGTCGCGGCCGGATGTACGCCGCGGCTTGATAGCCCCGGCGGATGAGCCTGACACAACTTGTCCGCCGGGGATTTTTTTACAGAGACCATAATGAACAACATTACAGCATCAGAAATTTTCCGACCGGCCGCGAATGATCTACCTTTGTATTCCATTCAAATCAGGATACACGTGATCCTGTGGTTGCACTCGCGACGGCGATCTACTGAGCCGTTCAAATCAAATATGCCCATCATCCCATCTTGTCGGCACTGCTTTTCAGAATGGCTCACGACTTCGATTTCGACCGGGTACTGCTTCTTGGTGGCGCGACAACCACCAAGTTCGCAACCGCGCACCTCTTCGAGGACGTAAATCTCGAGGAGTTCAAGACCATCCTGTGGCGGCCCAGCACTTGGTTGTCGGAAGTGCAAGACAAAACACCTGGCGGTATGACAATCTGGGTCCGTAAGGTCGAGAGGCGGTTACTGGCCCTAGCGGGCTGGCTGAAGGCTGGCAATGATTTAGTCGTTGTACTCGACCGATTAACGTCCATACCGCACGGGCGAGGCGACATCTTTGATTTCCGTAAGGTCCTTCCACTGAACGCGGTCGAATTCCAGAATGTTACTGGGGAAAGGGTCAGGTTTTCGGGGCCAGTGGCGATGTCCGATTTCTCCAATCAGTGGCTCGACGTTCTTCGCTATAGCCATGTTATTGCAGGCGAGAAGTTATCACCTCTGTTTACGGTGCCTGCCGCGACCAAGCGTTCAACTCAGGTTGTTGGCGGTGTTGTTGCCGTCCAGAGCGGCAACTTAATCCTAGTTCCGCCTGACAACTCTGATGCTCGTTCCGGCGCGCGAACAGACTACCTGATCGCGCTTGCGGCTCTGCCGGATTTACTTCGGCAAGGCGGCAGCGATTTGCCGAGTTGGATTGAGAGCTTCAAAAGCCAACATACCATAAAGGTCGAGGCAGCCATTCAGAAGCTGGCGCAAATGATCGCTGACGCCAATGCCCAGATAGCGGCGCATGAGGCCGAGATTGCGAAGGATGATTGGCTGAAAGAGCTGTACGCGGGTACTGGACAGGGCTTCACAAACGCGGTGGCTTCAGCATTAACGGAACTTGGTCTAAAGGTTGTTGAGGGCCCGAACTCACGCGCAGACCTTATTTTCACGGACGGGATTCGACTTGCAACAGCCGAGGTTAAGGGCTTGGAAGGCAGCATCCGGGAACAAAATTTCAGGCAGGCAGAACGGTGGGTATCCGAAGTCAACCACGCATTGGTTTCGACAGTCGCCGAACGACGTAACGACGTCGACCTCCATCGCTACAACGAGAAACTTGGGCAAATCGGTATCTCGAAGGGAGAAAGCGATTTGGAGTGCAGAGGGCTGATGATAGTTGGCACCTTTCGGAAAGTACCAATCGACCAGCGAACAGGCCCCGACTACCCCGACCAGCTCGCGCGTCCACTTGGGCGTTCGCGTATTTGCTCGATGACCGGATTGCAGTTGTTCAACGCACTCATGAGCATCCGAAATGATCCAGAACTGAAAAAACCGTTCATTGAGGATATTTTCGAGACAAACGGCCCGTTTCAAAACGCCCTAACTTGGACCCAGTTCCTGTCTCAGAAGCCTACGGGGGCATGAACACAGATCAGCCGCGACGATTATCGGCATCGATCGGTTCACGCAGCCGCTTCATCGTGAACTCGATATTCGCCGACTGCAGATGGCGCCAGCTTTCCACTTCTGTCTGATATCGGTCTTTTGGAAATCTTTCGAGATATTCTTTGGCCAGCTTGCGGGCGGCCGATCGTTCACGGGTGAACTTTTCGCGCATGAACGGGTCAACGGTCATTCGTCCCTCTTCAGCTTGCGCTTGCCCCAATGTGTGTCTTTGTGCGCAGCATTTGAGCGACCGTTCGATGTGACGGTTCAACGGTTTCATGACGCCGATGCGAGCGAACATCGCAGGCCCGGCCCTGTTCGGCGACGAGCAATAGCGCCTGCATTGCGGCTTTCCATTCGTTGGCGTCGTGGTCCGCCTTAGGCAGTTCGATGATGTAGAGCGCGGCGTCGCGGAGTGTGGCCAACGGTTTCTGGCCCGGCAACATGATCGGGTCGAAAAACAGTTGATCCCACGACACCAAATTAGTTAGGGCCTTGGGGCACGATCAGGCCAACAATACACGGGTGATGTCCTCCCCCGTTTCAGCGTCCAGCACCACAAATGAAACGGCGCGATCCATCCATTTTTGCAGATCAGTAACGGTCAAATAGCGTCCGGTGACAGTGTCGTAGAGTCGATCTCTTGCGTAGCGCTTTACCAAAATAGGCGAATGTCGGATTTGCTCTGACATGGCGGGACCTCCTGGTTTCCGCTAAACATATCACAGCGGATTGGCGTGTTCGACCGCCGGGATGCGAGCCCGGATAGAAGCCGCAGTTCCTTCCCATGGGTCGGTATCGTGCGGATTGCCGACGCGCCTTGCAATCGTGCCGACATGGACATCGCCGTAATAGATGTGCCAGCAGTCGTGGATTTCGCGGTAGCGGCGGCGGTTGAGTTCGGGGGGTGCCATGCACCCATTGAAGCGCGGTCCGGGGCGCAGGGCAAGCGCCCCATTCATTCCCGCCCCGCGTCACGCCGGTACATGCTGACGGTGAATATGCCTCCGTTCTTCTTCGTCAGCACGCAATTCAAGTAGACGCCGCGGATCATATCGTACTCGCCGCCGCCATCGTCGCGGGAGGCAGCCACGCGGGAAGCCTCATCGAAACAAGCCCGCGCTCCACGCTCTACCTTCTTCGGAGGCGCTCCGATAACGATTGAGCCGGCCTCACCAACAAACGACCAGAAGCTTTTGGATGGATTTTCAGTGTCCCAAGAAAAATTGATATCCGCATGTTGGTTGGTTGCGTCGCAACCTATCGTAACGACCGGCAACGCGCCGTATTGGAGGAAGATCGTCGACGGGTGGTTAGGCTCCCTGTCAATCGTGGCGCCGAGTTCGACGACGACCCTGCGGGCCTTGGCCTCGCAATCGTTGGCGTGCGCCGCTGTAGGGGCGAGCAGGGCGAGAGATACAACCATCAAAATGAATCGCATGGTGCGCCACTCCGGTTGCCCTGATAGGCGATAGAATGCCGGAGCAGCGCTGCAGTCAATCGGACTTGGGGTATCGGCCTGATCGTCCATCCGCATCTACATCGATCTATGGCCGTTCTAATTCTGGCCGTGATATTTCCGTGACCCGGTAATGGGTCACACACCTAACCGACTGAAATATCTATCTAATAATCCTTGGATCGTCTCTTCTGCCGATCCCACACAGAGGGGCGTTTCGCGATCGTTACGGACGTTGGGGCACGGGATGCGGTGGACGCGGCAGAGTTATGCGCGCGACGGGATCGCAGGGCGGGTGATGAGCCCGTGAGCGATCAACAGCACGCGGACGAGAGACGATGCTGCGGACGGCGAAGTCGTGTGGTCCTGGCGCCCCGATGCTGGCGTCAAGTTCGCGGATGTTGTGTCGGCCCTACCGGGCGCGGACACAACGCTGGTTCGCAAACGACGGTGGCAAAACAGCCGTCACCGGGGAGAGCGCGAAATAAGCCGTAAAACCATTGTGTGCGGGAATGCCGGGTGATTCCGGTGTACTCGTTGTTACTCGTGTGCGTTCTACCAATACAAGTTGCACACGAGGCCGCGGGTGCATTGGGCATCCGGAATTCCCTACGCCCTCTTTGGGCGGGAGCTAGCAGCAACGCCTCGAGCGCTCCGCGCGGCGAGGACGAAGTTGTATGCGAAACTAGAGCGGAGCCACGCGAAACCAGAGCACCGTCATTGCGAGCGAAGCGAAGCAATCCATACTTTCTTACTTTCCCTCCGCGGCAAGATGGATTGCTTCGCTTCGCTCGCAATGACGATTTCACACCCCCAGACGGTTCCGCACCTCCAGACGGTCCGTCGCTGCGCTTTTCGCAATGACGGCTCTATCGTCGCGGAATCGAGAAGCCGCGGCGTACTGGGAAGCGGCCTCCATGACGGGCAATTTACCGAACTCTGCACGAATGTTAGGGTGCGCCGAACAGACCATCAAGGAGGCACCGCGTGAGACGGATTGTTTTGGTGCTGGCTGCGGTTGGATTGCTGGCCGGTGTGGTCGCCACCATGGTCCCCGCATCCGGACAGGCCGATGGCGAGGCAGCGCCGATCTTCGGAGTCAAACTTCCTCCCGGATACCGCGACTGGAGGTTGATCTCCGTGGCCCACGAAGAAGGCACTCTCAACGATCTGCGCGCCATTCTGGGCAACGACGTCGCGATCCAGGCCTCCCGCGAAGGGAAGCTTCCATACCCGGACGGCACCATCATTGCCCGGCTGGCCTGGAGTTACCACCCGCTGGAGGAAAGCAGCAAAGCCTTCGGCCATCCCCAATCCTTCGTGGCCGGCCCACCCAGGAACGGGGTTCAGTTCATGGTCAAGGACTCCGGAAAATACGCCTCGACCGGCGGCTGGGGGTTCGCTCAATTCGACGACGACAAACCCGCCAGCGAGGCGGTGCACAACACCTGCTTTGCCTGCCACGCCACCGTCGAAGCGCGCGACTTTGTCTTCAACCATTATGCGCCTTGAAGGCCGAACGTGGAGAGCCATGAGGAAGCCGAGACATCAGTGAGAACCGAATTGCTGCTTCGAACTTCACGGCGGTCATCCATGCCCAACCCTTGGAAACAAGCTTTGGAAATCAGTACGCGGTGGTTTTACGTGAGGGGAGTTAGGGGATCAGTTTTTCCACGTTTGTACGAGTGTCGCCGATCCAGGGGCGATCAAACCTGAGGAGCCAGACATGAGCAGTACGGTAGTGCGTAGCGAAACTGCAGGCGAGACCGCAAAGCCGCGGACGGTCGACATGAAGTTCGAGATCGTCGTCATCCCCGTTTCGGACGTCGATCGCGCCAAGCGCTTTTACGGTGGCCTGGGTTGGAGGCTCGACGCCGACTTCGCTGCCGGTGACGACTACCGCGTGATCCAGTTCACCCCGCCTGGCTCCGGTTGCTCGGTCATCTTCGGCAAGAACGTGACCGCGGCGGCGCCCGGGTCCGCCCAGGGCCTGTATTTGATCGTCTCCGACATCAAGGCCGCCCGCGACGAACTGCTCGGTCGCGGCGTCGAGGTTAGCGAGGTGTTCCACGGTGCCGCCGACGTGTACGCCGGCCCGGACGAGCCCTATTTGTTTGGCCGGCTCCGGGTCAGCGGTCCGGATCCCGCCCACGGCAGCTACCGCTCGTTCGCTTCGTTCAAGGATCCGGACGGCAACGGCTGGCTGTTCCAGGAGATCACCGCGCGATTGCCCGGACGCGTGGACGCGGACGTCACGACCTTCACCTCGTCGAGCGAACTCGCAACCGCGCTCCGACGTGCGGCGGCCGCGCATGGCGAGCACGAGAAGCGGACCGGCGGCCAGCACGATGCGAACTGGCCGGACTGGTACGCCGAATACATCGTCCGGGAGCAGGCCGGCAAGGAGCTGCCGACATGAGCAGCGGCTGCGACGTCATCGTCGTCGGCAGCGGCTCACCAACTGCGCGAACCGAGCGCTGGATCGCCACCACGCAGCCTTTGGCGCCGGATCGACCAGCCTTCATGGCTGCCGCGGATGACATCATTCAACGCCGAACGCGCGCTCAACTGCTTTTCCGGCACGCAGGCGAGGATCGCATTGCGGTCCTGGATGCCCTGTTCATCGACGATCCATGCAAACAGGTCGTCGCCGGCAAGTCGCGCCGCGATCCGGTCGGGGATCGGATCGATATCGTCCGACACCGTCACGTTCATCACGATGCGGCCGCCCGGCGCCAGCCGGGCGCGGATCGCATCGCAGGTCTCGACATCGAACTCATCGTTGAACTCAAAACCCGGACCGCCGACATCGATCGCGATGCCGTCGTACAGCGTATCGTCATCATAGACGAACTTGCGGAAATCCGAGACCATGCACGGCAGATCATCCGGCAGCCCGAAAAACTTGTGCGCGATCACGAAGCTGATCGGATTGTTGTCGACGATGGTCAGGTTTTTTCCAAGACGGGCCAGCCTGGTGGGCAGGTTTCCGCCGCCGCACCCCAGCACCAGGATGTTTTTCGCGCGGTACAACAGCTCGTCCATCAGCTTGATGTAGGTGAAGACGCTCTCGCCGTCCGATGTCGCCTGGCTCTGCCGCACGCCCTCTTCGAAATAGATCCGGGTTCCGTCCCACGAACATTCGACGATCTCGATCTCGCCGTTCCTGCCGTGATACCGCCCCAACAACCGCACGGCCGAAAACCCCTGTTTGAATTCATGCATTAAATAACATGCGCTACACATCTTTTATCATGTAATGTGCCGGGTGCCAATCGCCGGCCGCCGATCCCGCGATCTGCACGGGGGTGGATTGATATCTGATGCCTGTAAATTGATGCTTGAGGCCCAAATCGGTCCCGTGTAATTGTGCCGCCTCAGATTGGGAGAGACCAGGTTCATGATTACTGCCAATCAACTCAGGGCCGCCCGCGCGCTCCTGAACATCGATCAGCGGCAGACGGCCGATCTGGCAGACCTTTCGGTTCCGACGATCCAGCGCATGGAAGCCAGCGACGGCGTCGTCCGCGGCAACGTCGATTCTCTCATGAAGCTGGTTTCCGCGCTGGAGAATGCAGGCATCGAGTTGATCAATCCGGGTGTCGCGAGTGCGGCCGGAGGCCGCGGCGTGCGGCTCCGCGAGCATGTCACCAAACCAAAGCTGAAGCCGGTCCGGCCGTCAAAGTCGTCATCCTCGCGGACCATGGAGCGGGCGCGATAGGGATCAGGATATAACCGCTCTGCCGTCCGCCCGTTCGAGCAGCGCCAGCAGGCCTTGCAGCATCGCCATCGGCGTAGGGGGGCAGCCGGGAATGTGCAGATCGACCGGGATCACCTCGGCCACGCCGCCGACGACCGCGTAGCTGCCGGCAAAACAGCCGCCGTCGCGACCGCAATCGCCGATCGCAACCACCCATTTCGGATTGGGCACCGCGTGATAGGTGCGCTCCAGCGCTTCGCGCATGTTTTTGGTCACGGGACCGGTCACCATCAACACATCGGCATGGCGCGGCGAGGCGACGAACCGCAGGCCGAAGCGTTCGACGTCGTAATAGGCGTTGTTGAGCGCGTGAATCTCGAGCTCGCATCCGTTGCAGGATCCGGCATCGACCTCGCGGATCGAAAGACTGCGGCCGAGCCGCCGCCGCGCCACGTCGCCGACGGCGGTTGCGAGTTCGCTTAATCCTGCATCATCAGGCGGCGGCGCGTCCTCGGTGAATGGCCGGCGAAACAGGCTTTGAAAAAGCAGCTTGCGCATTTCGTGCTGTCCTCACACGTCATTGCGAGCGAAGCGAAGCAATCCAGAGCTGTCACCCCTATGCCCTGGATTGCTTTGCTTCGCTCGCAATGACGATTTTTTGGTCATGCGTTCAGAGATCCTGGCCCGAGTAGGAACAGTTGAACGACTTGTTGCAGATCGGAAAATCCGCAACGATGTTGTTTTCAATGGCAGCCTCCAGCAGCGGCCATTGAAACCAACTGGGGTCGCGCAGGCGGCATCGCTCGACCCGGCCATCGCGCAGGCGGAGCCAGGCCAGGACGTCGCCGCGAAATCCCTCGACGATGGCGATGCCTTCCGCGGGCTCCCGAATTGAGTCCGCTTTCGCCAGCACCGCGCCTTGCGGCAGCCGCTCCAGTATCTGGTCGATCAGCGAAAGGGTCTGCTCGACCTCGCGCACGCGAATCCAGACCCGGGCGTTGACATCGCCTTCATTCAGTACGGGCACCTCGAATTGCAGGCTGTCATAGGGCGGATAGGCCAGCGTCCGGCGCGCATCGAAGGACCGGCCGGAGCCGCGGCCGATATAACCGCCCGCGGCATATTGTTGGGCCAATGCGGGTTTGAGCACGCCGGCATCGACGGTGCGATCCTGCAGCGATGCGGTGTTGTCATAGAGTTCGACCAGCGCCGGAAAGCGCAGGCGGATATTGCCCAGCATCGCCTGGATCAGTTTTGTTCCTTCATCGTCGAGGTCATTGGTCACGCCGCCGGGCGCGATGACATCCCGCAGCAATCGATGACCGAAGGCGCTGTGGGATGCGCGCAGCACGCTCTCCCGCAGCACGCTGCAATGCGCGTGCATCAGGGTGAAGGAGGCATCGTTGCAGATCGCGCCGATGTCGCCGAGATGGTTGGCCAACCGCTCGAGTTCGGCGACCAGCGCCCGCAGCCAAACCGCGCGATCGGGCACGACGAACTGCAAGGCGGCCTCGGCGGCCCTCGAAAACGCATAGGCATAGGCGACCGTGCTGTCGCCCGATACGCGCCCGGCGAGTGCGACGGCCCGCTCGAGATCGGCTCCGATCATCAATCCTTCGATGCCCTTGTGGGTGTATCCCAGCCGCTGCTCCAGCCGGACCACGGTCTCGCCGCTGGCGGTAAAGCGGAAATGTCCGGGCTCGATAATCCCGGCGTGAACCGGACCGACCGCAATCTGATGCAGGCCGTCGCCTTCCGCCGGCAGGAAGCGATAGGGCGATGTCTTCGACAACCCGTAAACGCGATTTCCCAACGGAAAGCGCACGCCCCAACAATCGTGATCGAGCCACGGACGGGCATCGGGCAGGCCTTCCGCCGACAGTCCGAACAGATCGTTGATGGCGCGCTCCAGTCGAAGCGCCGGCGGGTGGAGCAGGCCGACCGAGGGATAAATGAGATCGGGGCAATCCAGGCTGACGATGGCGATTTTCGCGGTATCTCCATCCATGATCGCCATGTGCACGGTGGCGGGTTCTCCCCAGAGGTCGAGCAGGCTCCAACGCCCCCGCGCCATTTCGCTTGCGGCAAATTTCCAGATGGAAGCATCGACGGTGGCGCGCGGCCATGGGCGATGGTGCGGGACCGCGCGGCCCTCCAGCATCAGATCGATCAGCGATGGCATATCCGTTAATCCTCAAAGCTATCCAAGGAGGCGAGCGACATGCTGAAACCAGACGACGAGCGGCGCGGGAAGATAGATTCCCGCGACCAGGACCAGGGAGAGATGCGCAAACATCGGGACATACGAAGCCTCGGCCGCTTTCGTGCTGCCGCGCGGGTTTCCGAATGCGACGCTGGTCAGGCGCAGCATCAATGCGCCGAACGCCAGCAACAGGCCGAGCACCAGCACGATCGCGAGCAGCGGCTGCCGCGCAAAGGTCGAACTGACGACCAGAAATTCGCTCATGAAAATGCCGAGCGGTGGCAGGCCGGCGATCGCGACGACGCCCATCACCAGGCCCCAGCCAAGCACCGGATGGGTGACCGTCAAGCCGCGGATCCTGCCGATCCGCTGGGTGCCCTTGATCTGCGAAATATGGCCGACGGCGTAGAAGATCGCCGACTTGGTCAGGCTGTGCATCACCATGTGCAGGAGTCCGGCAAAATTGGCGAGCGGGCCGCCCATTCCGAACGCGAACACGATAATGCCCATGTGTTCGATCGAGGAATAGGCGAACAGCCGCTTGATGTCGCGCCGGCGGTAGAGCATGAACGCCGCGAACACCAGCGAGACGAGGCCCATCGTCACCATCAGCGGGCCGGGAGCAATCGCCGCCGGATTGGCGGCCAGCAGAATCTTGAAGCGCAATAGCGCATAGAGCGCGACGTTCAGCAGCAGGCCCGACAAGACAGCCGATATCGGGGTCGGACCTTCGGCGTGGGCGTCGGGCAGCCAGGCATGCAGCGGCGCGAGGCCGACCTTGGTCCCGTAGCCGAGAAACAGGAACACGAAGGCGACATTGAGCAGCGCCGGGTCGAAATCCCCGGCATGCTGGATCAGGAGCGTCCAGACCATGGCGTCCTGGCCCTCGCCGACCACCGGCCGCGCCGCCATGTAGACCAGGATGGTGCCGAACAGCGCGAACGCGATCCCGACGCTGCCAAGTATAAAATACTTCCACGCCGCTTCCAGCGCGGCGTGGGTGCGATAGATCCCGACCATCAGCACCGTGGTCAGGGTCGCGATTTCGACCGCGACCCACATCAAGCCGATATTGTTCGACACGAAGGCGAGGTTCATGCCGAACATCATGGTCTGGTACATGGCGTGGTAGAACCGCAAATACGCCGGCGTCAGACGTCCGGTTTCGAGTTCGTGGGCGATGTAGCTGGCGCTGAAGATGCTGGTCGTGAAACCCACGAAGGTATTGAGCACGATGAAGACGATGTTCAGGTCGTCGACCAGCACGTACGGCGTCGGCTGCGGGCGCTCGACCACCAATAGCGAGAGCGCCGCAAGAAATGTGGCGAGGCTGGCGACGACGTTCAGGCGCGCCGTCAGCCGGTAGCCCGGCAGGATGGCCAGCAACGCGGCCGAGCCGATCGGAATCAGCAGAACCGCGGTAACTGCATCGAAGGAAGCCGTGCTCATTCCCGCTCGCCCCGGAAGTCGTCGAGTGCGGAGACGTCGACAGAGTCGAAGCGTTCGCGGATCCGGAACAGGAAGATGCCGATGACGATGAAGGCGATCAGGATCGAGAACGCCACGCTGATCTCGACCACCAGCGGCATGCCCTTGGCGCCGGTGGCCGCCAGCACCAGCCCGTTCTCGAGCGACATGAATCCGACGACCTGACTGACGGCGTTGCGGCGGGTCACCATGACCAGAAGTCCGAGCAGCACCACCGACAATGCAAAGGCGAGATCCTCGCGCGCCAGCGGGTCGGCCTCGGCGGTCACCCGCAGCATCAGGACCATCGAGAGCGCGACCAGCCCCATCCCGGCCAGCATGGTCGGGCCGATGCCCACGGCCGATTCGATGTCGCGATGAATGCCAAGCTGCTTGACGATGCGGTGCAGCGCCACCGGAATGACGATCGCCTTGAACACAAGCGCGATGGCCGCCGTGATGTAAAGATGCGGCGCGTCCTGGATGAAGGCCTGCCAGGCGACGGAAAGCGCGAGCACCAAGGCGTGGAGCGTAAAGACATTGAGCAGCGAATAGAGCCGGTCCTGGTACAACATCATGAAGCTGATCAGGACGAGGCCACCGGCCAGGGTATGCGAGACGTCGAAGGAGAGGCTGTGCATCTGCATCAGAAACTCCTCGACACGAACAGCAGGAGCGTTCCGAGCAGGCCGAGCATCAGCGCCGCGCCCAGAAATTGCGGAACCCGAAAAACCCGCATCTTCGCCGTTGCGGTCTCGAACAGCGCGAGCAGAAAACCCGCTACCGCCAATTTGAGGATGTAGATGCCCGCGCCCACCGCGTAGGATAAAGGTCCGGCGCCGGACAGCCCGATTTTCCAGGGGAAGAACACGCAGCCGATCAGCGAGATATAGAGCAGCAGCTTGAGAAAGGCGCCGAATTCGATCATCGCCAGATGGCGTCCCGAATATTCCAGCACCATCGCCTCATGCACCATGGTGAGCTCGAGGTGCGTTGCCGGATTGTCGACCGGAATTCGTCCGTTCTCCGCGAGCGCCACCATGACCAGCGCGACCAGCGCCATTCCCAGCGAGACCCGCAACCCGACGTAGGACGAGGCCATGAAATTGGCGACGGTCGACAATTGAGTCGAGCCGGCAACCAGCGCCATGCAGAACACGATCAGGAGCATCGCCGGCTCCGCCAGCGCCGCGATCATGACTTCGCGGCTGGAGCCGATGCCGCCGAAACTGGTGCCGACATCCATGCCCGCCAGCGCCAGAAAGAAGCGCGCGCTGCCCAGCAGCGCTACGATGGCGATCAGATCCGCGGTCCAGTTGAACAGCAGGCCGGTTGCGAAGGTCGGCACCAGGGCTGCAGCAACCCAGATCGCGGCAAAGGTGATATAGGGCGTGACCCGGAACAGCCATGACGCGTTGTCGGCCAGCACCACCTCCTTGCGGAGCAGCCGCAACAGGTCGCGATACGGTTGAAAGACCGAGGCTCCCTGGCGACGCACCAGCCGGGCCTTGATCTTGCGCACGAAGCCGGTCAGCAGCGGGGCGAGCAACAGCACCAGCAGCATCTGCACGCCCTGCACCAGAATGTCTGACATCACGACCATATCGCGAGCACCAGCAGCAGCGTGACGAGGGTCGCGAAAACCAGGCTGAGATAGCGCCGGATGGTCAGGAACTGCAGACGATTGAGCAGGCCGGCGGAGAAGCCGACCGCATTTGCCAGCGGCGCATAGATTCCCTCCCAGACCAGGTCATGCAGTTCGATTCTTAAGTGCGCCGGCCTGATATCGCCGGGGGCAGGCATCTCGACATGATCGCGCGCGCGAAACACCAGCGTGCCGAATACGCGACGGATCGGCTGCGCGAAGCTCGCGCCGGAATACTGGGCGGCGGGGGTCGGATCGGAAAAGCCGCAGCCCCAGGCCGGTCCCCGCCGCAACGCATGGGAAGCGAAACGATGAATGAAATAGACGGCAAGCGATGCGGATATCGTAATGAATACCAGCACCAGCAGTCCGTTGTAGGAGCTGCGGCTTTCCGCGATCGGCACGATCGAAAGCCAGGGTTCGTTGGCCTGTATCGGCATGCGGCCGCCGAGAATCTCGGTCGTAACAGGCGAAAGCGCGTCGATCACCGGTCCCGGCAAGATTCCGGCCAGCAGGCAGAGTGCGGCGAGGATGAACATGGCCGACAGCGAGTACTTGTCGACTTCATCTGCGGTTTCCGCAGCCTCGCTGCGCGGTCGTCCGAGAAAAGTGATGCCGAACGCCTTGACGAAACACGCCGCCGCCAGGGCAGCGGCCAGCGCCAATAGCGCCCCGACCGCGGGCACCATGATCTTCAGCGCCCATTGCGGCAGTTGCGGACTTTGCAACACGGCCTGGAAGATCAGCCATTCCGAAACGAAGCCATTGAACGGCGGCAGCGCCGAGATCGCGACGCAGCCAACCAGAAAGACGAAGCTGGTCAGCGGCATCCGATGGATGAGGCCGCCCAATTTGTCCATGTCCCGTTCGCCTGTCGCGGTCAGGACGGCGCCGGCCCCGAAGAACAGCAGACTCTTGAAGAACGAATGGTTGAGCACGTGAAACAGCGCCGCCGTGAAAGCGAGCGCCGCCGGAAGCTTCAGGCCGTTGGCCTGGAACGCAAGCGCAAGGCCGAGGCTGACAAAGATGATCCCGACGTTTTCGATCGTGCTGTAGGCGAGCAGGCGCTTCAGGTCCTGTTCCATCATGGCGTACAGGATCCCCATGACGGCGGTGATGCCCCCGAGAAAGAGAACGATCACGCTCGCCGACCAGCTCGGCTGTCCCAAAAGATCGAAGACGACGCGAATGAAGCCGTAGATCGCGACCTTGGTCATGACGCCGCTCATCAGTGCCGAAACGTGGCTGGGAGCAGCCGGATGGGCGAGCGGCAGCCAAACATGCAGCGGCACCAGGCCGGCCTTTGAACCGGCTCCGAGCAGCATCAGGATCAACACCAGCGTCGCGACGTACGGCGTATGTTGCGCGGCGCGAATGGCTGCAAATCCGTAATCTCCCGCCGGTCCCGCCAGCAGGCCGAAGGCCAGCAGCAGCGCGAGCGTGCCGAAGCTTGCCATCACGAGGTAGACGTAGCCCGCCCTGGCGTTGCCCGCCTCGCGGTGGTGCGCCATCACCAGCGCCCAGGAAACCAGCGACATGAATTCCCAGCACAGCAAATAGGAAAACGCATCGTCTGCCAGCACCACCAGATTCATGCCGGCGAGGAAGGCGGGGAAGAAGGGAAGCACGCGGTGCGGCGCCGGGTCGTGGTGGCCGTAGCCGAGGCCATAGAGGCTGGCTGCGGCGCCGCCCAGATTGACGACGACCAGGAAAAAAGCCGCCAGCGCATCCAGCCGGAAATGGGCGCCAAGCCACGGCAATCCGATCGGCAGGATCACGTCCGAGGAATTTGCCGGGAAATTTGCCATCTCGCCGACCAGCCAGCGCAGCGACCCGAACAAGGCGGCGACGCAGATCGTCAACGTGGCGCCGTAGACCACCGCGGTGGCGCGCCTTGAGCGGCTCAGGGCAAGCGCGATCGCCGCGATCGCCAGCAGTGCCGCGACACACGACATTTGCAGGACAACGGCAGGGATGACGACAGCCAAAATCATGTCCGCGCCCTGGTTGCGCTCGGTGCCTCGTTTTCCGGTCGAGTTCCCGGAACGGTTTTGGCCGAACCGGAGTCGATCCTCAGCCGCACCCCGCGCCCCTGCGCGGAACTGACGGCGCCTTCGTCGATCATCTCGATCCCGGCCTGGTTGAACGCCGATATCAACTTGACCAGCGAATCGACATTGCCTCGCACCATGGTTTCGCTGGCCTCCATGCGCTGAATGGTTGGCACGGAAAGCCCCGACAGTTCGGCGAGCCGCCGCTGATCGATGCCGAGAAGCACCCTGGCAGCCCGCAACTGTGCCGCTGTGATCATAAGTCTGCCCCCGATGCCCCCCTAACCAAACATCATTGGTGCATGGTAACTTATGATGTTAAAGTGTCAATAAGTGATATATAAGATATCTATTCTAAGGGGTTTATCCACCGCTATCGCCGAGCGGAGCCTGCCGCCGAAACCATCACGGCGGGGAGATGCCTTTGGGTCCGCGCACATCGGCTCGCGAATGTTGTTGGCAACTTCGGACTGGCCCACAACTTCTGTTTGAATTGCGCTGTCGGCTTCCTAAATGAGGTGTTGTTCTCACAATGCATTTCTGCGGGCCTCAAATGATTTTGAAAAATGTTTTAACCGCCGTCATTTGCGGCATGCTGCTGGTGTGGAGCGGCCTGTCGAAGGCGGATGGGTACCGTGCCGACGAGTTCCTCAGCCTCGACCTTTCCAAGGCGGTGCTTTCACCGAAACCGCTTGGGCCCACGACCGAGTTCGCGCCGGTTGCGATCGAGGCAAGAACCGATCCAGGAACCGATCCCGGAAGCGAGAACGCGCAGGCCGGCGCGGAACCGGGGACCAATCCCGGGATCGCTGTTGACAGGAAACGCAAGGGCACGGTTCACAACGCCACCGTCGCGCAGGTTCCCCCGGAGAAGCCGCGCGGCGCGGTTCGAGCGAAGCTCGCGCGACCGCACAGCAACCCGCTTGATGCCGAAGCGCGCGATACCAGGATTCAGGTCTGGCCGTGCAAGTCGGGTGGCATCTGCAACTGGCAACGGTAGCCTAATGGAATTGGTTTGGTGCTCCCGTCATTGCCAGAAGCAAAGCGACGCAGCATTCCATTTAGCGGCCGTGCCCATGCCCTGGATTGCTTCGCTTCGCTCGCAATGACGGTTAGTGGTGCTGAGTTCGAGTCATCCCTCCGTCGCAAAACCGTCGGCCCAGAGTCGAGTTGAGTGAGCGGTCAGCGAACGGCTCAGCGCGTCACGATCAGGTAGCCTCCCAGCACCAGCAGCAGCGACAGCACGATCAGCGCGCCCGCCACCCCGGTGATGATGGCGAACAGTTCGTTGGCTTCGAGCCATCGTCGCAATGCCTTGACCATCCAACTCGATCTTGATCTGGACCCTGTGCTGCGGGCAGACTAGCAAACGGCGGACCCGCTGTCTCACTTGAGCTTCAACGAAACGCCCTATTGCGCGGTATCGCCGGTTGCTCATCCGGCGCTTCAAGTCCTTAAGGAGTTCTCATGGAATATCTGCAAACCCAGGGCATCAGCCTGCCGCGGCTTGGGCTCGGCACCTTTCGCATGCAGGGCGACGTCTGCCGCACGGCAGTCGAAAGCGCGCTCGGTCTCGGCTATCGGCATATCGACACCGCCGAAATGTATGGCAACGAAGACGCCATCGGGCCCGCCATCGCCGCATCCGGGGTCGCCCGCAAGGATCTGCATGTCACGACAAAAGTCTGGCATGAAAACCTCGCGCCGGATGCGATCCGCAAGGCGTTCGACACCAGCCTGAAAAAGCTGAGGCTCGATCATGTCGATCTCTATCTGGTGCACTGGCCGTCGAAAAACATGAACCTGCCGGCGATGTTCGAAACTTTGCTGAAGCTGAAGCAGGAGGGCCGCACCCGAGCCATCGGCGTCGCCAATTTCAATCTCGCGCTGCTGAAAACCGTGGTCGAGGAGATCAAGGCCCCGATCGCCTGCAACCAGATCGAATATCATGTGATGCTGGATCAGACGCCGGTGCGGAAATATCTTGCCGCCAAATCGATCCCGCTGGTGGCCTATTGCCCGCTGGCGCAGGGCCGGGCGGCATCGGATGCGACGTTGATGGCGATCGGTCGCAAGCATGGCGCCAGCGCGGCGCAGGTGGCGCTGAAATGGCTGCTCGACCAGGATGGCGTCGCCGCGATCCCGAAGGCATCGCGCATCGAAAGCCAAAAGGCCAATCTCGACGCGCTGCATGTCGGGCTCGACGACGAGGACCGACAGGCCATCGCGGCGCTGCCGAAAAACCAGCGCTTCGTGAATCCGGGATCTGCGCCGGCGTGGGACTAGACGCGGCAGTTTCTTCCCTTCTCCCTTGTGGGAGAAGGTGGCGCGCCGCCCGACGTTTCACAAAAGAAAAATGGCCCCTTGCGGGACCATTTCCTGTGTCGTGCCTCAATGATCGTTTCAGTAGTCGTGATGGCGATGCTTGATGATAACGACCCTTCGGTCGTGATGTCGCCAGCCATGATCGCGATGTTCGCGAAACTCGGCGCGCGCGCCGTCACGATGATGGTCGCCGCCGTGCCTGATCACCACGGTTTCAGCGCTGGCGATCGACGGAGCCGCGATAGCAATCGCGCCAAGTGCCGCAATGACGTATCCAAACTTCTTCATACTGTCCTCCTCGGTTATGCGATGATTAAACATCGCACCCGCGGGAACGTTCCCCGTGAATCCAAGGAGAATTCTGAACAGGCGTTCAGGTACGACAAGGATAAATGCACGCAATGCGGGTGCGCAAATCCAGATCGGGCGAGCGCTATTCGATGATCGCCTGATACACCAGCGCGTTCATCTTCTGGCGATAGTGCCAGCGGATCGGGCCGGGCGCCGCCGAGAGATACACCACCGCGAGTTCTTCCTTCGGATCGACCCACCAGTCGGTGCCGCTGGCGCCGGGCCATGAGAACTGTCCGACCGATCCCATCATCCGAACCACGCCCGGCGTCGTCCGCACCGCGAGTCCAAGCCCAAAACCGTAATCGGCGCGGGTCGGATCGGCCTTGCCGACGAGATTCCTGATGTTGGGGCCGAGCTG
>Ga0066789_10000355_pt1 | contig 17710 bp, 19 predicted proteins | sample OrgsoiDNA2013049_FD_70960 | JGI IMG/M metagenome (GOLD analysis project Ga0066789, IMG submission 70960) | Permafrost soil microbial communities from the Arctic, to analyse light accelerated degradation of dissolved organic matter (DOM) -... | ecosystem: Environmental > Terrestrial > Soil >...
GACTTGGCCGAGCGCGCGCCACTGCGACTGCAACCGTGCATCCGGCGCGAAATCGCACGTGGTCGACAGATAATCCGCCTCCAAGGATCCGCCGTGGCGCCGTTCGGCGCGCAAGACCTCGCGAGCATCCACCCAGGCGGTTCCAAGTCCGCGGGCGTTCAAATAGCAGGCGCCCAGGGAGGTCGCCAACAGCTCCCCCATCGCCATGACTCGGGCGCGCAATCGTCCGCCGATATCGCGGCTCTCGGCCAAACCGACCGCCAAGTGTCGAAGATGCTCCATGAACGATTCGAAACGCTCGTCGGGAACGACCGATAGTTGTTTCGCAAGATCCCGGTGTGCGGACTCGATCCGGGCGAGCACGTCGTTGTGGTTGCCGGCTGCGGCGGCCGCCAGCAGCGACTCCAGGCGATCGGTTATGCCGGAAAGCGCGGAATGGACGACGACCGGACGCAGGCCCGATGCGATGCGCTCCTCGAGCACCCCGACGATGTTCTGCCAATTGCTCGCCGACGACACGCTGGTGCCGCCGAACTTGAGCACGACCCAAGGCTGCTTATGATGGAGCATCGATCACGGCGCGCTCGCTTGGCATGCCGCAGGGCTTCCGGCTGTGGCTCCCAAGGGGATCAATCGTCTTCGAAAATGTCGCGCAACTCTTTTTCCAACTGTCGCTCGGCGAGCACGTCCTCTACACGGCTCCAAGCCGCCTTGCCGCGCTTGCCTACGGCCGCCGCTTTGGGGCGCCGCTCGGCTCGTTCCAACAGTGGATCGAAATCATGGGATTCTTCGGCTTCGCCAAGAAACTCATCATCGATATCGAAATGTTCGTCTGCGCGTTCGCTCATTGTTCGAGAAAAGCCCTTGAAATCAATAGGATCGATCAGCCAGAGGCATGAAGCTGCGCACTATATCGGATTTTGCACCGCATTCAACTAGAACGACGAATTTCCGCAAGCGGGCGCCGATCTCGATTCGGGGCAACCCCCGTGATTTCAATGCGAAAGTTAACTTCTTATTTTTTCATAAAGTTATGACATATATTTAATGTATTGATTCATGGGATCGCATACGCCAAATCGGCGGTTCGATTGAGCCTCGTTTGGACCTCCTCGCCGACAGCGGCCTGAAGGCGGCGGTCACGCGGGGCGGCTTGAAGCTTCGCTTGGACCCGATCCAATAAAACCAGAGGTGCGTCGCTTAAGATCGCCGGTTGACCAACGGCAGCCGCAATAGCACGCCGGTGACCAAGGCCGAGCCGAGCCAGCGGCCGATAGGATGACTCAGCATCCAGCGAATTGTCTTGCTGCGCGGAAACCCGCTCGATTGGCCGCCCATTCCGTTCGTTTCCTGCGGCATAAGGAGCGCTCGGGCTTCGGCCCGGGTGTGCTCCAGGGTCAGCACCGCCGCCTGCGCGCGCGTCATGTCGTCTTTAGGCATCAGGTTGCCCCGCCCGATCGGGCGAGAATATCGTCAAGCAGCACGCGGTCCTTCTCCCACTCCAATCGCGTCTTCGGCAGCAGGCGCGGCGGCGGATTATTGAGCGCTCTCAGCACCATAAACGCCGCCACCGATGCCAACACAAACAAACCGAACAGGCCGGCAATCAACCACTGGCGGGCCGGCGTGTCCCATGCGGCGGCAATGATCCAGACGCACGCCATCACCACAGAAAACGCCACGGCTGCTGCGAGCACAACGCCCACCCAAAGGCGCCGAACGAATGCCGCGTACGCTGACCCCGCATCGTCGGTGATCAAGTCGCCGTAGGCACGAGCGTGCCGTACGACGAGCGAGGCCGCGGCGGCTACACGCCTTAACATGACAGTTGCTCGCCCTAACGCCTGGCAACCAAAAACCCCACCAGAAGACCCGCTGCGGCGGCGATTCCAACGGCTTGCCAGGGCTGCTCTCGAACGTAGTCGTCTCCCGCGGTCATGGCGTTCTTCGCGTGGCGCTGAACCTGGTCCGTGCCGTCTGCGAGAACCCTCTTTGCCGACGTTAACGCACGCCCAACCTTGATGCGCAGGCGCGCGACCTCGGGATCGGCCACGTGCGCCACTCGACTCAACAGATCTTGCACGTCTGCAATCAGACTGCTCACCTCTTTGCCGCCTGCGTCACGAAGCCTCTGCACCGCGTCAACGGCATCAGCCTTAAGCATATTGGCGTCGCCGTGAATGGCTTGGCCGTTGTCATTGAGTATTGATTCCATTGCTGTCTACTCCACTGAATTGATGGATCTCTGCAAAAAGTCCGGCCTCGACCCCGATGACAATGGCCCCGCGCCGCCGCTTCGTCGGTGCGCTGTCGCACATGGGATGAGAATTGGTTGTCGGACAGCAGGGTTAGAGATCCATCAATGCGCAGCCCACGGATGCGGGCAGCAATGGGTCCGGTGCTGGGGAAAGAACGCGGCCGCGCAACCTCTAAGTGCCGGTGCGGGTTTTGTCGCCGCGCGCCGGCAAGGCTCCCTGAGCGATGGCGCGATTCACCGCCGACAAAATCGCCAACAGGGATGCCGTGATGATGTTCGAGTGCATGCCGGCACCGAACAGGGTGCGTCGTGAACGAGTGGTGATCTCAATATAAGAAACAGCCTTTGCCGCACTGCCTTGTCCGCGCGAATGCTCCTCATAGGAAAGCACGTCGAACGGCAGACCGACCGCCTCGACCATGGCGTCGATCGGGCCCGATCCCTGTCCGAGCCAGGTTTCCACCCGCCCGTCACGCTCCACTTGCAGCGACAGCCGCTCGGTGTCGGCACCGTCGGTGGAGGCGGCCAACTGATGCGAGCGGTACACGATGGGCGGTCGGGGTGCCAGATATTCCTCGGTGAAAAGATCCCATAGTTCGTTTGAAGTCAATTCCTTACCCGTGATATCTGCGGCTGCTTGTACGATCTGACTGAATTCGATTTGCAGGCGCCGCGGCATCACCAACTGGTAATCGCGCTCCAAGAGATACGCCACCCCGCCCTTGCCGGACTGGCTGTTGACGCGAATGATCGAATCGTAGGAGCGGCCGACATCCGACGGATCGATCGGCAGGTACGGTACGTCCCAAATTTGGCCCTCGGCGCGCGCCGCCAAGCCCTTCTTGATCGCGTCTTGATGCGATCCCGAAAACGCGGTGTACACGAGGTCGCCGGCATACGGATGCCGCGGGTGCACGGGCAGTTGCGTGCAGTACTCAACCGTGCGGCGCACTTCGTCGATCTGCGAGAAGTCGATCTGCGGATCGATCCCCTGACTGAACAGGTTCATTCCGAGCGTCACCAGGTCGACGTTGCCGGTGCGCTCACCATGCCCGAACAGGCAGCCTTCGATGCGGTCGGCGCCGGCCATCACACCCAGCTCTGAAGCAGCCACCGCGCAACCGCGGTCGTTGTGCGGGTGCAGCGAGATGCAGATGAACTCGCGCCGCGACAGGTGCCGACCCATCCACTCGATCTGGTCGGCATAGACATTCGGCGTCGAGCGCTCGATCGTCGCCGGCAAGTTCAAGATGATTTCGCGCCCGGCGGCCGGCTGCCACACATCCATGACGGCCTCGCACACCTCGACGACGAAGTCGAGTTCAGTGTCGATGAAAATCTCCGGCGAGTACTCGTAGCCGAACACCTCGGTGTCGCCCAACAGCTTCTCGCCGTACTTGACAACGTGCCGCGTGCCGTCGGCCGCGAGCGCGACGGTTTCTTCACGACTGTTGCGAAACACCACCCGCCGAAACAGCGGCGCGGTCGCGTTGTAGAGATGCACGGTCGCACGCGGCGCACCGACCAAGCTCTGCACCGTGCGCTCGATCAGGTCTTCGCGGGCCTGGGTCAGAACCGAGATGGTGACGTCGTCGGGCACCTCACCGTTGGTGATGATGCTCCGCACAAAATCAAAATCTGTTTGGGACGCCGACGGGAACCCGACTTCGATCTCCTTGTATCCCATGCGCACGAGCAGCTGGAACATGGCCAGCTTGCGCGCCGGTGACATCGGGTCGATCAGGGCTTGATTGCCGTCGCGCAGGTCGGTCGACAGCCAGCGCGGTGCCTTTGTGATGGTCTTTGACGGCCAGGTGCGATCGGGCAGATCGACCGGCGTCCAGGGCTGGTATTTGTGCGTGGGCATGCCGCTTGGTTGCTGGGCATTCGGATGGTCTGGCGTGTGACTGCTCATTGCTGCTCCTCGATACGCGGGTGGCGGGTGAAGCCGGCACGCAGCAAATCCCGCGACGAGGAGACCGGCCTCTTAGAGGGTCTCGCCGCGGCAGCTAAGGAGCAGGAGCTTGCACATTGGCTGCAGCATACCCCGGCGCCGTCCGCAATCGCTCGACCAATCCCGAAACCGTCAGCTCGGCAAACGAGCCGACCCGCAGATCGGCCTGGTCGAGCGGCAAGTCGGTGGTCACGGGGTTCGGCACCGCCACGCAGTACAGCCCGGCGGCCTTCGCAGCCGCGATGCCGTTCGGCGAATCCTCGAACGCGACCGCGTTCGCTGCAGTACCGCTGAGAGCCTGTAGCGCGGCGAGATAGATGTCAGGCGCTGGCTTGACCCGGCCGTTGTCGCGAGCGCACACCGCTGCGAAACGGCCGCGGATAGCGAGCCGGTCGAGGTGCTCGTCGAGCCAATCGCGGGTGGCACTCGAGGCCACCGCGAGCTTCGAGCCGGCTGCCGCCGCGGCATCAAGAAAGGCTTCGACTCCTTCCCGCAAGAACTCGTCTCGGACGATTCCGTTGTGCCGCTCCCGGAACTCGCCGAGAAACTTCGTGTCCTCAAACGCGATGCCGCTGCTACGTAACGCTGCGAGCATCGCTTCCTGACTACCCTTCGAGCCGATGTACCGGTGCCAGACTTCGAGCGGGAAAGCAAGGTCATACACGGCGAACTGCTCACGCCATGCCCGAAGCACTGTTGACTCGGTGTCGACGAGGAGGCCGTCGAAGTCAAAGATGAACGCAGGCGCGGTGGTCATCGAGGACGATTTTCCTTACGCCACAGGAACTTTAGCCCCGACCAGTCCGTGTCGACGGCTGCGACCTTGACGTCGACGACGCCGGTAGGCAGGAGCACCGTCCGCAGCAGGTTCTCATCGACATCGCTGACATGGCCGCCCGCCTTGCGGGGCCACAGCACCCACAGCGAGCTGCGTACGGGAAGCGAGTCGACGAGGGCGGTCAGCGCTGCGATGTCGCCCGGTACACGGCAAAATGCCAAGGCAACGTCGATTCCCTGCAGGGTATGGACGGCTTTTCGTCGCACCGTCACACCGGGCGGCAACTCCGGGACCGACCACGATGGCGGCGCATCGAGCAACGCCAGCACCGCAGCCTCGGCGATGCCGAGCTTCTTCGCCAGTGGTGTACCGGAATACCCCGCCATGGGTTCCGGCTTCGGAGTTGCGGCGGCGGCCACGTCAGAACCCGAGGCGCCGAAGCTGCGCCGGGTCGCGCTGCCAATCCTTGGCCACCTTCACCCGCAGGTCGAGATAGACGCGAGTGCCCAACAGCGCCTCGATGTGCTTGCGCGAGGCCGTGCCCACATCGCGCAACCGGGTGCCGCCCGCACCGATCACGATCGCCTTCTGACTCGGCCGCTCGACGTACATCACCGCATACACGTCGGTGAGATCCTTGCCGGCCCGCGGTTTCATTTCCTCGACGACGACGGCCAGGCTGTGCGGCAACTCGTCACGCACGCCCTCAAGCGCCACCTCGCGAATCAACTCGGCGATCATCACCAGCTCGGGCTCATCGGTCAGCTCGCCGTCGAGATACAGCGGTGGCCCCTCGGGCAACCGCGCGACGAGCAGATCGGCCAGCAGGTCGACCTGGTTGTCGGCAACAGCCGAGAGCGGCACGATCTCGGCCCACTCACCAAGTCGCGAGAGCGCGAGCAGTTGAGCCGCCACCGTGGCCGCATCAGCGACGTCGGTCTTCGTCACGACCGCGATCACTGGAGTCTTGTCGAGTCGCGCGAGTTCGGTCGCGATGAAGGTGTCACCCGGACCTACTTTTTCGTTAGCAGGAACGCAGAACACGATGACGTCGACCTCAGCGAGCGTCGTCCGCACAATGTCGTTGAGTCGTTCGCCAAGCAACGTGCGCGGTTTATGCAGCCCTGGGGTATCGATCACAATCAGCTGCGCGTCGGCGCGATGCACGATGCCGCGCACGGCATGCCGGGTGGTCTGCGGCCGGTCGCTGGTGATCGCCACCTTCTGCCCGACGAGCGCATTGAGCAATGTCGATTTACCCGCGTTCGGGCGCCCGACCACGCAGGCAAAACCGGAACGGTGGCGGGGGGTCACGCCCTCAGTCTCACCTATGGAGACCGGCGCGGAACAATCGCGGCGAGCGCCTTCGCTCCGCGACCGGTCAGGCATATCCTTGGCGTTAGACCCTCTGCCGGAGTTGACCATGCGAACTCATACCGGCCTCGACGCAGCGGCGCACACAGATCCGAGTGCGGTCGCCGCCCACACCATTGAATTCGCCGCGATCGTGGTGGGCCACGACGGTCACCATTCCGCCAAAGACGATGCGCTCCGCTATGCCATCCAGCTGGCCGCACGCCTCGATGCACACCTTCACGTCATTCACAGTGTGACGATCGACGACTACGGCATCGATCCCGACACTGCGGCGTTCGAGGAAGAATGCGCGCGCAACCTCGCGATCGAGCGCCAGCGGATCAACGCCCTGTTCGAAAACACCACTATTCGCTGGACTTACCACGAGGAGCGGGGCGACCCCGCCGACCGCCTCGCGCAGGTCGCAGCGTCGGTCAACGCCGCGTGCATCATCGTCGGCTCCCATCCCCATGGCATCGCCCGCGGCCTGTTGGGCGCCGACTCGGTGCCCAGATGGTTGCTCCATCACCAGCCGCGGCCGGTTCTCGTAGTGCCGGCCGGCTGACTCAGTTCACACCGGCGGTGCACGCCCGCGGCGGCGCCGCGTGGGACCACCTCCCGTCGCCGGCGGGACCTTCGCCCCCTGCCGTCGAACGGTTGAAGTGGCATCGTCGCGAACAGGAGGATCACATGCAGATCACCAGTGTCGTGGCCACCGAAATCCTCGATTCACGATCTCGCCCAACGTTGGCAGTCATCCTCGAACTAGCCGACGGCAGCCGCGCACGTGCCGGCGTACCGTCCGGCGCCTCCACTGGTTCGCGGGAGGCGGTCGAGCTCCGCGACCATGACGCCACCCGATATGGCGGCGCTGGGGTGTTGCGCGCGGTCCAGAACGTCAACGGAGAGATCGCCGAGACGCTGCTGAGTCGACCCTTCACTGACCTTGCCGAAATCGACGCCACACTTATTGCTTTGGATGGAACGCCGACGAAGTCGCGACTCGGAGCCAACGCAACCGTCGGCGTCTCGATGGCGGCTGCACGAGCGATCGCCGTCAGTGCGGGCGTGCCACTGTGGCGCAGCTTGGCACCAGAGCCGGATCGGCCCGCCCGACCAGGAGCGCTGTGCTTCAACGTCCTCAACGGCGGCGCGCATGCCGCGAACAACCTCGACTTCCAAGAGTTCATGATCACCCCACTCGGCGCGCCGTCCGTCGCCGAAGGGGTACGCGCTGGCTCGGAGGTCTACCAGGCATTGCGGAAGCGCCTCGCGGCCAAAGGGTTCTCGGTCGGGCTCGGCGACGAGGGCGGATTCGCCCCGGACATCAGCCGCCCAGAGGACGTCCTCACCGAGTTGGTCGCGGCCATCGAGGACGCTGGCTATGCAGCCAACCGCGGCGGGGTAATGATCGCGCTCGACCCCGCGTCGAGTGAGTTCTATCGCGACGGTGTTTACACCATCGCCGGCGAAGCGCACTCGAGCGATGACATGGTCGCCCGCTACGAACAGATCATCACCAACTTCCCGGTCTGGAGCCTCGAGGACGGCCTTGCTGAGGCCGACTGGGACGGTTGGGCACGACTCACCGCCGCGCTCGGCGATCGCGTGCAGTTGGTCGGCGACGACATCTTGGTCACGAACCCGGCGATCATCACCGAGGCGATCACGCGCAACATTGCGAACTCGGCCTTGATCAAGCTCAATCAGATCGGCACCGTTACCGAGACACTCGAAGCAATGCGGCTGTGTCGCGATGCCGGCTGGACGCAGATGGTGAGTCATCGCTCTGGCGAGACGGAGGACAGCTTCATTGCGGACCTGACCGTCGCCACCGGCTGTGGCCAACTCAAGTCAGGTGCGCCCGCGCGCGGCGAGCGAATCGCGAAGTACAACCGGCTGATCGAGATCGAAGCCGCCAACCCAGAACTGCGCTACGCCGCGTTGCCGAAGTAGGACCGCTGCACGCTCGGTCAGCCAGTAGACGTGACTGCGCGAGGGACGCCGTCGAGACCTGCGAGCACGACGCGGATGCCAACGCCAAGGTCGGCCACCACCGCAAGGTCGTCAGCGGTCACCGCGGTGTCACCGCCCACGATCGCGGCCGCCTCGAGGACGCTCGCGCCGCTGGCGACCGCAATCACGACCGCCGCCTGAAGCGCCGACAGCGAGAGTGCGGAAAGCGCAACGGTCGTCGCAACGTAGGTGCGGCCCGTGTCGTCGCGCACGGCGGCGCCCTCAGCGGCGGACCCGCGCGCCAACGCAGCTCGAGCCAGGGTCACCAACTTTGCGTCCTCGGCGTCGAGCTCGACGTCAGGCATCGGCGGGTTGCTCTTGATCACGGGCGTTCTCGTCAACGACCGCCAGCGGCGGTTCAAGGTCGGCGAGCGCGCGTGCGGTGGTGTGTGCAGCGCTTGTAGCGCGGACGACGACGGTGGCCACCCGGTTACGGCGGCCGCGTGCTCCCTCGGCAACAAGTTCGAGACCGGCAACCGTGGCGGTCGCGCCCGGGATCGGCACCCGACCCAATGCTTGGGCGAGTAACCCACCGACCGTGTCGACGTCGTCGTCCTCTTCAATCTCGACATCGAACAGTTCGGCGAGCTCGTCGACTGGGAGCCGCGCGGTTACCCGCATGCTGCCGTCGGGCAACTCCTCGACCCGCGGCCCTTCGCGATCGTGCTCGTCGGTGATTTCGCCGACGATTTCTTCGAGGATGTCTTCGATGGTGGCCAACCCGGCGGTGCCGCCGTATTCGTCGGCGACCACCACCAGATGAATGCGCTCGGCCTGCATGTCGCGCAGCAGCACGTCGACCGGCAAGCTGTCGGGCACAAAGGTGGCCGGCCGCATGAGTGACTCGACGCGCTCGGTCGACTCGGATTCGCGGTGGTCGTAGATGCGGCTGGTGAGGTCGCGCAGGTAGATGATGCCGACCACGTCGTCTTCGTTCTCGCCGACAACCGGCAGCCGCGAAAATCCACTCCGAAGTGCCAGTGACATCGCTTGCCGCAACGTCTTGCCGCGCTCGATGAAGACGATGTCGGTGCGCGGCACCATCACCTCGCGCACGATGGTGTTACCCAACTCGAACACCGAGTGGATCATTTGCCGCTCGTCGCTTTGGATGACCTTGCTGGCCTCGGCAAGGTCGACCATGTCGCGCAGTTCGGCCTCGCTGGTGAACGGCCCGTCACGAAAGCCTTGCCCCGGGGTCACGGCGTTGCCGAGCGCGATCAGCAGTCGCGGCAACGGCCCGAGTACGCCAGCCAGTCGGGTCACTACCGGCGCGGCGGCCAGCGCGACCCCGTCGGCGTGCTGACGCCCCAACGTGCGCGGGGCGACCCCGACCACGACGTAGCTGACCACGATCATGATGGCCGCCGTGACGAGAACTGTGTCCCAGGTGCGGCCGTACCGGCCGATGGCCCAGGCAGCGACCATGACCGCAGCCGTCGTCTCGGCGGCGACCCGCAACAGCAACACGACGTTGAGATAGCGCGGCGGCTCGGCAATCACCCGGCGCAGGGCAACCGCGCCGCGACGGTGGTCGCGCAGATAGTCGTCGACGTGCACGCGCGAAACCCGCGACAGCGCGGCGTCGGCGGCCGCGCACATGCCGGCCAGCACGATGAGCACGACGGCAGCGCCCGGCAGCAGCACATCGCCCGGCGTCATCGGTCTGACTCCGCGCGCGCACCGGGAGCGGCAGGAGTACCGGAAGAAGCGGAGCCAGCTGGAGCCGATCGCCAACTGGCCAGCAGATCGCGCTGGAGCCCGAACATCTCGGTCTCCTCCGCAGGTTCGGCGTGATCAAAGCCCAGGAGGTGCAGAATTCCGTGTGTGCACAGTAATTCGAGCTCGGCTTGCATCGAGTGACCGGCGACTTCGCCCTGTCGCTGCGCCACCGTGGGACAGAGCACCACGTCACCGAGCATGCCTGCGTCGTCGTCCGGCCCGATTTCGAGATCGAACCGGCCGGGGCGTAGCTCATCCATCGGGAACGAGAGCACGTCGGTCGGACCGGGCTCGTCCATCCAACGCTCGTGCAGCACGGTCATCTCGGCTTCGTCGACGAGCAGGATCGACAGTTCGGCTAGCGGATGAATGCGCAGCGCGTCGAGCACATGCCGCGAGACGCCAACCAGACGTAGCTCGTCGACCGGCAAACCTGATTCGTTGGCGACTTCGACGCCCACTCAGCGACCGCCATGTCGACGCGCCGGCACCGAACGCGGCGCAGCCGGATCCTGGGTGGCGTCGAAGCGCTCGTACGCGTCGACGATCTCGCCCACGAGTTTGTGTCGGACGACGTCGGCACTGCCCGTGGTGGAGAAGTGCACGTCGGGAAGGCCGTCGAGAATGTCGCGCACCACCCGTAGGCCGCTCAATGCGTGCCCTGGCAGGTCGATCTGGGTGATGTCGCCGGTCACCACCATCTTCGAACCGAACCCGAGCCGGGTGAGGAACATCTTCATCTGCTCAGGCGTGGTGTTCTGCGCCTCATCGAGAATGATGAACGCGTCATTCAAGGTGCGGCCGCGCATGTAGGCGAGCGGCGCGACCTCGATCGTGCCGCTTTGCATCAGGCGCGGTATCGAATCGGGCTCGAGCATGTCGTGCAGCGCGTCGTACAGCGGGCGCAGATAGGGGTCAATCTTTTCGTAGAGCGTGCCGGGCAGAAAGCCGAGACGCTCGCCGGCTTCGACCGCGGGCCTGGTCAGGATGATCCGGTTGACCTGCTTGGCCTGCAGGGCCTGCACGGCTTTGGCCACTGCGAGGTAGGTCTTGCCCGTGCCCGCCGGGCCGATCGAGAACACCACCGTGTGCTTGTCGATCGCCTCGACGTAGCGCTTCTGATTGACCGACTTGGGCCGAATCGTTTTGCCGCGAGCCGAGACGATGTCGAAGGTGAGCACCTCTGCCGGCCGCTCGGACACGTCGTTGCGCAGCATCGCCACGCTGCGCTCGACTGCGTCGGCGGTGAGGGTGGTGCCCCGCGATAGAAGTGCGATGAGCTCTTCGAACAGCGCGGCGACGATCGCGTTCTCGGCGGCCGAGCCGCTGATCGTGATCTCGTTGCCCCGCACATGAATGTCGCTGTCAAAGGCCGTCTCGACGATGCGCAGGAGTTCGTCACGCGACCCGAGCAGGCTCACCATCGAGTGTGCGCCGGGCACCACGATGCGGGTCTGATGCTGGCCGGCGGCGGCCCGGATGGGCTCGGCCGGACTCGGTTCACCTCGCATGGTTGGCCGGGGGGCCTGCTCGCGCCTGCTTTCCGTGCTTGACGATGGTGGCTTCATCGTACCCGCGCGCGCGGTCCCCGCCCCTGACAATCCAGCCTCGATAGGATCACCCTCAGGTAAACCGACCCATGCGGGTGCGCGTCGTACCCGTATGACCGCCGTCCTGTCGACCCGCCCGGGGAGCCGAATCGTGCTGGGGCAATTCGAGACGGCCACCGCCGACGAGGCCGTCGTGGAGCTCTACCGGGCGCACTACGCCGGTTTGGTTCGCCTCTCGGCCATGCTGCTCGGCGACGTCGGCACCGCCGAGGAGGTCGTGCAAGACGCGTTCGTCGCGGTCCACGGCAGCTGGCAGCGGCTGCGCGACCCCGAGAAGGCCTTGGCCTATCTGCGGCAAGCGATCGTGAACAGGTCGCGCTCGACCCTGCGGCACCGAGCCGTCGTGGCCAAATACCCACCCGCCCCGCCACCCGACGTCCCGAGTGCGGAGCACTTTGCCGTGGCCGGCACCCAGCGCACCGAGATCATGGCCGCGATCGGCCGACTGCCCCGGCGGCAGCGCGAGACGGTGCTGCTGCGGTACTACTCCGACATGTCCGAAGCCCAGATCGCCGACACCCTCGGCATCAGCCAGGGCGCCGTCAAGAGCCACGCGTCCCGCGGGTTGGCTGCCCTTCGCACCCTCCTGGAGACGAGCACATGAGCGACCGTATGGGTCCGTTCGACCCCGACAACGCCGACGACGAGGTGGCCCGCCGGCTGCGCGAACTGCTGTCGTCGCAAGGCCAAGCGATCACGCCGTCTGCCGACGCGTTGACCACGATCAGGCAGAAGATTCGCGCGCAAGACCGCGGCAATCGGCGGTACGCGTGGCGGCGCGTGCTGCAGGTGGGTGCAGCTGGCCTCGGCACGGTAGCGGTGGCGGCGATTGCCGTCATCGTCGGGGTGGCCGTGCGTCATCATGCGCCCGCGGCCGACCATCACGCGGTGGCGGTCGCCTCGCCTACCGTCACGTCGACGCCCACTGCTACCCCCACTCCTGCGCCGATGGTCGAGCCAGTCGCTCCGGTGTCGTCGGCACCCTCGACGTACGCCGTCTCGGTGTACTACGTCGACAAGCGCAAGGACCCCGAACAGCTGCTGTTTCGCGAGCAGACCGTCGCGCCTACGTCGCCACAACACACGTTCGTCAAGGACGCGGTGACCGCGATGCTGTCGACGCCGGCTCACGACCCTGACTACACCAGCTACTGGCCGGCCGGCACGACCGTGAATGCGGTGAACATCACCGGCGAGACGACGGCAGTCGTCGACCTGTCGGCGCAGGCGGCTAACGGACCAGCCGGCAAGGGCGCCATCAGTGCAGAGCAGTTGCTGTACACGATCATCGCGAGCGCGCCGAAGATCGACGGCTTGCAGTTGCGCATCAACGGCACACCTGTCACATCACTGTGGGGCAGCCCGTTGGCCGCCACCGTCGCGCCACAACCGCCGTGGCAGGTGTTGGGTCACGTCTGGATCACCTCGCCGCAGCAGGACGAAACGGTGGCCTCGTCGGTGACCATCAGCGGTGAGGCGAGCGTGTTCGAAGCGACCGTGAGCTACCAGATCCTGCGCAACGGTGGCGTTCTGAAGCACGGCTCTACGAACGCGACCATCGGCGCGCCCGATCGCGGTACCTGGAGCGTGACCGTGTCGGGCCTCGCACCTGGCCCCTACACGGTGCGCGCGTACGAGGTGTCGGCGAAAGACGGCTCGATCACCCACGTCGACGACAAGGCGTTCACGGTCAACTAACGGTCCGCGGTTAGCTCCAGCGGCCCGATTGGGCGAGCACCAGCGTCAGTGCGACGGTGCTCGCAGTCGAAGTGCGCAACACGGTTTGGCCGAGTCGGCACACGACCGCGCCGGCCGCCTCGAAGGTTGCGAGCTCGTCGTCGGCGATGCCGCCTTCGGGGCCGATGACGAGCGCAACGTCGCCGACGTTGTTGACGGCAAGGTCGATGAGCGGGCGGGTCGACGTCTCGTGCAACACGATCGCCTGCCCGCCTCCCCCGACGATCGCGGCCAGCCGATTGGCGACAGCAGCCGTTGTTTCAAGGGCGTGGACGTCGACCAGCCAGGGTCGGCGGGTTTGCTTAGCGGCTTCACGGGCGGTCGTCCGCCAGGAAACAACCCCCTTTTCGGCCCGCAACGGATCCCAGCGGGCAATCGAGCGACTGGCCTGCCATGGAACGACCGCGTCGACGCCGACCTCGGTCAGCGCCTCGACCGCGCGTTCGTCGCGGTCGCCTTTCGCCAATGCCTGCACCACGGTGACCCGCGGCTGCGGTCGGTCGAGCTGGTTGCGCACGAGTACCCGCGCGCGAAGCGCGCGATCCACAACGGCGGTCACTTCGGCCGAACACAGCAACCCGTCGCCGTCCGCCAAGTCGAGTCTTTCGCCGACGGTCAGCCGGCGTACGGTCGCGGCGTGACGGCCTTCGGGGCCGTCGAGATCGACGACGTCACCGACCGCGCACGCGCGCAACCGGTCGGCGTCCGCGAAGAACAGCGGGACGGTCACGGACGGGTCAGCGACCGTTGAACGCGTCGCGGATGCGGCCGAATAGACCTGGCGCGTCTGCTTTGAAGACGGCCTGCGGGAACTCCTCGCCACGCAAACTGGCGAGTTTGCGCACGAGTTCTTCTTGCTCAGCATCGAGTTTCGTCGGTGTCTCGACATCGAGATGCACGTGCAGGTCACCACGGCCGTTCGACCGCAACCGCGGCACACCGCGACCCTTGAGCGGGATCACCGTGCCCGGCTGCGTGCCAGGTTTGACGTCGACATCGACCGGACCATCAAGGGTGTCGAGGGTCAACGATGTGCCGAGAATTGCAGCCGTCATCGGGACATGCACGGCCGCATGCAGGTCGGTACCGTGCCGTTCGAACGTCGGGTGCTTGCGTTCTTCGATCTCGACGTAGAGGTCGCCAGCGGGGCCACCGCCGGGGCCAACTTCGCCTTCGCCGGTAAGCCGGATGCGCATGCCGTGCTCGACGCCGGCAGGGATCGCCACCTCAAGAGTGCGGCGCGCGCGCACCCGGCCGTCGCCAGCGCACTCCGGACACGGATGCCGGATGACCGTGCCGACGCCCGCGCATCGCGGGCACGGCCTCGACGTCATCACCTGGCCGAGGAACGATCGCGTCACCTGGCTGATTTCGCCGCGGCCCTTGCACACTTCGCAGGTGTCGGGGTGCGTGCCCGGCGCGGTGCCTGCGCCCGTACAGGTCGCGCAGACAATCGCTGTCTCGATAGTGAGGTCGCGCTTGGCTCCGAACACCACATCGTGCAAATCGATCTCGACATGGATCAGTGCATCGTTACCCTGCCGCGTTCGGGTGCGGGGGCCACGACTCGCGCCGCCACCGAAGAACGCATCCATAATGTCGCCGAGGCCGCTGAAGCCGGCCGCACCACCAAACCCTCCACCGGACGCCGACAGTGGGTCGCCGCCCATGTCGTACAGCTGTCGCTTGCTCGGGTCGGACAACACCTCATATGCAGAGGTGATCTCCTTGAATCGCTCCTGCGTGACGGCATCGGGATTGACGTCGGGATGCAGTTGCCGGGCTAGCCGCCGGTACGCGCGCTTGATGTCCTCGGGTGCGGCATCTTTGCGCACGCCAAGGGTCGCGTAGTGATCGCGGGTCAACCCAAACTCCGTTCGACGCGTCAGGACTCGGCGAGAATGCGGCCGACGTAGCGGGCGACGGCACCGACTGCCGCCATGGTGCCGGGGTAGTCCATGCGCATCGGGCCGAGGACACCGAGGCTGGCAAGTGCCCGAGTGCCCGATCCGTACGTCGCACTGACGACCGAGGTCGTGCGCAGGCCCTCGTGCAGGTTCTCGTCGCCGATGCGCACAGTAACTTCGGTCGGGCGGCTTACCTCACCCAGCAACCTGATCAGCACGACTTGTTCTTCGAGTGCTTCGAGCACCGGGTGTACCGAGTCGGGGAAATCGAGGGACAACCTCGTCAGGTTCGACGCGCCGCCGACGACTACCCGCTCTTCGCGACGGTCGACGAGCGACGCGAGCAAGACGGCGACGACGGCCGAGGCAACGCCGCGGGTCGCCGGTGGTTCGTTTTCGGCGAGGTCGCCGAGTTCGTTCGGCACGTCACGCATCGGCTTGCCGGCAATACGCATATTCAGTCGGCTGCGCAGGTCGCTGACCGTCTTCTCGTCGGTCAAGCCCGGCAGATCGACTTGGCGCTGTTCGACTCGACCGGTATCGGTGATGAGCACCAGCATCAGCCGGGTGTCGCTCAGTTTGATGAGCTCGAGATGGCGCACCGACGCGCGGTCGAGGATCGGGTACTGCACCACCGCCACCTGCCGCGTGAGTTGCGCGAGCAATCTCACGGTGCGCGACACCACATCATCGAGGTCGAGCGCGCCGTCGAGAAACTGCTCAATGGCACGACGCTCGGCCGCGCTCAGCGGCTTGACGTTCGACAGCCGATCGACGAACAGGCGGTAGCCCTTGTCGGTCGGCACCCGGCCGGCACTGGTGTGCGGTTGGGCGATGTACCCCTCTTCTTCGAGCGCCGCCATGTCGTTGCGCACGGTCGCCGATGAGACACCGAGGTGGTGCCGCTCGACCAGGGCCTTCGACCCAACCGGCTCATTGGTCGAGACGAAGTCTTGGACGATCGCACGCAGTACGTCGAGCTTGCGGTCGTCGAGCACGCGATCACCTCACTTCAGCCGTCGCAGCCAGCACTCTGGCACTCAAAGCCGTCGAGTGCCAGTGTATCCGTGGCCGCGGCGTTCAGGCGCACTGAAGGCGGCTAGCCGGCTGCCGAGACGGCGAGGTCGACAACGGCGAAGGGATAGTCGGCCCACAGCTGCCGGGAGGTCTCCTCCGGGTATGGCCGCACGGTCGGTTCGGTGTCGATGATCCAGGTGTGCTGCTCGCGCGGGTCGTACGCGGGCCATCCGGGGTCGCCGGTCGCGGCGAAGGCCGTCCAAGCGGCGCGCACGCGGGTCGTCAGCCCCGCTGCCTCCGGGGGCGGCGGATCCCCGATCAAGAACGCCGCGGCTCCGGCGGTCAGATTGCCGAAGGTCAGAGGCAGGCCCAGCCCGTGGCACGCGCCGAGGGTCTCGCCCCCCATGCCAGGGGCGTTCCAGGCGAGTTCGTACAAGTGCGTTCGCCCGTGCGGGTGGTGGGCCTCGGCCAGACGCAGCGAGGGCATGCGGAATAGCCAGTCGGAGTGCAGAAGCTCGTAGAGCTTTTCCAGGCTGGCCGAGGGATGAGCGGCGCGGTAAGCGTCGGGGTCGGGTGCCAGCACGCGCAGGGCGGCATTGGTCTGTTCGGGCGTGATCTTCCCCAGCTCGCCCTTGATGGCCATGAAGAGCCGGTACTCGTCGCGGGTGTGGCCGACGATCAGCTCGACGCCGGACGCGGCCCCGCCGGCAAGGGCCTGCCAGGGCACGGCCGGCAGCACCTCGCCGTCGACGACGGGCGCGAAGGGCGCCTGCAGGTGCGCGGCCTGGCCCCATCGCGGGTTGGCCGCCATCGTGTCGGCCACCGCGTCTGCGGCGTCGTTCAACTGGGAGGGGGAGAGGAGGGCTAGCTCGCGGGTGGTGGGAGGCAGGCCCAGGTGGCCCATGATGGCGACGCCGATGTCGGCGGCGAGCGCTTCGGTGAAGTACAGGCCGGGCACGCTCTGTGCGATGACCCGGTGGAACAGGCCGGTGGCGCTGGGCATGGCCATCAGCGCGGCGATGCTGCCGGCTCCCGCGGACTCGCCGAAGACCGTGACCCGGTCGGGGTCTCCGCCGAAGGCGGCGATGTTGTCCTGCACCCACCGGAGCGCGGCGACCTGATCCAACAGCCCCCGATTGGCGGGCGCTCCGGGGAACTGCCCAAAGCCCTCGGCGGACAGGCGGTAGTTGAACGTCACCACGACGACGCCCCCACGGGCCAGGACGGCGCCGTCGAAGAGGGGATCACCGGACCAGCCGAAGACATAGCCTCCGCCCTGGACCCACACCATCACCGGCAGCCGGGCCGCGCCCAGGTCGGGCGACCACACGTTGATGGTCAGCCAGTCGCCGTCGG
>Ga0066789_10000356_pt1 | contig 17681 bp, 19 predicted proteins | sample OrgsoiDNA2013049_FD_70960 | JGI IMG/M metagenome (GOLD analysis project Ga0066789, IMG submission 70960) | Permafrost soil microbial communities from the Arctic, to analyse light accelerated degradation of dissolved organic matter (DOM) -... | ecosystem: Environmental > Terrestrial > Soil >...
GTAACTCCAGCCGAGAATGGCGGCCCGACCGACATCAAGAGCCGGATTGGCCGCGAGCGAATCGAGCCCGGCGAGAACGTCTTGTAAATCCTCCCCACCCCAGTCATCGATGATCGCTTTTCTGAAAGTTTCGCCGTAGCCGCCACTGCCACGAATGTTGGGCATAAACACCGCATAGCCGAGCTCGGTGAACAATTGTGCGGGACACGCATCGAGTCCGACCGCCACCGCAATTGCCGATACCTGGGCTGTGAAGCCCGCCGTAAAGGCTCCCGATGGGCCTCCATGGAGGATTACCACCATCGGCGCGCGACCAGGCTGAGTGCCCGGAGCGGGCAGCGCCAGCAACCCCTCGATGGTGAGGCCGTCGCGCGCCTTCCAATGCACAATCGACGTTGCCCCGAGGCGAAAGGACTTGATTTGCGGATTCGGGTCAACGACTTCGCGGGGTCGAAATTTGGCGGTGGGTGAAACGAACAGTCTCTTGGGCGTGCTCGAGTCGGTGCGCAAGAACGCCATCCGGATAGGCGCAGCGCGACTGAAACTGAAGGCGTCAAAAACGAAGTTACCGTCCGTCACCGCTTCGACCTCGCCTGTGGCGACGGAGGAGCGAAACAATTGCAGTGTGACACCGTGACGAGCGCGAAAGTAAACGCTCCGCCCGTCGGCGGACCATCCATAAAACCCGTACAAGCGCTCGCCCATGTGCGGTGTAACGTCCCGTGGGGTGCCGCCTGTCGTTGGCACGACAAAAATGTCGACGTTGGAGAATTCCTGCGATGAACCACCCGTGGAGGTAAAGGCGATGGAGCGCCCGTCCGGCGAGAACTTGGGATCATCGTCCCGACCGGGACGGGTCACGATATGCTGTATCTCGCCATCACTCAGGCGCACCGCCGAGATATCGGTATTGTAGTCATCGATCGTTCGCAGCGATGGCCGTGAACTGAAGACGATGTGCTCCCCCTCCGGGGACCAAGAAAATTCAGCAATCACCCATTTTTCATGGGTTACCTGCCGCTCGTGTCCGCCGTCAAGGTCGATCACGTGCAAATTCACGGTGGTCAGGTCTTGATCGACGACAGATGAGATGCGCGCGGAGGACGGTGCGGGATCGGGCTCCAGATAGGCGATGCGCTTGCCATCGGGCGACCAATCGAATACGTAAAGAGCCACGGGTTTCTGCGTAATGGGATGCGACTCAGTCCCATCGGGTCGCATGACCCATATCCGGGATCCGTCTGTCTCGGGGGCTAAGTAGGCTACCCACTTCCCGTCCGAGCGCCAGCGCGGAGAATTGCCCCCGCCGTGAGTGAGTTGAATCGGCGCTCCACCGAGCGCAGAGACGCTCCATATATCGGAAAGGTATTTATTTTGCGCAAGCTGCGCATCGGTGACGACGTACAGAATTCGATCCCCATCGGGCGCGATGGCGCTATCCGTCAAAGAGTGGACACCCATGAGTTCGGCTGGTGTGAACCCGGTGGACTGCGCGCTTGTGGCCGCCGCGGCCCCCAGCACAAGCAAAAGAAGCGAGGTTGTTTTTACTATCCGCGACATATAGTACATAAAGATCTTATCATAGACGGATAGGTACGATAGTATACAACTTGACCCTGAGGCACCAGCCTTGCATGTGCACCGAACTGCAGTGGTCGATCGGGCGAGACACGACAATTCTTTAGGGGGACATCATGACCGGTTCGACAGTTGCTTTCAGTTTTTTACTTCTGATGAGCGGCATGGTTTTCGCGGCGGAGAATGACACACAGGCTGCGGGCGCGCGAGCCGCGAGGGCGGGGGATCAGAATTCCGATCCAAATCATTCGTTCCAATTGACCGAGATCATCGTCACGGCAACCAAGCGCGCGGAACTCATCCAAAATGTGCCGCAATCGATATCTGCCGTCACTGGAGCGGATCTCGAGCACCTTGGCGCGACACAAATCGAAGACTATTTCAACTACGTGCCGGGGTTAAATTTCCTCAGCAATGGCACGCTCGGCCAGCACGAATTGTCGCTACGCGGAATTACAACCGGCCTTTCCGGCAGTGGAACGGTCGGGATTTATGTCGACGACGTGCCGTTCGGTTCGACGTCCGGATTTGCCGAAGGCGGTCTGCTTGCGCTCGATCTCGTGCCCTTCGACCTTAGTCGGATTGAGGTGCTGCGAGGCCCTCAGGGCACTCTCTACGGCTCAAATGCGCTTGGCGGGATCTTGAAATACGTCACCAATCAACCAGACTCGAGTAAGTTTGATGGGCTAGCGCAGCTCGATGCCTCAAGCGTTGCGGGTAGCGGCAGCGGGGCCGGCGGGAAACTTATGCTAAATATTCCGCTGTCCCCGGGGGTAGCCGCTCTACGTGTATCGGGTTATTACGAGAAAAGCCCGGGCTGGGTCGAAAACGTCACGCTGGGCGCGAAAGATGTCAATGAGAGCACGGAGAAGGGTGGCCGGGCAGCGCTGCTGCTCACTCCAACTGATGCGCTATCTTTTAAATTGGCCACCGTCTTACAGGATATCAATACCAACGGGAATTCCTTGGAGGATATCAATCCAGGAACACACGATCCATCGGTGGGTATTAACAAGCAGGCGAGAAACGTTTCAGAACCCTTCAAGGAGCAGTTTCGACAGTATTCGGGAACCATCAAATACGATTTTGGCCCGCTGCAGCTTGTGTCGGCCACGAGCTATCAGACATTGTGGTCGATTGCCCAGGCAGATCAAACCGCGAATTTTGGAATTCCATTATTTGCCGACAATACCGTCACGAACCACAAGTTCAATCAAGAGTTGCGGCTGCTCTCGCCTCAGGGGCAAACCCTAGAATGGCTGCTCGGTGCTTCCTATGATTCGGAAAAGGGCCAGCAGTTGGAAGATTATGAATTCCTTCCTCCGGTTGCAGGCCTGCCATTGGTTTTCGTCACCTTTCCGAGCCATTACAAAGAGCATGCCGTATTTGGCGATCTGACTTGGCACATGAATTCTCAATTCGACCTAACGCTCGGGGGTCGCTGGAACAAAAACGATCAGGATTTTTCCATCACTGAAACAGGTGCCGAGATCGGACCGACGCCGTTATTGATTTCCGGAACGTCATCCGATACATCGTGGACCTGGCTCGTCAATCCCAGTTATCGGGTGAATTCGAACCTGATGCTCTACGCGCGCGTCGCAACAGGCTTTCGGCCCGGTGGCCCTAATGTGATCATCCCGGGCACCCCTGGTGTGCCGCAGACTTTCAAGCCCGACAAAACCATCAATTACGAGCTTGGCGCCAAGTCGCAGCTGTTGGACGGACGCGCAACTCTGGATGTCTCAGTGTTTCGCATCAATTGGACCGACATCCAGCTTTTGCAAAACTTCGGCCGCTTCAACGCGTTTGGCAACGGCAGCACCGCTCGCAGCCAGGGACTCGAAGTCGTGGGGTCGTATCGTCCCTTGCCTGGCCTGACATTAGGGTTAGATGGTGCCTTCACAGAAGCCAACCTGACTTCTGCGGCGCCTGCTGTGGGTGGTGCTAACGGTGATCGATTACCGTATGTTCCAAGGCTGAGCGGAGCAGCCACCGCCGATTATGATTTTCCGATTGCCGCCCACCTAAGCGGCTTTGCAGGTTTGAGTATTCGATTAACGGGCGACCGCAACACCGATTTCTCCGGCGTGGACTGCCCATCGTGCACTCCGAATCTGACACTGAGACAGTACACCGCCCTCGATCTGCGCACTGGCATAAAAAGCGGCGGTTGGAATGCGGAGCTCTTCGTTAAAAACGTGACTAATAAGCTTGGCGAGTTGAGCAGCCCGCAACCAACGCAGATTGGATTGCTGCAGCCTCGTACAATCGGTGTCCTTTTGAGCAGTGCGTTCTAAACAATATACATCGCCGCGTCGGCTATGAGCGGCCATATGCGGATTGCGGTAATCGGTGCGGGCATGGCGGGAGCCTCCATCGCGTACGAACTCGCGCCCCACTTCAAGGTGACGGTGCTCGAGCAGGAAGCACAGCCAGGCTTCCACTCGACGGGGCGCTCGGCGGCTGTGTTTTCGGAAGATTACGGCAACCGTGCAGTACGAGCGATCACCGCGCTCAGCCGTCAGTTTCTCCTAAAGCCGCCGTTCGATGATGTAGAACGGCCCCTGCTCACGCCACGAGGAGCGGTGTTCATTGCAAATGCCGCACAACAAGGTCAACTCCGAGCCATGCATTTAGAAAGACAGCACGATCCTTCGAAAAATACGCTGCTGTCGCGAAAAGAACTTATCAGCTTAGTGCCAGTCCTGAATTCAGAATGGCAATCAGCGCTGTGGGAGTCTCAGGCGATGGATATCGACGTCACGACGCTGCATCAGGCGTACCTACGTCATGCGAAGCGGCGGGGCGCGACGGTGCTTTGCAACTCCGGAGTGGTCGGAATGACGCTCAAATCCGGAGAATGGCGAGTGGAGTTAGAGGGCGGGGCGCTGGAATTCGACCTGATCGTAAATGCGGCTGGCGCGTGGGCCGATAGGATCGCGGGCTTTGCTAAGGTGGCGCCGCTCGGTCTCCTGCCGAAGCGGCGCACAGCTTTCTTGTTCGCACCGCCGCCGAACGTGCAGTACAAGAACTGGCCAGTCGTTATTGACGTCGAGGAGGGATTTTATTTCAAGCCCGAGGGAGAATTAATGCTCGGTTCGCCGGCCGATGAGACTCCCCACACCGCAACAGACGTGCAGCCGGACGATTTAGATGTCGCTACGGCGATCGATCGAATCGAGCGGGCCACGACGCTGCGAATCAATCGAGTGACGGCTGCTTGGGCTGGATTGCGCACGTTCAGTCGCGACAAGTCCCCGGTTTTGGGGTTTGATCCGCGCGTGCCACATTTTTTCTGGCTGGCGGGACAGGGCGGCTATGGCATCCAAATGGCGCCGGCGTTGGCCCTCGCCAGCGCCTCCTTGATTCGCGAAGGGCGCCTTCCCGATACATTCGTGCGGGGGGATCTCACCGAAAAGACGATTGGACCGAGCCGGTTGATTCGCTAGCCCCTGGCGGTCAAAGACGGCTACTGATAGTTCTTCAGCAGCAACATTTGTCTCGTTTGTGCCGGAGTGGCGACCGTCTCGCCTAGATCCTCGATCAGGCGGCGAGCGCGCTCAACCAGTTGCCCATTGGTTGCGAACACTCCTCTCTCGAGATAAAGGTTGTCTTCAAGCCCGACGCGAACATTGCCGCCGAGGAGCACCGCCTGAGCCGCCATGGGCATTTGCGCGCGCCCGATCCCAAAAGCAGCCCAGTGAGCGTTTTTAGGCACGAGATTGCGAAGGTAGGTCATAGTTTCGGGGTCAGCCGGCGCGGCCCATTTCACGCCCAGGACAAATTGATACACCGGCGGATCGTCGACCAGACCTTCGGCGACGAGTTGATTGGCGAACAGCACATCGCCCATTTGAAATGCCTCGAGTTCAGGCTTGATCCCGAGTTGTTGGTAGCGCCGGGCCATCGCCCGCAGCGTGCGGGTCGTATTCATATAGACAAACTCAAACCCCACTTCCACTTGGTTTCCTGTGGTGACATCGATCGACGCCATTTCAGGCAGGCAGTCCTTGAGATGCGAGATTCGCCGTTCAATGGGTTGAATGTCGCTTCCTGGGAGCGCTCGCGATTCATCGTCTGGGTCGGGCAAGAGGAGTGCCCCGTGTCCGGCGGTCAAGTTGATGACGATGTCGACTCCGGAATTGCGAATCCGGTCAACCACTTCTCTAAAAAGCGCTGGATCGCTGGTACCGTGGCCGGTCTTGGGGTCGCGGACGTGGATGTGGGCAACGGATGCACCCGCACCCGCCGCCTCGATGACTGCTGCGCAGATTTGCGCCGGGGTCACGGGATACTCGTGCGTATATTTTGGGTTAACCGGTGCGTTACCGGATACCGCACAGGTGAGAACTACGGTTCTTTTCATGAAGCAACTTCCGATCGTCGAGGCCAAAATCGAAATAAGATTCCAAGGCCGGCGGCGACCGCTAGCAAAGTGAATTCGGGCGGCATCCCGCGCGGGGAGCCGCGCCAAGCTAGATAGAATGCGGTTGCAATCAGCAAGACAGTGCACGAGCCAGCCATCCGAGGCAGCCACACAGCCCGGATTTTCATGTTACGCCGTGCGCGAGCCGCAGCTACACAGACCATCAGATAGATCCCGGAAAGAACGATCGCGGTTGCATCAACCAGCGGTTCAATAGCCCCGCGGCCGAGAATGGTGCCAACCACCGACAACAGGGCGACCACCAGACAGGCGATGAAGGGCGCGCCGCGTGAGTCGAGATGCCCGAGGGCCTCAGGGAACATACCTGCCCGCGCGAGAGCAAAAAGCACGCGCGTTGCTGAGTAGAAGATGGCATTGAGTGCGATCATAAGTCCGAGCAGACCGATCGTGAGCACCAATTTGGCAAGCCAAGTAGAATGAAACGCGCTAGCGAATGCGCCCGCGGCAGGTAGATCGAGCACCAAAAGCTCGGCACGGGGTAGAGCCGCAGCGGCCGCTATTACCACGAGGCAATAGAACAAGCATGACATGCCAATTGCGCTCAAGAACACCGGGGCGAGCGAGCGGCGTTCCCTCGGGTCGCGCTGTTCGCCGAGCGCCTGTGAGACCACCGCGAACCCCGAGAACCAGAACGGCGAGGTCACGAATACTTGTACTATCCCCGGCCAATGAACTCCTGACTCGTTGCTCCCAAACCAGGGGTTTAAGTTCGCGGCACGGCCCGCCATCAGACCGACGATGACGAACGCGATGAATGCTGCAATCATTGTCACGGTCAACGCGTCCTGCAGTCGCGTTGCGGCCCGAACGCCCGAATGGTTGACCGCCCATACGAGCGCGAGCGCGGTCAGGCCCGCAGCCAACCCCATGAGATGAACTGCGCGGCCAAGAATCGTGTAGAGCACCGGTCCGCTGGAACCCGGCGCGAGGGCCTCGATGATCCATCCGAGGGAGATGGCCGAAAACGCGCACACACCGACGTAGACGATCGCCAGAAACCAACCGGTGTAAAATGCGACCTCTCGATTGAACAACCGCTCGGCATAGACGACCTCGCCGCCGGTGACCGGGTAGAGCTTGCCTAGTTCGGCATAGCACGAGGCGATCAACGATAGAACTGCCGCACCGGCGACGAAGGCACAGACGGTACCAATGGGACCTGCGTCACGCAGCCAATCGCCGACCGCGACGATCCACCCCGCCCCCAGAATCGCGCCGATCGCTAGAGAGAACAATTGGAATCGGCCGATCGAACCGCGCAGCACGCCCAACTGTGTTGGTTCAAACTGTGGATGCCCGCTCACCAATCTCACCGGCGGCAATTTGTGTGAAGGCGTCGGCCGCAATCTCCAAAAGAGCACTTATCTCCCGATTGCCCATGGGAGTTGAAAGTATCAAAAGGCCATGCGGGCTGCAGAGCATGCCTCGATTGAGCAGGAAGCGGTGAAACCAGTCGCGGCGGGCAGTCTCCGCGACGGAGAGCGCAAGGTCGCGGTAGTTGTTCTGCGGACGGCGGGTGAAGCGTACGCAGATGAGCGAACCGTTGCCGAAGACCTGTGCGGGCGCGCCCGTGTTATCCACGATCGCTTTCAACCCGGTCCGCGCCAACTCCCCCAGTCGATTGAGTTCGGTGATCGCCTCCACGTCGAATGCTTGCATCGCCGCGAGTCCCGCAGCCATCGTGATCGGGTTGGCGTTATAGGTCCCGCCATGAGGAAGGACATTGCCGCGCACACCGACGTCAAACACCCGCATGATCTCGCGCGAACCTCCGACCGCTCCGATCGGAAAGCCGCCGCCGATAATTTTCCCCATCGCGGTGAGATCCGGATGTAGTCCGAGCTGAGCCTGAGCTCCACCGTGATGCAAACGAAGTGAGTAGACCTCATCGAGGACAAAGAGGGCACCGCTGCGACGCGTAAAATCAGAAACTGCCGACAGGAACTCGGACGAGCTCTGGAGAAAGCCAAGGTGCGCCGGCATCACGTCGATCAATACAGCCGCAAGTTCATCGGCATTCTCTTCAAGAATGCGGGAAGCGGCGGTCGCATCGTTGAACGGAAGCACAATGACATCATTGACGACGCTTGAAGGAGTGCCCGGGGAATGAGCCACGCTGTGGGGCGCATCGGCCGAGCCCCAGGCGGCGCTCGAAGGCGACTGGCTGATCTCCGCAAAGTCGTACATCCCGTGATACGCGCCTTCGACTTTGGCTATTTTCGATCGACCCGTAACCGCTCTGGCGACTTTCAAGGCGAGCATCACAGCTTCGGTGCCGGAGTTGACGAAGCGAATCTGCTCGACCGCGGGAACGCGCGCAGTCAATGACTCGGCAAGCTCGATTTCGGACTCCGTTGGCAAGCCAACGGCGGACATGCGCCCCAATTGCCGCCGAACTGCCGCACTTACGGCTGGATGACAATGTCCATGAATAAGCGAAGAATAGTTGTTGATAAAATCGACCCGTTCGACCCCGTCGACATCGACTGTCCGGCATCCGAGCCCGGTGGCTGCATAAACAGGATATGGGGGAAACATGATCGTGTTACGCGAACTTCCGCCGGGAAGGACTGCGCTCGCGCGCTGGAACAGTTGCGCTGAGCGCGAATTAGGGTTCGGGAATTCGAGGATTGCCATACGTGGTCTGCGATGTGGCGCGGCGGAGCACTCGGAACGCTCCTCCAAAGTAGACGCGATCCGCGGCACGGGCGAAGGCGAAAACTGCGCGCTCACTGTAATGTATTAAAATACCTAATAGGTATCAAAATATACACACGGGTAGGAAAAGAATCAAGGGCTCGTGCATCTGCGCGAATGGGCTTCTTGCTTAGATATGTCCCGAGTACGCATGGCGCACCGAAACTGAGTACGCCCAGGAGACAAGGGTGTTGACGTCAACTACCGGCAGACCCGTCGCCCTTTGGATAGCGGCGGCGTACGGGGGGAGCTCGCTGCATTGGAGCATCAACATTCCAATGTCGGGATGCTGATGCACAAAAGAGCGCACGTGCTGAGTAATAGCCGATCCAAGGGCCGCGTGGGCGACTTCGTACGGGCGCTCGAGAAGAGCGCGAAATGGAGCAAGGTCCATACAATCGGTGATCTCAAGCCGTTCGAGGGTGTGAATTGCGCACTGTTCCTGCATACCGAGGGTGAAACTCCGGCGGTCGGCGAATATGATTCCCATTCGTTTGTGCGACGGCAGACAGCTCAACAGCCAGGGCACCTGAACCAATACGGATGCGCAAACGGAAACATTCACGGCGTTCTTCAGTGTTCGCTGGAAATTCGCGAACGAACCGCATGCACCGACGATCGCGCGAACGCCACGCGCTTCCAAACGGCGTGCCGCCGCTACAAGCCCCAGCTCGACCTTGGACTGTCCCGTTAATACGTCGGTTAGGGTGACGTCTGAGACGCATTCATATGCGATCGGAAACGGAAGAGTCGTTGCGTTTTGAATATTGCCAGGCACGAAAGCAAAGGGACTCGCGACGTGCAAAACTCCCACGGCATATCCACCGACGCCCCCGAGCTCACGGGAACGCAGAATGCCTATCTCATCGGTCCCGGAAAATGCCGCGTCAATTGCCATGGAATCTGCACACCCTCAACTTACTCAGCGACGCGGTTTCGTTCGACGCCGGGAACGCGAAACAACCGAAGCTGCTTCGGACGTCGCCGGAAGAATTTGCGGAATTGGGTGTTCGGGACGGGTGCACACCGTCAGAATCAGGGCTTCCTCGCTTCCTTTCGTCAGGTACGCATGCGGCATCGTACTGTCCAGGTAAATGTAGTCGCCTTTGTTCAGGGGCACGGGACGGTACAATTTGGTGTGTACCTCAATTGTTCCCTGCAACACGTAGGTAAATTCTTCACCCGCATGGGTGCTCAAGGGCCCGAATTCTTCGAGGGTGCGGCTCTTGACCCGACCGAACATGGGTACTAAACCCTTGTGCATAATCTCGTTACAGAGATAAAAGTGATCGTAATTGCCTGTTTGAATGAGGTCGCCTTCGCCCGCGCGCCCCACATCGCGACGGCCGCCTACGCCCTCTTCCAGCTGGGAATCCGCGGATGAACGGAACAACTGAGAAATCTCAACGCCGAGCCCTTCGCTGAGTCCAATAAGCTTCTCGTAAGTCAAAGACATCCCACTGTTTTCAACCTTATAGAGTGTCGACCGCGAGAGGCCTGCAGTCTTTGCAAGTTCATTGAGGCTAAGCCGTTTGCGAAGTCTTAGATCTTTAACACGCTCGCCGAGCTTCGGCCGCAAATCTAACGCTGCCATGATTTTTTGGTTCCTACCTGCCGTAGCATCCACTATGACTATTCCAAAGTGTACTATCATACGCGCAACGTCCCTAGTCGTTGTCGCTATGCAAACAGGATATCGGCGGGTTGACGCACGTGATGACATGCTCTTGGGCCGTTTGCATTCACAGTTATCGCGATTCCATGAATACGCCGTCACGGGGCTGACCCCCAGGGAAAGGACAAAGGAGCCCCCGACGTGCTCGGTATGCCCGCCGCCAATAGCCCATAGGCTCAATGTTAGTGAACTCGATCGGCAAGCCGTCGGCACCGAAGATCCTGCAGCTGATAGTGAAGATGCGGGAACCCGGGACTGCCCGCCGAACCGAGCAGCCCAACCACATCCCCGGCAGTGACCCTATCGCCAGTCTTCAACCGCACCGAACCAAAATGCACCCTTCCATGCATGGCAATATTTTTCACGCCGATGTTCAAGTTCTCCAGCGCCCCAATTTGAGACTAGCCGAGGCCTAAATAAGCTTCAGAATTGGGCATAACAAACTGCGACGCAAATACTGACTAGTCGTCCTCTTGTCGTTCGGGATTCGCCGATTGGTAAAAGGCTTCGGGTATGAAATATTGAAGATCCGATTCTTCCTCGGCGAGCCATTTGCTTTCAAATGCGAGCCTTTGCGCCGGCTCTGCCTTGTGTGCGGCGTCAATGCGTTTCGTCAGATAGCGAAGCATATCTTCTTGCTCAGACGGCAATAATTCATCTATCGCTTTTCTAATGTCTGCCGGTGTAATCACGATCAGTTGCTCAGAAACTAAGCACGAGATCATATACTATCGCAGTATCTCGTATGATCCCACTCTGTCTCTCTTTATAAACAATGTCTATGAACCCATGGTTTCGCCGAGCCGCGAAGTGCTTCCGGTCATGGAAGGGATGAGCCGTTCATTTCGAAGTGCGTATGGCTGGACCCTGTCCCGACTATGAATACTGCCGCGGGCTGGTCACCCATGAAGACGAAGGAAGGCTCGGGCACCACCGTGCTTGCATAGCATTACACCTTATGGTGTAATGTGGCACATGGAGCAATTGACAGATGTTTTGAGCGCCATCTCGCACCCCACTCGGCGCGCGATTATCCGGCGTCTGGCAAAGGGACCGGCCAGATTCCTGGATATCGCCGAACCGTTTGATGTGGCACTAAACGCTGTAACGAAACATCTCAAATTGCTCGCGCGCGCCGGGCTGATTGCACGAGAAAAACGTGGCCGGGAAGTTTTTATCTCACTTCGCCCGGAAGGGCTTCGCTTGGTAGCAGATTGGGTACACGAATATGAGCGCTTCTGGAACGCGAGCCTCGATGTGTTTGAAGGTCATTTTAGGCAACAGACTAGGAGTAAGAAATCATGAGTAACGCGAAGACAATTGAAATCAGAGTTGAACGAACAATCCCCGCCTCTCCGAGCGATGTGTTCGACGGCTGGCTGAATCCAAAGACCCCGGGTACTCCCTGGAGCATGGCGGAAAAGCTGATCTTAAATCCTGTCGTGGATGGCCTATTTTATTGGGCTATCAGTGGAACTGCCCATTACGGGCGATTTTCTCATGTCGAGCGCTCGGAGCGAATTCAGCACACCTGGATGTCACCGAATACCTCGGGGCTCGAGTCGACAGTGACCGTGACCTTCAAGAAAAAGGGAAAAGACACCGTCATGACCCTGGTGCATTCCGGCCTCCCAGATACGGACGGCGGGCGATCGCACGAGAAGGGTTGGAACTACTTCTTGGATGGGTTTCTCAGCCAACTGACTAAGTCGGCTGCTACTTGAAGTAACCGCTAGAAGTACCTGAATTGTTGAATCACTCATGCAACGAACCTAAAGGATTCCATTTTATGAAATTCATCTTGATCTCACGACACACGAATGGCGCTGAAATTCCCGTAACAGAAAGAGAAAGCAACTTAAAGGATATGGGCGAGTGGATCGCGCTCCTTAAACCAGTTCTTGCAATGCCAATCAGGGGCGGCTCAAGTGTCACCGCCAGTCGTGTCGCTGACTATCGCGGGGATGTCGGCGGAGTAATCGTTTTTGAAGCCGACAGTATTGATCAAGCAGTATCGCTAGCCCAAAAGTCGCCTGGCCTAAAGTTCGGCTTCACCCACGAGGTGTTTCCGGAGATTTCAATGAACCAGGCGGCACACGAATAGGATCTGAGCAGGATTGCGGTTGTGGTCCGAATCGCTGCGGTGCTCTCAACGACCAATTGGAGAAAGAAAATGAGCAAGACCATAAGGAACACATCCGCCAAAGCTCCGTTGTGTGACAACCATATGGGCGAGGTAACCCAGAACGACAATCCCCTGCCGATCGTTTTCTATCGTCAACTTCCTGCGTCGGTCGAGAAAGTCTGGGCACGGCGATGTTTTCTCACGGGCTTCCTAGCCGTCGTCATGGCGGGGGAAGCGGCAGCGAGCGTTCCCGAAGCCAAGATTACCTCACAATCGAAACTCAAAAGTGGAGACGAAACCATGGGCAGCAGCGCCTTTACCTATGTCAGCTATATCCGGGCTAGTCCGGAAACGGTCTGGGCGGCCTTCCTCGACCCGAAAATGCAAATTCGCGCGTGGATGGGCCACATCCTTGAGTCCGATTGGCGCGTGGGTTCGGCTTGGCGAATGGTCTCGATAGATGGCGGTATCGCCAACAGCGGCGAGGTCCTTGAGATCGATTCGCAGCGTCGCTTGGCGCTCTCCTACCGCAGCGACCACGTACCCGAATGGCAGTCCGAAGGATATTCCCGCGCGTGCTTCGAACTGGAGCCCCTCGGTGAGGCTACCAAGTTCAGCGTCACTCATACGATGGATCGGCCGGCGTCGAAGCTCATTGCCGCGGCGTCCGCTAGCTGGCCGTTGATCCTATCCAACCTCAAATCGCTGATAGAAACCGGCGACGTCGCCCTGACTATCACCGCGTCTGTGTTGGCCAAGGCGCGTTCTCAGTAACTGCTACCAATCAACGTCCTCCCGAAAATCGCGGGAGATCGTTCTCAGCAAAACTAAGGAGTAATCATGTCAACTGTAAGCATTGGAAATCACGCGGCGGTCATCGTTCCGAGACGAGCGCGGGAGCGAATTCGACAATTTTACGGTGATGTTCTAGGGGCTAGCATCACGATGGAGCTTACCGGGGCGGCCGATGCTGAGGTTGGTGTAAAACATGTCGATGGATCTAGAGATCATTTCCGCCTGGGAAACGATTTTTATATCGCATTCATGTACGGCGACATTGCTGACGAAAGCGATTTCCTGAGATCCGGAAAATCGATTTATCTGGAACTAAAATCCGATAATGTCGATGAAATGCGACGGAAGATCGTCGAGTTCGGCGTCCAGGTACTGAATGTTCCGGATCCTCATCTCTACTTTCAGGCCCCGGGCGGGCAGGTCTTCCGGCTCGTTGGGATCAACGAGGATTTGTCGAAGTATGAGCGGGACAGTTGACGTGGATCTCTCCGCAGAAGTAAAGCCCCCATAGCCGATTTTCTCGCCGCCAGGGCTGCGCTCGGCATGCATCAAGTCAACATTAAAGGGATGTCTATAATGACTATGGTAGACACGCTCGGAATTGCTCTCGTTGCTGTGCTGCTCACTTCCTGCTCCGCCTTAGAAGCTAGGCCTGCAGGGATTAATACCGTGAAGAACATCGTACTCGTGCATGGCGCCATCGACGTCCCCCCTGTTTCAGTAGCGCAAGGCTTTGGAGTCTTCCGGCATTGTAACGACCTTGATGGCCAACTGCTTTGCGTATTGAGCGGGCGTCAGCCCGCCCAATGATTTCTTCGGTCTCTCCTCGTTATATTCACTTCGCCACGCCTCGATCAGAACGCGAGCATGGGAAAGACTGGTGAACCAGTTTTCATTCAGGCACTCGTCTCGGAATCGCCCATTGAACGATTCGATGTATGCGTTCTGGTTCGGCTTCCCCGGCTCGATCAACCGCAACGTGACACCGTTTCGATGGGCCCAGGTCAACATCGCCTTGCCTGTGAATTCCGCGCCATTGTCTGACCGAATCATCGCTGGCCGTCCTCGCCGAGAGCAGATCTCGTCCATGATGCGCGCTAAATGATCGCCACCGATGGTGTGCTCCGGTATGACGGCCACGGCCTCGTGAGTCGCATCGTCCACCACCGTCAGACATTTCAACGTGCGACCCGATGCGATGCGGTCAAACACGAAATCCATCGACCAGATCTCGTTCGCTTTGCCAGGCCGTATCAGCGGTTGGCGCTCGGATACGGGAATCTTCTTGCGCCGCCGCCGCCGGATATGCAGCTTCTCCAGCTGGTAGAGCCGTTCCACGCGTTTGTAGTTGATAGGTTCGCCTCCGGCCTGGCGGAGCTTCAAATGGATCATCCCGACGCCGTAGCGACGGTGGCGCTGCGCAAGTTCGATGATCCGCCGCCGGACGTCCTCGTTGCGGTCGGGCCGCGGCGCGTACCGCAACGCGCTCGCGCTCATCCGTACGATCTGCAAACCGCGTCGCTCGGATAGACCCTTCGTCTGCATCCACCGCACCAGCTCGCGACGTGCCGGTGCGGTCACCATTTTTTTCGCAGCGCCTCCCGTGTCACCTCGTTCTCGAGCATCGACTCAGCGAGCAGCTTCTTCAATCGCGCGTTCTCGGTCTCCAGCGCCTTGAGCCGCTTGGCATCCGATACGTCCGTACCGCCGTACTTGCCTCGCCACAGGTAAAAGCTCGCGTCTGAGAAGCCGTGCTTACGGCACAGCTCTTTCACTGGCACACCCTTATCTGCCTCTTTCAAAAACCCGATGATCTGTTCTTCGCTAAATCGCTTCTTCACGTCCAACCTCCGGGCCGGGGTTAGACTCTAAACCGAAACGCTACTCAAAACAGGGGGGACGTCGCATGTACTTAAGCGCTGATGGCAAACTCGCCGGACTTCTTGCGGTATCCGATCCGATCAAGGCGAATACCGTCGAAGCCTCGGCCGCTCTAAAAGCCAGTGGAATACGCGTGATCATGGCGAGCGGCGATGGTCTGACGACGGCGAAGTCGGTTGCCGCGAAGCTTGGCATCGATGAAGTGTATGGTGAGGTCAAGCCAGCGGATAAGCTCGCACTCGTCGATAGGCTGCAGCAAGAGGGGCGCATTGTTGCCATGGCCGGCGATGGCATCAACGATGCACCGGCGCTCGCCAAAGCGGATGTGGGTGTGGCCATGGGCACGGGCACGGGCACGGATGTCGCCATGAACAGCGCCCAGGTCACTCTCGTGAAGGGGGATCTTCGCGGCATTGCGCAGGCGCGTCTCATTTCCAATGAAACCGTGGCTAACATGAAACAGAACTTAGGGTTTGCGTTTCTCTACAACTCGCTCGGCGTGCCCTTGGCCGCGGGCGTGCTGTATCCCTTCACCGGATGGCTCCTCTCGCCCATGATCGCAGCGCTCGCCATGAGCTTAAGTTCGGTCTCCGTCATCACCAATGCGTTGCGACTGCGAGGGAAACATGGATAACAGCCTCTCCATTAATATGATCTCGATCTACCGCAAAAGGGCCAAGCGGTATGACTGGACCACTTTGCTTTTGTATTTGATCGGGTTTCGTCACCGGGCTTATCGCAAGCGCGCCGTTGAAGCGCTTGGTCTTCAGAAAGGCGACACGGTGGTCGATCTGGGATGTGGAACCGGACTCAATTTCTCACTCCTGCAAGAGCAGATTGGTCCGCAAGGCAAAATCATCGGAGTTGATTTGACTGACGCCATGCTGGTCGAGGCGAAGCACCGTGTGTTGGCTCATGGTTGGTTAAATGTCGAACTCGTCAAGAGCGACGCCGCGCTGTATGTTTTCCCCGTCTCGCTAGACGGGATCATTTCGGCATTCGCGCTGACTCTGGTGCCCGAGTTCGACGAGGTGGTATGCAGGGGATCCGAGGCGCTGCGGTTTGGTAAGCGCTTTGTCGTTCTGGACTTCAAAATGCCAGCGGGCAGGTTCATGAAAAAGGCCGCGCCGGCGCTCGCCAAATTGATGACGGGGCCTTTCGGCGGCACTATCGAGATGGCCACGCGCAAGCCCTGGGAATCGCTAAGAAAGCATCTTGCCTGGGCTGAATGCCGCGAATTATTCCACGGCGGCGCTTACATCGCAGTCGGTGAAAAGGGTTAACGAATAAATCTGTTTCTAGCTTTGTTCCCCTGGAAAAACGTTTGGCCGATTTCGACCAAGTCATTCTAATCGATAACGGCCGCTAAGCCGGCCTTATCGATAGGCCTGAGCGATATCCGCCAATTATCACTAGTTATAGTAATTAGGATTGTTGTAACGCCGTCACAACATTTGGGGCTTGCGTGACATGGATGGGAGCCCAATGCGTAGCGACCATCCGCGAATTTAGCTCAATCGGTGTTATGCGAAAGGTGCGTGATACCCAAATAGAAACTAACTTTTTTTTGAGGGGGTGTCGAAACCTATCTGCCTTGGGCGTCTTGTTACGAGACGCAACGATGCTCATATTTATCTAAGAGGAGTGCAATCATGCTAGCCAAAACTGAGCGGAACATCGCTAACGCTAAGAAGTTAATTGAGGAAGTGATCAACGCGCGTAAACCTGAATTGTGCGACCGCTACCTTGCGGCCAATCGGGTGGACCATCAGGACTATGGTCTACCGCCAGGCGCCGCCAACGGACACGAGGGCTTTCGTAGAGTGCTCGGCGGCTTTCTCGAAGCATTTCCCGACCTGCATCTTGAGGTGCAGTTTGTAGTTGCAGACGACGACCGGGTGACCTTTTACCTATCGACAACCGGTACTCATCGAGGTCAACTACTTGGGATGCCAGCCACCGGAAAGACCTTCAAAGTAAATGGGGCGGACGTTTTTCGGTTCAACGAGGAGGGTAAGGTTTCTGAACACTGGGGTGTTTTCGATGTCTTCGGGATGCTAGCGCAGCTGGGTCTTGCAACTATTCCGGGTTAGTGCAGCAGGTGGCGTACACGAGGGCGGCAGATCACGCAATTCCAACGATCTGTCGTCCTCAATGCGTAGCCTTCCTAGTTCGATGGAAATGCCTCCTACACGATTTAAAAAATGCTTGACTGCCATCCAGTACGCCGTGACCCTCAGGTGGCGACCGTAAGCGTCAGTTTTCGTGCCCAGCGATGATGCTTTTTTGCTTCATGAGCCACTGGCGCTCAGCATGGGAGGATATGAAGGAGAGAGCCTCATCATAGGCCCTGAGCGCAGCGTCTAGGCGACCGCTTCTACGAAGTAGATCAGCCCGGACTGCATGGTAAGGCGCAAAGTCTCGAAACAACTCTCTGTCCATTGATTCGAGCTGAGATAACGCAATTTCCACGCCTTTCA
>Ga0066789_10000357_pt1 | contig 17671 bp, 14 predicted proteins | sample OrgsoiDNA2013049_FD_70960 | JGI IMG/M metagenome (GOLD analysis project Ga0066789, IMG submission 70960) | Permafrost soil microbial communities from the Arctic, to analyse light accelerated degradation of dissolved organic matter (DOM) -... | ecosystem: Environmental > Terrestrial > Soil >...
GGTTTCCGACGACACCCAGAGCTTGGCCGCGACCGGGCCGGTTATTTCGAGGCTCTTGGTTAGCGGCGGCGTGCGGAAGGTAAAGCCGTCACCGGTTGTCTCATAGCTCAGTGTTGTCGCTGCCGTGGGGGCGTCGGGGCCAAGGCCTTGTCCATCGGGCTGCAGGAAATATTTCGTCCATTTCGTGCGCGCCAGCGGCCACTCGTTCTCGGCCCGCGCCACGAATTTTTCGCTTGGGTGGCGGATATTGAGCGAGACGCGCGGCTGCTTGCTCCAGCCGGTGTCCTCGCCCTTGAGGAAGTGGCCGAAGAAACGCTTCTGCAAAGTCTCGCCGTAATTGCTGTAAAAATGCGTGAAGTGGGTATCGCCGTGCACCTCCAGCCATTTCTGCTTCGAGCCGGCGCGCAGCCAACCTTCGAAATTTCCGCGCGTATGCAGGCCCACGCCGCCCCAATTGGCGGCCGACAGCAAGGGCGCCTCGATCTGGGCGAAATCGGCGGTGCGCGCGGCGTAGTAATCGTCGTGCAACCGGCGGCGCTTCGGCTCGCCCGGCGTGTCGGCGCAATGCTTGGCAAGTTCCTCTTTGGGCAATGTCTCGGGTCCGGCGACCGGCTCGCCGGTCACCAAGCTCTTGGCGCCGCGCGAGCCGACGCCATGCTGCACGCTCGCCACCTGGCGCGGATGCCAGCTGTTCAGAAAATCGCACAGGATTCCGCCGTGGCGACATAGCTCGCGGTAATAGTCGGACGAGCCTTCCCAGATGCACAGCGCGGCGAGGTGCGGCGGCTTCAACGCGCCCACGTTCCACTGGTTCATCGCGTAATAGGAAATGCCGTTGATGCCGACCTTGCCGTTGCTCCAGGACTGCGTGCCCGCCCACTCGACGCATTCGTAGAGGTCCTGCGCCTCGCGCGCCGACCACACGTCGAGAGTGCCCGGCGAACGCCCGGCGCCGCGCGAGTCGACGCGCACCAGAGCAAATCCTTCCGGGACCCATTTCTCTGGATCGACTAACTCCCAGTTCTGGTACGAATTGCTCGAATTCTGCAGTACCTCTGGCGCGGCCTTGGTCAACCTCGCCCATTGGCTCTTGTAGCCCTCCTGGAACGACAGCCCCTTGGCGTAGGGGCCGTAGCTCAGGATGACCGGAAATTTTCCTTTGCCGACAGGACGATACACGTCCGCGCGCAGGATGACGCCGTCGTCCATGCGGATGGGCGCATCCCAATCGATCTGCATGTTGTCGCGGATTTCATTTTTTGCTGAATCCATAAGAGTTTATCCATTCATGGCGGGAGCGGGCCACCCTGCGGCCGGTGACGCTTCACCGCATCGGGATTGGTGGAATCCGCGCCCATATAGACGCCGCGTTCCCATTTTCTCTTCAGAGGATCGGAGACTTTCAAACTCATCTTGCCGATGTTTTGGATTTCGATTTCCACCGTTTCTCCATCCTGCAGCGCGCCCAAACCCTCATGATTTGTGCCGCAGGCGATGAGATCGCCGGAGTTCATGGTCATCACCGTGGTGGCGTATTCTATGAGTTCTGGCACGCGATGTTCCATGTCGTCGGTATTATAGTTGTGGCGGAGCTGGCCGTCATTCCAGAACCGCACGATCAGATCGTTGGGATCCTCGATCTCGTCCGCCGTGGTGATGCACGGGCCGATCGGCGCGAAAGTGTCGAACGATTTTCCCAGCCAGCTGGTGAGCGGGCTGGCCGGCCAGGTTTTGCGGCCTTGTTCGCGCGCTGACACATCGATGATCGCGGTATAGCCGAATACCGCGCGTTTCCAGTCCTTCGCCTTCACCATCTTGGCCGGCCCCTTGATCACCAGCGCTAGTTCGGCTTCGTGCATGAATATCCACGGCACGGTGAACTCCGGTAGCATGATGGTGTCGCCCGGCCCGACCACCGCGTCGGGATTTTTCATGAACATGTTGAGCGGGCGCGGCTCGCGCTGGGCATGCTCCCAATAATTGGCGATGCAGGCGAGAATCTTGCCGGGGCGCGGCAACGGCGGCCGCAGGCGCACTCGATCCAGCGGCACGGCATTGCCTTCACCGGCTATCTTATCCAGCGCCGGGCGCAGGCGCTCGAACTCATCGATGATGCCCTGCATGGTCAGCTGCGGGGTGTATTCTTTTTTCACCGCCGCCGAGATGTCGACAATGCCGCGCCCGGTGAGCACGCCGGGCGATATCTCGGCGCCTGGCGCGGTCTGGAACAGCACAAGCTTCACGAATTCCACCTCCGCGTTCAGCCGCCTCGTTAACGATTTCTTTACCATCAATTAACTGCAAAAAAAGCCGGGCAGGGAATAATCCGGCCGGCCGATACGGACAATGTAAATATGCTCAGAATGTTCTTCTCGCTCAGCGTCAAAGGCGCCTCGTCGCTGGTCCAGCTGGTCGGACTTGCCTCTTTTGCGCTCGTTTTCGGGGCGCTGATTGCCTTTGCTCCTGGCTGGGCCGCCGCAGTCATCCCCACCATTTCCGGAACGGCACTCACGGCAGTCTTCGCCGCTGTCGTTGCCCAGTTAGCGATGAGTCTGACCGGCGCCATGCTCACCCGACGTCAAAGCCGGGAAATCGAACAGATACGCACCGCCATCGACAGCATGGCACAAGGGCTGTGCATGTTCGACGCCGCGGAGCGGCTGGTCGTCTGCAATGCCCAATATTATAAGATGTATGAATTGACGCCGGCCGACGTAAAGCCTGGAGCCACGCTGTCTGAGGTGCTGGCGAAACGGGTTGCCAAGGGCACGTTCTCTCGCGATCCGCAGGAATACCGCAAAGAATTTTTGACCGCGGTCGGACACGGACGCACGATCGTGCATGAGGTCAAATCCAAGGGCGGGCATCTCTTGCTGGTCACAAATCATCCCATGAAGGGCGGCGGCTGGATCGGCACGCACGAGGACATCACCGAGCGGCGGCAGGCCGAGCAGCAACGTACGGCCATGCAGCATCAGGAAGAGCGCCGCGCCGTCATCGAAAACGCGATCTCGGCATTCCGCGAGCGTGCCGAAAATCTTCTGCGAACGGTTGCCGACAGCGCGGGTGAAATGCGTGCGACGGCGGCGGGCCTGTTCAATGCGTCCGGCCACACGTCGAAACGCGCCGAAAGCGCGGTGCAGACGTCGAACGAAGCCTCAACCAACGTCGAGACCGCGGCGATTGCCGCCGACGAATTGTCGAGTTCAATCGCTGAGATCGAACGCCGGCTCAACCAGACCACCGAAGTGGTACGGGTCGCGGTCGATGAAGCACAGGTAACCAATCAGGATATTGGCGCGCTGGCGCAGGGGGCGCGGAAGATCGGCGACGTCACCAAGCTCATCCGCAATATCGCCGGTCAAACCAATCTACTGGCGCTCAATGCCACCATCGAGGCGGCGCGCGCCGGCGAAGCAGGGCGCGGCTTCGCGGTGGTCGCTGCCGAGGTGAAGTCGCTTGCCGTGCAGACCGCAAAGGCTACCGAGGATATTTCCAGCCAGATCATGGAAGTGCAGAACTCGACCGATAAGGCCGTGGAAGCGATCGGACGAATCGCCCACCGTATGCAGGAGATCGATGAGTATACGTCCGCCGTCGCGGCATCGGTGCAGCAACAGAGCGCCGCGACCAGCGAGATTTCGCAAAACGTAGCAAGCGCCGCCGACGGCTCCAAGCTGATCGTCACGGTATTGAGCGAAGTGGCCGGCGCCACCACCGAAACCCAAGAGTCGGCGCAGACCGTGCTTGCCGTGTCGGAATCGGTAGAAAAGGCGGCCGCCAATCTGCGCAGCGAAGTCGAAGGCTTCCTCACCAAGGTGGCGGTCTGACTGCGGCGGCCGTCAATGCGGCTAGGATGCGGTCTGCAATAGCGCCAATAGCCCGGCCAGCAAGGCTTTCGGATTCGGCGGGCAGCCGGGAATCGTGAGATCGACCGGCACCACCTCCTTGACGCCGCCGGTGACCGCATAGCTCGCGGCGAACAGGCCGCCATCGACGGCACAGGCGCCAACCGCGATCACCCATTTCGGATCGGGCGTGGCGTTGTAGGTGCGCAGCAAGGCCTCGCGCATGTTCTTGGTGACCGGGCCGGTTACCATCAGCACATCGGCATGGCGCGGCGAGGCAACGAAATGAAAGCCGAATCGTTCAAGATCGTAGAACGCGTTGCTCAGCGCATGGATTTCCAGCTCGCAGCCGTTGCAGGAGCCGGCATCGACCTGCCGGATCGACAGCGAGCGCCCGAGCTTGGCGCGGGCGGCGCGGTTCACAGCTTTAGCCAGCTCGGCGAGGCCCGCTTCGTCGGGTGCAGGTGCCGGCTCGGTGAGCGGGCCGTAGATGAAGCTTTCGAACAGTGCCTTGCGCATTAAAGATCGTGCCCCGAATACGAACAGTTGAAAGATTTGTTGCAGAGCGGAAAGTCCGCCACGATGTTGCCTTCGACCGCGGTTTCCAAGAGCGGCCACTGGAACCAGGACGCATCGCGCAAGTGGCAGCGCTCGACGCGTCCCTTGCCGTCGAGCCGCAGCCAAATCAGAACATCGCCGCGGAAGGCTTCCGTTAGGCCGAGGCCCTCGCAGATTTTACCATTAGGCTTGATTGCGGCCTGAATTTTCCCGTCCGGCAGGCGCGCCAAAATCTGCTCGATCAGCGCCAGGCTCTGCTCGACCTCGCGGATGCGGATCCAGATCCGCGCATTGACGTCGCCGGCGGTGAGTACAGGCACGTCGAACTTGAGGTCGATATAGGGGGCGTAGCCCGGCGTGCGGCGCGCGTCGAAGCCGCGGCCCGACGCGCGCCCGACATAACCGCCGGCGCCGAACTGGCGCACGTAGTCGGGCTTCACGATGCCGGTGGTCACGGTGCGGTCCTGCAGCGAGGCGGTGTTGTCATAGAGATCGACCAGACGCGGGAACAAGCGGCGGACTCCCGTGAGCAGGGCCTGCACGTGCGCCGCGCCGTCAGCCGCAATGTCGCGCGCGACGCCGCCGGGAACGATCGCGTCCATCATCAGCCGGTGACCGAAGCAGGCTTCCGCCGCGCGCAATGTGCGCTCGCGCAGGATGCCGCATTGCGCGTGCATCAGCGAGAACGAGGCGTCGTTGCAGATGGCGCCGATGTCGCCGAAATGGTTGGCCAGCCGCTCAATTTCCGACATCAGCGCGCGCAGGTAAAGCGCACGCGGCGGCGCCTTCACTTGCAGCGCGGCTTCGGCCGCCTGCGCAAACGCAAAGGCATAGGCGACCGTGCTGTCACCCGAGGTGCGGCCGGCCAGCTTCGCCGCGTCGTCGAGTGTCGTGCCGGCCATCAATGACTCGATGCCTTTGTGCACATAGCCGAGCCGCTGCTCCAGGCGCACGACATGCTCGCCATTGGCGGTGAAGCGGAAATGGCCCGGCTCGATGATGCCGGCATGCACGGGACCGACCGGAATCTGGTGCAGGCCTTCGCCCTCCGCCGGTAGAAAAGCGTAAGGCGCAGGCTTCTGCGCGGGTTTCTTTTTCCCGAGCGGATGGCGTACGTTCCAGAATCCGAGATCGAGCCAGCTGCGCGTGTCCAGTGCGCCGGTCCCTTCCAGCCCGAATAGATCGCGAATGGTGCGCTCCAAGCGGATGGCCGGCGGGTGGCGCGCGCCGACGCTTGGATATTGTCCGTCCTTGCAGGCGTAGCTGAGCACGGCAATGTCGTCGAAAGTTTCGCCCAGCAGCGCCATGTGCACGTCGCCCGCGTCGCCCCACAGACCCAGCAGTGTGCATTTTCCCGCGGTGAGTTGGTCGATTGCCTGCCGCCAGCCGTCGTCGGTGACGATGGCGCGCGGCCACGGCCGGTGCTGCTTGGCCGTTCCGCGATGCGTGATGGTGTCGAGTAGGGCCATGGCGCTATCCCAGCAGCCTGGCGACGTTCTGGAAGCCGGTGACCAGCGCCGGCGGCATGTAGATGCCGGCCATAGCCACGATGGCGAGATGGGCGAACATCGGCACATAGGACGCCTGCGCCGGTGCGGTCGGGCCTACCGGCTCGCCAAAAACAATGGTGTTGAGCCGCAGGAACAGGCCGCCAAGCCCGACCAGGATTCCGAACACCAAGATCAGCACAAGCCACGGCGCGCGCGCGAAGGTCGAACTCACCACCAAAAATTCGCTCATGAATATGCCGAGCGGCGGTAGGCCCGCGATGGCGACCACGCCGAGCACCAGGCCCCAGCCGAGCACGGGATTGGTCACGGTCAGACCGCCCATGTCGGCGATCTTTTGCGTGCCCTTGACCTGCGCAATGTGGCCGACCGCGTAGAAGATCGCCGACTTGGTCAGCGAATGCATGGTCATGTGCAGCAGCGCGGCAAAATTGGCGAGCGGACCGCCCATGCCGAAGGCGAACACGATGATGCCCATGTGCTCGATCGACGAATAGGCGAACATGCGTTTGATGTCGCGCCGCCGGTACAGCATGAAGGCGGCGAACACGCAGGAGATCAGCCCCATGGTCACCATCAGTGGGCCGGGCGCGAGCGCCGCCGGATTGAGCGCGAGGATCATCTTGAACCGCAGCAGTGCGTAGAGCGCCACGTTCAACAGCAGGCCGGACAGCACCGCCGAGATCGGCGTCGGGCCTTCCGCGTGTGCGTCGGGCAGCCAGGCATGCAGCGGCGCCAAGCCTACTTTGGTGCCGTAGCCGAGCAGCAGGAACACGAAGGCGACGTTGAGCAGTGCGGGATCGAATTGCGCGGCTTTCGTCACCAGCACGGTCCACACCATGGCGTAGAGCCCTTCGCCGATCACCGGCCGCGCCGCCATGTAGACCAGGATGGTGCCGAACAATGCCAGCGCGATGCCGACGCTGCCGAGGATGAAATATTTCCAGGCCGCTTCCAGTGCCTCGTGCGTGCGATAGATGCCGACCATCAGCACGGTGGTGAGCGTCGCCATCTCGATCGCCACCCACATCAGGCCGATATTGTTGGCCACCAGCGCGAGGTTCATGGCGAACATCAGCACTTGGTACATGGCGTGATAGAAGCGCACGTAGGTCGGCGTCAGCCGGCCGATCTCGATCTCATGCCCGATATAGCTCGCGCTGAACGCGCTGGTGGTGAAGCCGACGAAGGTGGTCAGCACGATGAAGACCTTATTGAGGTCATCCACCAGCAAATAGGGACCCGACACAGGCTCGACGATGAACAGCGACACTGCGGTTACGAAGCTGAGAAATGCCGCCAGCACATTGAGTCGGGCGGTCAGCCGATAGCCGGGCAGCACCGCAAGCAGGGCGGCCGCCACGGCCGGAATCAACAGAACACCGGTGAGCGCGTCGATCATTGCCGCTCTCCGCGGAATCGGTCGAGCGCTTGCACGTCGACGGTGTCGAAGCGTTCTCGAATTCGGAATAAGAAAATGCCGATCACTATGAAGGCGATCAGCACCGAAAAGGCGATGCTGATCTCGACCACCAGCGGCATGCCCTTGGCACCGGTCGCCGCCAGCACCAAGCCGTTTTCCAGCGACATGAAGCCAATCACCTGGCTCACCGCGTTGCGCCGCGTCACCATCATCAGCAAGCCGAGCAGCACCACCGACAGCGCAAAGGCGAGATCTTCGCGCGCCAGCGGATCGGCCTCCGCGGTCACCCGCAGCATCACCACCATGGCGAGCGCGACCAGCCCCATGCCGAGCAGCATGGCGGGGCCGACGCCGACCACGGTCTCGATCTCGCGGTGGATGCCGAGCTTCACGATGATCCGGTGCAGCGCCACCGGGATGATGATGGCCTTGAACACCAGCGCGATCATCGCCGTCAGGTAGAGATGCGGCGCATCCTGGATGAAGGCCTGCCAGGCGACCGACGCCGCCAGCACCAAGGCATGCAGCGCGTAAATATTGAGCAGTGCGTAGAGCCGGTCCTGGTAGAGCTGCATGAAGCTCACCAGCACCAGCGAGCCGGCCAGCATATGGGCGATGTCGAAGGTGATGCCGCGCATTCTTAAAGGCTCCGCGAGACGAACAGCAGCAAGGTGGCGAGCAGACCGAGCATCAGTGCCGCGCCGAGGAATGCCGGCACCCGGAACACGCGCATTTTGGCGATGGCCGTCTCGAACACGGCCAACAGGAAGCCACCGACCGCAAGCTTCGTCACATAGACCGCAAGACCGATCGCGATGGCGCGTGGGGTCGCATCGGGTCCGGCGATCCCCCATGGCGCGAACAGGCAGCCGATCACCGAGATATAGAGCAAGAGCTTGAGTTCGGATGACAAATCGATCAACGCGAGATGACGGCCGGAATATTCCAGCACCATCGCCTCGTGCACCATGGTGAGTTCTAGATGGGTGGCCGGATTGTCGATCGGGATACGCGCGTTTTCGGCAATCGCCACCATGATCATCGCGAGCAGCGCCAGGCCAAGCGAAACCCTTAAGCCTTCTTCGCCCGACACCATGTAGGCGGCCATGGACGAGAGTTGCGTGGAGCCCGCGACCAGCGCCAGCGTGAACACGATCATCAACATCGCCGGTTCCGCCAGCGAGGCGATCATCACCTCGCGGCTCGAACCGATGCCGCCGAAGCTGGTGCCGACATCGAGACCGGCGAGCGCCTGGAAGAAGCGGGCGCTGCCGAGCAGCGCGATGATGGCGATGAGATCGGCCGACCAGGAAAACAGCAAGCCGCTGCGGAAGGTCGGCACCAGCGAAGCTGCCACCCAGGTACCGGCAAAGATGATGTAGGGAATGACACGGAACAGCCAGGATGCGCTGGTCGCTAGCACTACGTCCTTGCGCATCAGCCGGATCAGATCGCGATAGGGCTGCAACAGCGGCGGGCCTTGCCGGCGCAGCAGGCGAGCTTTCACCTTGCGCACAAAGCCGGTGAGCAGCGGGCTGAGCAGCAGCACCAGCAGCATCTGCGCGCCTTGCAAGGCGAAATCGCGGATCAAGGCCATATCGCGAGCACCAGAAGGAGAAGCACCAAGGCCGTGAACACCAGCGTGAGATAGCGGCGGATGGTGAGGAATTGCAGGACGTTGAGCCGGTCGGCCGCGTATCCGATGAAGCCGGCGATCGGCGCATAAGCGGCGTCCCAGATCAGGTCATGCAGTTCAACCGTCAGGCGCGCGGGCGCCATTGCACCGGGCGCCGGCATTTCGCCGATCTCGCGCGCGCGGAACACGGTCGCGCCATAAACGCGGCGGATCGGCTGGGCAAAGCTCGATGCGGTGTATTGCGTTGCCGTGCTTGGGTCCGGATAACCACAATCCCAGGCCGGTGCGCGCCTTAGCTTGTCGGAGGCCAGCCGGTGAATGGCGAAGGCCGCGACCGAGCCGGACAGCACGACAAAGATGAATACCAGCAGCCCGTTATAGGAGCTGCGGCTTTCCGCGATCGGCACGATCGACAGCCATTCCACGCCGGCCTGATGCGGCATGCTGACGCCGACCAGGCTTTTGGTCACCGGCGCCAGCGCGTCGATGAAGAAGCCAGGGAGAATTCCCGCAACGAGACAGAGCGCGGCCAGAAAATACATGGCGGCGAGCGAATTGCTGTCGGTCTCTTGTGCTTGAGCGGCGGCGGGCGTGCGGGCGCGGCCGAGAAAACTCACGCCGAAGGCTTTGACGAAACAGGCGGCGGCCAGCGCCGCCGACAGCGCCAGTAGCGCGCCGACCGCGGGCACCAGGAATTTCAGGCCCCAAGCCGGCAATTGCGGGCTGAGCAGAATGGCCTGGAAGGTCAGCCATTCGGACACGAAGCCATTGAGCGGCGGCAGCGCTGAGATCGCTACGCAGCCGACCAGGAACACGAAGGCGGTCTGCGGCATGCGGTGGATCAGCCCGCCGAGATGCTCCATGTCCCTTTCACCCGTTGAATTGAGGACAGCCCCGGCGCCAAAAAACAACAGGCTCTTGAAGACGGAATGGTTGAACACATGGAACAGCCCGGCGGTGAGCGCGAGTGCGGCGGCCAACTGCATGTCATAGGCCTTGAACGCCAGTGCTAGGCCGAGCCCGATATAGATGATCCCGATATTCTCCACCGTGTGATAGGCGAGCAGGCGTTTGAGATCGTGCTGCATCAGCGCGTAGAGCACGCCCATGACCGCGGTGATGCCGCCGACGGCGAGCACGGCCATGCTCCACCACCAGTCCGGCGGCCCCAGCAGGTCGAACACGATGCGCACCAGACCGTAGACCGCGACCTTGGTCATCACGCCGCTCATCAGCGCGGAGACATGGCTGGGCGCGGCCGGGTGCGCAAGCGGCAGCCAGGCATGCAGCGGCACCACGCCGGCCTTGGAGCCGGCGCCGACGATCGTGAGCACGAGCACCAGAGCGGCAAGCGCCGCGGAAGGATGCGAAGCGCGCATAGCGTCAAAGGCATAATTGCCGTCGGCGCCGGCGAGCAGACCGAAGGCGAGCAGCAACGCGAGCGTGCCGAAGCTCGCCATCAACAGATAGATGTAGCCGGCGCGTACGTTCTCTCTGATCCGATGATGTGCGATCACCAGCGCCCAGGAGGTGAGCGACATGAATTCCCACGACACCAAGAAGCTGAAGGCGTCGTCCGCCATGACCACGAGGTTCATGGCGGCAAGATAGGCGGGATAGAAAGGCAGCACGCGTTGCGGGGAGTGCTCGTGGCGGCCATAGCCGAGCGCGAACAGGCTCGCCGAAGCGCCGCCGAGATTGACCACCACCAGAAAAAATGCCGCCAGCGCGTCGATGCGGAAATGCGCGCCCAGCCAGGGCAGGCCGAGCGGCAGTGTCACGGTGGAGGACTGGTCGGAATATCCGAACAGGCTCAGCAGCGCGATCATGCCCAGCGTCAACGTGATCATCAGGCTTGCGCCATAAACCACGCTGGTGCCGCGCGGCGAGGCGCTGAACGCGATCGCGATGGGGGCCAAGACCACCAGCGCCGCCACGCCGTAAAGCGCGTAGACGACCATCATTTGAGCCGCACCCCGCGGCCGCCGCCGCTGCTCGCCGCGCCTTCGCCGATCAATTCGATGCCGCCGGCGGCGAACGCATCGACCAGCTTCATCAGCGAGTCGACATTGCCGCGCACCACGCCGTCGCAGGATTCCATGCGCTGAATGGTCGGCAGCGACAAGCCCGACGCTTGCGCCAATTCGCGCTGATCGAGGCCAAGCAGCGCCCTGGCTGCCCGCATTTGCGTGCCGGTTATCATGTTTTAGACATCAGTATAGATACATAGAATGTAGCTTTTGATGCATACTGCGGAATATTTCCAGATTCAAGGGCCTTGCGAGGGGTTGTGATTAAGGCCGCTTCTTGGCCTTTAGCCGCTGGTCGAGCCGGCCCATGTCGACCACCATGCGCTCGTGCGTGCCGTTGCCGATCTCCTCGGTTTCGTCGCGCGCGCTCACCTTGAATTCGATGTGGCGGCCGTCGACCTTGGTCACCTCGGCCACGGCGGTCACCTGATGGCCGACCGGCGTCGGCGCCAGATGGCGGACATTGACGCCGGTGCCGACCACACTCTCGCCAGCATCGAGATAGTCGCGCACCGCGTTGAGCGCGGCGTTCTCCATGGCGGTCACCATCATCGGGGTGGCGAACACCTGCGGCAGGCTGACGTCCTTGAACTGATTGGCGAGATGCGCGGGCGTCACCCGCAACATGTAGGTCCCCTTCGCTCCCACTGGAATCGGGCGCATCGGTCATCTCCTTAAGTTGCGCATGATCTCTTCCGAAAACCGGTTCCCACTTTTCGGGATCATGCGCTGGCAGGTCTGACGTGATTGATCGCCGGCGCCAGGATGACCAGGATGATGCCGCAGATCGCGATCGGCGCAAATGCAAAACTGGCGACGCCACTCAGATCCCAGGCCAGGCCGCTGATGACCGGCACGATCACCGCGCAGCTATAGCTGATGGTGAATATGGCGGCGGTGACGCGATGCACGTCATCCGGCGCGCTCAGCAACGGCGGTAGCGCCAGGATCAGAATGAGGATCGCTGATGCGGCAAAGCCCTGCACCGTGGCCGCCGCCACGATCCAGGCGCCGGAACCGAACACGATGCCGCCGGTCGAAATCACACAGAGCAGCCCGCAAGCGACGTAAGGCCACGCCTTGCGCTCGATGCGGCCGGCGATGGCGAGCAACAGGAACGACGCCGGCACCTGGCCGGCATTCAGTCCGGACAGCGCCGCGCTGATCCACTCGCTCTGCCCGTTGCTCCTGAGGTAATCGGGCAGGAAGGCGTTGGTCGCGAAATAGGTGGCATTGATCGTGCCGAGCATGATGCCGAGCCGCCAAATCAGCGGACTGTTCCAGTCCGGCCACCAGCGGCGGCGCGCAGCGGATGCCAGTCCATTGGCCGATACCGGCGCCAGCGCCAGCACCAGGACGGCGATGACGGCGACCGGCACGCTCCAGATCACGAAACCCCATTGCCAGCTTCCGCCGACCAGCGGCAGCACCAGCGGAAGCATCAACGCCACCGGGAGGATTTCGCCGATCAGCAGGCCGTTGGTGTAGACCGCTGTGGCAAAGCCGATGCGCTCCGGAAACCAGGCGCGCACCGCCGGCGGCATGGTCACCTGCATGATCGCAACGCCGGCGCCCATGGCGATGGTCATGGCGTAGAGCCACGCCACATCGGGGATCGCGCCGCGCAACGCGCCGCCGACCGCGGTGACGCCCAGCCCGACCACCAGCGCCGTCCGCATGCCGAGGCGCGCGATCAGCAGCGAGCCGGGCACGGCGGCGAACGCGAACAGCATCGAAGGCAGGCCGGTGAGAATGCCGATCTGGGTGGCGTTGAGCTTGAGCCCATCGTGGATCAGCGGGATGACCGGTGGAACCGCCAGGATAGTGAGTCGCAGGGCGGTGCCGGCGAGCCACAGCAGCAGCAGCGTGGTGAGAAAGCGAGCCTGCGACCGTGGCTCGCCGGGGTTTTGCATCGATGAAATCGGCATTGCAGGGAAGCTGCTAAAGTGTTGATCTTGTCGTGGGCGGGATATCATAGACTGCGGCGCCATGCACGGCCCGCAGCGGTTCATCATTCTAGGAAAAAAGAAGTATGCATCTCCAACGACGTATCCTTGTTACGGGCGGTTCCGGATTTCTCGGATCGCACTTGTGTGAAAGCCTGCTGGCGGAGGGCGCCAACGTCATTTGCCTCGACAACTTTTTTACCGGTTCACGCAGGAACGTCGAGCATCTGCTCGATAACAAACATTTCGAGCTCATCCGGCACGATGTAACCTTCCCGATCTATCTTGAGATCGACCAAATCTACAATCTTGCCTGTCCGGCTTCGCCCATACATTACCAACACGATCCGGTGCAGACGACCAAGACCAGCGTCCACGGCGCCATCAACATGCTGGGTCTCGCCAAGCGCGTGAAGGCGAAAATCATGCAGGCATCCACGTCGGAAGTCTACGGCGATCCGAACGTCCATCCGCAAACCGAAGACTATTGGGGACACGTCAATCCGATCGGCCCGCGCTCCTGCTATGATGAAGGCAAACGCTGCGCCGAGACCTTGTTCTTCGACTATTGGCGTCAGCACAAATTGCGCATCAAGGTGGCGCGTATCTTCAATACCTACGGCCCGCGCATGCATCCGAATGATGGGCGCGTGGTGTCGAATTTCATTGTGCAGGGCTTGCTCGGCCAGGACATGACGATCTACGGCGACGGCTCGCAGACACGGTCATTCTGTTATGTGGATGACATGATTGACGGCTTTATTCGTTTAATGGCGACCGATGATTCCGTGACCGGACCGATTAATATCGGCAATCCGAATGAATTCACGATTCTGGAACTCGCGACCATGGTCACCGAGATGATCGGCACACGCTCGAAAATCGTTCGCCGGCTGTTGCCGGAGAACGACCCGCGCCAGCGCCAGCCGAATATCTCGCTCGCAAAAAAACATCTGTCCTGGGAGCCGCGCACGCCACTCAAAGAAGGGCTTATTAAGACCATCGCGTATTTTGAGAAGTTGCTCAGTGACGGCAAAATGCGCGACGTATTGACCAGTGGGCGGCCGGTCTAAGTCATCCGGTGACTACCGCCGCCGCAACTCGGCGATATCGGTTTCCGCGAGGGAATTTGCTCGTTAACCCCCTCGAAATCCGATCAAATTTGCGGCTTCCGCGCCGCTGGAAAACACTGTAAACGGCAAATTCCCTGTATAATTCCCTGCCATCAGGGAAAGGTTGCCATTGCATAAGCTGACCCCGCGCCAGATTCTGATCGTGCTGCACGATCTCGCCGCCACCGCAGCGGCGATCGTGTCGACGTTTTTTATCCGGTTCGAGGGCCAGCCGCTGGATGAACGGCTGCCCGGTCTCAAGTTCCTGCCGGTCTTTCTGGTCTACGCGGCGGCGGTCTATTTCATCTTCAACCTGCACCGCAACAAGTGGCGGTTCACATCGATTCCCGACCTTTACAATATCTTCCGCGCCGTCACCGTTTTGGCTGTGTCGCTGCTCGCGCTCGATTACGTGCTGATCGCGCCCAACGTTTACGGCACGTTTTTCTTCGGCAAGATCACCATCCTGCTGTACTGGTTCCTGCAGATGTTTTTGCTGGGCGGCACGCGCGTCGCCTACCGCTATTTCCATTACGCGCGCACGCTCCAGCGCGTCAAAATCGCCGATGCGACGACAACGCTGGTGCTCGGACGGGCCGCCGATGCCGAAGTCTTGTTGCGCTCGATCGAAAGCGGCGCGGTCAAGAAAATATGGCCGGTCGGCGTGCTATCGCCGTCGTCGGCCGACCGCGGCCAAACGATCCGCGGCATCCCGGTGCTGGGCAACATCGACGATCTCGAACGGGTGGTCGCCGATTTTTCCGATCGCGGTACCGTGGTGACGCGCGTCGTGCTGACGCCGTCGGCGCTCTCGCCGGAAGCGCGGCCGGAAGCACTGCTGATACGAGCGCGTAAGCTCGGCTTGACCATGAGTCAGTTGCCGTCGCTCGATGCGGGCGGCACGGCGGTGCAACTGGCGCCGGTGGCGGTAGAGGATTTGCTGGTGCGGCCCAGCGTCAAGATCGACTACGGACGACTTGAGACATTCGTGAGCGGTAAGGCAATCGTCGTTACCGGCGGCGGTGGCTCGATCGGATCGGAAATTTGCGAGCGCCTGGTTACGTTCGGCGCTGCCCGCTTGCTGGTGATCGAGAATTCCGAGTTCGCGCTATATACCGTCCTGGAGATGTTGAAGGCTAAGCAGAGCAACGCGCTGATATCCGGCCGCATTGCCGATGTTCGCGAACGCGCGCGCATCATGAGTTTGATCGCGCAGTTCAAGCCTGATCTGATTTTTCACGCCGCAGCGCTCAAACATGTACCGCTGCTCGAGACCGACTGGGACGAGGGTATCAAGACCAACGTGTTCGGCTCGATCAACGTCGCGGATGCGGCGGCAGCGGCCGGCGCCGCCGCCATGGTGATGATCTCCACCGACAAGGCGATCGAGCCGGTCTCCGTGCTCGGCGCCACCAAGCGGTTGGCGGAAATGTATTGTGAGGCGCTCGATAATGAATTGGGCCACCATGCGGCTGGCGAAACTAGCCCCACCCGCATCATCTCGGTGCGCTTCGGCAACGTGCTGGCGTCCAACGGCTCGGTGGTGCCGACATTCAAGGCGCAGATCGCGGCCGGCGGCCCGGTCACCGTCACGCATCCCGACATGGTGCGCTATTTCATGACTATCCGCGAAGCCTGCGATCTGGTCATTACCGCCGCGACCCATGCGCTTGGACCGGACAGTGGCGATGTCTCCGTCTATCTGCTCAACATGGGCCAGCCCGTTAAAATCGTCGATCTCGCCGAACGCATCATCCGGCTTAGCGGACTCGAGCCGGGACGCGACATCCAGATCACGTTCACCGGCATTCGTCCGGGCGAGCGGCTGCACGAAATCCTGTTCGCGCGCGAGGAGGAGACCACCGACATCGGTATTCCCGGCATCGTCGCCACCAAGCCGGTGCAGCCCTCGCTGGAGGCGATCCGCGCCTGGGTGGCGACGCTGGAGCAGGGCCTGTCGCGCAACGAGCGCGCGGTCATCTACAATGTGCTGCGCGACGCGGTGCCGGAATTCCGCGGCGAGGCAGCCTGAAGGGATTGAGAATGAATCTGGCAGCATTCTTCAAAGCCGAGTTTGCCGAACATCACGACACCGCGCGCCGCACCGAGGCGGCGCTGGCGGGCGCCTTCGCCGGTCTGGTCGGCGCTTGCGTCAAATCGATCCGCGGCGGCGGCAAGCTGATGTTCTTCGGCAACGGCGGCAGCGCCGCCGACGCCCAGCATCTCGCGGCCGAGCTGACCGTCCGCTACAAGACCGATCGCGCCGCCATTGCCGCGATCGCTTTGACTACCGATACCTCCGCGCTCACCGCCGCCGGCAACGATCTCGGCTTCGACAAGATCTTCGCGCGCCAGATCGAGGCGCTGGGGCGGCCGGGCGATGTCGCCATCGCGATTTCGACTTCGGGCAAGAGTCCCAACATTATCGCGGCGCTGCGGCAGGCCAGGGCGATGAAGCTGGTGACCGCGGCGCTGGGCGGCAAAGGCGGCGGCGATCTAGCCGGGCTTGCCGATCATCTGCTGGTGGTGCCGTCCGACATCACGGCGCGGGTCCAGGAAATGCACATCGCCCTCGGCCAGATGCTCTGCGGCGCCATGGAGATCGAGCTGGGGCTGATCAAACCCGGTGTCTAGACGCCCTAGTGACTGCTAACCCGCTGCGCGGACGACTATTTTACATTTTCATGACGCGAAACCAGCGTTCACCATACTGAAAAGTCCTTGACTCAATGCTGGCCGCCTATTTCCCTTCCGCCCAGGGAGAAACCAAGCCATGGACGCCACCATTCTGCCCGGGCCGGGGGTCAAAGCCCGTCCGCCACGCGCGCGCACCGACGGCGACCGCCACAGCATTCAATCGGTCGACCGCGCGCTGTTTCTGCTGGAAACCATCGCCGAGGCCGGCGGCGAGGCGTCGCTCACCGACCTTGCCACCCGCACCGGCCTCAACATTTCCACCTGCCATCACCTGTTGGCGACGCTGATCCAGCGCGGCTTTGCCGCCAAGGTGCCGGGCCGTCGGCTCTACGCGCTGGGCGCCCGTATCCTCTATCTCGGACATGCCTGTCTGCAGGTCGATCTGCCGCGGCGCGCGCAGCCCTATCTGGAGGCGATCAATCAGGCTACCGGCGAAACCGTGCATCTCGCCGCGTTGCAGGGCGATGCGGTGGTCACGCTGGCGGTGCGCGAAGCACGCCACGCGGTGCGGGTCGATACCGGCAGGCTTGGCAGGGTGGACGCGCCGCACGCCACATCGGTCGGCAAGGCCATCATGGCCTGGCTGCCCGAGGACGAGATGCGTCGCATCGTCGCTCACGGCATGAAGCGTTTCACCGACAACACCATCACGGATTTTCCGGCGCTCATCGAATCGCTGCGCGTCGTGCGCCGCAACGGCTACGCCATCGATCGCGAGGAATTCCTGCCCGGCGTCATTTGCGTCGGCGCCGCCATCCGCGATCAGGCCGGCACGGTGATCGGCGCGATCAGTGCGTCGACGCCGACCATGCGCGCGAGCGACGAGCACGTCGCCCTGATCCGCGATGAGGTCAATGCCGCGACGCGCGCGCTGTCCGCCGAGTTCGGCGAGCCGACATCGAAAGCAGGCGCC
>Ga0066789_10000358_pt1 | contig 17665 bp, 13 predicted proteins | sample OrgsoiDNA2013049_FD_70960 | JGI IMG/M metagenome (GOLD analysis project Ga0066789, IMG submission 70960) | Permafrost soil microbial communities from the Arctic, to analyse light accelerated degradation of dissolved organic matter (DOM) -... | ecosystem: Environmental > Terrestrial > Soil >...
CAGAGCTACCGCTGGAGCGACTTCGACTTCGGCGCCAACGCCAAGGACGGTATCGCAATCGACTGGCCGATTCGCTACCAGGATCTCGCGCCGTGGTACGACCACGTGGAAAAGCATGCGGGCATCTCCGGCTCACACGAAGGTCTGCCCCAGCTTCCCGACGGAGAATTCCAGCCGGCGATGCCGCTCAACTGCGGCGAAGAATTGATTGCCGCCCGGCTGAAGAAGGCATTTGACGGCAAGCGCCAAGTCATCATTGGGCGCGTCGCGAACGCGACCCGGGCGCTCGAGGGACGCGCGCCCTGTCAGTACCGCAACGCGTGTTGGTTGGGGTGCCCTTACGGCGCCTACTTCAGCACACAGTCCTCCACGCTGCCCGCGGCGGCAAAGACCGGGAAGCTCACGCTGAAGCCCTGGTCGATCGTGACCGAGGTTCTCCTCGACAAGGATCGCAGGCGCGCCACCGGCGTCCGAGTGCTTGACGCCGTCTCCGAACAGACGACCGACTACACGGCGAAGATCGTTTTCATCTGCGCGTCCACGCTCAACTCGACCTGGCTGCTCATGCGCTCGGCGACCGACGTCTGGCCGGGAGGGCTCGGCAGCAGTTCAGGTGAACTTGGGTTTAACCTCATGGATCATCACTTTCGCTGCGGCGCTGAAGGGCAGCTCGTGGGATTGGACGACAAGTACTACTTCGGCCGCCGCCCCAACGGCATCTATATCCCGCGGTATCGCAACCTGTTCGGCGACAAACGCGACTACCTGCGCGGTTTCGGCTACCAGGGTAGCGCGAGCCGGGAGGACTGGTCGCGGGCGGTGAAAGAGTTAGGTGTAGGTGCAGCCTTCAAGGACGAGATGGCAACGCCGGGCCCGTGGAAATTCGGCGCCACCGCGTTCGGCGAGATGCTCCCCAATCACGCCAACCGCATCGGGCTCGATCACGACAAAAAGGACAAGTGGGGACTGCCGGTGCTCAAGATCGATTGCGCCACCGGCGAGAACGAGCGCTTGATGCGCAAAGACATGATGGCCGACATGGCGGAGATGCTGGAGCGGACCGGCGCGAAAATGGTGCAGACCTTCGACCATGGGTACTTCCCGGGGATGGCCATCCACGAAATGGGCACGGCGCGCATGGGGCGCGAGCCGAAGACCTCAGTGCTCAACGCGCACAATCAGGTGTGGGATGCTCCGAATGTCTTTGTCACCGACGGCGCCTGCATGACGTCCTCGGCGTGTCAGAACCCTTCGCTCACCTACATGGCGATTACCGCCCGCGCTGTAGACTTTGCCGTGGACGAGCTCAATCGCCGCAACCTATGACCCGACACCTATGAAAATGTCATCCGATACAGAGCCTGTCCCGCCGATCAATCGCCGCGACGCAATCCGTTGCGTAAGCGCGTTGCTGGGAGGAGCCGCATTCGTCGGCGGGAGACGCCTGCTGGCCGCATGTGAGCGGGCAAGCTTTTCCCTTAAGGAGGCGACGCTCGGAGATTTCACGGCCGCAGACATTGCATTTCTCGACGAGGTCGCCGAAACGATTCTGCCGGCAACGAAGACTCCGGGTGCCAAAGCGGCGAAGACCGGCGCCTTTATGGCGCTCATGGTCACCGACTGTTACAGTCCTGCCGAGCAGAAGGCATTCCGCGAAGGTATGCGGAAGGTGGATGATGCGGCGAGGAAGGCGAATGGCCACTCGTTCATGGCCGCGACGCCGCTGCAGCGCACGGCTGTGCTCACCGCGCTCGACCGCGAGCAGAAGCGCGTGATGGACGCGCAGAGGGGCGTGATCGACGCGCGCGAAGCGGCGGCGAGTGTCGACCGTCCGGCGCAGCATTACTTCCGCATGATGAAGGAGCTCGCGCTGCTCGGCTACTTCACGTCCGAGATCGGCTGCACCAAGGTAATGCGCTACGTCGAGTCGCCGGGCCGCTTCGATCCTTGTACTCCGTACGCACCGGGTGAGCCTGCCTGGGCAACGCATGCCTGATGCCGCAAATCTGGAGAGAACCTATGAATAAACTGATGCTCTTCGTGTGCAGTCTGACGGTAATGCTCGCAAGCAGCGTGGCGTTGAGCCAGAGTTCCGGGAAAGACACCGGCGCGGCCGCCAAGCCCGAGGACACCGAGCAATGGGAGCCCGTGCCGCCCAAGGTATTGCCCGGTGCAGATTGCAGCGCGGCTCCGTCCGACGCAATCGTTCTGTTCGACGGCCGGAACCTCGATGAATGGGTCATGACCAAGGATCGCTCGCCGGCTCGCTGGCAAGTCGAGAAGGGTGCGATGGTGGTCGACAAGACAGTTGGAAACATTGAAACGAAGCGCCTGTTCAAAAACTATCAGCTGCACCTTGAGTGGCGAATTCCGGCAGATGTCACCGGCGAAGGTCAAGCGCGCGGCAACAGCGGGCTTTTCCTCGCTTCAACGGGTTCCGATGACCACGGATACGAGATTCAAATTCTCGACTCTTGGGAAAACAAAACCTATGTGAACGGTCAGGCGGCCAGCATTTACAAGCAGAGCCCTCCGTTGGTCAACGCGTCGCGCAAACCGGGAGAGTGGCAGAGCTATGATGTGGTATGGACGGCGCCGGTGTTTCACGCCGACGGAGCGCTGGAGACGCCGGCGTTCGTCACCTTGTTCTACAACGGCGTGCTGGTCCAGAATCATTTCGGTTTACTGGGTGAGACCGTCTATATCGGGAAGCCGGCCTACCGGAAATACGATCGCGCAGCCATCGAGCTGCAATCCCATCACGATCCCAGCGCGCCCATCAGCTTTCGAAATATCTGGGTGCGTGAGCTCCGCTAACGCGGCATCAGCCAGTCGTGTGCGGGGTCGTTCTTGAAGCGCCATTCGCGGCGCGGGCCGGCCATCACGTTGAGATAGTAGCCGCGATAGCCATGCGGCATCACCACAGGGTGATAGCCGCGCGGCACCATCACTACGTCGTGATCGCTCGCCGCCATCGATTCGTCGAGGTCGCGCGCATCGGTGTAGACACGTTGGAAAGCAAAGCCCTGCGGCGGGTCGATGCGGTGGTAGTAGGTTTCCTCGAGCGAACTTTCGACCGGCAGATTGTCGGTGTCGTGCTTGTGCGGCGGATAGCTGGAGGAATGCGCTGCCGGAGTTACGACTTCCACCACGAGCAGGGATTCTGCCGGTTCGGTTTGGGGCAGGATGTCGCAGACGTAGCGCGTATTGGCACCCTGACCGCGCACGGAGCGCTTCATCGACGCGCCTGCGATGAGTCGTGCCGCATGCTGTCCTCGTGCCGGTGCCGAAGCCAGCGCGAGTTCAGCTGCGTCCAACGCGCGGATCGCGCAGCGTGAACCCGGCGGTGCATAGACCGCGTCCGGCGAGCGTTCCGCGAAAACGCTGGCGCGACCGCCCAGCGTTCCGAAGTGCCGCGCGTCGACGTCAATTTCGACGCGGCCGGTCAGCACCACCAAGCAGCCCTCGCGGCCGCGGGGCAGGACGATGTCGATCGATTCGCCTGCATCAAGCCGGAGCGCCTCGAATCCGACATGAGTCCAGCCGGCCGACTGCGGTGTGACTTTGACGATTTCGCGCCCCTGCGCCTTGGCCTTGACCAACAGATTCACAGGTTATTGCTCATTTGAGTTGCCCGTGGCGGCAGTGGGCCGCTGTTGTTGTTTCGCGATCTCGTATGCGCGGCGTGCCTGACGCACGGAATCGCGCGCGGAAACCTCGGGCACCGCCACTTCCCACCAGCAGCCTCCTGCTTCGGTGGTTCGGCGATGGTCGGTGTCGATGGCGATCAGGTACGTGCGTTTGGCGGCGCGCGCGCGCGCCAGCGCCTGTTCGAATTCGGCGATGCTGCGCACGTGTTCGGCCTCGGCGCCCAGCGCGCGAGCATGCGCGGCGAAGTCGATTGCCGGAGCGCCGTCCGGGCCGTGCACGCAGTCGTCCCACATATTATTGAACGGCGCGCCGCCGCACGCTTGCTGCAGGCGGTTAATGCAGCCGAAGCCGCGATTGTCGAGCAGGATGATGATCAGCTTGAGACCCAGCATCACCGACGTGGCAATCTCCGAGTTGAGCATCAGGTAACTGCCGTCGCCGAGCATCACGATCACTTCGTGCCCGGGTTTTGCCATTTTCACGCCCAGGCCACCGGCGATCTCATAGCCCATGCACGAGTAGCCGTATTCCATGTGGTAGCCGCCGGGCGCAGCCGTTCGCCACAGTTTCTCAAGCTCGGCCGGCAGCGTGCCGGCGGCGCACACGACGATGTCGTCGCGCGCGGAATCCGGATGCGAGCGCTGCACGGCGCCGATGACTTCGCCATCGTAGGGCAAGGTGCCCAAGGGCAGTTCACGCCGGCCCGTGATCGCATCGACGATTTTGCGCCAGTCGCCGGCCTCAAGTTCGGCACGCTCGCGCCAGACCGTATCGGCACGCCAGTCGCCCAGCGCGGCAGACAACGCTTCGAGGCCGAGCCGCGCATCGGCGAGGATCTCGGGGCCGCCGGATTTACGCGCGTCGTAGCCGTTGACGTTGAGCGCCAGGATGTGTGCGTCGCGATACAATACATTCGATCCGGTGGTGAAATCCTGCAATCGCGTGCCGACGGCGAGCACGACGTCAGCTTCGGCCAACAAGCTGTTTGCAGCGCTCGAGCCCGACACACCGGCCGCTCCCAAGAGCAGCGGATGCTCCCAAGTCAATACGCCCTTACCGCTCTGGGTTTCGGCAACCGGAACGCCATGTGCGTCGACGAAGCTGCGCAGCGCAGCGCCGGCGCCGGCATACAGCGCGCCACCCCCGGCGATCAGCACCGGCCGCCTTGCATTGCGCAGCACCTGCGCGGCGGCCGCAATCTCGCCGGCGGCCGGCGCCCTCCGGCGGTAATGATGCTCGCGTTCGGCGAAAAAACTCTGCGGCCAATCCCAGGCTTCCGCTTGCACGTCTTGCGGCAGGGCCAGCGCGACCGGGCCGCATAACGCCGGGTCGGTCAGCACGTGCAGCGCGCGCGGCAGTGCGGTGAGCAATTGTTCGGGCTTGACGATGCGGTCGAAATAGCGCGAAACCGGACGCAGGCAGTCGTTGACGCTTGCCGTGCCATCGGCGAAGTCTTCGAGCTGCTGCAGAACGGGATCGGGCGCGCGCGAGACGAAGATATCGCCGGGCAGCAACAGCAACGGCAAGCGGTTCACGTGAGCCAACGCGGCCGAGGTGACGAGATTGGTTGCGCCGGGCCCGATCGAACTGGTCACCGCCATCATGCGGCGGCGCATGTGCGCCTTGGCGTAGGCAATTGCGGCATTGGCCATTGCCTGCTCGTTGTGCGCGCGGTAGGTCGGCAGCCGGTCGCGCTCGGCGTACAGCGCCTCACCCAGCGCGGCCACGTTGCCGTGACCGAAGATCGCGAACACGCCGCCGAACAGCGGCTTAAGTTCGCCGCCGTCTTCGTCGCGCACCATCTGTGCGGCGAGATAACGCACCAACGCCTGCGCCATGGTCAGTCGAAGGGTTCCGCTCATGCCGCAAGTATACATAGCAGCCATGGTAAGGTGGACGGATGCGACGCACTCGCCGCCTGCTTTCGGGCATTGCCATCGTGTTGGCTATGGCCGGTTCGCTCACCATTCTCCCGGCGTATTCGCAAGCGGCACTTCCGGGCCATACCGACGACGATGGCTCCAACCTCTGGCTCAAATATCACGCCGTCGGCGACGCAAGGCTGCTCGCCGATTACCGGTCCAGAATAACGCAGCTCATCGTTCAGGACGCGTCGCCGCTGGGTATTTCAGCACGCGATGAGTTGAATCATGCTTTATCGAATCTGCTTGCCAAGAATATTCACCTTGTAACCGCGCTGACGCAAAGCGGGACAATTGTAGTGGGCGAGCCGGCAACCTCGCCGATCATTGCAAAACTCGGCTGGGACGCCGAACTGAAAGCTCTCGGCGATGAAGGTTTCATCATCCGTGCGACCGTCATAGCGCGAAAAAACACCATCGCGATCGCGAGCAAAACGCCACGCGGCGCCCTCTACGGAACGTTCGCCTTCCTGCGGCTGCTGCAAAGCCGCTCGAGCCTGGCAAGACTGAATATTTCCGACAAGCCCATCAACAAGCTGCGGCAAATTCAGGACTGGACGAACTGGGATGGCTCCATAGAGCGCGGCTACGCAGGCCCCTCAATATTGCAGCTCGATCAATTGCCGAACAAGGTCAATCCCCGCATCAAGCGCCATGCCCGAGCGCTCGCTGCACTCGGCATCAACGGCATCACGCTCAACAACGTCAATGCACAAGCGGACTGGATCATGGCAGCCAATCTGCCAAAGGTGCGGGCAATCGCGAATGTGTATCGCGACTATGGCGTCAAGGTCTATCTGGCGGTGCGTTTCGATTCGCCGGTAGCGATCGGAGGCTTGCCTGGTGCGGATCCGCTCGATGCCGATGTCATCGGCTGGTGGACGGAAAAGGCGGCAGAAATTTACCGGGAGATCCCCGATTTCGGCGGTTTTTTGATCAAGGCGGATTCGGAGGGGCAGCATGGCCCGTCCGAATATGGCCGCACGCATGCGCAAGGCGCCAACATGCTTGCCGGCGCGCTCAAATCACATGCCGGTATCGTCATGTGGCGCGCCTTTGTTTATGACCCTACTATCGATGCCGACCGCGCCAAGCGATCATACAAGTTTTACAAACCGCTGGACGGCCAGTTCGCAGATAACGTCATTCTGCAGGTGAAAAGTGGCCCCTTGGATTTTCAGCATCGCGAACCGAACCATCCGCTGATTGGCGGCATGCCGAAAACCAGGACCGGTCTCGAACTTCAGATCACACAGGAATATACCGGTCAGGCGACGCATCTCGTCTGGCTGGTACCTCAGTGGAAGTCGTATCTCGATTTTGATACCAAGGCAACGGCTTTGAATGCAAGAGTGAAAGACGTCGTTGCAGGAACCACCTTCGGCTACGACAACAGTTTGTTCGCCGGTGTATCAAACATGGGCGACAGCACCAATTGGACGGGGCAGACCATGGCGCAGGCCAACCAGTACGGTTTCGGCCGTCTGGCCTGGAACCCGGGTTTATCCGCTGACGCGCTTGCGGATGAATGGATCAAGATCACCTACGGGTCCGATCCGCTGCTGATCGCCGGCATCAAATCCATCCTGACCGGTTCGTGGTCTACCTATGAAAAGTATTCGATGGTCGGTTCGACGGGGGAAGTCAGATCGCATGCCAATCATTTCGACCCGGACATGGTCGCCAATCAGGGGAACAGCATGGCGGACGGGAGCGGGGTAGGGTATGAACGTACCCGCGCCGGCAGCGACTTTGTCGATCAATATTCGGCAGCGGTGTCGGATATGTATAACGATCGCGCCACGACGCCGCCAGAGTTACTGCTGTGGTTCCACCACGTGCCGTATACCTACGATGTTTTTCCCGGAAAGACCGTCATCCAGTGGATATACGACACGCATTTCGATGGTGAAGCAGAGGTGCAGGGCATGATCGACCGGTGGGTTTCGCTCAACCGAAAAATGAGCAGGGTGAGTTTCAATGACGTGCTCGGAAATCTGCAGGCGCAGGAAGCCCAGGCGAGCATCTGGCGCGTATACATCAATCATTATTTTTGGAATCTATCCGGAATCGCCGACGATCAAGGAAGAAACGTTAGTGAACAGTCGAAGTTGCTTGCAGTCCCGCCGCCGATCTCGAATTAATTTGCGCTCGCTTCAATCGCAATCGATTTGCCGTCGCCGGCCGCCGAAGCCTTGATCGCATCCCAGAGCCGGGCAAATCGCACTCCGTTCGTCACCGTCGAGGGATTGGACATCCTGCCCTCCCGCACGGCCTTGAAGGTGTGCATCGGGGTATCGACGATTTCGTTGACTTCCCGGATCGCGGCGCCGCCGCCGACGGCAATCTCGCGCCAGGCGCCCCAGGCGTCGATACGCACCAGCGCGTTGGAATAAAATAAGCTGATAGCCGACGCACAGCCGGGCGGTCCGTCGCCGGCGGCATTGAAGGTCACCAAAGCGCCGTTGGAGAGACGCGCAGCCACCGCACAGACCAGATCCACCTCGAGCCCGCGATTGTTGGTAAAGGCGGATAGCCGCACGAACTCAGCATCCGCCAAGATGCATACGGTGTTCATCATGTGCGCGCCGGTATCGAACATGAAGCCGCCGCCCGAAATGGACGGTTTCTGCTTCCACTGTCCCGCATAGCTCTTGGCCCAGCCCTCCCAGATCGAAGCGGAAACGCTGACCAGGTCGCCGAATTCGCCGCGCCGGGCTCGCGCGATGGTGTCGTGGATCAGAGGGGACAGGCCGCCCTGATAGGCGATGACGATGATTCGCGCGCTGCGCTTTTCCGCTTCGGCCAAAGACAGTGCTTCCGCGACCGTGGTCACCATGGGCTTCTCGAGCAACAAGTCGAGACCTGCGTCAATTACCGCCAGGGCATTGGCAGCGTGGAAGACGTGGGGCGTCGCTACGTACACGGCATCCAGTCGACCGGCCTCAACTTCCAGCATGGCCTTGTCGGATGCGTATTCGGCCGGACGCGGCCGCCCGGCGGCGGCGCATATATCGCTCAAGCGCTGCCGGGAAGCCGGATCGACCTCGGCAAGCGCGGCGATTTGAACATCCGGCATTGCCGTCCAGCCGCGAGCGTACTCTGCCGCTTTCAGTCCCGCGCCGATGATCCCTAGCCGCAACATCAAGAGACCTCTCCAATTGCGCGTCCAATTGCGCGTCCAATTGCGCGCACGTATACACTATGAGGTCTAAAAAACTGGCCTGCAATGCCCGCACCGTATTGGGCTTTCGCCTGCAGGCGGGGGAGTGCAATGAAAGCAACCGTGCTTCGCGCGGGTGTGGTCGTAGGCCTGATTGCGGGCGCCATCGCGGCCGCGGTCGTGATTTCGCGCGCGAGGTTTGGTTCGCGCGAGGGCGCCATTTCGGGCGTATCCGCCCCGACCATTCGCATTGCCGAGCATCGCCAACCGCGCATCGACGCGCTGAACAAGTCGATTCCGCGGATCGAGAAGCAGCTTGGGGTCGTCATCGAAGTAGTCGAATATCCTGCCCCTGAAAAAGACTACCTGAGCAAACTGCTGACCGAACTCGGCGCCGGCAATGCGCCCGACCTTTTCACCGCCAATTTTGATGCCGACGTGCCCGATATGGTATCCGCCGGGTATCTTGCCCCCATTACAGCCGAGGTTAAGGCATGGGACGGCTACGAGAAGCTATTCGATGTGGCCAAGAAGCTTTCTACCGGCGCGGACGGACAGATCTATGCGCTGGATTCAATGCTACTGGTGGAGCAGATCTACTTCCGCCGTGATCTGCTCGATAAGGCGGGGATTTCCACCGCCCAGCCGGCGAACTGGAAAGACCTGCTCGATCGCGCCCGGGAGATAAAGGCCAAGACCGGCAAGTACGGCCTGCTGCTGCCCGCGGGGATCGGCTGGGGCGCAGGGGGGTTCACTGAAGGTTTCGCCTTGTTCGTGGCGGGATCCAAAACGCCTCAGATCGCCAATGACGACGGCACGCTGAATTTGAACGGGGAGGGGGTGCGGGACATCTTTGGCCTCTACAAGTCCCTTATCGACGAGGACCTGATGCCGATCAAACCGCTGCTCGGGCCGGAACCGTGGGTAATACCCAAATATACGATGTTCCCGGCCGGGGACTTGATGGCCACCACGTGCGGCACCTGGTGCTACATCTATGATTGGGGCAAGGACAGCAAGAATCCCGTGCCTGACGTTACCAAAAACGTTGGAACCTGGGCTGTGCCCGGCACGGACGGCGGTTCGAGCGTCAAGATCAGCGGCAGCAACATATGGGCGGTTAACGCAAATTCAGCGCATCTTAACTTGACCAAAAAAGTGCTCCTTGCTCTCTGCTCAGTCGACTCGACGGTGGCCTACGCCCAGCTGCTCGGCAATATTCCGGCGCGTCGGGATGCCGCCGACAATAAGGATTTCCAGGCCATGACTGAACTCGTGCCGGTGCTCAAGAACGTCGATAACGGTACCTACTTGAAATCCGCGCCGGGCTTCTCAGTCGTATCGGAGGGGGTCGCGCGCGCCACGGAAGCCTTGTTGCGCAAACAAACCGACGCGGCCGGGGCACAGGCGATCCTCGTCAAGTATGTCAAGGATCTGCTCGGCGACAACGCCGTCAAATAGACGCAACGTTCGCCATGGCCATGACTTATGAAACGCGAATGGCCTGGCAGAATCGGATGTTGCTGGTGCCGGCGCTGGTGCTGCTCGGGTGCTTCATCCTGATCCCGGCCGCGGCAGCGATTTATATCAGCTTCACCAATGCCGCATTGAACGGTTTTGCGGCATCCCATCCTCAATTTGTGGGGCTCAAGAACTATGTTCGGCTGTTCTCGGACGAAGGATTTTGGAATTCGCTCATCGTCACCTTCTATTTTGTCTTCGGCTCCTCGATCGTTGGTCAGTTTGTGCTCGGATTGGCTTCAGCGATTGCGTTAAGCCGGCCGATTGCCTTCAAGCCGGTGTTCAACGCCGCCATCCTCTTACCCAACGCCGTCCCCGAGGTCGTCGCGGGCTTCATCTGGATATCGATGCTGGGGGGAGGCAAATATTCCACGTTAAGTCGAATCGTCGGGCTCTTCGGTATTGCGCCCCAGAACTGGCTGGAGTCCGTGCCGCTACTGATGATCATCGTGGTGAACACCTGGCGCGGCATCGCCTTCGCGATGATATTGATGACCTCGGGCTTGAGCGCCGTGCCGGCGGAAGTGTATGAGGCTGCCCGGATGGATGGCGCAACGCCGCGCCAGATATTCTGGCGGATCACCCTGCCGCTGCTGCGGCCCACGATCTTTCTCTACATGCTGGTTTCGACGGCAGGGACGATCGCCATTTTCGGGTTGATCTACACGCTTACCCGGGGCGGTCCCGGCGGCGCGACTGAAATTATCGGCATCTACATCTACAACCAGTCCTTCACCGCCTACCAGCTCGGCTATGGATCGGCGGTTGCCGTCATCGTGCTCGGAGTATCGGTCGCAATCGGAGCCATTTATGCGCGCGTGCTGAAGGTGCAGGTATGACCCTGCGCAAATTCACGCGAGCGGAGGCGACTGCCTACGGCTTCCTCACGGTCACGCTGCTTTTTTGCCTGCTTCCCTTTTTCTGGGTGTTCCTGGCCTCGGTCGATCCGAACGCCTCCCTGTTCTTGTCGGTTCCCAAGGGAATCACCGCCGATCACTTCATCAAGGTATTCACGGCGAACAATGGGCGGCGCTGGTTCTTCAATTCGCTGGTGACGGTGGGGGCCACTACGGCTCTAGTCGTCGTCGTCGGGGGCATGGGAGGGTATGCGCTGTCGCGCACTACCGCCTGGTGGAAGAGCCCGTTTTTGTACGCCATCATTCTGGTCCGAGTCCTCCCGCCCACGGCGCTCATCGTTCCGTTGTACAAGTTCATGCTGTTCGCCAATGGCTTGATGAGCGCCGTGGTGCGGAGCGTGGTGCCGCCTGACAGTGCCCGTTCGGCGATGCAGATCTGCGGCTTCGTCGACGGCTATCTGGGCCTGATCCTGGTGTTGTCCGCCATGCAGCTGCCGCTGGCGCTTTGGATCATCAAGACCTATTTCGATCTTACGCCGAAGGACTATGAGGAAGCGGCGCTGATGGACGGGGCCAATGGCTTTCAGCGCATGCATCGCATTCTGGTGCCCTTGGCGCTGCCCGGCTTGGGTGCGGCGGGATTGCTGACCTTCATCGGCGCCTGGGGTGATTTCCTGATGCCCTTGACGTTTATTTCGTCAGCCGAGCTGCAATTGCTGCCGATCGGACTGTTCCGGGCCTTCCAGCGCGCGAACACGATCGACTACGGCTATCTGAGCGCGCTCGCGCTGCTGTATATGCTGCCGGCGGTGGTCGCTTTTGGGCTTGCCCGCCGCTTCCTCATTCAGACCTTCACCGGCGGAATCAAAGGATAGAAATGGCCACCATCTCAATCGAGAACGTGCGCAAGAATTTTGGCGCGGTCGAAGTCATCAAGGGCGTGAGCTTCGAGGTTGCGGATGGGCAATTTTCCGTTCTGGTCGGTCCCAGCGGATGCGGGAAATCGACGCTCCTGCGAATGATTGCGGGATTGGAATGCGTAACCGAAGGCGACATCAAACTCGACGGCAAGCGGATCAACGATGTGCCCCCGCACCAGCGCGGGATCGCAATGGTCTTTCAATCCTACGCCCTCTACCCGCACATGACCGTGGCCGAAAATATCGGCTTTTCCCTCGATCTCAAAAAAGTTCCCAAGGCGAAAATCCGCCAGCAAGTCGGGCAGGTGGCCGAATTATTACAGCTCTCGGAATTGCTGGACCGCCGGCCTTCGGCGCTGTCGGGCGGGCAGCGACAGCGAGTGGCCATCGGCAGGGCAATCATCAAGCAGCCGCGGGTCATCCTTTTCGACGAGCCCTTGAGCAATCTCGATGCCTCGCTGCGGGTTCAGATGCGCGCCGAGTTGCAGCGCCTTCATCAGGAACTTAAGCCCACAATCGTCTACGTGACTCACGACCAGGTCGAGGCGATGACGATGGCCGACACAATCGTGGTCCTCAATCAGGGGAACGTGGCGCAATGGGCCCATCCGATTGAACTCTACCGCCATCCAAGGAGCACCTTCGTCGCGACCTTCATCGGATCGCCCCGAATGAACTTGATCAAGGGTATTATTGTGGGTTATGACGCGACGCCGACCTTTGCCGCAGCGGAAGGCTGGACAGTTCCGCTTGCAGGCAGGGTTCTCGCGGCAACGGACCTGCAGCCTGTGTGGCTTGGAATTCGGCCCGAAGACATCCGGCTCGCCGGTGCGAACGCCGAGGCGGATCTTTCCGGCAAGGTCGCGATTGTCGAGCGGCTCGGCGCGGAGACTTACTTACACGTAGTCAAGGGTGCTGAGACGCTTCTGGTGCGGGTGCAGGGCGACATTGCTCTGCGCCCTGGTGATACGGTGCATTTGGCGCTCGACCCTGCAGGCTTTCATCTTTTCGATCAGGCGGATCAAGTTTTTCCGGCTTAAAGTTTGGTATGGGCTTATCCCTGGAGGCGATTTTGACCATTCGAGTAACGATCTGGAATGAGGGCCGGCACGAAAAGACCGATGCGCCCGTCCGGGCAATCTATCCGGACAGGATCGACGGCGCGCTGGCCGCCGGTCTTGCCGGCCGTGATTTTGAAATCGTGCGCGCCACTCTCGATGACCCCGCGCAGGGCCTGCCTCAGGAATTACTCGACCGTACGGACGTGCTCCTATGGTGGGGACACGTCGCCCACGAGGAGGTCGCGGATGCCGTGATCGATCGGGTGCAGCAGCGGATTCTCGCTGGGATGGGGCTGGTAGTGCTCCATTCAGGCCATCACTCGAAGATGTTTCGCCGCATGATGGGGACGAATTGCAATTTGGCTTGGCGCGAGTTGCCGCAGGGCGACCTGGAACGAATTTGGGTGATCAATCCCGCCCATCCGATCGCAGAGGGCCTGCCCCCCTATTTCGAGATTCCCCAGTCGGAGATGTATGGCGAACCTTTCGACATTCCGGCGGCTGACGAAATCATCACTCTTTCTTGGTACAAAGGCGGGGAAGTGTTCCGCAGCGGACTGACATTTTACCGCGGCCTGGGGCGCATTTTCTATTTCTCGCCGGGTCACGAGACATTTCCGATCTATCACCATCCCATGGTGCACAAGATTATCGGCAACGGCATCGAGTGGGCGATGCGGCCTCATGGCAGCGCGCGCAAGCTCGACAATTGGCACCGCAAGGTACCGATCCACCGATAAGCCTTCTTTCGCGTATTCTAGTGCGCCGGAAGACGAAGTGTCACGAATCTAACGGGCACCATGGTGTATCTGTAGTAGACGGGGTTTCTCCAGTCTCCGGCCACGGCGATGAAAGCCTGAAGGTCCTGACCTGCGCGCGATTGAAATTTGGCCAACACTCTTGGGATGTACCACCCCTGAGGTTGGATGGGGATACTCTTGATTCGTTTCCATGGCCCCCACGGTTTCGGCGACTCATAAAACGCGAACTCGGTCGCCTCAATTTTGCCGGCGTGACCATTGCCGACCGGATAGTACCAACTGGCCATGACATACCTCTTGAGCGCGGGCAGGTATGTAGCCCCGGCTTCACCGCACTGTCCCGGAGCATCGATGATCACAGCTGCTTTGTTCATATCCTTGGTCCAGCTCGAATCCTGCATCCCGTCTCCGCCTTTGTAAAAGGTCCAGTCGGCGGCATTCAGGGCGCTGATTTTTGATCTTGAGACACGCCCTACAATGTAATTGTCGCCATTGTCCCAAAATCCATTATTCGACGTCGCGTAGACATAGCGATCGGCATTGTCCACCGTCGCCGCCGCGTATTCCTTTCCGAAATGGATGAAAAAGGGCGTGGCAAACCTCATGCCCGGAAACATCGGACTGTCGCGGTTCTCCTTCATCGGTCTTGACCAGAGAAGACCGTGGTCACTTGATTTGATGATGCTCGAGTTGATCCGGGTCTGCCTTCCCCCGTAACCGGCATCGACATATCGATCCATTCCGACCGACATGTACAGCATCCCATCGATGGAAATACTCCCTCCGCTTTTCCAGTTCCGGCCATCGCTCGCGATTGGCGCATTCATTTCGCCGTATTCATCCATGATGTTTTGCAAATGTCCGGTCAGAGTCAGAGGATCGTTCCCGGATATTCGGTTGAATCCGATATTCCTCTTCAGCGTACCGAAGCCGGGGCCATCGTTTACCGCCGAATAAAGGTCATCATCTTGTGCCCACGCGGGATCCCAGGAATCACCGCCGTAGTCGAAGTACGTCGGCGTCCCCAACTGTACATCCACGATGGGCATCGAAGTCTTCGACAAAGGTGTCCGACTGTCGGCAAGCGCAGAAAATGCACATAAATAAATGAGTATCGCCGCTTTCAAAGTGCCCATCCGGCACGATATTCTCGGGTCAGATATTGGTTCGCGTCGGCAATGTTGGTGATTTGTCCGCGCTCGCCGTCATACAGAATCTTCTTTCCCGGCCCCGCACGCAGTGCGACAAGACCGAGCAGCATTGTTTCTGTGAGCGGCGCTGCATACTCGATCGGGGAACTCGCCTTTGCCTCGCCTCGGATCGCCTTGGTCCAATTGAGCTCATGGCTCCACATGATCCGCGGGATGCTCTTGGGTACAGCCGCCGCCGCCTCGGCAAGCGCCTGCGGATACAGGCGCGGTTTGGCGCCGTAGGTGTCGTGCAAGAGAATGCCTTTCTCGCCGATGAAAATGACGCCGCCTTCGTTCGCAAGCTCAACGTCATCCGGCAGGATGTCCGGGCGCGGCGGATAAATCCCGCCGTCGAACCAAGATAGTTTCACGGGCGGCTGCGTGCCGCGCGCGGCGAATTGATAATGCACGCAAGTTGATAGGGGAAACGACACCGGTTTGCGCTGGGAGTCAGTGCCCCATGGGGTGGAGGTTGCCTCGATGCTCACGGGATATGTGAGACCCAATGCCCAATAGGGATGATCGATGAGATGAGCCCCCATATCACCCAGCGCGCCCGAGCCAAAATCGAGCCAGCCGCGCCAATTGAAGGGATGATAGACGGGATGATAGGAAACGTTTTCCGCAATCGGCCCGAGAAAAAGATCCCAGTCAAGTCCCGCAGGCGGTGCACCGCCGCCGCCCATTGCGCCGGCGAGCACATCCTGCACATGGCGGAACGTCCAGGGATTGCCGAAACCGGATGCTGCCGGCGGCGGGACGCCGGTCGGGCGCGGCAGCCCTTGCGGCCAGTACACGACCGGTCGATCGGTCCAGACGTGAACCTCGTGCACGGGTCCGATGAGGCCGGCGTGGATCCACTCGTTGACGAGACGGGCCTCTTCGCTTGAATGCCCCTGGTTTCCCATCTGGGTAACGAGCTTCGGATTGGCAAGCGCGCTCTGGCGCAGAACGCGGGCCTCATGCACGGTGGCCGTGAGCGGCTTTTGTACATAGACGTGCTTTCCCAGATCCATGGCTGCCTTCGCGATCACCGCATGCAAATGGTCGGGGGTTGCAATCACGACTCCGTCAACGCTCTTCTCTTTTGTCAACATCTCGCGAAAGTCGCCATAGCGCTTCGCTTTTCTGAACTGCTCCTGGAGTTTCAGGCCATCGGACCGCGGGTTGCCCTGCTCATCGGTCAAATTACTCGCCAACGAATGTTCGCAATACGCGAAGTCGACATCGCACACGGCGCCAATGTGGTCGGTTTGAGCGATCACGAGCGCATTTTGACATCCGATTCCGCCGAATCCCACGACCGCGACATTCACCATATCGCTGGGGGCGCGCCGGCCGCGCCCGAGTACGCGGCTCGGAACGATCAGTGGCGCGGTAATGGCCGCCGCTGCGCCGAGTGCGGCACTGCCTACATCGGCCACGAACTCGCGGCGTGTCAGATCTTTCGTGTCCGGCATCTCAATGCTCCTTAGGAGGTTTCCATTTGCCCTGTGCCACCGCCGGAACGAATCCTTCCAGGCCGCGTGGCGGGAACGTGAGCGTCTTGCGCTGCTCGGCGCTTTGATAGGCCGCCATCAAAAGCTTCACGACATCCAGGCCGTCATCGAAGGTCAGGAGGGCCTTTTCCTTGCCGAGAAACACGCGTACGAAATGCCGATCTTCGTTCTCGTAACCGTATGCCGCGGCTTCATTCGCTATGACCGGCATCAATCCGGTTTCCGCGTTTTGTTTCTCGAGGAGATCTTCGCCCGGTTTGCTCTGCACCGCGCGCGAAAAAAATAGCTTTAGGCCACTGTCGAGCGTGTTCCATGACATCGAGTACTCAGGTCCCAATAGCTCGGCAGACAGGCGCAGCCCGGCCCCGACGAAGCTCCACGAGGTGGACGCCTCGCCGATCACGGTGTGGCCATCATCGGTGGCGAACTCGATTGTCGTACTCGCGAAATCCTCGGACGGATGCTTGCCGTAATCAACGCCCCGCCCGAAAGTCCGTGCGAGCTCCCTCTTGTAGTAGGGGCGCGTCCACTTGAGGCTTGCGATGTGCGCTGTGACGCGCACCGGCCGCACGGAAGACAACGCGGCGCCGGGACGGGTCAGGAGATGCCGGACGAGCAAAACCGAGTGGCACATCATGTCGTTGAGCACCCCGCCGCCCTGCAGCTCGCCGCGCCAGAACCACGGCATATGCGGTCCGCTGTGCTCCTCGGCGGCGCGGGCAAGATACGGGCGACCCGCAGATGCCGCTCCCCTTGCCCACAACAACGCGTGGCCGGCCTGCACCTGCGGCGCGAACACCTGATTCTCAAGGTACCCATGCGCTATTCCTGCGCGCTTTATCAGACGAACAATGTGCGCAGCCTCGGCGACGGTGCGCGCGAGCGGCTTCTCGCACGCAATGCCGCGCAGAGTCCCCCTGCCGGACTCGAGCGCGTGGACGATCTCCTCTATGTTTTCAACCCGCGTATGATTAGGACCGGTCAGCCAGAGGGCGTCGATATTCGGATCCGCGACGAGATCGCTGATCGAAGCGAAAGGTTTCGCTTCTCCGATGTTCAAATTCCGCGCGAGCGCTGCGGCGGTGACGGCGTGCTCCTTGTTCGGGCTCCATACGCCGCT